>WNGE01000539.1_pt1 | contig 101679 bp, 78 predicted proteins | sample 5400651 | NCBI WGS metagenome assembly WNGE01 (sample SAMN13153370, study PRJNA577476) | soil metagenome | isolation source: 60 cm soil or saprolite under grassland replicate 2 | place: USA:California | collected 2016-06-15 | reverse complement strand
TGCCGTCAGGGAAGTCGTCGCGGTGGCCGTGTTCGAGTAGGCCGAGCTCCCCGCCCCGTTATTGGCCCGCACCCGGTAGCTGTAGCTCGTGGACGCCGCGAGCCCCGTGTTGGAGTAGGTCGTCACGTTCGGCCCCACGGTCGCGATCTGCGTAAACGCCGTGCACCCCGCCCCGCTGCAGCGCTCGATCTGGAAGCCGTCCTCGGTCGTCGCGTTGTCCGTCCAGCTCAGGTTGATCTGCGAACTCGAGACCGCCGTCGCCGCCAAATTCGACGGAGCCGCGGGCGCGCTCGGCCCGAGGGTAAACGTCACGCTCACCGGCTGCGGACTGTTCGCCGCCCCGGCCGCCGCCACCGCCACCGTCGCCGTGTAGGTCCCCGCCACGAGCGTGCCCGTCGTCGCCGTGAGCGTCAGCGTGCTTGGCGCCGTCGTCGAGCTCAGGCTCGCCGCAAGCCACCCCTGGCCCGTCGTGTAGGACACGGTCGCGGTCAGCCCGCTCAGCGTCCCGCCCCCACCATTGCTCACCGTGACCGTCTGCGCCGCCGGGCTCGCTCCCCCTTGCGTCGCAGTGAAGCTCCGGCTCGTGGCCGACAGCACGATCAGCTGGTCTTGGGTGGGCCCCGGGGGGTTGCCGCACTGCACGGCGAGCCCCGCGAGCGAGAGGACCAACAGGAAGAAGAGTGAGCTGTTTGACGCCCGGCGCTTGAACATGGCGCCACACTACCTTCCCTAATCAGGCGGACTACAACTTGGAACGTGCTATCATGCAACGCAGGAGGTGACCTGGTAAGGGGGGCCGATGAGAGCGTTTCGCGGTCATGTGCGTCGAGACGGTGGGGGAATGACCAGGTCGTGAATTATCGGCGTGGGCCCGGCGGTGAAGCTGATTATCGGTGAGTGGAGATCGCATCGTGTTCGTGGACACGCCGGACGTCGTTTTGGTGGACGTCAACGTGCGACTGAAACTATAGCGCCGACCCTACTGACAGCCCTGTGCCCGTTCCCGCCGCTCGTCGAAGGTCACATCCTTTTTCGTCTTCGGCACCTTGACCATTTCGAGCGGGTACGCGTCCCCTTGGAAGCGCTGGCACGCGAGTATCGTTCGCACGACGGCGACAAAGTACTTGCCCGGCGTCCCCACGCTATCAACGCGAATCTGATCGCCCGGGCTCAGGCGTCCGGCGCTCACGACAAGTACAAACTCGCGGCCGAAGTCGATGACGGGCTGCGCGGGCCGAGGCGACTGCGACGCCGTGGCTCGCGTCCACACGTCGTCCCAACCCTGGGCGTCCCGAATGACGAGACGCGTTGAATCGCGAAACTGTCCGGCGGGGGGCCGGTCATCGTAGTAGATGCGCTGTGTCGGAAGGACGGGACTCAGTCCAGCTGGATGGCGGCCGCAGGGGCCGATCAGCACCAGCCCGAGCGATCCCCAGCGACACCAAGCCGCCGTGCTCATCGAGTGACCCGTTCGACGCATTTCAGTCCACCGAAGAAGTCGGGCCTCAATATGGGCGTCTCCCCTGCAACGTTCAACTGCACGTTCCGCAGGACGAGACCACGGTCTGGAAAGTTGAACTGCAACGTGTAGGCTCCGCCGCTGCCGCTCCACGCGGTGGTTTCGCGGAACAATCTGAAAATCCCCCAGGTGCCCGAGATCCTGCGCAGCTCTGTGTCGGCGCCGCGGAATTGCGCCCCAATGATCACTTCGCCGGGGTTGTTTCCCGTCCAGAGGAAGGGCCGCGCCCGACGGTCGCGCTCGGCCCAGACCGCGTGCTGGCCGCTCACGTCAAGCGTGACGCGCGGGGATTCGGCGGAGGGCGGGAAGAAGAGTACGAAATCGAACTGTGGATCAGGATTACCAGGCTTCCAGAGGTAGGCCGAGATAGCCGCGGCGCGATTGAAGAACCTGATAAAGCCTTGTGAGATTCCCGCCCCCGGGCGCTCCGAAACGTGGAATCCCGACCGCACGAGGTGGTTCTGGAGCGCCTCGTCATAAAACCGCCAGAGCTCTCCTTCCACGGGCTGGAAGATCGCTGCGAAATCACGCAGGTCCGCATCCACACCGGCGGCATTGAACGGGAACCTCCTCGTGAGCGCATCGAATCCCTCGCAGAACTTCCGCGCGCTTGCGTTCAGCGCCATGCCCGGCAAGCCGCGCATCAGCACGTCGACTCGATCGATCGGAGCCCGCAGCAGCTTGCCGACTGCTGCAGCGACGGCAGGCGCGCTCGAACCGAAGCTGCGTTCCAGCTCCCCGGCCGCGGTGCGCGCCTCGCGATTGGCATCCGCGATCTTCTGAGTCAAGGCGGGCATGTCGGCGGGGCCGGCGCGAGACGCCTCCTCCACCAGTACCTGCAAGTCCAACAGCGCTTTAAAATACGGTTTCAGCTGCTCACTGGCGGAATCCTTCGTGCCGGGGGGGGCGAGGTCGCGGACCGCTTGGAAGCTTTGTCGCACGCCGTCGGGATCGACATCCGTATTGCGCGCGACGAGCGCCAACACCCCGACGAGGGGCGACGCTTGGGGGGCGGCGAGATCCTTGAGCCGCGCCGCGGCGCCGGCGCGATTATCAAAGGCCGGCACCGCGGCAGCGTCAAGGAACGTGCTCCATTGCCGCACATACTCGGCGCGATACAGCCCGCGCAGCCGTTCGCGAGTGCGCGACGGATCCTCGCTGATCCGCTGCTGTAGCACCCAGTCCTCCGTAAGGAAATTGTCGTCATCGCGCAGATAGCGGTTCGTGGACTCCCAACCGCCCGGTGTGAATGCACCCGGCACCTCCTGCACATCAATCAGCGCTGACGCACTGGTGAATCGAACCGAACGATTCTCCCCGCTGGCCTTCGATATCATTTGCTGATACAGCGCCTCGGGGCCGGTGAAATCCTTGAGATAATTGCGCGCCGTATCGAGCGTTTCCTGATCCGCATGACCCGGTTCACACGCACCCGTGGGGCACAGCTTTGCCGCGTAGAACTGGAACTGATTCTCAGCCAGCGCGCGACGCAGCGAATCGACTTGCCAGGAACCCCGCCACTGCGTGAGGAGCACGGGCGTGAGAAAACTCGCCTCGACCCGGTCGGGCCGTTCCGTCACCATAACGTAGGCGCGCAACAACTGATACGTGCGATCCCGGGCGGCTGCGGAGTCCATACTAACCCGCAGCGATCGCCGTAACGCGTCACGCGTCGGTTGCATCAAGATGCGCTCGAACTCCTTCAGGTACGTCTTTCCGAGCAGCGCGTACAGCTCCGACCCCTGATAGAGTCCGAAGCGCAGCCTGAGGGGAGCACCGTCGCGCTCATAGTCGGCGAGGCGCTCCAGCTGGGCACGCGCGGTGTCGAGGTTCCGCAATGTCTCGAATCCGGGGAGCTCGCCTTCGCGCAGCGTTCCACCCTGCAGGTTGCGAAGCGAGCCGATCGCTCGAGCTGCAAGGGCGCGATTGTTGGCGCACGAGATCGGCTGGCCCAGCAACCACAGGACGGCAAATCCGGCCACGGCCGACAGCGCGACGCGCCGCAACAGGTTGACGCGCAGCGATCCCAGCGCGGCGACAGTGGCGACCCGGTCCCCGAGCAGGATTTCCCGGAACAAGCGACCGAGGAAGAGCCACTCAGGGACTTTATGTCCGCCCGGATCGACCGGCGGCAGCGGTGCGGCGGTCGAGGGCATTTGCGCGTTGAAGACCTGCGTGGCGCCAACTCGGCCGCCCGGTTGCGCCGCGCCCTGCGCGGGAGCGGGCACGGCGCCATCGCGCACGACCACCGGACGGACACCCGTGAAGTAGAATCCCCGCAGGACCGGATTGACCTGCAGTTGGCTCGGCCGGCACAGCTCGAGAAGAAACTGCGACGCCACCGGAATGATTTTGCGGAATTCGCGGGGGAACTCGTACAGGTCCCCGCGCTGCGCGCTGTCCCGCTCGCGGGCGAGGAGCGGTGCGCGCTTCTCCGCGAGCGATTGCGACAAGACCTCGAATGCGGCACTGATCCGTTGAAACTCTCGTTCACCGTAAAGCCCGGGGCTCAGTGCGGGGGGCCATGTCAGCGTCGCGCCCAGGACTTCGCGGACCTCTTCGCGGGACAGATTGCGCATGTACTCCGCGAAGTACCCGATGCGGTCAGCCTTCGTGAAGAGCACGTAGACGGGCAACCGGATCGCGAATGCCTGCGCGAGCTCCACCAAGCTCTTCCGTAACTCAGCGGCTGCCGACGGGACAGCGGTTGCACTGCCGGGCTTCAGGAGCTCGTCGCAGCTGAAGCACACGACCACAACACGGGACGCTTGCGCCCGCCCCGGCAGCAGCGCTTTCAGCCGACTCGGGCGGACGTATCTCAGGAAACGGCCCCACCGCCCTTCATCCGTCAGGACCTTGCCGCCCACCTCGAGGACGATGGCCTGCTGCGAATACCACAGGTTGACCCACCCGGTGGGCGCGACGCGATCGCCGTGGAACACCTCCCCCGCCAGCAAGTCGGGATTGAGACCCGAGTTGACCACGCTGGAAGTCTTTGCGGTGCCATCGCGACCGACGACCAATACCGCGGGCAGGTCACGGAGCGACGCGTTTCCCACCGCCCGAGAAGCGGCGAGGCGCGCGCGCGCTGTCGCCATCGTGGTATCGAGCTCGTCTCCCCCGACCTGATCCGGCGGCGGCTTGGGCAGCCGCGTTTGCAACCACGCGCCCACGCCCACCGCCAGCGCGGTGCTGGCCCCAGCGAGTCCGAGACGCAGCACCCAGAGGTCCGCGCCGCGCGCGCCGATCCAACCACCCAGCAGCCACACGAGCGTCAGCAGCACGAGCAGCGCTGCCCCGACGATGAGCCACAATTTGGTCCGGGCCGAGGCGAGCAGGGGCATGGTCATCGGCCGATGGTCCGCAGTTGATCGCCCACCCAGGAACCGAGATAGACGTTGAGTATGACGAGCAGCAGCAGTGCGACCACGAAAGCGCCGCCGGCGACGTAAATAAGCGGACGCAGCCAGGGGTCCTGCCGCGCGGGCAGCACCTCGTCTGACGCGGGAAGGCCGTCTGGTGCGAGAGCGCCATATCCCCCTCGCATCTGTTTGATCTTGTCGGAGACGAGCGATGAGAGGCGCTCGAGCTCACCCTGCCCAGCTGCGGCGTAGCGGCCTTGAAATCCAAGCAGCAGGCACAAGTAGTAGACCTCGAGGACGTCGCTTGTCTCATCCGACTGCTGCCGCGCGAGCAGCGCGCGGAGGTTGTCGAAAAAAAGCTCACCCCCCATATGGCCACCGAACAGCTCTTCCTGCAACGGCCGGCGCGCCCATTCTCCGAAAATCGGGTTCGCCGAGTTGAGCACGGACTCGTCGAGGAACACCACGAGGGCGTACATCGCGGATCGGATGCTCTCGGCGCTGTATCCCATGCGGGTGGCCTCGGCATGGGCCCCGCTGAGCAACTGCTTGAGTTGATTCCGAAATGCGTCGGCGCTGGCGGTCGCCTGGCGATTGCGACGCAGCCGTACTACGGCGGTGAAAGGTTCCTGCAGAATTTGCGCAAGGCCGCCCCTGCCCGAGGTGGTCACAGGCTCAGCTCCGACCGAGGCGCGCCGCTTCGAGCGCGACGACGAGCTGAAACTCTGCGTCAGCCAGCGCCGCGGGGACGTACATCCCGATCTCGCCCTGCTGCTGGATGGCCTTCCAGCACGGCCCCGTCTGCGCCAAGCGGAAGTACTGCGTGCCCACCCGCGCCGCGATTGCCGTCGGCGGCGTCGGCAGGTGCTCGAGCTCGAGCGCGGGCCGCGCCTGCTTCACGACTCTCTCGATGAATTGTGCAGAGCACAGCTTCACGAGTTTTGGCGCTTGTGTGATCACGTCCGCCTGCGTGCCGGGGGAGCGGATGCCCAAGATCCATTGCGATGGACCAAAGCATCGCTTGTCGCTGACTGCCCCAGTGAAGAGGTAGGGGCGGGTGCGCTCGAGCGGAACGGTCACGGTGTTCGTGGGAATGACGACCTCGAGGTGCGCGCGCACCTGTCGTTCGAGCGCGCCAAAGCAGTCCTCCAGGCGGTCGTGATCATAGGCAGGCAGCGTGCGCGGATGGGCATCGAGTGAGAACGTGCACAGAGCCCCAGCGAGGCGGGCGAGCTCCACATAGAGCTGCTCGGGTCGCGAACGCTTCACCTGGAGGTGATGACGCAGGGGTGCGAGGCTCGAGTGAATCGTGTGCAGTAGCCAGAAGGAGGTGAGGTCCTGTCCTGCTGATTCACCGCCTTTGGCCGCGCGCTCGCTGCGGATGCTGTCGCTCTTCGAGTCGAGGATGTCGATCAATCGTTGCAGCAGTTGCATCAGGCTCTGCCCCGCACCGATCTGCAGCAACGGCGGAATGTATTGCGCGTCGTAAACGAAATGCCCCGTCCCGTCCCTGCGGATGCGCGCCAACGGCAGCGCCACCGCATCGCCGACCTGTTCCGACTCCAGGAGCAGGTGGAAATTCTTGCGCCCGACTTCAACGGCATGCTCCCCCGAGCCCGAGATCTCGTCCGCGAACGACTTCTTGTCCGCGATGTAGCGGAAGCGCCGGTCTGCGGCAGCGCCGTTCGCGGCGCAATTCGCTTGGCCAGACCGATACGGCGGCAACACCAGCAACAGCGTCTGGCTGTCCTGCGTCGGGGAGAACAACTCCCCCACGTCGCGGGGCGACGGCGCAGGATCGCCGTCCGGAAAATTGAACGGTAAGCCGTCAGGCATGACCCCGCGGGCATGGATCAACGACACAGTCCCGTTCCAGAGCGCTTCCGCATCGAGGTCCAAGCCGGCGAGACCATACGGCCGGTGGAAAAGATGAGACAGCGCAAACGTGATGGCGTCCTCGAAATACCGGCTCTGCATCTGGAAATGATGCTGCGCCAGGTGCATGCCCTCTTGCCACACCACTCTTGCCTGGGAGGTCATGGATTCGCGCCGCTCGCCGTTTGCCGGGTGCCCAGGGACGGGCTACTATTGCGAAAGCCGCTGGGTCGCCGGATCGAGGTATTATGAAGGCCGAGTCAAAGACCAGCAACCGCCGCGTGCCACCGTGACCGGCGACGAATTCCGCAGCCGCTACAAGCTGCTCAAGGTCGTCGATGAGCAGGGTGTGCAGAGTCATCACGCCCTGAGCCCAACGGGCCGCGTCGTCATGGTCCATTTCCTCGCAGGCGCGCCCCTGGACGATCAGCGCCGACTCCTCGCACTGCTCGATCGCCTGCGGCCCGTGGATCGCACGAGAATCCTTGACAAGCTCGACGTCGACGGCGCCACCGTGTTGGTCACGGAGTTTATCCAAGGATTCAAGACGCTCCTCGCGTGGCTGGAGTCCAAAGCGAAGTTGCCGCCCACCGAGTCGGCGCTGACGAGTCGCCTCCGGTTCCTCCTTCCCCCGCCCCGGGCGGCTTCACGGCATTCTTTGGCGCGGTGGCGGCGGAACCGCCGACTCCCTCGCCGAGCGTCGACGAGCCCGCACAGCAAAGCAGCGACGTGCCGCCCGCGCGCACCGATGCACCTGATGCCAATCGGCGCCCGGTGGTTCGGTGGAGAGACGAGCCGGCCCAGAAGCCCGACGACTCGCGCGCGAAACCTGTCATCCGCTGGAATGCGGAGTCGCCAGCTCCACCGGTGCCAACTGCTCCACCGGTGCCAGCTGCTCCGCCGCCAGCACCAGCCAAGAAACCGGGCGAATTCACGCAGCTGTTCGGCGCCGTCGGGGCCACGCCACCGGCTACGCCTGCTTCCGCGCCCGACTCTCCCGCTTCACCAAGCGCTCCAGGATCAGCGCGACCGGGCGCATTCACCAACATGTTCAATCCTGTCGTCGAACCCGCCAGCCATCCGCTCGGGGCCGCCGAGCCTTCCTCCGAGCGCCTGTTGCGTGCACTAGACGCTCCTGCGACACCGTCTGGCTCGGTTGCTCCATCCGGCCCGCTCTCTGAACGTCCACCTGGCGGACCGAACCAAGCAGCGGCGCCCGGCGAGTTCACCCGGATGCTGTCGGGCATCCCCGCTCCCGGTGCTGCACAAGGGGCCGGTGCCCGCGCACCGGAGGGCCCGGGAATGAAAGGGGGAGGAGGCGGTAGTGAGTACACGCGCCTCGTCGCGGCACAACCGTCCTCGACCGCGCCGGCGCCAAAAAGCGGAACGCCCGCGGCGCCTGCGGCCGGAGCAGCCGGCGACTCTCCGGGCCGGCCGCTGTTGCCATTGATCCTTGGCGGCGCCGCTCTCGCGTTGCTGATGGCAGTCGCGTTGTACTTCATCCTGCGGTAGGGCGACGCCGACGGTCCGTCGAGCGCCGCTCTATTCGCGGGCGGGCAGCACGATGAGTAACTCCAGTTGCACACCCGGAAAATCCGACGAGACGTACGCGGCGATGTTGCGCGCCTGCGTCACGGCGTCCCACTCAGGCCCCGTTCGCGCCAATCTGAAATACTGATGATCGAGCTTCACCGGGACGGCGCTCGGCGGGTTTGGCACGTGCGTCAGGCCCACGCCGGGCAACGCCTGTCGAATGAGCCGATCGATGTGATCGTGCGAGCTGATCTTGATCAGCTGCGACGCGCGGCGCACCAGTTCGGGCCCTTCGAGGGCGGCGCTGAGCGCCAGGTACCACTCGGGTGCGGCGAGATAGCGCTCCTGGTCGATCGCGGCGGCGTAGACCGAGGGAGCGACCAGCCGCACGGGTAGCGAGATGTAGTTGGCGGGTACGACGGTCTCGATCAGGAAGCGGAGCTTCTCGTCGAGATCGGTAAAGCAACGTGACAGATCGGCGTGATCATACGGCGGGAGGTCGCGGGGGTGAATGCCCGGCGAGAACGACGTCAATGCGCCCGCGAGCGACAGCATCGCCGCATACAATTCGGCGGGGTGCCCGCGACGAGTTTCGAACAGGTGCCTGAACTGCGGCAAGTACGTGTTGACCGTGTACAGGAGCCAGAAGTTCGCGACATCGGCGATGCCGAATTCCGCCAGGCTCTGATTCTTCTGGCGGCGGCGATCGGAAATCGCCGTGCTCTTCGCCGCCAACAGCTCCACGAGGCGGCGCGCGATGGACATGAGGTACTCGCTTCCGCCAATATCGATCAGCGGCGGCACGAACCGGGGATCGAGCTGATAGTCGCCGGTTGCCGAGCGCAGAATCCTGGCGACGTGGAGCGCGGAGCTGCCTTCGAGCGACTCCCCTTCCGTCAGCACACGAAAGTTTTTGCGGGCGATGAGCAGCGACTTCTCCGCCAGACCCGTGTTTTCGTCCCGGCGACTGAGCACCTCGGCGAGATAGCGCGTGTTCCGGTCCGCCTGCTGATTCGACACGTTGAGCCCCCCGTAGCGGTACTCGGGGATCGCGAGGAAGATGTCGAGGCTCTGTTGATCCGGCTGCCAGGAGGCCGCGAGGGGGCGTGGGGGCGGCGCGGGGTCCGACTCGGGGACCTCGAAGAGCAACCCGTCCGGCAGGATCCCCGTCGCTGCGGAAATCCCGAACTGACCGGCGCTCAGCGCTTCCCGATCGATGGTCAGGCGATGGAACCCCCAGGGATAGACAGTGAGCGCGGACAGCTGAAACTCGATGCTGTCCTCGAGAAAGCGGTCCTGGGTCTGCAGATGCTGCGGAGTCAGCAGCAGGCCCTTCGTCCAGAGGACTGGCTGCATTTGCCTCATGGGACCGATAACCTACCGGACCTTGGAAGCAAGTCCAGAGCGGGGCGCGCAACTTCTTGACACGGCGCCGGTCGGGGGATATTACCTAGCCTGGGGCACTAGCTCGACGCGCCTCCGCGCGCGACGAGGTTTGGTCCGGCTGCTGCCCACCCGTTCGAGGAGCGCACCATGGCCAAAGAGAGCGTTCACAAGAAGCTGGAGCGTGTTCGACCACCACGCGTGAACATCACATACGAAGTGGAGACGGGCGGCGCGATGGAAGTCCGGGAGCTCCCCTTCGTGATGGGAGTGCTGGCGGATTTCAGCGGTCAGCCGAAGGATGAGTTGCCGAAGCTGAAGGACCGCAAATTTGTCGATGTCACGCTCGACAACTTTGACGACGTGATCGCGAGCATGAAGCCGCACCTGCGGGTCACGGTGGACAACAAGCTGTCCGACGATCCGAACGCCGGAAAGATCGCCGTGGAAATGGACTTCGCGAGCCTGGATGACTTCTCGCCGGATCGGGTCGCGCAGCAGGTTGAGCCGCTGCGCAAGCTCCTCGAGCTGCGCGGGCAGCTCGCCGATCTGCGCGGCAAGATCCAGAGCAACGAGAAACTCGAGGAAATCCTCCAGGCGACTCTGACCGACGAAGAGAAGCGCAAGAAGCTCAAGGCGGAACTCGACGCGGAGCCGAAGCCAGCGGGAGGTCAGGATGGCGGAGCCTAAGGGCGAAACCCAGAAGGCAGCCGCGGCGGAGACGACCGAGGCGGGCCTGCTCGATCAAATCGTGCAGCGGGGGCGGTTCGTGGACGCCCCGGCCAAGGAGCGTGGGCGCGACATGATCAAGCAGTTCGTGGCGGAGGTGCTGGCGGGGACGATCACGCTGGGCCGCGACACGGACACGATGCTGAACGCGCGCATTGCGCAGATCGATCGGCTGATTTCGCTCCAGGTCAACGAGGTGCTGCACCACCGCGACTTCCAAAAGCTCGAAGCGAGCTGGCGCGGGCTGCGCTATCTCCTCTCGCAGAGCGAAACCAGCGAGACGATGAAGGTCAAGATCCTCAACGTCTCCAAGAAGGACCTGCTGAAGGACCTGCAGCGCGCTCCCGAGTTCGATCAGAGCGCACTCTTCAAGAAAGTTTACGAAGAGGAGTACGGAATCTTTGGCGGCTCCCCGTTCGGCGCGCTGCTCGGAGATTTTGATTTCGACAAAACCGGGGAAGACATCGAGCTCCTGGAGAAGGTGGCGCAAGTGGCAGCGGCGGCGCATGCGCCGTTCATCAGCGGCACCTCAGCCAAGATGTTCGGTCTCGAATCGTTCACCCAGCTCGACCAGCCGCGGGACTTGGCGAAGATCTTCGCGCAGAGCGATTACGCCAAGTGGAAGACGTTCCGCGACAGCGAGGATTCGCGCTATGTCGCCCTCACCGGCCCGCGCATCTTGCTGCGCGAGCCGTATGGCAGCCAGACCGTGCCGATCGAAGCGTTCCAGTACGAAGAGCACATCGGGGGGGCGCACGACAACTATCTGTGGGGCAACGCCGCCTGGGCACTGGCTGTGCGCGTGACCAATGCATTCCAGACCTACGGCTGGTGTGCGACGATTCGCGGCGTCGAAAGCGGCGGCCTGGTGGAAGGCCTCCCGACCCACACGTTCAAGACGGACGAGGGCGACACGGCACTCAAGTGCCCGAGCGAGACCCCGATCACCGACCGCCGCGAGAAGGAGCTCGCCGACCTTGGCTTCGTTCCTTTGGTTCACTGCAAGGGCACGGCGAACGCGGCCTTCTTCAGCGTGCAGTCCACCCAGAAGCCCAAGAAGTACCAGACCGATTCCGCGACGGCGAATGCGCGGATATCCGCGCAACTGCCCTACATCTTCGCCGTCTCACGGTTCGCGCATTATCTCAAAGCCATCATGCGCGACAAGATCGGCGGCTATCAGTCCAAGACCCAGATCCAAACGTTTTTGAACAATTGGATCGCGGACTACGTGGTCGCCGACGACGACGCGCCACAGGGGATCAAGGCCAAACGGCCCCTGCGCGAAGCGCGCGTCGAAGTGCAGGAGGTCCCCGCGAAACCCGGCGCCTATCGGGCGGTGGCGTTCCTGCGGCCGCATTTCCAGCTCGACGAGTTGAGCGTCGCGATGCGATTGGTCGCGGAGTTGCCGGCTCCAGCCAAGTAATCACCGCAGCACTGTGTGTCATAGACCGGAGGTTGCATAAAGGGAGGGTCCCATGGCGTTTGATGCATTCCTAAAGCTCGAAGGCGTGGAGGGTTCAGCCACCCGCGAAGGGTACCAGAATCAGATTTTCCTGGATTCCTTCAGCTGGGGCGCGCACAATCCCGCCAACCCGGTCGGGTCAGGGCCGGGCGCCGGCGCAGGCAGAGTGGAGATCAGCAACTTCACGGTCACGAAGAAGACGGATAAGTCCAGCCCCAAGCTGTTCCAGGCGTGCTGCAACGGGAAGCACTTTCCGACGGCCGTGCTGACGATCCTCAAGTCGGGCGGCGACAGCCCCGTCGACTATCTCAAGTTCGAGCTGGAGACGCTGTTCGTCGCCGACATGCAGCAAGCCGGCGCCAGCAACGGCGGCGATGACGTGCCGGTCGAGACCATCAGCTTCGCCTTCGGCAAAGTGAACATGCTGTTCACCGAACAGAAGCCCGATGGATCGAAGGGCGGCACGGTGGCGGCGGGCTGGGATCTCAAGGGCTCTAAGCCCGTGTGACCGAGTAGGAACCGCGCGTGAACGCTCAGGCGCTACTGCGCGCGGGCCAACTCGACGAAGCAATCGAGCTGCTGGGCGGCGAGCTCCGGAGTAGTCCGGGCGACGCCCAGCGGCGCACTTTCCTGTTCGAGCTGCTGTGCTTCGCCGGTGAGCACGACCGTGCGGAGAAACAGCTCAATGCCCTCGCCGGGGGAAGCCGCGAAGCGGAAATGGGCACCCTGCTCTATCGGGCGGCCCTGCACGCGGAGCGCACGCGGCAGACAATGTTTCGGACCGGCGACTACCCCCACAGCGCGCCGCCGCCCTCCGCCAGCGGTAGCCTCAACGGTCGCCCCTTTACCTCGCTCACCGACGCCGATCCGCGCGTTGGAGCACGTCTCGAAGTATTCGCCGCGGGCGAGTACCTCTGGATTCCGTTCGCTCAGCTCGCGACGGTTCGCCTATCGCCTCCACAGAAGCTGCGTGACCTGTTGTGGGCACCGGCGGTGGTGCGGACAGGACCGGCCTTCAAGGCCCTCGAGCTCGGTGAGGTGCTGATACCGGCACTGGCACCCCTCACGTGGCAGCACCCAGATCCCGCGGTGCGGCTCGGGCGCGTGACCGAGTGGGCGGCGCTCGAGGATGAGACGCCGGTGCCGATCGGTCAGAAGCTTCTGCTGGTCGACGGGGAGGAACTCCCGCTCCTCGAACTGCGTGAGCTCGACATCACCCCACCGGTCGGCGCAGCCGGCTGATCGCGCATGGCGCTGCCCGACGACCTGCTGCAACCGATTGCCGGAGCCAACCCCGGAGGCGCCAACCTCCGCTACGACCCCGTCTACGACAAGCTCAAAGAAGCGCGGCGCGAGGAAGAAGACGTCGATCAGGGGGATTGGAAGCGCGCGCGCAAAGTGGCTGACTGGCCGCTTGTGACCAAGCTCGCGAGTGATGTCCTGGCCAAGCAATCCAAGGATTTGCAGGTGGCTGCGTGGCTCACAGAGTCACTCGTCCGCCAGCAAGGCCTCGGCGGTTTGCGCACGGGCCTCGGCGTGGTGCGTGGGCTGCTCGATCGCTTCTGGGACAACCTTCATCCGGCGCTGGAGGACGGTGATGTCGAGCTTCGAGCCGCGCCGTTGACGTGGGTGGGTCGCTACCTGGACGTAGCCGTCAGGACCGTCCCGCTCACCAAGACGGGGCACAACATCTTCAAGTACAAGGAGTCGCGCGCCGTCCCGACCGAGGCCGAAGTCGCCAAGGATGACAAGAAGCAGGCTGCCCGAAAGGCGGCCCTCGCGGAAGGCAAACTGAGTCCCGAGGAATTTGGCAAGGCGTTCGACGCGACCCCGAAAGCATGGTACAAGCAACTGCGCGCAGATCTCGACGGGTGCTTGACCGGAGTCCAAGGGCTTGACGAATTGGGGCAGCAAAAGTTCGGGGACGCGGCGCCGAGCTACTCGAAGCTGCGCGAAGCCCTCGAGGACGTTCGGCACGTCTCCGATCAGCTCCTCGATCAGAAACTGCAGGCCGAGCCGGATCCGCCAGACGCTGCTGCGCTCGAATCCGCCTCGAGTGGAGCTGGGGGCGGCGGGGGGGGAAGTGGAGCAGTAGCCGGCGCGCTGACGCCCGAACCGACCAGCGCCGACGACGCGGCGACACGCATCGCCGGCGCGGCGCGCTATCTGCGGCACGCCGATCCCCGCAATCCTGCACCGTACCTGATGGTGCGCGGCTTCCGTTGGGGCGAACTGCGGGCGCGCGGACCCGAGCTCAACCCCAAGCTGCTGTCGGCGCCACCCACCGCCGTCCGGACCCATCTCAAGGGGCTGCTGCTCGACGCAAAGTGGGCCGAGTTGCTCGACGCCGGCGAGAATGTGATGGTCACGGCGCACGGGCGCGGCTGGCTTGATCTGCAGCGTTACGAGCTCACCGCCTGCGAAGCGTTGGGGACGGAGTATGAATGGGTTGTCGCCGCGCTCCGCAGTGCGCTCGTGGGGCTGCTGCGCGACGTCCCGCAGCTGCCCGACCTCACGCTCATGGACGACACGCCGACCGCGAATGCCGAGACGCGGGCCTGGCTGCAAAAAGGCGGACTGCTTGCCGCCGCCGCCCAGTCGGCCCAGGACAAACGCGCCGTTGCGGCAGCGAGCCCCGCGCCTGCTGAGACGCGTCCCCGCTACGGCGGCGCTGTGTATGAGCGTGCGATGGAGGAGGTCCGAGCCGGCCGCCCGCAAAAGGGCATCGAGCTGTTGATGCGGGAGGCCGATCAGGAGAAGAGTCCGCGCACCAAGTTCCTGCGACGTTCGGAGGCGGCGGCAATCATGGTGGAGTCGGGCCTGGAGCCCGTGGCGCTTCCTATTCTGAACGAGCTGGTCCAGCAGATCGGCACTCACAAGCTTGAAGAGTGGGAGTCGCCCGACATCGTCGCCCGGCCGATGGCGCTCCTCTACCGGACGCTCCACAAGGTCGGCGGTGATACCGGGACCAAGGACGACCTCTATCGCCGCGTCTGTCGCCTCGATCCAATGCAGGCAATCGCGTTCCCGACGGGGAGCGCCGGTCCGAATGGCCCCGCAGGAGCTTGAGCGGACGGTCCAGCGGTCTGTGCTCGACCGTCTGATCGACGCTGAGCCCGACAGCAGCAGCGAAGCACCACTCACCTGGGCGCAGTCCGTTCGAGAGCTGAAACGAGCGGTGCGCCGCGACCTCGAGTGGCTGCTCAACACGCGACGGATCGTGGAGCCCGCCCCCGCGGGATGTACCGAGCTGCCACGCTCAGTCTACGGCTACGGGATGCCCGACATCACGTCGCTCGCCGCGCAATCCATCTCCGCCCGCGACTGGCTGCGCAAGCAAGTCGAGGAAACGATCACGCTGTTCGAGCCGCGGCTCTCGCGGGTGCGGGTCAAAGTCACGGCCCCTGAGCCCGGTGGCCCGCGCGAGCTGCGGTTTACCGTCGAGGCACTGCTGCTCATGGAGCCGAGCCCCGAACAGGTGGTGTTCGACACAGTGCTGGAAGTCACGAGTGCGTCGTTCGAGGTGCGGGGGGGGGCGGATGCGTGACGAGCTGCTGTTCCACTATGAGCAGGAGCTGGCATTCCTTCGCCGCATGGGCGCCGCGTTCGCCGAGAAATATCCGAAGATCGCGTCCCGGCTGGTGCTCGAGCCGACCAAGTGCGAGGATCCGCACGTCGAGCGTCTGCTCGAGGGGTTCGCGTTTCTCGCCGCGCGCGTCCACCTCAAGCTCGAGGACGACTTTCCGGAGATCAGTGACGCGCTCCTCAGCATCGTCTACCCGTTGTATCTGCGGCCGATCCCGTCGATGTCGATCGTCGAGTTTCATTTGGATCCCGAGCAAGGCAAGATCACCACGGGGTTCCCGATTCCTCGAGACTCGACATTACTGTCTGGGCCCGTCGGCGGCGCACCATGCAAGTTTCGCACGTGTTACGATACGACGCTCTGGCCGGTGACGGTGAGCGCCGCCGAGTGGCGCACCCCCGACCAGCTGCGTCCCGCAGTCGGCGTCACGAACGCAGTCGCCGCCATCCGCGTGGAGTTGCGCTGCCTGCCCGATGTCTCGTTCGACAAGCTGAATCTCAATACGCTGCGGCTCTATCTCAACGGCGAGAGCAACCTCGTCGCGACGCTGTACGAACTGCTGTGCAACAACTGCGTCAGCATCTTGATCCGCGACTGCGGCGCGGGCCCCAAGCGGAAGCCGATCGAATTGCCCCCCAGCGCCCTACGGCCCGTCGGGTTCGGGCCGGACGAGGGGATGATGCCGGTGCCGCGCCGCTCCACCGTATCGTACCGGCTGCTGCAAGAGTACTTCACGTTCCCCGAGAAGTTCTGGTTCCTCGACCTCAGCGGCTTCGATCAGGTCCGCGCCGCCGGCTACGGCGGCAACGCGGAAATCGTGTTTCTCCTCTCCTCGTTCGAGCGCCCGGAGCGGCGACCGATCCTCGAAGCCGGTGTGTCCCAGCGAACGTTCCTGCTCGGCTGTACTCCGATCGTGAACCTGTTCAGCCAGGACTCGGAGCCGGTCGAAGCGACCGCAACGCGTCACGAGCATCCGGTCGTCGCGGATGCGCGGCGGCGGCAGACGACCCACGTGTTCTCGATCGACTCCGTGCTCGCCGCGCGGCCGGGCTCGCCAGAGGCGTTGCGGTTTGAGCCCCTGTATTCGTTCCGCCACGGTGCCAACGGCGCGGCTCCCGAGGTGTTCTGGTACGCACGCCCGCGGCTGGCCCCGTGGGGCCAGGCGGGAGAGCAGGACTATTTCCTGTCGTTCGCCGATCGCTCCGGGCGCCCGGCCCGCCCGCCAGCCGAGGCCGTTACGTGTCGGCTCACCTGCTTCAATGGCGATCTGCCCAGCCGCCTGCCGTTCGGCGACGAGCGCGGTGATTTCACGCTTCCCGGCGGCAAGCCGATCCAGCGCGTGGTCGCCCTCGTGAAGCCGACTCCCGCGATCCAACCGGCGCTGGGAAAACCGCAGTTGTGGCGGTTGATCTCGCAGTTGTCGCTGAACTACTTGTCGCTGGTAGAGGGCGGCGCCGAGGCCCTCCAGGAACTCCTGCGGCTGCACAACTTCGGTGACTCGCTCGCGGGGGAAAAACAGGTTCAGGGACTCCTCGACGTGAAGAGCCTGCCGGCCTATGCGCGCATTGCCGGCGAACACGGCTTGACGTTCGCCCGCGGGCACCGCGTGGAGATCACCTGCGACGAGGAGCAGTTCACGGGCAGCGGCGTCTATCTCTTCGCCAGTGTGCTCGAACACTTTCTCGGGCTGTACACGGCGATGAACAGCTTCAGTGTCCTGGCCGCCCGCACGCGCCAGCGGAAGGAGATCATACGCGAATGGCCGCCGAGAGCCGGTTGGAAGACACTCGTCTAGGCGCCGCCGACCTCGCGGCCCACCTGACGATGGAGCCCTCGGCCTTTGAATTCTTCCAGGCCGTGCGGCTCCTCGAGCGCCTCTTTCCCGAGCGGCGGCGGGTGGGTGGGTTCGGGGACCCACGCGAGGAGGTGGTGCACTTTTCGGCGCGTCCCACGATCGCGTTTCCGCCGAGTGAGGTGCACTCGGTTGACCTGCCGGGCAACCGGCCGGCGCGGATGGTCGTGAACTTCATGGGCGTGATCGGACCGTTGGGCGTGCTGCCGTACCACTACACGCTGCTCGTGGGTGAGCGGGCCCGGGTCCGCGACCGCGGCCTCCGCGACTTCCTGGACATCTTCCAGCATCGGCTGATCTCGCTCTTCTACCGCGCGTGGTTGAAGTACCGGTTCACCGCGACCTACGACCAGGGTGGGCAGGACAGCCTCACCGAGCACCTCCGTGACCTCGTTGGACTCGGCTTGCCGAAGCTCCGCGAGCGCCTCCCGGTCGCAGACGAAGCCCTCCTCTTCTACGCCGGCATCCTGGCGCCACAGCCGCGCTCCGCGGTCGCCCTCCAGCAAATGCTCGAGGACTACTTCGAGATACCGGTGGAGATCGAGCAGTTCGTAGGCGGCTGGTACGCGCTGTCGCCGAGCTCACTGTGCAGCGTGGGCGCGGAAGCCGGCCCGGCCGACCAGGTCGGCCTCGGCGCCGTGGTGGGAGACGAGATCTGGGATCAACAGGCCCGCGTCCGCCTGCGGCTGGGGCCGCTGACCAGAAGCCAATACGATCGGTTGGTTCCGGGCGGCGAATGGTACGAGCCGTTACGGGCGCTGACGCGGTTCTTCAGCCACGACCAGTTTGACTTCGAGGTCCAGCTCATCCTCGCCCGGGACGACGTCCCGGGCTGTGTGCTGGGAGGAAGCGCGGACCGCGCCGCGCCGCTTGGCTGGTGCACGTGGATACGCACCACCCCGTTCGCGCGCGACGCCGACGATACGGTGTTGACCCTTTCGAGTCCGAGGTCGTTATGAACGTGGATCTCCGAGGTCTCATCGGGAAGCTCAACGGCCAGACACGCAACACGCTCGAGGCCGCAGCGGGGCTGTGCCTCGCGCGTACGCATTACGACGTCGAGATCGAGCATTTTCTCGTGAAGGCGTTGGACGCGAGCGACACCGACCTCGCCTTCATTCTGAAGCAGTACGGCGTCAACCGGTCACGGCTCGCAGCAGATCTCACGCGCAGCCTCGACAGGCTCAAGTCGGGCAACGCGCGCACGCCGGCGCTGAGCCCGACCCTGACGCGGATGCTGGCCGAGGCTTGGCTCACGGGCTCGGTCGACTTCGGCGCGACCCAAGTGCGTACCGGGCACGCGCTGCTCGCACTCGTTTCCAACGACGAGCTGCGGCGTCTCATGCGCGACGTGAGTCGCGAATTCGAGAAGATCGCCGCGGAGACGCTGCACAAGGATTTTGCGACGCTCGTCGCGGATTCTGTCGAAGAGGCGCAGGCCCCGATCGGCGCCGCGCCGGGTGAGGCACCCGCGCGCACCCCCGGCGGGAAAACCCCGAACCTCGACCTCTACACACACAACCTCACCGATCGTGCCCAAAAAGGGCTCATCGATCCGGTGTTGGGCCGCGATTTCGAGGTCAGGCAGGTGGTGGACATCCTCACGCGCCGGCGCCAGAACAACCCCATCCTCGTGGGTGAGGCTGGAGTCGGGAAGACGGCGGTTGTCGAAGGCTTCGCGATGCGCATCGTGCAAGGCGACGTGCCGGCCGTCCTGCGCGGCGTGACGCTCCGCACGCTCGACCTGGCGCTGCTGCAGGCCGGCGCCGGCGTGAAGGGCGAATTCGAGAACCGGTTGCGCGGGCTGATTGAGGAGGTCAAGAGCTCGCCGAGTCCCATCATCCTGTTCATCGATGAAGCACACACGATGATTGGAGCGGGAGGAGCGGCGGGCCAGAGCGACGCCGCAAACCTCCTCAAGCCCGCGCTCGCACGTGGCGAGCTTCGTACCATAGCGGCCACAACCTGGTCCGAGTACAAGAAGTACTTTGAAAAAGACCCGGCCCTGGCCCGCCGCTTCCAGCTCGTCAAGGTCGATGAGCCGTCGGAGCCCACGTGCCTGGTGATGATGCGCGGCGTCGTGCCCGCGCTCGAAAAACACCACAAGGTGCGGATCCTTGATGACGGGGCGGCGGCCGCCGTCCGCCTCTCCCACCGCTACCTTCCCGACCGCCAGCTGCCCGATAAGGCGGTGAGCGTCCTCGACACGGCCTGTGCTCGCCTGGCGTTGGGCCAGGCGGCGATTCCCGCGGCACTCGAGGACGGCATGCGACAGCTCGACGACATCGCGGTCCAGACCCGCGTGCTGCAACGCGAGGAGGCGACGGGCGCGGACCACGCCGAGCGACTGGCTCAGCTGCGTGAGCGGCAGACCGAGACCGAGGGACGAGTGGCCCAGCTCAAGCAGCGCTGGGAGCAGGAGCGTGATCTCGTGACACGAGTTCGCGAAGCGCGGGAACGCTTGGAGTCCACGGCAGACAAGGCCGGCGCGCAGGCCGGCCCGGACGCCGATCAGACCCGCTCCGAATTGACGCGACTGAACGCCGAGCTGGCAAAGCTCCAGGGCGAGCACCCGCTCGTGCCGGTCGTGGTCGACGCCCATCTCATCGGACAGGTCATCTCCGGATGGACCGGTATCCCGGTGGGAAAAATGCTGCGCGATGAAGTGAACGTGACCCTCACGCTGGAGAAGCATCTCGCCACGCGCATCATCGGCCAAGCGCAGGCGCTCGAGGCTTTGAGCCGCCGCATCCGGACATCCAAAGCGGGCATCGAAGACCCGAACAAGCCCGTCGGCGTGTTCCTGCTCGTCGGTCCGAGCGGCGTCGGCAAGACCGAGACGGCGCTGGCGCTCTCGGATCTGCTGTACGGCGGGGAGCGCAATCTCATCACGATCAACATGTCGGAGTTCCAGGAGCCGCATACCGTCTCGACGCTCAAGGGCTCACCGCCCGGCTACGTCGGCTATGGCGAGGGCGGCGTGCTTACCGAGGCCGTGCGGCGGCGCCCCTACTCCGTCGTGCTGCTCGACGAGATCGAGAAGGCGCACCCCGATGTGCTCGAGCTTTTCTACCAAGTGTTCGACAAAGGCGTGATGGAAGACGGAGAGGGGCGGCAGATCGATTTCAAGAACAACGTGATCCTGCTGACGACCAATGCCGGAACCGACACGTTGATGAAGCTCACCGCCGATCCCGAGACGATGCCGGAGTCCGAAGGGCTGGTGAAAGCGCTCAAGCCCGAGCTGAACAAGCTCTTCAAGCCGGCGTTCCTCGGCCGGACCGTGATCATTCCCTACTTCCCGATCCGCGATGACGCCATGAAGCAGATCATCCGCCTCAAGCTTGGCAAGGTCGAACGGCGGCTGCAGGAGTCGCATCGCGTGCGGCTGGCGTACGACGACACGGTGGTCGACGCGATCGCGCAGCGCTGCACGGAGGTCGAGAGCGGCGCGCGCAACGTGGACAACATCCTGACCAACTCGCTGCTTCCGGAAGTCTCGCGCCTGTTGCTCGAAGCGGTGGCGGAAGGCAAGCGGTCGGACACGATACACGTGAAGATCGGAGCGAGCGGTGGATTCGAGTACGCCACCGAGTCGAGCGATGACGCCCAGGCCGGGGGCGCGGATCGCCCGCGCCGATCCAAGGCCAAGGCGCGGGAGTCGCTGAGCCAACACCAGGTGTCCTGATCTCGAGGGTGGCATGCCCGCTTTCAAACAGGAGAATCGCCCCATCCGGATCTCGACCGTCCTCGGCACGGACGTCCTGCTGTTGCAGGGCTTTTCCGGCCAGGAGGGCGTCTCGACGCCGTACTCCTACACGCTCGACCTGTGGTCGGAGGATGCGGCGATTGATCCGACGCGACTTCTCAACACCGGCGCCTGCATCACGCTGCAGGTACCGGGCGGCGAGCGACCGATTCACGGACGCATCAATCGCTTTACCCAGTTAGAGCGACAAGGCGAGCTGGTGGGCTACCGCGCGGAATTGGTCCCGTGGTTGTGGTTCCTGTCACTCTCGAGCGACTGCAAGATCTTCCAAAACTTGAGCGTGCTGGAAATCGTGGAGCAGGTGTTTCAGGCACAGGGGTTTTCCGACTTCGACATCCAGTGCCGGCGCAGCTACCCCACCCGCGAATACTGCGTGCAGTACCGCGAGACGCACCTCAATTTCGTGTCGCGGCTACTCGAGGAAGAGGGAATCTTCTACTTCTTCAAGCATGAGGACGATAAGCACACCCTCATGTTGGTGGACGACAGCACGCCGGTGGATCCCTGTCCAGCGCAATCGGTCGCGCGCATGAATCCAAAGCCGGGAGCGTTCCAGGAAGAGGATGTGGTGAACAACATCCAGCTGGAGCACGGCGTGCACAGCGGTAAGGTCACGCTGCGCGACTACAGCTACACCGACCCCGCGCTGCAACTCGAGACCAGCGTCTCCGGGAATGGCATCGGCGAAGTGTACGACTACCCCGGCAGTTACACCGACACCGCGGGAGACGGCAATGCGCCGCAGCAGTTGGAGCGGTACGCGCGCCTGTTGTTGGAAGAGCGGGAAGCGTGGCACCATTTGGCGCGCGGCAGCGGCACCTGCCGCGCGTTCCTGAGTGGCTACAGCTTCGACCTCCAGGAGCACTACCGGTCGAGCGCGAATCAGAGCTACCGGTTGCTCTACGTTCAGCACACCGCCCGCACGCAAGACTACCAGTCGGCTGACGGGTCCGGCTCATTCGATTATCAGAACTCGTTCGTCGCCATCGCACGCTCGGTACCATTCCGGCCTCCACGCACCGCGCCCAAGCCCGTCGTTCAGGGATCCCAGACCGCCGTGGTGGTGGGGAAATCGGGCGAGGAGATCTGGGTAGACAATCTCGGCCGGGTGAAGGTCCAGTTTTACTGGGATCGCGACGGCCAGCACGACGAGAATAGTTCTTGTGCCGTACGCTTCTCCACGAGCTGGGCAGGAAAGACGTGGGGCATGATCCAGATCCCACGCATCGGGCAAGAAGTAATCGTGGACTTCCTCGAGGGCGATCCCGACAAGCCGATCATCACGGGTCGCGTCTACAACGCGGACCAGACGCCACCGTACGACCTCCCGGGGAACCAGACGCAAAGCGGCGTCAAGTCGCGCAGCTCAAAGAATGGCACAGGAGACAACTGCAACGAGCTGCGGTTCGAGGACCTGAAGGGGAGCGAGCAAATCTTCATCCACGCCGAGAAGGACATGGTCGTAGAGGTGGAGAACGATCGCACCAAATCGGTGGACCACAACGAGACGGTAACGATAGGGAACGACCGTACCGAGTCTGTGAAGAACAACGAGTCTATCACGATCGACAAGAACCGGACCGAGAGCGTGGGCGAGAACGAGAGTGTGAGTGTTGACGGCAACCGATCACTGACGGTGGCGAAGGACGAGACGATCGACGTCACGGGGAAACGGACGGACTCGGTCGGCAAGGCCGAAGACGTGACCGTGGGCGACAATCGTACGCACAATGTGGGCAAAGACGATAAGCTCGACGTGGGGAAGAACTTCGCGCTCACCGCCGGCGACAGCATTACGCTCAAAACGGGTGACGCCAGCATCGCCATGAAGAAGAACGGCGACATCACCATCAAGGGAAACAACATCAAGATCGAAGGATCGGGGAAGATCACGATCAAGGCCGATTCGGATGTGAACATCAAGGGCAGCAAGGTGACGAGCAACTAAGGCCGATGCTCCAGTTCAAGAACACGACCCCGTTCAAGGGGACGATCTACTTGATGCCCGACGCCGAGGCTGTAGACACGCTCTACGCCGTTGTGAAGGGCACGCTTGCTCTTGGCGAGCGTCTGTCGCTCGCCGAGCAGCAGGTTCCCGTGACATTGGCCGACGAATATCACGGCAAACCCGGCACCAGCAGCATCAAAGCGCCCTCGGATGTCTGCCTCACGAAACCCGCGACGGACGTGTTGCTGATGGGCAGCGCGTACGCACCGGGTGGACGGCCTACGACACAAATGGATGTGACGCTCAGCGCCGGTCAGGTTCGCAAGACGGTCCGTGTGATCGGCGATCGCAAGTGGGAGAAGAGGGCGCTGGGCCACGCGATATCGCATCCCAAGCCGTTCGACCGGATCCCGCTGGTGTGGGAGCGCGCGTACGGCGGCGTGGACAAAGCGAAGGACAAGGTGCGCGCCGAGGCTCGCAATCCGGTGGGCGCAGGGTTTCGCGCGCCGGATGGCGACACTCCGCTCGCCGGGCTGCGTCTCCCCAATCTCGAGGACCCGGCTGCGCCGATCTCCTCGTGGAAGGACCAGCCCGCGCCCGCCGGCTTTGCGCCGATCTGCGCGCACTGGCAGCCGCGGCTCTCATTCGCGGGCACATACGACGACCAGTGGATCCAGCAGCGAGCGCCGTACCTGCCGAAGGACTTCGATCCACGGTTCTTCCAGCTGGCGCCGCCTGGGCTGGTCGCGTCGGGCTATCTCCAGCCGGGTGAGTGGATCGATGTGCAGGGCGCGACGCCGAGCGGATCGCTGCGCTTCCAGTTACCGCCGATGCGGATCGAGATGACGTATGTCGTCGATGGCGCGCCGCAGCCAATCCCGGCGAACGTCGACACCGTGATCATCGAGCCCGACCAAGGCCGACTGGTGTTGGTGTGGCGGGCCGCACTGCGCTGCGATAAGAAGGCGCTGCGGGTGAACGAAATTCGGGCCGCCGCAGTCAAGGCGGCATAAGGGGCTCTCGTGCCTCAGAACCTCGTGGTGGTCGGCGTTGGCATGATCTCGGCGGTTGGGCTCTCCGCGGCCGAGACGGCGGCGTCCGTCCGCGCCGGAACCGCACGCTTCATTGAAACGAGCATGCTCGACAAGCGGTTCGAGCCGTTTGTCTTGGCGGAAGTGCCCGAGGAAGGGCTGCCCGATCTGGCGGAGCCGCTGGCCGCTGCGGGACTCACGGCGCGCGAAGCACGCATGCTGCGGCTCGCGACGCCCGCGCTCAAGGAGTGCTTGAAGGCGTTACCGGCCGGCGCGTCGCCACCGGCGTTAATGCTCGCGCTTCCCGAGACGGAGACGACCAAACCGCTCGATGGGCCGGCATTTCTCGGCTGGCTCGCGCAGCAGGTAGGCCCAGTCTTCGACCTGAAGCAGAGCGCCGTGTCGTTGCGGGGCCGCGCCGCTGGCCTCCAAGGGATCGGCCGCGCGGCGGACCTGCTGCGATCGGGAGCCGCCAGATTTGCGATCGCCGGTGGAATCGATACGTACCGCGACCTCTACGTGCTTGGCACGCTCGACATGGAGCAACGCGTCAAGTCCACCGCGAACTTGGATGGCTTCATTCCGGGGGAAGGAGCCGCGTTTCTCCTGCTTGCGTCCCGTGGCGCTGCTCCCGGGTTGGCTGCGCTTTCAGTCGTGTCGCAGGCCGTCGAGCCCGGTCATCTGTACAGCAAGGAGCCGTACCGCGGCGAAGGCCTTGCTCAGGCGGTCCAGCAGCTCATTCAAGGTGGAGGAGTGGCTGGCTCGATTGAGGAGGTCTACTCGTCGATGAACGGTGAGAATCACTGGGCGAAGGAGTGGGGGGTCGCGCGGATCAGGCAGAACGGCACGTTCTCGGCCGAGCATGGGATGCACCATCCTGCCGACTGCTGCGGAGATACCGGCGCGGCGTGCGGTCCTTTGCTTGTGGGACTGGCGGCCCTTGGCATCAAGGACGGGTATCGCCGCAGCCCGGCCCTCGTATACGCGTCGTCGGACCGCGGACCGCGGGCGGCCGTGGCCGTCGCGGCCGCATGATAAGGAGGGGCGCATGGCACAGACCACGTTCTGCAATTCGCGCGGGATCGCGCACAAGGGGAGCGGCGGTATGAGCACGGTGTTCCCCGATGTATGCAAGACACCGGCGCCACCCTCTCCGAGTCCGATACCGATCCCCTACCCGAACATCGGCCAGGCGTCGGACACGTCCGGTGGCCCGCCGAAGGTGAAAACCGACGGCCAAATGCCCATGGTGCAGGGCGCAAAGTACATGAAATCATCGGGCGATGAGGCTGGGACGTTGTTCGGCGTAGTGTCGAACAAGAACATGGGGGAGTGCGAGTTCATGATGTACTCGTTCGACGTGAAGTTCGAGGGAAAGAATGTGTGCCGGATGGGGGATCCGCTGTTTCACAATATGAAAAACATCATGGGCTGAGGGATAGCACGGGGAGTAGCGTGACACAGGTACTTGAAGCTGTAAACGTGGCGATCCTGATGGAGAAGAAAGCGGACTGCTGGTTCTGCAAGGCGCAGCCCAACTCCGAGGCCGTGAATCACGTGCACGATGAAGAGAACCCGCTCTCCGGCGGCGCCGGTGACGCAGTTCCAGAAAACGACATCGCCAATAACTCGAGCACGCTCGGCGGGAATCTCGGCACACGCCCTAACTGGGCGGTCCAGATCGAGCAGCAACCCAAGTCGGTCACGCCGGCAGCCCACCACTTGATTCCTGGCAATGCGTCGTACAAGAACGCAACTGAGCTTCACAAGTACGTGAGTAAGAAAGAGGGTATCATCAGCGGCGATATCGGATACAACATCAATGCGGAAGAGAACGGGGTCTGGCTTCCAGGCAATTATGCCGTCCGCCCGTGGGGAACGTACACTCATCAGAACGATTATGCCGTCGCCTCGATGAAAGCCGCGGCGGCCCAGTTTCACGATGCGCACCCCGACTACAGCACTAATGTCAAGAACACGCTGTTGAGTATGGCCGAGAAACTGGACAAGGCGCGCGAGACCATGAAGCAGCCTGACAAATGTCCGTTGTGCGGAAGCGACATGGCAGACAAGGGGAAACTAAGACCGCCCTACGGCCTTGTTGGCAAGCTGCACACTGTCTCTTCCAACCATCGGCGGATACTTCTTGGGCGAGGTCTTAGAGAAAAATTCATCAACGCGGGATACTACACCTCTTCTCGCGTGCGGCTGCTGTTCCCGTCATCGAGTCCCTGAGCATGTACTTCATAATGCGCTGTGACACTCCTCAGGACGACGCCGGAGGCTATGCAAGCGTGGAGGACGGCGTGCGTATTGACGGAGTCAAAAGCTGGCGGATTGGGGAACGGATCACAGTACCAGTCCCCAGGCCAATCAATCTCGAACTCGTCCCCGAAGGCGGCTATCGGGGGCCGCCAGCGGAGATGTTCCACGGCCGACTCTTACTCATGAGCGAACGACTGGTCGAAGCCTTGCGAGAGGCTGGCGTCGACAACATGGATACGTACCCAGCTGTCCTTCGCAATGTCGAAACAGGCGAGACGCACTCATATCACGCGGTGAACATTATCGGCCTCGTGTCCGCGGCCAATCTCGCTGAGTCCGAAGCCACTGTGCACGACGACCAGCCGCTGTTGGACGTAAGCTTCGAAAGTCTGGCCCTCGATGAGGGGGCGGCGGCCGGAGCGCTCTTATTCAGGCTCGCCGAAAACAATAACACCATTGTGATCCAGGAGCGGGTGAGAGATCATATCAGGGCTCGGGGCATCGACACACTCAAATTCATCGAACCAAAGGATTGGGTGCATCTGTAGCCACCCTGGCGTCTGACTAAAGGCTACGAGTTGGAATGGAGGCCCAACATGAGCGGCGTGGAGAAGGCGTGGGAAACGATTTCCACAGAGGCTGCACAGATCGTGCGAGCGACCGTCGCGGCGGTGGGCGAGAAGCAAAACAGCAAACCGGTTCGGTGCCTGATCGAGGGTCAGGGTGAGATCTCGTGCGAGATCTTGAGTCCTCTGATGGGGGCTCGAACCAGCATCGCACCGGGCGACCAGGTACTCGTATGGATTTCGAGTCGGGAGGACAATCAGGCGGTCGTCCTGGGGCGAATTGGGCCGCCATCGGTTGGTAGCCCGAGCACAACGCCATTAGAGTTGGTGCTCGAAGCGAAGCACTCCCTCACCCTGCGCGTCGGCGACGGCTCCATCACCATCCGCGAGGACGGCAAGATCCTTATTAAAGGAAAGGACCTCGTCTCCCACGCCAAACGCCTAAACCGCATCCGGGGAGGCTCGGTCCAGATCAACTGACCGGCGCACGCGATGGCTTCCCAGCCGTGGACCTACATCCCCGACCTCCTCGAGGAGCACATCGAGGAGCTCGGCTATCTATGGGGGCGACGGCAAACCGCGCTGCGTGACCCCGACTATACGCTCAAGGACTTCCTCTACATAGAGGAACGCATCGCCGCCCATCGCGACGGCGTGCGCGCCGTGGGCGACCTGGCACTCCCCCTCCTCGAGGAGACGCTCAAACAGGACGACCCCCTCACCACCTTCGCCGCCGCGTACGCCTTGCTCCAGTTCGGAAGTCCGTCGGCCACGCAGCGCGTGGTGGATACCTTCCGGAGCGCGAAGGACGACCGGCTCGCTAGCCTCGAGGACGCGTTGCGCCATGGGCCGATCGATAGCGGCCTGACCACCGTGCAGTTGCTGTGTCACAACGGCGGCGCCGCGGTGGCCGTCGCGGCTGCGACAGCCCTGGCGTTCCATTCCGCATACGGGTCCGTTGCGAATGAGATCACCCGGTTTCTGCGCGACGAAGACCCAATGGTTCGACGGCAAGGTTGGCGCCTCGTTGCCTACACAGGGGCGGACGTCGATCCCAAGACCTACGCGGCCGCGGCGCGCGACGCCGCGGTGCGGCGCGCGGCCCTCGAGGCGGGCGCCTGGTGCGGCAAGCAGAGTGTGCTGGCCGTCTGCCGCAAACTGGTCGCCGAGCCCTCGCTCGAGACCCTGGATATCCTCGAGCTGCTCGCGATCCTCGGTGGCCCCGAGGACCTGGGTCTATTCGCGACCGTTGCCTCGACCGAAGCACTGGGCCCCGTGCGATTCCGGTTGGTCGGAACCTACGGCCATCCGGGGCTCGTGGATCTCCTGCTGGCGGCGCTCGCCGACCCCGACCCCGCCACCGCCGCCGAAGCCGGTGCCGCGTTCACCAAGATCACGGGACAAAACGTCGAGTCGGACCGCCGAGCGAAGCTGCCTCCTGAAAACGGCAGCGAGCCCGACGACTTCGAGGCCGAGTTTCAAGACGAGGTCACGTTGCCCGATTCGGAGCTGGCCCAGCGGCACTGGGAGCTTTTGAAGCCCCAGGTCGGGCAGGCCGGCCGTTTGCGGAGGAGCTTCGAGGTCGACACCGGGCTCACGGGGGATGTGCTCACCGCGCTCGACATGGAGTCGCGCTGGGAGATCTCGCTGCGGGCGCGGTTCTCGGGCGCGTGGAGCGGGTCGCCGCTACGGCTGGAGCGGTTCCCGCAGCAGGGCACTTCCTGATGGCGTCGGGTCTGCGTGGCGGAGGGGCGGTCCCGGGACCCATCGGGTCACGGCTCGGTGAGAAAAACCAGAACGCAAGCTGGTTCAGGCCGCCGCAATTCGAGGAGTGGGCGCACGTACCCCGCCAGCTCGTCGCCCAAATCTATTTCCCCACTGGCCGACATCGCTCCGACGCGCCGCTCGACGGGAACGATCAGGACGTTCTCGCCAAGCTGGCGCGGCACTATCGCGAAACGATCGCGGTGGGGCGAAAACCTACCCTGGTCTTCGACGGCTACGCCGACGAGCGCGGTGAGCCGGGCTTCAACATGGACCTTTCGCGCGCGCGCGCGGAAGCGGTGCGCAACGTGGTGGCGTTGCTCCTCGTTGATCTGGGTCCCGAGGCTGCGAAACTGGAGGCCTTCGGCGAGCGCTTCGCCGGCCGCCGGTGGGCGGATGACCGGCGCGTCGATGTCTTCGAGCTAACGCCATGGAATGAGCCGCTCGCCGACCCGTCGCAGTACTCACTCGAGTACCTGAAAGAGAATCAGCAATTCTTCCGGCTGCCGATATTCGAGCGATGGCACCCGAAATGGGCGTTGTGGCGTCCCCTTCGCGACGTCCTCAGGAGGTACGAAGAGCAGGAGCATATCCACGGTGGAAGCGAGCAGACGATTCCCTTTCAGGCCGGCGATCTGGATCAGATGGCAGCCCTGCTCAACAAGATCGCCCCCGATGTGATGCGACGCATTGAGAACGAGCCGGCCGGGAGAGAGCGCGAGCAGGCTCTTCGCGAAGCGTTCTTTGTTGAATACCGGAATGCGTACCCGGAAGCGCATGACGCGGCGGTTCGCGAGTGGGAACAGTCGGGGATCAAGAGCTTCCCCGAGTTCCTAACATCAAGGCTAGGAATGCTCAAGCCTTCCGCCCCGCGACCTTAGCGACCGACCCGACATGATTCCTCCGAGTGTGCTCGACGCCTTCGATAGCGCGCCACAGGAGACGGTGGTGACCGGCCCGCGCCGTTTCCTGCGCGCCGCCGGCGCGGACAACAACCCGTACGGTCGCTGGTGGTTCGAAGCGCACGCCCTGCTCGGCCTGCAACAACAGTTCGACCGGATTCCGCTTCCGGAAGGACATCGGCGCGAAGCGATCCTCGGTCAGCTCCGGGCAGGCACCGCCATCTCGGTGGACTGGAACACGCTGTCGGAGTTCTGGTTCATGGAGCCCGGCTCGGGCCAGTCACTGCGGGCCGTCGTCGGGCGGGCCAAAGCGCAGCCCGTGTTCTCGAAAACGCACGGACTCCACAACCCGACGCTTATGCTCCGGGGAGGGCTCACGCAGTACTACTTCCCCGTGATCAACCCGCTGTGGGTGTGTCGGTTCGGCTCGTACCTGGAGTTGTAGGGCGAGCTAGACCTTCTTATACGCAGCCCGCTCGCCGGTCGCGCCGTCCCCGCGCGCCGGATTCGCATGACGCCCCCCGCGTCCCGGCGTTCCCAACGTTACGTGGTTGTCCCCGAGGTCGCCCGGGCTCAGGTTCGAGGTGCTGGAGCCGTCCTCAACGATGCCGATGGATGGCCCCCCGCCGCCCCCGCCCCCGTCACGGCCGCGACCGCCGACGCCTCCCGCGCCACCCGGCCCCCCGTCCCCGGCTAAGTTCACCCCTGCGCCGGGGCTCCCACCTAGACCGCCGCTACCGCCAAGGCCGCCTCGACCCCCGTCGCCACCGATCCCAAGGACAATCGTGTTTCTCCGGACGGTCACCGTCGTTCCTTTGCTGATCAGGATGCCCATCGACCCTCCCCCGCCCCCACCCCCGAGTCCACCGAACCCTCCCGCGCCACCCGCGCCGCCACCGCCTCCACCACCACCCCCAATTGTACTGCCCCCCCCGCCGGCACCGCCGCCACCACCTCCAGACCCGGGTTCACCGGCCGGGCCGTCTTGCCCGTCCGCGCTCACGTAGACACCCGTGGCCACGGCGCCGAACAACCCTCCCGACAATCCCTCAGCGGCACCGTCCGACCCATCGCCGCCACGCGTTCCGGTTCCCGCGTCTCCACAACAGAACGCCCCCCCACCGCCGGCGCCGCCCACAGGGCCCCCACCCGGCATGCCTGCTGACCCCGGGTTGACGTTTACGCCCCCGCTCCCCCCGGCGCCTCCGGCGAACCCGCCGCCCACACCACCGCTGCCACCGGTCGAACCCGAGGCGTTGGCGGCGTTGGCACCCTTGGGCGCTTGTGGCTGATCCGCCCGATCGGCTCCGGCCGCCCCGTTTCCCGCGACGATCCTGCTCCGCGTGATGGTTACGCCGGCACTGCCGGCCAACGCAACCGCAACGGAGCTCCCGCTCGGCGCGCTCCCATCGGCGGCGATGATGGTCAATCCGTCGACTGTCGCCGAGTCTGCACCAGTACCGCGAACCGCCGTCGACCCACCTTCGACCACCGACGCGACCACGCCGAGACGGCGCTGCCAGCTCGCCGCGTCGTAAGCGCCGTAGACGCCCACCTTCGGCCTGAGCGCGAGGCTCTCCGGATACGCCCCGCCCGCGACGAACACGGCGCCGCCGGTTCCAGGTGCGGCCGCAGCCTCGATGCCTCGTTGGATCGTCGCGAAGGGGGCCGAGTTACTCCCGGTGTTGAGGTCGTTCCCCATGGGGCTTACGAAAAAGAGGGCTTGACGCGCGACTCGCGATGCCGTGGTGAGCCGACCAGCGGCGCCGCTTGCACCGACCGCCTTCACGCGGACATAGTAGATACCGGCTGCCGCTACGATTTCCAGAGTGCCCGCGGCGACGGTTGTGTCCTCGGGGGTCGAGAAGGCGTTGTTGTCGTCCCACTCCACCGTGTACCGTGCCGCTCCCGCGAGACTGTCGACGCTCACAGAGATGCCGCCCGGCGAGGGCACCGCGTACACGGTGGGCTCAAACGGCGCGAGCGTGAGCGTCGCCAGAGTGATGTAGCCCGCCAGCACCTGCACGTCGCTCGCAGCCGCGAGCTCGACGACATTGGCCGCGAACCCTTCCAACGACACGGTGTAGCTCCCGGGCCTGAGACCCTCGAGCGCGACACTCGCCCCCGGCATGATGCGCGCGGTCCTGTGCGTCGGACCGTCGATCACCACTCTCCCCGAGTCGAGCGCGACATCGACGCCCTCGGCCACGAGCACCTGGAGAAGGATCCCGGTGGGGCCCGAGGTGGTGGTATCCTTGCAGGCCAGCAGGGCCCACAGGCCGAACGCGATAGCGGAATACCGAAGTCTCTTCATTTCGAGACGTCCCCTAGACCTTCTTGTACGCGGCCCGCTCACCTGTGGCGCCGTCACCGAGTGCAGGATCCGCGTGAGCACCCCCGCGCCCCGGTGTCCCGAGGGCCACGCGGTTGCTCCCCAGCTCGCCTGGGCTCAGGTTCGAGCCGCTCGAACCGTCCTCAACGATGCCTACACTTGGTCCGCCCGCGCCGCCGCCACCATCGCCTCCCCGACCGCCCGCTCCGCCGAGACCCCCGGACCCCCCGAATGTCCCAAAGGCCCCGCCCGGACCACCCGAGCCCGCCGAGCCTCCGGCGCCTCCCCGGCCACCAGCCCCACCACTACCACCGTTCCCCAGGGTAATCGTGTTTCCAACGACAGTCGCCATGCTTCCTTTGCTTATGAGGATCCCGATCGAGCCACCGCCCCCTCCGCCACCGCGTCCTCCGAACCCGCCACCCCCACCCCCTCCCCCTCCGCCCCCTCCGCCACCCGGATCGTAGCAACACCCCGAGCCGCCCCCTCCACCTCCGGACCCAGCTTCGCCAGGTGCACCATCCGTACCTTTCGCCGCGACGTATGCCCCGGTGCCAATTGCTCCTATCGCCGCCCCTGAGACACCGGGCACTCCGCTGCTACCACCGCCGCCGACTCCTCCGGGACCACCATTAAAGCTCACCGTTCCTCCAGTACCCCCTCGTGGTCCTTGGCCAGGTTGGCCTCGTACCGCGTCCCCCTCCCCACCATTGCCGCCGAGCCATCCCCCGCCGCTTCCGCCCGCCCCGCCCGACGAGAGGGACCCGGCAGCGCCATTGGCGCCACTTTGCGCGGGCACAAGTTGGTCGGGCTCGTCGGTCCCGGCGGCCCCGTTCCCCGAACGGATTGTGTTTCGGGAAATCACAACCCCACTGCTGTTGTCCAGCGCAATTCCGACGGAGCTCTGGCTCGGCGCGCTCGCATCCGCCGCCACAATCGTCAAGCCATCGACGGTCGCCGAGTCTGCAGCTGAGCCACGAACCGCCGTTGGCCCACCCTCCAGCACGGTCGCGAGGACGCCCAAACGGCGCTGCCAGGTTCCAGCGTCATAGGCTCCGTACACGCCAACCTTGGGCTTCAGCGTGAGGCTTTGCGCAAATGTTCCGGCCGCGACGAACACGGCGCCACCGCTCCCACTTGCGGCCGCAGCGTCAATACCGCGCTGGATTGTCGCGAACGGAGCGGTGGGACTTCCTGTGTTCGCGTCGTTTCCTGTGAGCGCAACAAAGAAGAGCGCTTGGCGATCGACACGAGATGACGGGCTGGGGCGACCGACCGCACCGCTCAAGCCGACCGCCTTCACCCGCACATAATAGGGACCGGTACCGGTCGCCAAGATCTCCAGCGTGCGCACGGCGACCGTCGTGTCCTCGGGGCTCGTGAAGGCGGAATCATCATCCCACTCCACCGTGTATCTTCCCGCGCCTTCGAGACTGTCAACGCTCACGCCGATCCCGCCCGGCGATGGCACTGCGTAGGCGTTCGGTTGAAACAGCCCGAGCGTGAGGGTCGCGATGGTGATGTGCCCCTCCAGCACCTGCACGCTCGTCTGTCCCGCAATCTCCACGACATTCGCCGCGAATCCTTCCACTGAAACGGTGTAGGTCCCGGGCCTGAGGCCCTCGACCGCAACGCTCGTTCCCGGCGCGATGGGCGCGGTTCTCTCCGTAGGACCTTGGATGACCACCCGGCCGGAGTCGAGCGGTGCACCGACGCCTTCGGCCACGTCGACCTGGAGCAGAATCCCGGTCGGCCCCGTCGTCGTCGCATCGTTGCACGCGACCAGGGCGCAGAGCGCGAACGCGTAGGCGGGGCATGCACGGCGGCTCGGCATCGACATCCTCCCAGCTAGGGACCCGGCAGCGAGATAATAATCCCACCAGTGCTCTGCTTTTCTCTTCCACCACCTGCGAGCATTGCCACCACGGCCGCGGCGCCCACCGCGCCGAGCGCTGCCCATTTCCATGGAGCCCGGCGCCGTGCAGTCATCGCAGGCTCGTGCGTCGGCGCTTGTGTTGCTGGCGGCACCGCGATGCCTACAACGGCCCGCGGAAACCGCAACTCGAGCAGCGTCGTGATCCCGGGCAGCACCTCGCGCGTCAACGTCGCCGCAGCACCCCCGCTCAACACACCGATCCGGTAACTGCCGGCAGGGAGGTCGACGCCCGCGCCAGCCATCAGCCGGCCCACGCCCTCGACGGTGACCGACTCAATCCCGCCGGCTGATAGCTCCAGTCTCCCGAGAGACTCAACCGTCGGTTCCGCCGGCCAGCGCCAGGTGGTTGCTACGGCCGAGTCTTGTGGCAAGCCGTTCCGCGACACGAAGGCCCGCGCATCGCGCAGCGCCGCCACCAGCCGGGGTGGGAACTGCAAGGTGTCCACCTGGAACCGGGGCTCGCGTCGCACCGCCCACCTGAGCCACACCGCCGCGACCGAGTCGCGCCCCTGCTCGAGCAGCGTCTGCGCGAAAAGCTGGACGCCTGCCGACCACGCCTCGCCCGTCGGACCCACTGCCGGATTCACGGCGCGGACCAGCATACGTAAGCGGCTCGACGGATCAGCTTCGCTGAACGCCTGCCGGACGAGACTATCGCGTGGGTCCTGCGCCGCGCCGCGGGATAACGGACCGATGCACAGACCTGCCGCCGTCAACGCGACCATCTTTCGCCGTCTGCCGCTCACGGCAACCTCCGCAGCAGCTCGATCGTGAGCTGGCGCCGCTCGCCCGGCTGCATCCGCACGGCCGTGTCCACCGACACGAATCCAGGCCGCTCAAATCGGAACCGATGCACAGTCCCTGAAGCGAGCGTATCCACGCCGCTCACGCGGTCGCCCCGCGCGTCGCCATTGATGATGACGTTTGCCCACGGCGTGACAATCCACTGGACCACCGCGGGGGCGGGGGCGGGGGCTGGAGCTGGAGCCGCGACCCGCGTCACGCGGGGGCGCGGCGTCACCGTGACAGCGGACGGGGGCGCGACGGGTCGAGCGGGCGGCGCGGCAGGCGCGGCAGTCGGCGCCGCGGCGGGCGCGGCCGTCTCCGTCCGCTTCGGACGCGTGGCCAGATACCCCGCCGTCGCGACGCCCGCAACTACCAAGACCGCCGCGGCGACCCAGCGCGTAGCCCGCGCCCGGCGGCGCGCACGCGTACCGGTGCGTGGCACGGGGCTGCGCGGCGTCTTGGGGAGCGTTCGCACCTCGTGCCCGCCCTTCGCCAGCTCCGCGAGCCCCGCCCGGACGGGATGGTCGCGCGCCGCCAACGGCACGCCCGCCGCGGTGATGACGTCGCCCAGAGACGGCCAGCGATTGGCAGGATCGCGCTCCAACATCCGCATGATCGTCTGCGTCAGGCGCGGCGGACAGTCCGGCCGCACCTCCGCAAGTGCGGCCGGCGTCGTCTGCAGAATCTGGTGCATCAGTTCTTCCGTGGTCTCGCCAGCGAATGGCGGTCGGCCCGTCAGCATCTCGTAGGCCATAACCCCGAGGGAGAACTGATCCGACTGCGCAGTCGCGCGCCCCGACCATTGCTCCGGGCTCATGTAACGCGGCGATCCGACGGCAGCGCCGGCGCTCGTGAGCACGTTGGTGTCACGGCCTTTCGCAACTCCGAAGTCGGTGACGACGCACAGCCCCTCGGTGTCAACAATGACGTTGCCCGGCTTGACGTCGCGATGCACGACTCCGCGGCGGTGCGCGTATGCGAGGGCGTCGGCCACATCCACGAGCACCAGGTGTGCGATGTCGGGCTTCAGCGCCCCGCGATCGCGCAGAATTGCGCTCACGGTGCTGCCCTCGACGAACTCCATCACGAAGAAGAGTAGGCGCGTCGATTCCTCGAGCCCGAAGATCGGTGTGATGTGCCGGTGCCGCAGCGACGCTGCAATCTTTGCTTCGCGACGGAAGCGCTCGACCATCCCTTCTCCCAGCAGCACCGTCGGGGGGAGTACCTTGATCGCCACTTTCCGATCGAGCCGCAGGTCGTGAGCAAGGTAGACCACGCCCATTCCGCCGCGCCCCAGCACGCCGAACACATCGTAGCGGCCGAGCGTCGCCCGCCGTAGATCTTCGAGGAGCTCCGCCTCGGCGGCTTCGGGCGAGGCCGCGCCGCAGCCGCCGCAAAAGCGGTCGCCGGCATGGAGCGGCTGGCCGCATTGCCCGCAGCTGCCGACGACGGAGGCAGCATCTCTGTGCGGGGGAGCGTTCATGGCTTCGGCAGCGGGAGCGGAGGCAGACGATGCCCGATTCGCGAGTGAGGCGCCTAATATAAGGAAGGCACCTCCCCCGGCTAGGCCTAGTCTCAGGGGCGAAGGCTCGATTCGGATCGTATTCTTACAGCAGTGGCCATCGAGCTGGAGAAGATCCTGCAGCACATCACCGGGCATGACGGAGGTCGGCCACGTCGCCTGGTGTGGGCCGATTTCCGCCCAGTCTCGGCTCCCAAGTCTGGAACCGGCCAGGCCCACCTGGCTCCGCGCTTCGACGTGCGGCGCAGCTATGCAGGAAGCCCGGACCCGGACGGGAAGCACCGGCTGAGTGACGTTCAGGTCATCGTCACGCTGAACATGACCGAAAGCTGGCGCGTGATGGGATGCGAAACGGCGACGTTGCTGCGCCATCAGCAGGGCCGCTACGACATCACGTTCGTCGTCGCGCGCGAGCTGTGCCGCCGGTTGCTCGAGCTGGAGCTCACCCCGCAGCGTGACGCGCCGCCAGAGGTGACGTCGCTGGACGGCATCGCCACCCAGCTGCTCTCGATGGCGGTGCGGCTTACCGGTGCAGCGCGGAAGGAGTGCCGCCGCTGGCTCGATCAGTACGATCGCGAGATCCGCCGCAAGCTGGATTGGGGAGCGCAGGCCAGATGGGACGACATGATCGCCGATGCGATCGTTCTGGGGAAACCGCTCCGCAACCCCCGGGAGCGAAGCTAAGGCACGCCCAGTCCGGTAGTCACGACCTGTACATCGCCGAACTGGTAGCCACCCCAGACGTGCACTCCGCCTTCGGCTCCCGGAATCGGGATGGTGTAGATGCCAGGTTCCATGATCCCAAGATTCTTGACCGCATTCTCCGCCAAGTAACGCAGCTTTTTGTATTTCTCGACCGTATCAACGGCCCGGCCCAGCCCCTTCACCCCTTTGAGCCACGACCCAAGCCCCGCCCCCAATGCCAGGTCAAAGCTCCATTCGCCTTTGACGCCGTTCATTTCTCCAGGCTTGTCAAACCCATGCGCGATTACGAACACCGCTCCGATACTTCCTCCAAGTCCCGCACCAAATTTCCAACCGTTGATGTTGATCACCGCGTTCTGCACTTTGGCGATGGTTGTCTCACCAAGGTTGTAGACTTTTGCAGTCATATCGTGGGCTCCGATCACGAACAAATCGCCGGAATGTGATTTGCCCACGCCGACCCAGAAAGAATCCAGTTTCGAGGTGACTTTTCCCGTTATCACCACAGGCGGCATCCTAATGACCCGCCGCGGAATGTGAATGATGCCGGGCCGCGCGCTCGCGCTAAACCTCCAATTCCGAAGGTCGTTGGTTGGCAGCTTGCATCCCACGTGATAGTGCAGGTACCAATTCACCTCCCCAGGATCGCGGGTCTTGAAGTTCGCGAAGATCAAGTCCCACGGATCCATTCCATTCGTACGTGCTACACTGGTCCAACTGTCACCATCCTGCACCCTGTACGGGCTGCTGTCAGGAGGAACGAATTCCTTCGGTAGCGGATTGCCGGGCCGTTTCTCGATGGGCATTTGTATTTCTCCTTGTTCGTCAGGAAGAGGCCATCCGGCGCTATTCGGTGCCGACTTCCCCATCCAGCTCGAGGTACCCTCGCTCTATCAGCATCGTGACCATTGTACCGAATTCATGAATACCGAATCCCTCCGGCATCGCCCCTGCGGCTCGGGCGCCGTCGTAGACATCCTGCATCCGACGTCCGCTCCCGAACCCTGCCACGAGCGGGAGCATCCACGTGTCGATCTTGGTCGCCGCCCGGAACGGGCGCTCGGCTTCGAGCACCACCTGGGTCATGCCCAGCTCTCCGTTGTGCGGCGCATACGTGACCTTCACCTGCAGACCCGGCGCCAGGCGCGGCGCCGCCTTGAGCAGCGCCGCCGACAGCTCGCCGGCCGCCTCGCGCGCCGCCCGCCACCGGTACCAACGCAACGCCCACTCCAAATCCGATCCCTCCGTCCCGCCGCTCAACCGCACCCGCACGGTCTGGGGCGGAACGACGCGATCGGCTTGTGCGCGACGTCGTACGACCAACGCCCCATAGACATTCCGCTCCAGTCCCGCACCCGTGAACTGCTGCTCCCACTCAGCGCGAACCGCAGGGTCGGTAACGTGGGCCTTCTCCGTGAGCCAGCGCGCCACCTGCTCGGGCGACATTTCTTCTTGCTGCGCGAATGTCACGTCGAACTCCGCCGCGTGCGCGCCCAGCCAACGCCGCGCGCGCGCCTCAAACGGCGCCGACTCCGTGTCCCATGCCGCCGAGACGGCGCAAAACACGCCTGCTGGGCGGAGGTGTTGCGGCAACCCCTCCACGATGCGTTGCAGCACGGACTCCCCGGTATCCCCCGCGTCGCGGAAAACCTGAGGAGAGGCGGACAACGCAGGCACGTAGGGTGGATGCGCCACGATCCGATCGAATTGACGTCCGGCGACCGGCTGATAGAGGTCGCCCTGCACCACCTCGACATTCTCGCAACCGTTGAGCAGCCGGTTGAACTGCGCAAAGTGCGTCGCGCGCGCGGTCAGGTCCGACGCGACCACGTGCCGCACGCTGCGGCTGAGCACCAGCGCCCCGATTCCCGAGCCGCTGCAGAGATCCAGTGCTTGCTCGCTCGCACTCTTGGGGATCACACGAAGGAAGCGCAGCGTTCCCGCGAAGATCGCGGGAAAGACAACATCGGGCGGCGCGACGAACGGTGAGCCATCGGGGTTGTCATGCCGGTCGGAGGCGATCCAGCACCCGTGCACCGGATAGAGCAGCACCGGAGCGTAGTACGCCTGATCCTTCCCCACGCGCACAAGATCGAGAGCCTCAAGCGCCGCTAGGGTGTCTCGATCCAGGCCCGCAGCGAGATCATCTGCCGCGATGGGCTCGAGCAGCACGAACGCTTTAATGAGAAGCGCCAGCGCCGAGTCGATCGCCGTCAGATCGACGCCCCCGCGATGCACGGTGCCCAGGTTTGCGAGGGAATCGATGCCCAACGCCTTGCACACCGTCGGCTCGTCGAACGCACTGCGAAGCAGCAGATCGGCGACGCGCCTAAACTCGGCGGGTGCGCCCAACCGGAGCGGGAGTGCGGCGGTTGCCTTGCGGACGCTTGCTGCGGGGCGCATCTTCGTGCGAAGATCCTTGGCGGTCACTTCCCACCGACGACGAGGCTGATGCGCTCGTGAGGCCAACCGAGTCGACGCCATCCGACGGCGAGATCCTCACGATCGAGGAAGTCGCCTCGTACCTGCGACTCAAGCCGCAGACGGTCTACCGCTGGGCGCAAGGGAGTCGGATCCCCGCGGTGAAGCTGGGCAAAGAGTGGCGGTTCCGCAGGAGCATCATCGATCGCTGGCTCGAAGAGCAGATGCTGAGTGGCAACCCCGATTTCGAGCACCTCCGAGAACTGCGCTAGTCAGTTATTCACTCGCCTCTCACTAGGGACCGGCCCGTACGGCAACACCCCAAGGGGTCGGAACGGTAATGGTGCCCTTGACGGTGTTGGATGCGGTAGAGATCACCGACACAGTGTTGCCCGCTAGGCTGGTGACGTAGGCGAACTTCCCACCAGGCGAGAACGCCACGTCATGGGGCGAGGAGCCAACAGTGATCGTCGTTGCGACCGCGTTGTTGGCGGTCGAGAACACCCTGACGTTACTCGTACCCGCATTGACCGCGTACGCGAACTGCCCGTCCGGCCTGACCCCGACCATGTATGGTTGATTTCCCACGGTGACCGTGGTGGCTGCCCCGGTCGCGACGTTGATGACCGACACGGTGCCGCTGCCGTAGTTGGGGACGTAGGCGAAGGCGTTGTCGGGCCGGAACGCCACGCCGAATGGCCCAGTACCTGTCGCGATGGGAGAACCAATGACGGTGTTGTTCGAAGTCTGAATCACGGACAGGTTGTTGGACGCGTAGTTCGCGACATAGACCCGTATCCCGTCGGGAGTGATTCCGAGGCCGTACGGCGTCGCCCCCACGGTGATCGGGGAACCCACGAGCGTATTGTCGGAGGTGCGTATTACCGAAACACTGTTGGACCCGGAGTTCGACACATACACGAAGTTCCCGTTGGGCGTGACCGCAATCCCATATGGGCTGGTGCCGACTGTGACTGTCCCGATGATCGTGTTGGTGGCTAGCGCGATCACGGAGACGCTGCCCGAAAAGTAGTTCGTGACGTAGGCGCGGCTGCCATCCGGCGTAATCGCTGCCATGATGGGGCCCGTCCCCACGATGACGGTGTCTATTACCGTGTTTGTGGCGGTTTCGATCACCGCGACAGTAGCTCGCGCCCAAAGTGTAGCCGCTTCCGGTCTCACTCACGGCCAGGTTGTCAAAGGTGGCGACGCCGTTCACCGCGGCGACCGTTTGGATCCCGGACAGCGCTGCCCCCGTCGGATTCGTTCCCATCGCAATCGTGACGGAATTCGTGGCCCTCGCGACCACGCTGTCGTTGGGCAACGCGATGCCGACCTTAATCGACGGAGCCATCACTCGACCAGTCCGGACGCTGACGGGCTGGACGCGGAAGACGAGCTTGAGCGGATCGAATGAGGACGTCGCGTGAGTGGTTTGCCCCGCCGTGACCACCACGCCGGATGCCTGTCCGAAATAGGCGAGCCCGCCCAAGTCGTAGCCTTCCAGTTCGACCGTGTAGGTTCCGGGAGCGAGGCCCGCGATGGTCACGGGCTGCCCCGGCGTGGCTTTCACCGCCGCCTCCGTCGGCCCATGTACGCGCACGTAACCCGAATCCAAATGCGTCGCCCCCCCCGACGGCGACGGGACAATCCCCAACATCAGCGCGCCCGTGCCGCCGGCCGATGGTCCCGCAGAATCACGGCACGCCACGAGAGCAAGTGCGAAACCGGCAGCAACCTTCCATCGACGGTTCATGGTCGCCTCACGGATTCGGGAAGGTCAGAGTGATGCCCCCGGTCGTCGACTTGCCTCCGCCGCCCGCTAACAGCGCCACGGCTCCGAGCGCGACTGCGCCACCAGCCACCCACAGCACGGGAAACTTCTTCTTTCTTTTTGACGCCACGACAGGCGGTGGTGCCGGAGGTTGGAACGCGAGCGTACGACGGAGGCGGACCTCGACGATGCTCGTCACTCCCGGCAACACCTCCCGCGTCACGCGCAGGCTATCGTAACCTTCCGCGGACACGCTGATCGCGTAGCTGCCCGGTGCAACCGATGCCATTCCCGTGGGGCCGATGGGTCCGACGCCCCCCGCGGACACTCTGGCATCCGCGATCCCCGACGCGAATGCCTGCAACCGCCCCACGGTCTCGCTCGAGACACGCGCGGGCCACTGCCACCGCGTGGTAGTCGCAGTATCGCCACGCGACGCGCTCCCGGAAACAAAAGCGCGCGCGGCCCGATACGCCGTAACCACACGCGGCAGGAACTGCACGGTGTCGGGTTGCACGTGCGGCGCGAGCCGCACAGCCCAACGAAGCCAGACGGCTGCCAATGAGTCCTGTCCATCCTCCATGAGGGTCTGGGCGAGGAGCTGAACACCGACTGCCCACACCCCCGGGCCGGGCGGACAGGTCGCGGGATCTACGACGGTCATGAGGATCTGCACGCGGCGCGCAGTTTCGAACTCGTTGAAGGCCCGGGTCACGGTGCTATCGCACGATTGCTGCGCCTGCAAGCCGGGCGGCACGGCCGCAGCGGCGGCGAACAACATGAGACTCACTCGCAGTCGGATGCTCCTATTGTGACTCATGGGGTCCTCGGTCTCATCTGGATGGTCAGGAGGCGCGTCTCATTCGGTTGCAGCGTCACGGTAGTATCGACGCTGATGTAGCCGTCTCGCTCAAAGTGGAGCCGATGTGCGACGCCGGAGGGAAGCGTATCGACACCCCGGGTTCGCTGGCCGCGTGGCAAGCCGTCTACCGACACATACGACCACGTCGGCACGATGAGCATCTGCAGAGTCCCCGGCGCCGTCGAGCGTGCAGGCGGCGCGGTGACCGTGACGACGGCAGGCTCGCTCTGCACCCCCTCAGCTCGCGCGATGACTCTGGCGGTGCCCGGCCCCACGGCGACCACGACCCCCGACGGCGAAACCGTGATGACTGTAGGATCGCTCCCGGACCATTGCACGGCGCGGCGCACGACGCCGCCACGCGCATCCCGCGCGACAGCACGAAGCGTCAACCTCCCCGGCACCCTCAGATTGGCGCGACGGGGATTCAGCTCGACGGACGCCACCGATGAATCCGCTGTGGCCACAACCGGCGCCCTCACGTTCACCAGCGCCGAGCTGGTCTTGCCCTCCGTGGTTGCGGTAACCCTGGCCTCGCCAGCGCGCGCACCGTTCACCGCGCCATCAGCGCTGACGGTTGCGACGGAAGGGTCGCTCGACGTCCAGCTCACCGATCGATCCAGTAATCCTTGTCCCTTCGCGTCCGCGACGGTCGCCGCCAGACTCACCTGCTCACCCACTTGGATCGAAGCGAAAGCGGGTTTCACGGTTACGGACGCCACGGACCCCGGCGGCGACGGTGCGAATGTGCGCCACACGAACCACGCTCCGGCGCCCACGGCCACTATCGCAGCGCCCCACAAGAGTCGCCGCGCCCAGGGGGGACCCCCGGGGGCGTGCGAGGACGGCATTTGTATGGGACTAGCGCGCTCCGGTGCCCGCGACGCCGGCGGCTTGCTGGGAATCGGCGTGGTCGAGGTCTTGGGAGCACCTGCAAGCTCGGCGAGCTGAAGGCGAATAGGGTCGTCGTGCGCGAGCGGCGCCCCACCCCCGGCCGCGATCACGTCCTCCATCGCAGGCCAGCGTTCCGCTGGATCCTTCGCGAGCATCCGAAAGACCGTTGCTTGCATGTTGGGAGGACAATCGGGCCGGGCAACAACGATCGGCCGCGGTCGGGCCTGTACGTGTGCCTGCATCACTTCGAGCGACGGCCCGGTAAAGGGCGGCTCGCCGGTCAGCATCTCGTACAGCACGATCCCCAAGGAATACTGGTCGGATGCCGCAGTCACGTCCTTCGACTGACACTGCTCGGGACTCATATAGGGGGGCGTTCCGACCGTTGCGCCAACCTGCGTGAGACTCGGCTCCCGCGCGACCTTGGCGATGCCGAAATCGGTGACGATCGCATTGCCCTCGTCGTCCAACAGGATGTTGGCGGGCTTGATGTCACGGTGCACCACACCATGCCGATGCGCATATCCCAACGCGCTGGCGATCTGGGTGAGCCACACCTTCACGACGGAAATCGGGAGCGGTCCGTCCTTATTGATCACGGCTTCGAGCGATGGACCGGGGACGTACTTCATCACGAAGTAGTGCAGCCGGTCGGTCTCTTCCACCGTATAAATCGTGACGATGTTCGAGTGGTTGAGGGCGGCCACCGTGACCGCCTCGCGATGGAAGCGCTCGATCATGCCCGGCGCGAGCATGAGACTGGGTGACATGACCTTGATCGCGACGCGTCGATTCAACCTCAGCTCGCGGGCGAGAAAGACGGCCGCCATGCCGCCAAACCCCAAGGCGCGGCCGATCTCGTACTTCTTGCCGGTGGCGCTGCGCAGGTGTTCGAGAACGCCGCCCCAGACAGCGGTCGCCGCCTCCTCCGCGGCCGGAGTTGCCGCATAACTCTCTTCTTGCGTGGCTCCGCAGTGCGCGCAGAACCGGTCGCCGGGGAAGAGCCGGCCGCTACATTTCGGGCACGTCGTCTGGGTGACAGTCATGGAATGATCACCAGCGGTAGAACATGGACCTCATTTTGGGGACCCGCCAGAACTCCTACGGGACGAAACCGCTCACGGGGGTGGGCGCGGGACTCGCGGTCGGAGCGCCCGTTCCCAACTCCCCGCGTGCGTTCGATCCCCAGCAGAGCACGAGACCGTTTCTGGTCACGCCGCATGCGTGGCGTTCACCAGCGGCCAGCATCACGAATGCTTCGGTACTGCGAATCGCGGTGGGCACGAGGCGTTCCGTCGTCGTGCCACCACCCAACTGCCCTTCCTGGCCCCGCCCCCAGCAGAAAGCGCGGCCCGACCGGTTCAGGGCGCACGTGTACGCGCCCCCGGCTGCCACCGCCGCCCACAGCTCACTCGTCGTGACGGCTCCCGGACGCATGTGCTGCCGTTTCGAGCCGTCGCCCAATTGCCCGCTCGTATTCAGACCCCAGCAATAAGCGCGACCGTCGCGCGTCACGCCGCAGGTGTGGTCCTCGCCGGCCGCAATCGCGGCGAACCGCAACGTGCCCCCGACTTCCGTGGGTTCGAGAATCGATTGGGTCATGCCACTCCCGACTTGGCCGGACCAGTCATCGCCCCAACAAAGAACGCGGCCGTCGCGGTGGAGGGCACACGAGTGACGGGCACCAGCGGCGAGCGCAACGAAGGGCCCCGACGCCGCGATCGACATCGGGGCACTACGGCCATTTGTTGTGCCGTCGCCGAGCTGCCCGAAGTCGTTTTTCCCCCAGCAGAGCACCGTCGCTTCCACGGTCAGGCCGCAGGTGTGTTGCCCGCCGGCGCTCAGTGACGCAAATCGCTTCGCCGCGATCACAACCTCGCGCGCGCCATGATCCGCGTTGCCGAGTTGACCATCGCGATTGCTCCCCCAGCAGATCGCCTGCTCATCTCGCAAACCGCACGTATGCGCGCCGCCGGCGCTCAGCGAACCCGCCTCGTGCGCCTCGAGAGTCGTAGGATGAGAGACCATGGGCCCAGCGCCTGCCTGTACCTGCCCGGCTGCATTGTCGCCCCAACACCACACCCGCCCTCCCGCAGTCCGGGCGCAGGTGTGCCGCCGCCCCACGGCGACTTCGGCGATCATGACGGCGGCGGCGTTCGCGGCGATGGGGGCTTCGACGGTCACGCTCGTGCTTCCCGTCACACCGTCACTGTTTGCCGTTACGCGAGCGCGGCCGGCCCCTATTCCCGCTACGACGCCATCCTGCGACACGCGCGCGACGCCTTCGTCCTCCGACCGCCAGGCCACGGGACGCTCCACGGCACGGCCGTGGGCATCCAGCGACCGCGCGCTGACCACATGCGTTTCCCCTACGCGCAACACCAGCTCTTCCGGATCGACAGCGATCGTCGCGACGGCCGGCTGCGATGAGGGAGCGGCGGGGACGCGATGCGTCAGAGCAATCGGAATCCCGATCCCGACAAGCAAATCGCTCTGCAGCGCCGGCTTATACATTGTGCCGGCTCCGTCTGGATCGATGGAATAGAAATTCAGCTCGGCTCTCAGGTCGATCCGCGTGGTGGTGCTCACTTGCGCCTGCGCGCCCACCCCCAAGATGCCGGCTACGCTCGTGAGATTGGTGTACTGAGATGCGGACCAGGCGGGCCCGGCGCGTATGACCATTCCGAGTCCGCCCAAACCATAGACGTTTGCCTGTGCGGTGGAAACGCGCGCGCGCACGCTCGCGAACACGACCCGGCCGCTCAAGCCGGGATTCGTGGTGCCGCTGAGGTTGACTCCGCTTGGCGTCGCTGCAACGGCTCCTTCGACGCCGAACGTCGGACTGAGGTGGAGCACAAGGGCGGCCCCGAGCGCGACGTGATTCTCCTGGCGCTCCTCCACCCCAGTCCCCTGCCTTCCCAGTCCCCCTAATGCGTAGTAGCCGCCGAGGAACGGCGTGAACTCGATACGGCGTTGGGCGGGAGCCGATCGAAAGCTGCACAGTAACGCCAAACCGGCGGTGGCCACGGCGCGCCTGCGCAGCAACCGGAGTTCGGCGTTGGGTCGTGGCACGGTGCCTTACGGCCGACCGCTATTCGTGTTCTGAATCGTGCGGAAGCCTGCGGGAGCGTTGTCGAGGATGAGACCGACGAACCACGGTCGAACGACGCGAGAAACGTGCGGGCGCATAGGAACCTCCCATCCCGCCGCGTGGTCCCACTAGAGCGAACGCACGGCGGGCGTACCCTAGCTACGTTGCACCGAATTTCGCGCTTCCGTAAGAGGCGAATCGGGTCTTGTGGGGTCCCCAACGGGCGGGCATATTCGCGCGACTTCCACCAGGAGTCCGGTATGCGATCGCCAGCTGTGCTGTGGATCGTGATGGTCGCCGCGGCGACTCAGTCGCTTGCCGCTCAGCGGCGAGTGCAGGTGACTCCATTCGTTGCGGCCTATTACTCCGCCCGCGAACTGGGAAAATATGTAGCACCAGACACGTCTGGGACGGGGGTGAAGGGCCAAGTCCTTCAGACCAGCTCCCCTGCCATTGGTGTGAGCGTTGGCATGATGCTATCAGACGTCCTCGGCATGGAGGTATCTGGGGCATACGCCTTTAGCAATGCCCGTGTGCAGGCCTGCGATCCAAGCAAGCTTTGCTTATATCAGGACCAAGGCGGGACTCTGATGGTAACGTCATTGGCAGGGCGCTACCGTCCGCGCCGTTCCAATTTTGAGGGCCTCGCGGGGTTGAGCATGGTGATTCGAGGCGGGGACATTTGGTCCGGTCGCTCGAGTAACACATCACTTGGCGGCATGTTGGGTGCCGGTGTGGTCGCCCAAGTGACTCCCAAGCTGGCGCTCAATGTCCGTGGGGAACTCCATGCCTATTCGTTCGACCCGGACGAGAGCGGCTCGGATTGGAACTCCGCGATGGCGATGGATTTCGTGTTCAGGGTGGGCGTACCGCTCGGCGGAAGGCGGTAACGATCGGGAGCCATCCACGAGGTCTACGGAAGGGCGGCGAGGGGGCTGGGAATCAAACTTGTCGCCGTGCCGCCCGTCCCGAGCTCACCCCGCGCATTTGCTCCCCAGCACAGTAACTGGCCGGACTTTGCCAGTCCGCAGGTGTGATTTTGGCCAGCGGCTAGCGCGACAAATTCCTCCGATGTTCTCGCAGCGACGGGCGCCGATTGCGGTTGCCGTCCCCCATTTCCCAGCTGCCCTTCCTGGCCTCGTCCCCAGCAAAGAGCTCGCCCAGACCGAGTGAGCCCGCAGACGTGTGCTCCTCCCACCGCGAGGTTGCTGAAGGGCTCGGATGACGGCGTGACTGTCGGACTACTCTTCTCCTGCCCCCAGCAATAGATCTTGCCCTCCCGCGTTAAACCGCACGTTTGGATTTGCCCCGCTCCGACGTTCTCGAAACGAAGTGCACCTCCGACCTGTGTGGGGTCGAGAATCGACTGCCGCATTCCGCTGCCAACCTGTCCAGACCAATCGTCACCCCAGCAAAACAACCGGCCGTCGCGATGCAGTGCACAGGTGTGACTCGCTCCCGTCGCAATTGCTGAGATCGGACCGGGCACCTTCGCGGGAGTCGGCGCGAGTCTGCGACTCGTAGATCCATCCCCCAGTTGCCCGAAATCATTCTTTCCCCAGCAGAGCACAGCGCCGTCCTTCGTCAAACCGCAGGTGTGATCAGCGCCGGCTGCGAGCGCGGTAAAGCGGCGTCCCGGCACGATCACCTCCCGACTCGTGCGACTTCCGCCGCCGAGCTGGCCTTCGAGATTGCTGCCCCAGCATTGCGCCTGGCCGTCGTCACGCAGCGCGCAGGAATGCGTGCCGCCAGCCGCCAACGCACCGATGTTCTGGGCGTCGAGCGCGGTGGGCTGCGATACCGCGGCTCCGGCGCCCGCCCGCACTTGTCCCGCTGCATTGTCTCCCCAGCACCACACTCGTCCGGTTTGACTGCGCACGCACGTGTGTCGCCCGCCGGCAACGACACCGGCAATCACTATCGCAACCGTTGGCGGCGGCACCGGCTGCACTACCGGCGTGACCATCACGGTCGCCGACCCGGTCACACCATCGCTGGTGGCGTTCACGTGGACGCGGCCCGCCTTCATCCCCTCGACGACGCCCGCGCTCGAAACCGTGGCGATTGCATCGTCCTCCGATCGCCACGTCACCGGGCGTTGCATGGTCCGGCCTTGGACGTCGCGTGGCGCGGCCGTCAGGTTTTGCGTCTCGCCGACCGTGAGCGAAACCTCGGCAGGCTCGACCGCCACAGTCATGACGCTCGGCGCCGCAGGCGTTTCAGATTTGGGGGCGTTCACTTGAATGTCCGCGATCCCTTCGACGCCATCCACCGCGGCAACGATCCGCACCGACCCGGGAGCCAACGCTCCAACGACGCCCTCACTCGACACGGTCGCGGTACCATCGTTTGAGGACCGCCATGTCACAGTGCGATCAGTGAGCGGCTTACCCGTGCGATCCAGCACCGCGGCAGTCAGCCGAACGGTCCGACCAATGCCGAGGGTCGCGCGACCTGGTGACACACGAACTGCGGCGACGGGCACGGTAACCCGCTCGACGCGCACCGTTGCCGTCACCTGATCGCCTCCGACCTGCGCGACGACCGGCTGCCTCACCGGCGGCGGCTTTGGTCGCAGCACCCACACAAGCAGCAGTGCGACGACCGCCACTCCCGCGGCGGCCCCTCCGATCAGTCGCCACGGTAACGGACGCGGGACCCGGACCGTGACGCGCGCGCTCCCACGCAGTCCCTGCGCCGTTGCGGTGAGTGTGACGCTCCCCGGGCTGAGCACGCGGACTCGCCCTGACGCCTCGACGCTCGCCACCGAAGCATCACTCGACTCCCACGCCACATTTGTTGCCGGAGCCCTCGGGCCATTGCGACTCCGCAGCGTGGCACGCAAACCAAACGAAGCGCCGGGCGATGCTGACCGCGGAGCCCCGGCGATACGGAGCTCGTCGAACACCGGCACCACCGCGGTAGGCGCGGCGACCTTCTCCTTCTTTGGGGCGCGAACGGGAGGCGCCGGCGGGACCAGCGAGGGGACGGGTGTCGTCGGCCGCGTCGGAGCAGCGGGCGGTGGACTCGCGCGTGCGATCGCCGGCGCCGGACTGAGCGGCGTTGTGAACATCGCCGTCGCCGGAATGAAGTCGGGCGTCTTGACGAGCCGCATGATCTCGTTGCGCACAGGATCGTCCGGTCCGATCGGCTGCCCGCCCAGCGCCTTCACTGCCTGGAGGACTGAGGGCCACCGCGCTTCAGGTTCCTTGTCGAGCATGCGCTCGATCGCGACACGGACTTCGCGCGGGCAAGGGCCATCCGCCAGACGGTCCAGCCGCGGTGGCGCTTGCTCCACTTGCGCGCGCATGACGGTCAGCGGCTCTCCGTTGAACGGCGGGTTGCCGGTCAGCATATGATAGGCCACGACGCCGAGTGAGTACTGGTCGGACGCCGCTGAGACCGGGCCGGCCATGCACTGCTCGGGGCTCATGTACTGCGGCGTCCCGATTGCGGCGCCGTGCATCGTCAGACCCTTGCCGCCCTTCAACTTCGCGATGCCGAAGTCCGTAACGAATGTTTTGCCGGTGGTGTCGAGCATGATGTTGCTGGGCTTGACGTCACGGTGAACCACGTCGCGATCGTGGGCGTACTGCAAGGCGCCGGCGACTTCATAGAGAATCGCCCGGGCCAAGGCGAGCCGCAGCGCCCCGGTCCGCTGCAGCACGGCCTCCAGCTCGAGGCCTTCGACGAACTTCATGACGAAAAAGTTGAGGCCGCCCGCCTGGCGGGCGGTGTGGACGGTGACGATGTGCGGATGTTCGAGTTTCGCGACCGTGCGTGCTTCCTGCAGGAAGCGCTCGAGCATGGAGCGGTCGGCCATCATGGTGGGAGCCATCACTTTGATGGCCACCTTCTTGTCAAGCGCAATGTCGTGCGCGAGATAGACCGCAGCCATGCCGCCGTGGCCCAGCTCGCCCGCTATCTCGAATTCACCACGGGTCGCTGCCCGGAGTGCGTCTCCCACGAGATCCCACACGGAGGGGATCCGCCCGGCGGCCGCGACGCTGTCCGCGGCCGCGGCGTTGTTTGCACCGCAGCGCGGACAAAACCGGTCGTCCTCCTGCAGGACGCCGCCGCACGCTTGGCAGGCCACTGTCCGTGTCACCGCACACCTTTCCACCGATGGCAACGTCTACAATACCGCGCAACGCCCAACGCGTCGAGCCAGGCGCGCCTACTGGCGGGGAGGGTTCCCCGGCATACCTTTGATCCGACTCACCCCTCGCCGGAGGTCCCAACATGGCCGCCCGCATCGTCTTTCTGACCGGTAGCAAATCGGGTACAGTCGTCGAACTGACTTCCGGTGAGGTGTCTGTCGGCCGCAACCCGACGTGCAGCGTCGCCCTCAGTCCCGATGAAGTCGTTGCGTCCGGGCGTCATGCGACGTTCTTCGTGCGCGAAGGCCGCTGCTTCGTTCGGGACGACGGCAGCAGGAACGGCACCTTCGTCGATGGCGTGCGTGTCGAGACAGTCGAGTTGCGCCCGGGTCAGCAAGTGACGTTCGGACCGAACGGCCCCAGCGCGCGGTTTGAAATGGCTTCTGAAGAAGCGGCAGCGCCCGGGAGACCGCGGACCGAGTTCGCGGCACCGCTGCCGCCGCGCGCTCCCCGGGCCGCGCCGGTCCCGCGCTCGCCTCAGCCCGCCGGTGGGTCGGGCTTGACAGGCCTGTACCAGATGGCACGGCAGCACGCGGATGGAACGGCAGGAGGTCGAGCGAGCAATACTGCCGTAATGAAGGCGTTTGTCATGCTCGCCACCGAACGGACGTCGCGGCGGATGCGGATTACAGTCGCGGCAGTCCTCGCGACCGCCCTCGTCGCCATCGTGATAGTCTTCGCTGTGGGCCAAGGGGAGCAGGCATCGCTGAAGAATGAGCTAGTGACGTTGAGCGGTCAGCTCGCGGGTGAGCGTGGATCCCGGGCGGAATTGGAGCAGCGGTTACAGAACGTGACGGCGCAAGCGCAAACGTGGCAGACAGAAACCGCCGAATTGAGAGCGCAGTCCCAATCCATGCGCCAGACGTTGGCGCAGAGCCAGGTGACAGCGGCGCGTGAGCGGCGGGAGATTGAGCAGGATCGCCGGTTTGGGCCCACCGTAACGGATCGGTTCTCTCAGGGCGTCTGCCTGATTGAGCTGCAGTGGGGGTATCGCAACTCCGCGGGTGAATGGCTCCGCATTCGAGGCGCCCCCAACGGCGACGTCGTCCTGGCCGATGCGAACGACCGCGATGCGCCGCGCCTCACTGATGGAGGAACAGGGACGGGCTTTCTCATCGATGGCGGCGGGTGGATACTCACGAATCGCCACGTCAGCGAGCCCTTCACAGACGAGGATGGGTACAAGCGCGGCGACGACCTGTACCGCCCGACCTGGATCTCGCGCCGCGCCTACTTCCCCCCGGGCAACCGGGTTGTCGAAACCGAAGTTGTTTCGGTCTCGCACGAATCCGATCTGGGGTTGATGCGAACCACGAGCGACTTGTCGAGCACGCCCGTATTGCCGATCTCGCCGCGGGCGTCGGTGGTACCGGGCGACAAACTCGTGCTGCTTGGCTACCCGACGGGTGGCAAGAACATCATGTGGCGGGCCAACGAAACACAGATGGAATCGATTCGTGCCGCTCAACGCGCCGCCCTCATGCAGACCATCCGTGACGGCGGATTCGAGGGCGTCATCAAGTTGATCGATCAAGCGCAGGCGCGAACGATACAGCTGACCGATCAACAGACCATAGGCGTGAACATGGTTGCATCGGTCATCTCGGCTTCGCTGAGTCACGCGGCGCTCCAGGAAGCCGCCCGCTTGGGGTTGGTCCAGCCCCACGTATCGATGGGTGAAGTCACCGACACAACGCGGACCGACGTCTTTCATTCGGCCGCGATGGTAGGTGGGGCGAGTGGCGGCCCAGTCGTGGGCTCCGATCTCCACGTGATTTCGGTCAACTACGCCATGAATGTTTCCGAGGATCGGGGGGCGGTCTTTCAGAAGAACCGCAGTGTTCCGTATACCTTCATCTGGCGCTTCGTACCACCGGATTTGGCCGCGCGGATGCGGAACAGGTAACGCATGATGATGGAGCGTGGGCATTGAGCGTACTGCACGAAGGAGGCCGGACCAGAATCAGTCTCGCGACGCCAGCGCCGGGCTCGGCGGTGCCGCGGGATGAGTTGCTGGAAGCAGTGCGGGACGTTGCCGGTCAGGACTTCGAAGTGTTTGGTGAGATCGGCCAGCTGCAGGAGGGCACGATCGCCTATCTGGCGCGAGATGCAGCGAACAAGAGAATCGTCATCCTGAGGTTGACTCCCGAGCCGAGACAACAGAACGAGTTTCGTCTCGATGTAGCCCGGGAGTTGGATGCCTCCGTTCCAGCCCCGAGCAGCGCCTGCCCGCGTTGCGGTAACGCCGTACGCTCCTGGGCGCGGTACTGCACCCAGTGCGGCGTCGATCTCTGGACGGACGCCAGCGCTGGGCAGCCCAGATCGAAAGAAGATCTTCTGGAGGCCGTCCGCGAGGCAACGCGCGGCAAATACGAGATTCTCGGGGAGATGCCCAAGGCCGGTGGCGGAATCGTCTACTTTGCCCGTGACCTGAAAACAGGCAAGGTCGATGCACTGCGTCTGCACACAGAAGGCAACAACTCGTACTCCGTGGGCCTGACCGGCGTGTTACGTGGCCTAGCCGAATCGATCGCGAATTACCGGCCGCCGGGCTCCCGCAATCAGTAAGCCGATATCAATGTGCGGTTGAGGTTGTAGCGCGATATCTTTCGCCGTCATGCGCACTCGCACCGCACGCCGCACGCACGGCTTTACCGAATCGGTGATTCGCGGGATGACCAGGCTCGCCAACGAGCACGGGGCCATCAACCTCTCGCAGGGCTTCCCCAACTTCCCCTGCCCCGACGTCCTGAAAGACGCGGCGGCCCGCGCGATCCGCGATGACGTCAACCAGTACGCCATCACCTGGGGTGCTGCCCGGCTGCGGAACGCGTTGGCCGCGAAGTACCAGGATTGGTACGGTCTGCCCGTCGATCCAATGACGCAGGTCACAGTGGCCTGCGGCGCCACCGAGGCCATGGGCTCGGCGCTGCTGGGCATCATCGATCCGGGCGACGAAGTCGTCATTTTCGAGCCGTTTTACGAGAACTACGGGCCCGACGCGATCCTGTGCGACGCCAGGCCGGTGTTCGTCCCGATGCCCGTCGACGCCCCGCTCGATCTCGACCGGCTCGCGCAGGCGTTCACCACCAGGACGCGCGCGATCATCGTCTGCACGCCCAACAATCCGACTGGGCGCGTGCTGACGCGCGCCGAGCTCACCGCGATCGCGGAGCTCTGCCAGCGCCACGACGTGTTTGCCGTCACCGATGAGATCTACGAGCACATCTATTACGAGGGCGAGCACATCCCGATCGCGACGCTGCCGGGCATGGCCGATCGCACGATCACGATCAGCGGCGCGTCGAAGACGTTCAGCGTCACCGGCTGGCGGATCGGCACGATCGTGTCGCCGCCCGACGTCACCGGCGCGATCCGCAAGGTGCATGATTTTCTCACCGTGGGTGCGCCGGCGCCGCTCCAGGAGGCCATCGCAGTGGGCATGGAGACACTGGGCAAGGACTATTACGACGGTCTCGCGCGCGACTACCGGCGGCGGCGCGACATCCTCTGCGCCGGACTCGCCAAAGCCGGGTTCAAATGCCGGCCGCCGCAGGGCGCGTACTACGTGATGGCCGATTTTTCGGATCTATCGGACCTGCCCGACGACGAATTCGCGAAATGGCTGACCATCGAGCACGGCGTCGCGACCGTTCCGGCCTCCAGCTTCTATTCGCGCGCCGAGCTGGGCCGTACCCAGGTGCGCTTCGCGTTCTGTAAAACGGACGACATGTTGCACCAGGCGGTGGAGCGGTTGCAGCGGGTGCGCGACTAGAGCGCGCTCTCCGCTTCGCGGAAGCCCTCGATCTGGCGGCTGATGCTCTGCGCGACTTCGCGCGCCAGCCCCAGATCCGTCGTCAACCTCTGCACCGACCCCGTGCCCGCGTGCAGTCGCAGCAGATTCAGGCGAATCGTCTCGAGTGCGGCTACTGCGTCCTTCAGGCGCTGCTGCACGAGATCGCGCTCGGCACTCAGGTCCGCCACAATGCGCTCATGCCGCGCGCCGATCGCCGGATCGGGAGCGCCGCGCTGCCCTACGTCCGCCAGCGCTTCCTGCAGCTCCTCGAGCCGGGCCCGCATGCGCTGTGCGTCCTGCTCCAGCCGATGGACGACGTCGGGTAAGTCGCGCAGCTGCCGGCGCGTCTCCTTCGGCAGCGTCTCGTACAGCTGCTCGGCGGCCATGCCGAGCGCCAGCTCGGTGGGGCGATGCGTGAGCGATGCGGGAAGCGCTTTCGCGCCTGTGAACATGCGCGCCACTCCGAACAACCAGCGCCCGAATCGGCCGGTCCACAGCCGGCCCCAGAATTCCGCGTCGACGTCGCGCCGGCGCTGCAGCATGATGAGCGCGCCGATCCCCGACACCACGCCGATCGTGAGCGACCAGGCGAACGTCGTCATGAGAGCGTAGTCGCCGAACGGGATGGAATTGATGATGGCGAGCGTTATCATGGCGGTGCCGGTCCCGATTCCGCCGATCCATCGCAAAATCCGCTCGAGCGTCGACGGCCCGCCGCCGTGGCCGAGCCCGTAGGCCCGCTCCTCGCGCGTGCGGTCGATCTCGGCCTTGAACGCCACGCCGATGTCGCTGTGGCCGAAGCCGGCGTTGAGCAGCTTCCGCGCGCGATTGATCAGGACGCCCAGCGGGACGAGCGTGTAGCCGCTGACCAGCGTCACGAATCCGACGGCCACCGACTGCGTCAGCATGCCCGCGATCGGTGTGGCGACGAGCATGACGAATGGCCAGACCAGGACACCGCTGCCATCGAGTCGCGCGTCATGTTTCACGAACGCGCGCAGCGCGACGGGAAGCTCACGCCGTTGCTCCAGCGCGTGGCCCAGCTGGTCGGCGAGGGCGGCGGGGCCGTCCGGGCGCTCCTCCCGGTCCTTGGCGAGACAGCGATCGATCGCCTGCGCCAGGCGGCGCGGCACGAGCGGCGCGACGGAGCCGAGCGGCGGGGCCGGCTCGGTCACTTGTTTGGCGAGCACCTCCGTCGCCTTTGCCGCCTCGAACGGCAGCGTGCCCGAGAACGCGAAGTAGCCGACGATGCCGAGGGAGTAGAGATCGCTGCGCGCATCCACCGCTTCGCCCAGTGCCTGTTCGGGACTCATGAATTCAGGCGTCCCGACGACTTCGCCGGTGGTGAGCGCGCCCGCTCCGGCCACGACGCTGGCGATCCCGAAATCGGCGACGAGCACGCGACCGCCGCTCTCGAGCAGGATGTTATCCGGCTTCACGTCGCGGTGGATGACGCCCTGCGCATGCGCGTAGGCGAGCGCCCAGGCGACGTCACGCAGGACGCGCGATGCCTCCGACGGCGCCAATGGGCCGCGCCGCCGCACCCGCTCGGTGAGCGTCTCTCCTTCGATGTAGGCCATGGCGAAGAACACGAATCCGCCGATCTCTTCGACGGCGTGAATCGGGATGACGTTGGGATGGGAGAGCTTGGCGGCCGTGCGCGCTTCGCGCAGGAACCGCTCGCGCAGGTGCGGATCGGACGCCTTCGACGGCGGCAACAGCTTGATCGCGACGGGGCGATCGAGCCGCACTTCGCGCGCGAGATAGACGACCCCCATGCCACCGCGGCCCAGCTCACGCTCCAGCGAGTACCGACCGGCGACGGCGGATTGAAAGTCGAGAAACAACCGATCGGGAGCGGGATGCGTCATGGCACCCCTAAACTAACGTTCTCTCGTCAGGCGGGCGTCTCCAGGCGGTCCAGCACTGTAACGACGGACCTGACCGGCTCGCGCCGCGGCTGGGCGAAGCGAAACAGCGCACGGCCGAGCGGGCCACGCCAAAACCGCAGACTCCGCTCACCCACCAGATCGGTGCGCTTTTCGGTACGGGCACGGGCGAGGATGGCTGCCAGCACGGCCGTTGCGGCGCCGGCGGTGACGATGGAAGGGACGAACGGCACGATCAGCGCGGGCACCTCGATCAACTCGAGCGTGGCAGCGACGCCCGCCACGACGGCGAGCAAGGCCATGCGGGCAAGCCATCCGATCCAGCGCTCGAAACTCGTAGGCCCATTGCCGTAGACGAACGCCAGCTCCTCACGGCGCCGAGCCTGACGCGCGGCGAGAGCCGCGACCAGCTCGTCACGGCCATGACCGTCTGCGAGCAAACGGCGCACGCGCACGACCGCGACGACGACCGGCAGCATGAGCGCCACTCCCAGCACAACCGTCGCAACCGCTCGCACGGCTGCGCTCGCCGGTGACAGCCAGGCGGCAACCGTCACAGGCAGCAACCCGACGCCCGTCACGAAGGCGTGAATCAGGGCCGGCGCCTCGAGGTGCGTGCTCCGCACCAGGAATGCCCGGATGGCGAGCGGCGCCGCCGGAGGCGCGACGGCTTCCGCGATCGCCCGCACCAGCGCCGCCGCGTCGGGGTAGCGTGCCCATGGCTCCTTCGCGAGGCAGCGGTCCACGATCTGCGCCAGGCGGGGCGGTACCAGCGGCACGACCGTGGCGATCTTGGGAGGAGCATCCGTGATGTGCTGCGCCAGAAACCCTTCGTCGGTGTTCGCCTGGAACGGGAGGCGGCCCGAAAGCGCGTAGTAGGCGACTACGCCGAGGGAGTAAATATCGCTCCGCGCATCGACGAGGTCGCCACTCGCCTGTTCCGGACTCATAAACGGCGCCGTGCCGACCACGAGCCCACGCGGCGCAGCCGGACGCCCGAGCAGTCCCGGCGAGCGCGACGGCGGGCTGGCATGGGCGATCCCGAAGTCGGAGAGCAGCGCCCGTCCCGTGGCGGCATCGATCAGAATGTTGTCGGGCTTCACGTCGCGATGCACCATCCCGCGCGCGTGCGCGTAATCCAGTGCCTCGCCGATGTCGCACAGCACCCGGCCGGCCGTGTGCGGATCGAGCGGGCCGCGCGCCGCGACACGCTGCGCCAGGGTCTCCCCGGCGACGTAGGCCATCGCGAAGAACACGAACCCGCCGATCTCGTCCACCGTGAAGATCGGCACGATGTTGGGATGCGTGAGCTGCGCCACGGTCCGCGCTTCGCGCAGAAACCGCGTGCGGCTCGCGTCGTCGCGGGCCAATTCGGGGGGTAAGACCTTGATCGCGACCGGCCGGTCGAGTCGTCGTTCGCGCGCCAGATAGACGAGTGCCATCCCGCCGCGGGCGATCGGGGCCTCGATGTCGTAGAGACCGGCCAGCGCGGCGCGCAGGTCGTGCAGCGTGAGATCGATCGTTCTTGTCATCGGGCCCTGCATACCCGGGAGGCCCTGCGCAGGTTCGCTGCTGGACACGCGCGCCATGATGAGCGCAGATTGAGCCGCCTATGACCAGCATCCCAGCCGCGCATCCGGTACCAACGCCGGCTCCCGCAGGCGCGCCGCACGAGCCGTACATTCCCGCAACGCAGGCGCCCGCGGAGCTCACACCGCGCGCGATCGTCCTGGGTGTTTTACTAGGGCTCATCTTCGGCGCGTCGAACGTTTATCTCGCGCTGAAGATCGGTCTCACCGTCAGCGCATCGATTCCGATTGCCGTACTGTCGATCACGATCTTCCGGTGGCTGGGCCGCTCGACGATCCTCGAAAACAACATCGTCCAAACCACCGGGTCGGCGGCGGATTCCGTATCGGCGGGGGTCGTCTTCACGATCCCCGCGATTTTGTTGATGGGCTACGATCTCGACATCTCGCGCGTGACGATCCTGGCGATCGCCGGCGGCCTGATGGGCGTGCTGATGATGATCCCGTTGCGGCGCGCGCTGATCGTCAAGGAGCACGGCAACCTCCCGTACCCCGAAGGCACCGCCTGCGCCGAGGTCCTGATCGCCGGCGAGCGCGGCGGCATTCACGCCAAGACCGTGTTCCAGGCGTTCGGGATCGCGTTCGTCTACAAGTTTTTGATGACCGCCGTGAAGGTATGGCGGGAATACCCGACCAGGGTGCTGAGCTCATACCAGAATGCCGAAGTAAAAGTCGAGGTCAGTCCCGAGCTCCTTGGCGTCGGGTACATCATCGGCCCGCGCATCGCGGGTTATTTGTTCGCCGGCGGCTGCCTCGCATATGTCGTGCTCATGCCGGCGATCAAGCTGTTCGGTAGTGCCATGACCGAGCCGATGTTCGGCACCACCATGCTGATTCGCGACATGGACGCGGGCGAGGTGCGCGCCGCATTCGTCTTCTACATCGGCGCCGGAGCCGTCGCCAGCGCCGGGATCATCGCGTTGGTACGTTCGCTACCAACGATCGTCGGGGCGTTCCGGGCTGGATTTGCCGATATGCGGGCCAGCCGCGTCGGCCAGGCGATCGCGGCGAAACTGCGCACCGACGATGACTTGCCGATCAGCGTGACGATTTTTGGCTCGATCGGGCTCGCAATCGTGCTCGCGTTCCTGCCGCAAATCGGCGTAAACCTGCTCGGCGCCGTCCTGATCATCCTTTTCGGCTTCTTCTTCACGACGGTCTCGTCGCGCATCTGCGGGCAGATCGGCAGCTCGGCGAACCCGATTTCGGGCATGACGATCGCCTCGTTGATCGCGATCTCCTTCATCTTCCTGCTGCTCGGCTGGACCCAGATCGACGATCGGGTGCGCGCCATCTCGATCGCGTGCGTGATTGCCGTAGCGGTCGCGAACGGCGGCAATACCTCCCAGGACCTGAAGACGGGATTCCTGGTGGGATCGACGCCCAGACGGCAGCAAATCGCGATTCTGATCGGCGCGATCGGTTCAGCGCTCGCGGTAGGATGGACACTCACCTTCCTCAATAATGCCTACAGCTACCAGGTCCCCGAAACGCGTTCCGGCTTTGTGGCACCGGCGAGCGGTAGGAGTCCCGACGGCAACGTGGTCGTCCATACCGAGACGATGTCGCACTTCGGCATTGGGGGAACCGATTCGATCGACAACAGCAGTTATCAGGTGATTCGCGTCTACGTCGAAACGCAGGGCGTTCCACCCGGGAAGTATCTGGTCGATCCCGCTTTGCACGAAATCCGCTACGTCGTGGACCCGGGCATCGGCGGCCGCATTCACGAATACCGGGGGCACGAGCTGAAGCGGCTCGACTCACCCAAAGCGACGCTGATGGCGCTGATCACGGACGGGATTCTCACCCACAGGCTCCCGTGGGCCCTGGTACTGATTGGCGTATTCCTCACCATAGCGATCGAGCTGATGGGCGTGTCCTCGCTGCCCGTGGCCGTCGGTGTCTATCTACCACTCAGTACATCCGCGGGAATGTTTGCCGGCGGAATCGTGCGGTGGCTGGTCGAGCGCAAAGTGCGCTCGGATAACCGTTCGCTCGCCGACATCGAATCGGGGCCGGGCGTCTTGTTCGCGAGCGGCCTGATCGCGGGCGGAGCGATCTGCGGAATCGCCGTTGCGGCCATCGCCGGTTGGGGAAGTGCCCGGGGCATGTCGGCCGAGTGGCTCGCCGAAAAGATCGGGTTGTATCACACGCTGGGCGGGTTCGCGACATCGGCGATCGTCGGCTTGATCATGTTCACCATGCTCGGCCTCCTCCTCTATCGGACCGGGCTCCGGAAGCTATAGAGCATGACCAACACCGTCGGATTCCTGAAGCAGCTGCTCGACACGGCGGGGCCGTCGGGCTTTGAGCAGGCACCTGGGCGCGCCTGGCGCGATGAGGTCGCCGGGTTCGCGGACGACGTGCGTGTCGACGTGCACGGCAACTCCGTCGCCGCGCTGAACGGCAAGGGGAAGCCGCGCCTCATGTTCGCGGGACACATCGACGAGATCGGCATCCAGATCACGCATATCGACGAGGATGGCTTCCTCTACTTCAGCGGCATCGGCGGCTGGGACTCGCAGGTCCTCGTCGGGCAGCGCGTCCTGATCCTCGCGCGCGCGGGTCCGGTCCACGGCGTGGTGGGGAAGAAAGCGATCCACCAGCTGAAGAAGGAAGAGCTGGATCGCGTGACGAAGGTCATCGACCTGTGGATCGACATCGGCGCGGCGAATCGCGATGAGGCGGCCGCGCGCGTCCGCATCGGCGATCCCGGGGTGCTGGACAGCCGGGTCGAGGAGTATCCCAACGGGCGGATCGTGTCGCGCAGTCTCGACAACCGCATCGGGGCGTACGTGGCAGCGGAAGCGCTGCGCCGGCTGGCGACGAAGCGGCCCACGCATGCCGCCGTCTTTGCCGTCGCGTCGACCCGCGAGGAGATCGCGTGGACCGGGAGCGGCGCGCGCACCAGCGCGGTCGGCATCGAGCCGGACGTCGCGGTCGTGGTGGACGTCACGCATGCGACCGACTATCCCGGCGCCGACAAGAAGCACTCGGGCGATCACAAGCTGGGCGGCGGCGTCGTACTGTCCCGGGGCTCGTCGGTGAGCTCCGTGGTGTTCGACCTGCTCGTCGAGTGCGCCGAGCAGGCGCAGATCGCGTATACGATTCAGGCGGCGCCGCGGGACACGGGCACGGATGCGGACGCCATCTACAATGCGATGCGAGGCATCCCGACGGGGCTGGTGAGCGTCCCCAACCGCTACATGCACAGCCCCAATGAAATGGTGGCGCTGGCGGATCTCGATCGCGCCGCAGACCTGCTCGCCGCGTTCGCCCGCCGGCTCGAGCCGGGGATGGACTTCATTCCGCGCTGAGCCTCCACCTACCTGCACAAACCCCTGCAAACGTCCTAGGTCTTTTCCTAGCGCGTCAGGTATGACGTTTGGGGCGGTTTTGCTTGACGACCTTCGCACGCGGGTCTACTCTCGCGTCCTCCGGTGTGGGTCGGTGTCTCGATCAGCGCGAGACCGGAATGCACGTGCGCAGGGCGATTCGTTTACACGCAGTGGAACACCGGCGTCGACGCCTGCGTGTTGTGGTTGCCGATGACCATCGGATCGTGATGGAAGCGCTCGCCGCAGTTCTGGCAGCTCATGATTTCAACGTGGTGGGATTGGCGGAGAATGGGCGGCGCGCGGTGGTGTTGACGCGCCAGCGCCGTCCCGACGTCGTCATCCTCGACGCGACAATGCCGGTCATGGGCGGCCTCGACGCCGCGCGCTTGATTTTGCAAGCGCAACCCGATACCTGCGTGTTACTGCTCACCGGACAGTCCGAAGACTACCTTGTGCTCGAGGGTCTGCGGGTCGGGGTGCATGGGTTCGTGATGAAGGCGCAGGGTGTGGACGATCTGATGCAGGCGATCCGCGACGTTGGAGCCGGTGCGATCTACGTGAGCGCCTCCTATTCCCGCGGGGTGCTGCGCGCGTTCGCCGCGGGCAGTACCGAAGCGGGGCCGAGGCTCAGCGATCGCGAACGCCAGATGTTGCGGCTCATCGCCGAGGGAAAAACGGCGAAGCAAGCGGCAGGAGCGATGGCGATCTCGGTGCGCACGGCCGAGTCGCACCGCGCCAGCTTGATGGGAAAGCTCGGCATTCACGACACCGCTGGGTTGGTGCGCTACGCGATCCGGCAGGGCGTGATCGTTGCCTAGTGGTCTGTAGAACTACGGAACACCCCCCTCCGTAACACTTCGGATTACGAGTAGCGCGACGCGGCGCGATCTCCAGAAGACCGATTCCCTCTCTTCTGGAGTGGCCCATGCAGCTGTCCCGGGGTAGCGCGCACGTCCTGGTTGCCGCCGCGGTCGCCCTCATCGCCGTCGTTGCCACTGCGATTCGTGTCTCGCCACTGTCGTCGCGGTCACAAACCGTCGCAGCGCTGCCACCGCCCCCAGCGCCTGGCGATACCGCGGTGATCCATGGCCCGCGCCGTTACGACGCGCCGATCGGCAGCTCGAACACGATTCAGAATTTCGTGGACACGATCCCGGTCAGCATGAACCCCTACCACCGCTACGTGATCCGGGTGAAGAACGGTAACCCGGATGGCACGCAGCGCGTGCTGCGCGCGCTCGTCGCGGGCACCGACAGCATCACGGGCACGATGGCGCAGAAAGCGTTCGAGATCGCGGTGAAGCCGACGACGCTCATCACCGTCGCGATCCGCGGGCAGGCGAGCGCGGGGCATCTCACGATCGAGCTGCTGGAAATCAACGGCGGCAACTTCGCGATCTTCGGGACGGAGCGGTTCTCGCGCCGCAACACCAATTCGGATGTGGTGTTCACCCGCACGTTCACGCGCGGGGCCAACGCGGGCCCGCCGTTCTTTCTCTGGATCATCAACGGGACGGCGAGCGCCGGCCAGCGGATCGCGGGGGTGATCGTCAAGCTGAACGGCGACACGGTGGTGGGTCCGGCGCCGCGCTTCCCGAGCCTCCCCGCCAGCACCTTCATGCTGATGGTGAAAGTCTCCCCCGTTGCGGGCTCCAATGCGCTGGTGATCATCCTCCCAAAGAAGGAGGCCGGATACATCGACCTCACCATCCTGGCCACGGATAACACGGCCCCGACACTCACGATCACGGCGCCGGCGCCAAACAAGATCACGCGGTTCGACACCGTACACGTCCAGGGCTCGGTTGCCGATGCGTCGCCTGTTACCGTAACCATCGATGGCCAGGAGCCGTCCACGATGTCCGGGGACTCGTTCCACATCGTCCTGCAGTACCCACCTGGTGCGGATGGACTGAAGGTGATCACTATCTCAGCCGTCGACGCGGCCGGGAACCGCACGGACTCGACACGCTCGGTTACGGTGGATCGGACGCCGCCCAGTTTTGCGGTCCTGACCCCGCAGTTCGGGTTCATCACGAATCAGACGTCGATCACCGTTTCCGGAACAGCCAGCGATAATCTGACTGGGGTGACCGTCTACGTGAACGACGACGCGGTTCCGGTGAGCGGCGGCGGGTTCTCGAGGTCGGTGCCGCTCGTCGAGGGCACGAACACGATAACCGTCACGGCCATCGATGGGGCAGGTAACGCTGGACCAATCGAGATCCTGATGGGCACGCGCGACACGCAGCGGCCGACGTTGACGGTGTCCGCGCCCGCGGAGGGCGCGACGGTGTCCACGCCGACGGTGACGGTCCAGGGGACCGCCAGCGATGCCATGCTGAAGGACGTCAAGGTCAACGGCGTCGCGACGACGGTCAGCAATGGCGCCTTTAGCAAAGACGTGGATCTGGTAGTGGGCCAGAACACAATCGTCGTGATCGCCACCGACTCGGCGACGAATGCGGATACGGTCACACGCACGGTGACCAGAGCGACTGGTCTGCCGCCTGATCCGGCCACGGTCGCGACAGCGATTGATCCCACAATCGCGACGACGGTATATGCGTCCACGGCTTTCCTCTATTCTGGGGCGAATCCAATTCAGACGGGTGTTTCCGCTGGCACGATCGAGACCCTGCGGGCTGCCGTCCTGCGCGGTCGGGTGCTCGATCGCAACGGGCAAGCGCTCTCCGGGATTCGGATCGAAATCCTGGACCATCCGGAGTATGGGCACACGCTCAGTCGCGCCGACGGACGATTTGATCTCGCGGTGAATGGCGGCGGCGCACTCACCGTCACGTATACCGGAACCGGCGTGCTCGAGGTGCAGCGGAGTGTCGAAGTGCCGTGGCAAGACTTCGTGCCGGTCGACGATGTCACCATGGTGGCCCTCGATCCTCAGGTGACGACGGTCGATTTCTCCGCCCCCGTAGAGGTGGCACGCGGCAGCCCGGTGACCGATGTGGACGGTACGCGCCGGGCGACGCTGCTCTTCAAGCAGGGTACCCAGGCGACTTTGGTGATGCCGGACGGCAGTGAGCAGCCGTTGTCGAGCATCAACGTCCGGGCAACTGAGTACACGGTCGGCTCGAGCGGCCCCCAGGCGATGCCCGCGCCGCTCCCACCCGCGAGCGCGTATACGTATGCGGTCGAGCTCAGCGCCGATACGGCGATTGCGCTCGGCGCCAAGGAAGTCCGCTTCGATCAGCCGATACCGTTCTATCTCGAGAATTTCTTGGGCTTCCCGGTTGGCATGGCGATGCCGATGGGATTTTATGACCGGTCTCGCGCCGCGTGGATGCCGTCACAGAACGGACGGGTCGTCAAGATCGTGAGTATGACCGGTGGCCTTGCCGACCTGGACATCACGGGTGATGGCGTGGCTGACGATGCCACGTCGCTGGGAGTCGATGACGCCGAGCGCGGGCGGCTGGCGGCGTTGTACAGCGCAGGCCAGGAGCTGTGGCGTGTCCCCGTCACGCATTTCTCTCCTTGGGATGCGAATTCCCCAGCTCAACTTCCTCCCGGGAGCGGCGTGCCAAACCCAGAACCCATCCAAGCCGGTGGTGCTGGTGGCGGTGGAGGCGGAGAGCCCGGCGATAAGAAGAACGCCAAAAAGAGCAAGGACGACGCTTGTAAGAGGCCCGGTGGCTCAGTTATCGAATGCGAGAATCAAACATTGGGCGAAATGATCTCCGTCGTTGGAACCCAGTTTACGCTCAACTACCGAGACGACCGAGTTCCCGGGCACGGGGCGTCACGCGAGCTCGTTATCCCACTGATCGGTGACACCGTTCCCGACGGACTCGCAGTCATCAGATTGCGGGTGCATGTGGCTGGTCAGGTGTTCGAGGATTCCTTCCCGCCTACCCCGAATCAACAGACGAACTTCACGTGGGACGGCAAGGACGCGTACGGCCGGAACGTCATCGGAATCCAACCCGTCACCGTTCTGATCGCGTACGAGTATGAGAGCGTCTATCGTCAACCCGCGGCCGGTGACACGAGCTTCGGAAGAGCGGGCGGCGCGATCATCCCGGATGTGAACACTCGCGACCTGTACACGTCCACGACTGCCCAGAAGACCACCCTGGGTGGCTGGGACGCGCGGGCGCAGGGTCTTGGCGGCTGGACGCTGAGCGTGCACCACGCGTACGACCCGATCGGGGGCGTGTTGTATCTCGGCGATGGATCGAAGCGCAGCGCGCTCACGTTGGGGCAGAGCATCGTAACGGTGGCCGGGAACGGAACTGCGGCGTTCGCCGGTGATTCTGGACCGGCAACGCGGGCATCCCTGTCAGCGGTTGCGGTCCTGGCAGCTCCTGATGGCAGCTTCTACCTCTCCGATCAGAGCAACCTCCGCATCCGCAAGGTCAGCCCTGACGGCACGATTCTGACGGTGGCAGGCAACGGCGTTTTCGGCTCCGGTCCGGACAGCGGTCTGGCGACGGAAACCCCAGTCAACCTGTCGTACGGTCTCGCCCTCGGTCCCGATGGTGCCCTGTACATCGCGGAGTGGAACGCAAGCAAGATTCGGCGCGTCGGCCTCGACGGCATTATCACGACCGTGGCAGGCAACGGGAACTTCGGATTCTCGGGTGACGGAGGTCCCGCGACTGACGCGGCGATCAACGCTCCGGTCGGTTTGGCGTTCGGCCCGGATGGCAGTTTGTACTTCTCCGACGCGCAAAACAACCGGATCCGGCGAATCAGCCCTGACGGCATCATCACGACGGTCGCCGGCAACGGTACAGCGGGCTACGGCGGTGATAGCGGGCTGGCGGTAGATGCGATGTTGAATTTCCCGCAGGGAATCGCGGTTTCGCCGCAGGGCGAGGTCTTCATCGCAGACTTCCGCAACGCTCGCGTTCGCCGGATCTCGTCCGATGGGATTATCACCACAGTAGCTGGAAACGGCGATTTTGGATTCGCTGGCGATGGCGGTCCGGCCACGGGCGCGCTGCTGGGTCTGCCGCGGTCGGTGAGTATCGGAGCTGACGGAATGCTCTATATCAACGACAATCCTCGCGTGCGCGTGGTCACGCCGTCGGGGATCATTCGGACCGTCGCAGGATCCGGAGCGCGCGCGTTTGGGGGGGATGGCGGTCCCCCGACGGGGGCTGGAATCGATCCGGGATGGGTTTCCATCGGTGCCAACGGCCTGTTGTACATCGCGGACCCGAGAAACAACCGCGTTCGGGCGATCAAACCCACGTTGCCGGCGTTAGGCGTCGCCGACATCCTCGTCGCGTCGGGCGACCGGAGTGAGTTCTACCGATTCAGTCCCGAGGGTCGGCATCTGAGTACGATCGACGCGTTGACCGGATCCGTACGCTATCAGTTTGCGTACACGCCGGCCGGATTGCTTGCCTCTGTAACAGATGTGGATGGTAACGTCACCGCGATCGAGCGGGCACAGGATGGCCTGCCTGCCGCGATCACCGGTCCGTATGGAGCTCGTACTCCACTTGACGTCGGCACGACTGGATTCCTCGACCGCGTCACCGATCCAGCGGGCCAGATCGTCGGTCTCCATTATGCGGCGGGCGGTCTACTCGACACGCTCACGACTCCACGGGGGTACCTGCATCGATTTACCCATGACTCCGTTGGTCGGCTCACGCGTGACCAGGGGCCATCGGGGGAGGATATGACGATCACGCGTCGAGATTCCGCCTCCATCACGGAGGTACGCGTCTCGACGGCAGAGGGCCGGTCTACGGCCTACCGTCTCGAGTCGTCTGCCAGCGGCCAACTACTCCGCACCGTTACGGATCTGTCTGGGGTCACCGCGCAGGAGCGTGTGGCTCGAAATGACTCAGTTGTGTTCACGTCGGCGGACGGGACAGTATCCACGATGGTTCTGGCAGCCGACCCGCGGGCTGGCTTTGCGGCGCCTGCCTTGCGAAGCATCGTCACCCGGACACCGAGTGGCCTCACCAGCGTCACGACGGCGAGTCGGACGATCACGCGACCCGATAGCTCGAACCCTCTCAGCCTCACGACCGTGGTCGACTCGCTGAGCCTAAATGGACGGTGGACGGTGAGATCGTATTCGGCCGCGACGCGTCAGCTCACAATGACGAGCGCCGCGGGGCGGCAGCGGTTCATGACGCTAGATGCCAAGGGCCGCATTGCCGCGGCACGAGTCGCGAGTCTCGACTCCGCTCGCTTTACCTATGACAGTCGAGGGCGGATTAGCCAGCTTCAGGTGGGCGGCCGAGGCTTCGTTTACGGTTATGACAGCCGCGGCAGACTCTCCAATGTACTCGACCCGATAGGTCGGCGAGACAGCCTGTTCTACGACAATGCCGATCGTCTCATCCGGCGTGTGCTCCCTGACGGACGCGCAATTCTGCTCGGATACGACTCGAGCGGAAACGTCACAAGTGTGACGCCACCCGCGCGCCCGCAGCATGGATTCCAATTCACGCCGTCAGGTCTCACGCAGGAGTATGACCCTCCGGGCATCCCGGGCCCGAAGCCAACGCGTTACGTCTACAATCGGGACAGGCAGATCGACAGCATTGTGCGACCCGACTCGGTGTCGCTCAGGTTTGCGTACGACCTCGCCGGCAGGCCGACCAGCCTAACGTTCGATCGGGGTACATCGACATTCCGATACAGCCCAACAACTGGAAAACTCATCGGCATTCGATCGCCAACGGGGGACAGTGTTACATTCACCTACGACGGCTCCCTCGCCACTCAAGTGCGTTGGACTGGAGTGGTCAATGGAAGTGTCGGCGCAGCCCACGACAACAATTTCCGTGTTACAAGCCAGACCGTAAACGGGGCCAACGCGGTGAGCTTCGAGTACGATCAGGATGGTTTGCTGCTTAGAGCGGGCGCTTTGCGACTCGGACACCGGGCGACCGACGCGCTCCTGACCGCGGATACGCTCGGGCCGGTGGTGAGCACGTTTGGATACAGCTCGCGCGGAGAACTCGCGGGTCACCGCGTGATCTCGAATGGGAGTACGATCTTTGCCGCTGGTTACGTTCGGGATAGCCTGGGACGGATCGCGCAGCTCTTTGACACAACGCAGGGGACGCCTACGCAATGGAGTTTCGTTTACGACAGCATTGGACGCATCGTCGCCGATAGCGTCAATGGGGCGATCTTTCACGCCTTCGCCTACGATGGAAACGGCAACCGCGTGAGCTTTACCTCGACCGCTGGTAACGTCGGTTACACCTACGATAATCAAGACAGGCTGCTCTCCGCGGGGACTACGACATTTGCGTATGGTTCCAACGGTGAGTTGAAGACCCGGACGGTCCCTGGTGTGGGAACGACGAGCTACACCTACGATGCCTTGGGAAATCTCGTGACGGTGCTCTTGCCGAGCGGAGCACGGATTGACTACGTGATCGACGGCCAGAATCGGCGCATCGGGCGCAAGATGAACGGGACGCTCATCCAGGGATGGCTGTACCAGAACCAGTTGAACCCGGTGGCCGAAACCGACGCGAATGGAAATGTTGTCGCTCGCTATGTGTACGGCAGCCGCATGAATGTGCCCGACTACATGATCAAGAGTGGGGTCATGTATCGGCTGATCAGCGATCGTCTGGGCAGCGTACGACTAGTCGCCGACACGACCGGAGTCGTTGTCCAACGCATCGACTACGATGAATGGGGGAACATAGTTCTGAACACGAATCCGGGCTTCCAGCCGTTCGGATTCGCGGGCGGGCTGCTGGATGATTCGACGAGGTTGGTGAGATTCGGTGCTCGTGATTACGATCCGTCGGTAGGTCGGTGGACCGCCAAAGATCCGATTCGATTCGGGGCCGGAGAGAGCAATCTCTATGCGTACGCTGACAACGATCCCGTAAACAGCTTTGATCCCACCGGTCGGCAAACTCTGCAAGTGGGCGTCAGCGTCAGCGGTACGTTATTTGGAGTCGGCTTCACATTCTCAGCCACCGTGGGGATCGACATCCACGGCAATCTCGGAGTGTTGTACACCGGCGGGCTCGGGGACGGGCTCGGTGCAGACTTGCAGGGTGGGATCACCGTGCAGACCTCGAATGCAGCGACGATCTGCAGACTGACAGGGGTATTTGGGAACGGGAGTGTTGGCGCCGGTGAAGGACTTGGCGCTGCGGTCGACGTGTTTACGGGCAACAGCCCTGAGGGAGTGATTGTGGGGGGTGGGGTCACCGTAGGCGCCGGACTCGGTGCGGGGGGGTTCGTCGGCCCGACTGAGACCGTCATGCCAGGACCCGTATTGCACCTGTGGTAAGACTGAGTAAGGTGATTGGCGTGACTCTAATCGTTGCGGGATTCAGCTCGCTGGCGTCTAACGTCTACGTCGAACTCCGCTACTACAGTGTCATGCCGCGTGCGCCCGATCCGAGCACGGGGCGCACATACCCTTTCAGCGCCAATCGCTTCGATGTATATGTCACGCAACAGGAGGCTCATTTTGGCAAGTTAGTGAGAACAGTTTTCCCATTTGGCATCGTAAGCGCGCTTATTGGGATTCACATGGTACGCCGCTCCTCGGGCCGCCGACCGTGATTCGGCTTGGAAACGGCGCGTACTGAGACGCATTTAGGATGCTACATGTCTGCATGAATCCGTAACACTACGGACTTCTCGCCTCCGTAACAATTCGGATTACGAGTAGCGCGACGCGGCGCGATCTCCAGAAGACCGGTTCCCTCTTCTGGAGTAGCCCATGCAGTGGTCCAGGGGTAGCGCACACGTTGTCGTTCCCGCCGCGGTGGCCGTGATTGCCTTCGTCGCAACCGGCATACGTCTGATAGCACCGCCGCCCCTACCCCCACCTCCTCCAGCCCCGGGCGATACCGCCGTCATCCATGGGCCCCGGCGCTACGATGCGCCGATTGGCAGCTCGAACACGATTCAGAACTTCGTGGACACGATCCCGGTCGTGCTGAACCCGTGGCACCGCTACGTCCTTCGCGTGAAGAACGGCAACCCCAACGGCACCGAGCGCGTGCTGCGCGCGCTCGTCGCCGGAACCGACAGCATCACGGGATCCATGGCCGAGAAGGCCTGGGAGATCGCGGTGAAGCCGACCACGCTCATCACCGTGGCGATCCGCGGGCAGGCGAGCGCGGGCCATCTCACCATCGAGCTGCTGGAGATCAACGGCGGCAACTACACGATGTTCCACGAGATCTTCTCGCGCACCAACACCAACTCGGATGTGGTCTTCACCCGGTCGTTTACGCATCAGACGACCGGGGGCCCGCCGTTCTTTGTGTGGATCATCAACGGAAACTCGAATGGGACGTCACGTCTGGCCAATGTGACCGTCAGGATCAACAGTGACACGGTCGTCGGCGCGCCGCCGCGCCCCAATCTCACCACGAGTACCTACGTCATGATGGTCAAGGTCTCGCCGGTGCCCGGCTCGAATACGCTGGTGGTCACGCTGCCGAAGAAGCAGGCGGGGTTCATCGATCTGCTCATCACGTCCACGGACATCACGCCGCCGGCGCTGAAAATCATCGCCCCGCAGCCGAACTTGGTCACGCGGCTCGACACGATCAACATCGTGGGCACGATGACGGATCCGTCGCCCTCCGAAGTGAGCGTGAATGGCCTTGTGCGGACCGTATCCGCCGACACGTTTCGCTTCAACTATGGGTTGCCGCCTGTGGACGGGCCCCATCTGATCACCTTCACAGCCGTGGACGCAGCGGGAAACCGGGTGGATTCGACCCGGACGGTTCGCGTAGATCGCACGCCGCCAACCTTGACGATCAGCGCGCCGCCGAACGGCTTCATCACCAATCAGACGACGATCGGCATTGCATTCACGATGAACGATGCCTCATTTGTGTCGCTCTACCTGAACGGCCAGCCGATCCTTAACTGCACGAGTACGTGTTCGTTCACGGTCTTCCCCCCGCTCGTCGAAGGGCCAAACAGCTTCGGTCTCATGGCGGTGGATGCGGCTGGGAACGAGTCGACCACACAAATGCTCATGGGCACGCGCGACACGCAGCGGCCGACCTTGACGGTGACCGCGCCGGCGGACAGTTCGACGGTCTCGACGCCGACGGTGACGGTGACCGGGACGGCGAGTGACGCGATGCTGAAAGATGTGAAGGTGAACGGCGTCGCGGTGACGCTCAACAATGGGGCGTTCAGCAAAAGTGTGGATCTGGTGGTGGGTGTGAACACGATCGTGGTGATCGCGACGGATTCGGCCACGAATGCAGACACGGTCAGGCGGACGGTGACGAGAAGCACCCTGCCGCCGGATCCGGCTACGGTGGCGACGCCGATTAGTCCGACGGTCTCAACAAACGTCGCAACGTCAACAGCGTTCCTTTATACGGGCGCGAATCCCATTCAGACCGGTGCGGCGCCGGGGACAATCAATCCCGTGCGCGCCGCGGTGCTGCGCGGCAAAGTGATCTCAAACAGTGGCCAACCTGTTACGGGCGTTACGATCGCAATCAAGGGGCACCCGGAATTCGGACAAACATTGAGCAGGATTGATGGAATGTTCGATTTGGTGGTGAATGGAGGTGGGGCCCTTGTCCTGCAGTATTCGAAAACGGGGTTCTTGGCTCTAGAACGCGGGCTGACCGTGCCTTGGCAGGACTTCCTTGTGCTCGACGATGCGGTTTTGACTGCCCTGGATCCGCAGGTCACCGCGATCGACTTCACCGCGCCTGTTCAAGTGGCGCGTGGATCGTTAGTCACAGACGCCGACGGCACTCGTCGTACAACGCTGCTGTTCAAGCAAGGCACGACCGCGCAAATGGTGATGCCAGATGGGAGCACATCACCATTGTCTCAAATGCACGTGCGCGCGACAGAGTACACTGTTGGTCCAGGCGGACCGAGCTCGATGCCCGCAGAACTTCCTCCTACGAGTGGCTATACCTACGCAGTGGAGGCGAGCGTCGACGAAGCGCAATCAGCGGGCGCGGCCACCGTGACGTTCTCGCATGCTGTTCCGCTGTACGTTGAGAATTTCCTGCAAGTAAAGCCTGGAACGAAGGTGCCGTTCGCGTACTATGACCGGCCGAAGTCGGCATGGATACCGCTTGATGATGGCCGGGTAGTGTCGATTGTCGCAGAGCAGAATGGTCGCGCCCAGGTTGATCTCGATGGGGATGGATCTGCTGAATCGACAACCACGCTAACGGCGTTCGGAATTGATGACGCGGAACAAGTCCAGTTGGCGACGCTGTATGATCCCGGTCAAAGTCTCTGGAGATTTGCAGTAGACCATTTTTCGCCCTTCGATGGAAATTTCCCGGCAGGTGGTCCAGACGCCAAGAGCCCAAATGTGCCCGACCCGTCATCCGAGGGCGGGGGGGGGGGAAATAAGGAAATGACGGATGACCCCTCAGAATGTGAAGGCTCCTTAATCGAGTGCGAAAACCAGGTCCTCGGTGAGAGGCTTGGTTTAGTGGGCACTGGCCTTACGCTAAACTATCGCAGTAATAGAGTGCCGGGACGTACGTCTGGGTATCAAACGGTGATCACACTGACGGGGGATAGCGTTCCGATAGGGCTCGTCAACGTGATATGGGAAGTAGATGTGGCGGGCCGCCGCTTCTTAGACTCACTAGCACCCGCCCCGAATCTCAAGCACACATTCGCATGGGACGGGCGTGACGCCTATGGTCGAGTCCTGCTCGGAGCGCAACAAGCTGTCGTGCGCGTGAGTTACGTCTACGCCAACCAATTCTATCTCATTCCGACAGTCGACGCTCGAACTTTTGGTTTGACATGTCGAGGCGACACGACTGCCTTCATGTCAGCGTGCATCCTGAAAGATATTGCTGGCAATCCGGTTCCCTCGCGAGGTCGTTCGTCTGTGACGCAGGAGTTCCGGATCGTGCTGGGGCTGATGGGCGCGTATTCCGGTCTCGGTGGGTGGACTCTCAGCGCACATCACGCCTATGACCCCATCGAACAGATCCTGTATCTCGGTACCGGAGAGAAACAGGCTGCTCAAGTGGCGGGGGCCGTCAAAACCATAGCGCGTGCAGGGCAGGATTGGCCCGACGTGGAGTTTCGCAGCGACGCAAGTGGCATCGCCGTGGGAAGTGACGGCACTATCTACGTCGCGGACGAGGGTAACCGTGTCGTGCGGCGGATCCGTGGAAACGGAAGCATTGACGTCTTCGCAGGCAACGGGACCACTCAGGTCATCGACAACGTCCCCGCGACAGCTACAGGCACGCAGCCCTCCTACTTGAGGGTCGGACCCGATGGGTCGGTCTACATCGCGGAGTTCAGCGACAATCGGATTCGACGAGTGAATCCACACGACACGATCACTACTGTGGTCGGCAACGGTCAGTGCACGAACAACGCGCTTCCGGCGAATGGTAGCGTTGCAACAGCGATCGAGTTGTGCAGTCCAGAAAAGTTTGCCGTTGGTCCGGATGGGACTCTCTACGTCGCGAATGATGATGTCCTCTTACGGGTCGGGCCTACGGACTCGTCTATCGGGTCGCAGGTATTGGCACGCGAGATGGCACGGCATGCTTCTATCAAGATTTCGGTTTCAACGAACTCTGCCAGGACGAGATCCTCGCAACGCGCGCGCGCATCGGACTCGTCGGAGGGGTCGCGCTAGGTCCGGATGGGAGTCTCTACATTGGAGACATCTATGCTAACGTCATTCGCCGCGTAACGCCCGACGGTCTAATACATCGGTTTGTGGGCACGGGACAAAGTGGGTTCAGCGGCGACGGTGGTCCTGCCATCGATGCCTTGATCCGGGAACCTAGTGACCTGTTCGTCTCGCCGAGCGGAGCGTTGTACTTCAACGACGACGGTAAGCGGATTCGGAAGGTAACATCTGGTGGCACGATTGTTACCGCCGTGGGCAATGGCGAGTTCTGTGATACCGTCGACGATCCAACGTGCAGTGAAGGAGCACCCGCGCTACAGGTACCGATGAGTAGCGTTAATGACATAGGGCTCGCTCCGGATGGGAGCCTCTACTACACAGAGGCGTTCGGCGATTGGGTGCGACGGCTGCTGCCGGCGATGCCCCAGTTCAGTAACGCTGACTTCGTGGTCGCAGCGAGCGATGGCTCGGCGTTGTTCGGCTTTGATAATCTCGGGCGTCATTTGACAACCCGAGACGCGCGAACCGGTGCTCTTCTTACATCCTTTGCATATGACAGTGCCGGGCGGCTGGTCAGCCTAACGGATGGTGACACGAATACAGTGACCATTGAGCGCGATGGGATGGGTAACGCAACAGCGATCGTGGCACCGCGCGGGCAACGATCCACCGTGAGCATCAACGCAGATGGTTACTTGGCCTCAATTACCGATCCAGCCTCACAATCAGTCGCGTTTTCATACGGCATTGGTGGACTTCTCGATACACTCGTCGACGCGCGAAACAAGCTGTACCGGTTCACCTACGACGGACTGGGGCGGTTGATTCGCGACGACGATCCGGCCGGCGGATTTACAACTCTCACGCGCGCAGCGAGTGGGTTCAAGATTACGCGCTCGAGAGCCCTCGGCCATAGCTGGTCATATGAGGTCCAACGATCTTCCGATGGTGCTGAAACTCGAATCGTCACCAAGCCGAGCGGCGTGGTGCACAGAGATTCGTTGGGAGCAGACGGCTCGTTACGGACGACAGCTCCCGACAGCACGGTCACTGATTGGACATTCGGCCCCGACCCGCGTTTTGGCATGCAAGCGCCGGTCCTGAAAACCATTAGCGTCCGGCTACCCAGTGGCCTCACGTCGACGGCTCGTTCGAGAAGAAGCGTCTCATTGGCCGTTCCAAGTGATCCCCTGAGCCTGGTTTCTGAGGTCGACTCTGTGCAATCGAGCGGGAACTGGAGCGTCCGGGTCTACAACGCTGCCAACCATCAAATAACCCAAACGACCGCAGAGGGTCGTCAGATTATTGCTAGAATCGATAGCCAAGGCCGCCCTGTAAGCTGGCACGTTAACGGACTTGACTCGATTGTGTATGCCTATGATCCGCGCGGCCGTCTACAAGAAGCACGGATGGGCGGGAGAGTTTGGAGTTACAGTTACGACACCCGCGGGCGTCTTCTCAGTGAGACCGATCCCTTGGGGCGCCATGACAGTCTCTTTTATGACGACGCTGATCGGGTCACTCGTTACGTGATGAAGAACGGTCGGTCTATCTCCTACGCGTACGATGCAAACGGTAATCTGACAACGGTGACGCCCCCGAGTCGACCGTCACATGGCTTTCAGTACACCCCAATCAATCTCACAAGCGTCTACGATCCTCCGGGCATTCCAGGTTCGAAGCCTACGCATTACTTCTACAACCTAGAGCGCCAGCTCGACAGCATTGTGCGGCCAGACTCGGTAACCGTTCGGTTCGCCTCCGATTCAGGGGGGCGGCCGAGCAGCGTCGGCTTCGATCGTGGGACGCTGAGGTTTAGTTACTCTCCCACATCGGGCAAGCTGATCGCGTTGACGTCGCCCAACGGCGACAGCGTGAAGTATTCCTACGATGGTTCACTCCCGATCGATCAGGCGTGGGTTGGGACCATAAATGGTCATGTGAGCGTCACATACGACTCGGGATTCCGTGTCGCCTCACAAAGCGTGAGTGGCACGTCAGCGTTCAGCTTTGGCTACGATAGGGACGGGCTATTGACCAGCGCCGGCGCAATGCGGATTGGTCGGAGTGAATCTAATGGGCTCATTCTGGCAGACACGCTTGGTCCTTTGCAGAGCAGCTACGCGTATAGCGCGCGTGGTGAGTTAAACGGATATCATGTGACGCTGGCGAGCACACCGATTTATGGAACCGGATATTCGCGCGATAGCTTGGGTCGTGTGATCCAGTTGTTTGACACAACGCAGGGTACGCCGATGCGCTGGAGCTTCGTCTATGACTCTGTAGGCCGGATCGCCGCCGACAGTCTAAACGGCGCGAACTTGCATTCGTACACGTACGATGCGAGCGGGAATCGTCTGAGTTTCACTTCAGCGAATGGAACAATCAACTACACGCATGATGATCAGGATAGATTGTTATCGGCCGGGACGACCAGCTACACCTATGGCTCGAACGGTGAGTTGAAGACAAAGACAATCCCTGGAGTCGGGACCACGTCCTACACGTACGACGCCCTGGGCAATCTCATGACCGTGCAGCTGCCCAGTGGACCAACAATTGACTACGTCATCGACGCGCAAAACCGCCGCATCGGGCGTAAAGTGAATGGATCTCTGACTCGGGCATGGCTCTATCAGAACCAGTTGAATCCTATCGCGGAACTCGATGGGGCCGGCAACGTCGGTAGTCTTTTCGTATACGGCACCAGAGCAAATGTCCCCGACTATATGATCAGAGGGGGCATCACTTACCGCATGATCAGCGATCATTTGGGTAGCGTGCGTCTTGTGGTGGATATTTCCAGCGGAGTTGTGGTCCAGCGGATCGACTACGATGAGTGGGGGAATGTTACACAGAATACCAATGCTGGATTCCAGCCATTTGGGTTTGCAGGCGGGATGTATGATGAGCAGACGGGACTCGTCCGCTTTGGTGCCCGAGATTATGACCCCGCCGTTGGTCGATGGACTGCGAAGGATCCCATACTGTTCTCAGGCGGCGACATAGGTCTTTACACCTATTCGGGCAACGATGCAGTTAACCAGAGTGACCCGACGGGGCTGCTGTTTGGCGGACTAATTAACGCCGGAGAATGTGCAGGTGAATCCGCAGCTAGGTACTGGGCCGAGCAGGCTATCAAGGACAAGGGGTTCAATCGCGCAGTCGATAACGTCATGGGATGGCTGGCCAGTCTCTGGACGCCAGAGACGAGTGATAATACGTTCGCGACGCTCTCGGCTTTTTGGGGACTAACTGAAGGGATGATTGGAAAAGAAGGCATGCGCCTGGTTGAGTTTAATAATTGGAAGAATGCGGCAGGCGAATGGGTGGCTGGAGATCCATTCTCGGTAAAGCCCACACCTGGGTCGGGCCTGTGGCATTGGCATTGGGGCGAAGGTCCAGGACTCCAAGGCTGGCATTTGCCCTATGAGCTCGGAAACTGGCTGCGCAATTTCAATGGAATCCTCGGTCGGGGTCAGGCTTGGGGGGACTTGATCAATATGGGCGCGATTGGTGCAGCTGGACTGGCTAAACTGCTCCACAAGCTCGGTCTCGGAGATTTGAACTGCGGATGTGATCCTTAAGTGATCGGGCAATTGCTGGTAGTCGAGCTCGATGCCCTGAATTACTTGCAAGCCGAGGAGGCCGGCAAATCCTATCTCGATGCGGATGACTACGTCTCGCGCTTTTTGGAGTTCTTTTTGCAGGAGCAGAACTTCAGCGAAGTAGTGTGGGTTGAGGCGCCCCAATCTTGGTTGAAAACGTTGCTGGGACAGGAGCGCGTACCTTGTCAAACCGAGAGGTCATTGGAAGCAGCCCGCCGATCGGAGCAAGCTTTGGGAAGAGGCTGCATGAGGGGTTGGCAGCTGTTTTTTGTACTCAACAAGTCGTTACAAGAAATGACTGAATTCCTGGCAGCTGCTCAGTATCGTGTCGTGCGGGAAATCGAGTTTCTTCCTCATTTCTCGAAACCGAGTCTCCTCACGACGTGCCTGGAATCGTTTCAACTGGGCCTGAAACAGACGATCGTGCTGTTTGCGCACGATGCGGATCCGGTCTATTTGATCGCACGAAGAGAGTCCAACAGCTGAACAATCCGTAACTCTACGGATTCCCCCCCTCCGTAACACTTCGGATTTCATGTAGCCACGCCGTACGCGAGCGTGTACCCATGAAAAACCGCCTCGCTCGGTCCGGCTTCACCCTCATCGAGATCCTCGTCGTCATCGTCGTCATCGCCGTGCTGGCCGGCATGGTCGCTCCCAACGTCTTCAAGCACGTCGGCGAAGCGAAAAACGTCACCGCGCGCTCGCAAATCGAAATGCTCGGCGCCGCGCTCGACGCCTATCGCCTCGACACCGGCCGTTACCCCACCACCAGCCAGGGCCTCGGCGCTCTTTGGAAGGCGCCGCCAACCGATGGACAATCCCTTCCGTGGCGCGGGCCCTACCTCCGCAAAGATGTCCCGCTCGACCCCTGGGGTCGTCCCTACATCTATAAGGCGCCCGGCGAGCAAAACCCGACCGGCTACGACCTCGTTTCCTACGGCGCCGATGGTCAACCTGGCGGCGACGGCGAAGCAGCCGACATCGTGAGCTGGAAGTAGCGTGCCGGACTTCGCCTACCAGGCCGTGGATGTCGCGGGCCGGCGCGTGCGAGGCCGCGAGGAAGCCGCCAGCCCCCTCGCCCTGACCCGCGGCCTCGAAGCCCGCGGCCTCGTCGTCATCGAGGTGGGCGACGCCCCCGCCGAGCGCAACGGCGGGTTCCGGTTCGGCCAACGCCAGGAGGTGCTCGAGCTAACGCGCGCCGTAGCGGCCCTCCTCAAGGCCGGCCTGCCGCTCGCCCGCGCCCTCGGTGCCGCTGCTCATGTCGTGACCGGCGCCACGCGCGACGCGACCAGCGCCGTCCGCGCCCGCGTCGAGCGCGGCGAATCGCTAGCCGACGCCCTCGGCGCCTACCCTGCGCTCTTCTCTCCGTTATACGTCGGCCTGGTCCGCGCGGGAGAGCGAAGCGGCGATCTGGCCGGCGCCTTCGCGCGCCTCGCCGAACAGCTCGAGCGCGATGAGCGGCTGCGTGCCCGACTATTCTCGCTGTCGATCTACCCAATCGTCCTCGCCACGGCCGGCACCGTCGCACTCTGCGTGCTCGCCTTCTTCGTGCTGCCCCGGTTCGCCGAGCTGCTCCGCGGCACGGGTGCCACGCTGCCGCGCTCGACCGCACTCGTGCTCGGCGTCGCGACCGCGTTGAAACGTGCCTGGCCGGTGCTCGCCGGCTTCGCTGTCGCGCTGCCACTGGCGGTTCCGTGGATCCGGAACACGGAGGACGGCCGGCGTCTTGCCGCGCGCGTACTCCTCGAGCTTCCGATCATCCGCACGCTGCGCCAACAAGCGCTGGGCGCCCGCGTGACACGGCTTGTCGGCGTGCTCCTCGGTGGCGGCGCCCCATTGCTCGCCGCACTCGAGCAGGCGACCGAGTGCCTTCCCGATCCGCTCGCGCGCGACGAGCTCACGCGCGTCCGCACGCGCGTCCGCGAAGGCGTGGCGCTGCACACCGCGCTGGGCGAAACGGGATTCTTCCATCCGCTGCTTCCCCAGCTCGTCGCCGTTGGCGAGGAGTCGGGCCGTCTACACGATTTCCTGCTGAAGGCCGCCGAGATCTTTGAGGAGCGCACCGAACGCGGCGCGCAACGGCTCGTCACGTTGCTCGAGCCGGCCATGATCCTGTCGTTCGGACTGCTCGTGGCGATCGTCGCCCTTTCGGTGCTGCAGGCGATCTACGGCGTCAACGCCGGGGTGTACCGGTGAGTCGCGGCTTTACACTGGTCGAGATCGTCGTGGTGCTCGCCATTCTGGGCATCACGGCTGCTGCAGTCGTCCCGGCATTCACGCGCGTCGCGCCCGACGACGAGTTCACCCGCGCGACCCGGCGGCTGGACAGCCTGATCGAGACAGCGCGTGAAGCCGCGCTCCAGCGCGCAGTCACGGTCGAGCTCACCTTTGTTCCCGAGGCCGACCGCTATTGGATCCGGCTCGGTGACGGCGGCACGCTGGACTCAGGAGCGATCACGCGCGAGGAGAACGTGCGCCTGTGGAGTACGGTGCCGCGCCCGCGCATCCGCTTTCATTCCGTTGGCACCGTCGATGCGGACACTGTATCGCTGCTCGGCCCGACCGGCGCAGCCGCCGTCCGCATCGATCGCTGGACGGGAACGGTTCATGTTGACCCGCGCTGAACACGGCTTCACGCTCCTCGAAGCAGTGGTCGCGCTCGCGATCGTAGGGCTCGCCGGCGTCGCGGCACTGGAGGCCGTCGGCGGGGAGATCCGTGGCGTCGAGCGCGCGCGCGAGGCATACACGACCGCCGCACTGGCGCAGGACCGCATGGCTGCGATTACCATCCTGCCGCCCGAGGACTTGAATCCACTTCCGGACTCGCTCGCGCGCGGGACGTTCGCCGAGCCATTCACGGGCTATCGCTGGACCGCGACGCTACGCCCTCTGTTCGGTGAACGCGACATGTACGAGTTGGCCGTCGCGATCGACAGCGATCACGCCCATTACGCCGTGGCGACTCGGCTGTATCGGCCTCACGTGCCCTCCCTGGGCTCCTCATGAACGCGCGAGCCGGAGGAATGACGCTGCTCGAGCTGATCGTCGGCATCACGGTGACCGGTGTTGCGGTGTCGGCGGGAATGGCGGCCGTGGCGGTGCTGGCCGACCGGCGGCGGCAGATGGAAACTGCTGGAGCAGAAACGGCGCGCAGCGCCGTCGAACGGGCGGAGATCATCGCATGGCTCAATGGCGCGAGACTCACCGCCGATGAAGGGGGGCCGTTGTTCAATGGCCTCGACGGACTCGACGATCACACCCCGTCCGACGAAGTGAGCTTTCTGACCACGTCCCCAACACCGCTCGGCACCGGCGAGACCATCGTTCGCCTGTACGTGGACCGCGACACGACAACCCGCGAGCGCGGCCTCGTCGCCGCATTCAGCGAGTGGCGCGGCCCGCGCAGCGCGCGACTCGAGCTCGATTCCACGGTCGCAGGGATGGACATGCGCTATCTCAGCGGTCTGCTGGGTCCACGTGCCTGGCTGCCGAGCTGGATCTCGTCGACCCTACTGCCGGCGGCGGTCGAGATCCGTGTGATTGCAAAACTGGGAACGAGCCTGCCGCCGCTGCTGCAAATGCCGATCCTCGTTCCGCTGCGGGGCCGATGACGGGCCGCCGCGGTTTCGCGTTGCTCGTCGCGCTCTGGCTGCTCGTGGCGTTGTCGGCAGCCGGCCTGGCGCTCGCCACAGTATCGCGCACGCGACGGCTTGCGGCCGCGAACTACGCCGAAGGCATTCGGGCACGGGCCGCGGCAGAGGCCGGGATCGAGCTGATGCGCGCGCGCCTCGCCGACCGGCTGGCGAAAGCGATCGACGGCCGCGATCCGTGGAGCGGCATCGATTCCCTCAGCGATACGTTGCTCCTCGACGATGCCAAGGCGACGACCGTGCTCTACGACGTCGCATCCGCGCTCAATCTGAACCGAGCGGACGAAGACCAGCTGCGACGCTTCTTCACCGCGCTCCGGGTCGATGCCGGCATTGCCGATCGCCTGGCACAGGCGATCGCCGATTGGCGCGATGCGGACGATTTTCGCCGGCCGCGGGGCGCCGAGCAGGACGAGTACGTGAAGAGCGGTGCCGCGGCGCTGCCGGGTAACGGGCCGTTCGGGGCGGTCAGCGAGTTGCAACTCGTGCAGGGAATGACGGCCGCGCTCTTTGAGGAGATCCGGCCCTACGTGACGGTGCTGGGCAGCGGGCAGATCAACATCAATACCGCGCCACGCCCCGTGCTGCTGTCGTTACCGGGAATCACGGAACAGACTGCCGGCATCCTGCTGCGAAATCGCTCTCGCGGCCGCGACCTGGCAAGCCTTGCCGACCTCGAGCGCGAGCTTCCCCCCACCGCGCGGGAAGCGCTTCGCGTACAGCTGCCCGCATTGATGTCCCGGACCACGACAGAGACACCCGAAGTCGCAGTCGTGAGCGTTGGCGGCCTCCCCGGGAGCCCGGTCACCGCGCGTATGACCGCGCTGCTGGTCCGCGCGCGCGAGGCCGTGTTCTACGTCTGGAGCCGAACCGAATGAAGGCAATCGGCATTGCGCTCGGGACCGATCGCCTCGTCGCGGTGTTGCCAGGCGGTCGCCAGCTGGAGACCTCGGACACGGCCGATTTGCGACAGGTCTTCGCGGACTTGAAGACGACGGCGGCCCTCACACGCGCGCGCGCGAGCATCGCGCTACTGCCGCCGTTCGTCGACGTGCGGCGCGTGCGGCTGCCGCCGATGCGCTCTGCAGATCGTGAACGGGTGCTCGAGCGCGACGCCGCGCGGCATTTCGTTGGCGTGCGCGAGCCGCAGGTGGTCGCGACCGACGCGAGGCTGGCCGCCGCCGCGCCCGCTCGCCTCGTCGAAGAGATCGAAGCTGCCGTCGCCGCGGTCGGCTGGGAGCTGGGGATCCTCACGCCTGCCCACGTCGCCTGGGCTCTCAGCCTGCCGGACGGCCGCCACGCGATTTCTCTGTGCGGGAGCACTGCGGGCGAGTGGATCTCCGTGGCGGGGAGCCGGATCACCGACCGCGGGCGCCTGCGGCCGGCCGACCCACCGATCACCGTTGCCGACATCGATCCGTATTTCGTGGCGGCCGCGCAGGTCATCCACGCGCGCCGGCTTGGCCTCTGCTCCGGATCGCGTCGCGCCGAGCTCCGCAAGGCCGCGCGCCGGCGGTCCGGGATCCAGGTCGTGGCTGCCGGTGCCTGTCTCATTGCCGCAGCCATCCTGGACTACTGGGGATTGGGCCGCGAGATCGAGGCGCTGCGCGCTCGCCGCGAGGGCATCGCGACTCGAGTCGCCACGGCCATGCGGACGCGTGACTCGCTGAGCGCATTGAGCAGCGTTGCAGGGGCGATCGGTAGCTTGGAGGCACGCAAGCCCCGATGGTCCGCGTTCCTCGCGGATCTGGCTGACGATCTGCCACCTGACGCCTATCTCAGCGCATTCGAATCGCGCGGCGACAGCGTGGTGGTCACGGGCATCGCGGGCGACGCCGCGGGCGTGTTGCACGGTCTGGAGCAGTTACCCGCACTCGTCGGGGTGCACGCCGATGGCCCGATCCGGCAGGACGTCAGCCCGGCAGGTGTCGTGCGCGAGCACTTCCGGTTCTCGGGTCGCTGGACTCCGGGCGGCAGCGGAGGTCCACCATGAGCGTGTGGGGACGCCTCAGCGCCAAAGATCAGCGCGCGCTCATCTGGGGCGCGCTGCTGCTGGGTCCCGCCCTCGCGGGCAATTTCGTCATCCGGCCCTACCTGCGCGCCCGCGCGACGCTTGGGGCGCGTGTCGCCGAGCAGCGCGACTTGCTGGCGCGCGAGCTCAGCCTGCTCCGCGAGGCCGGAACGCAGGGAGATGACCTCCGACTGGTGAGCGCGTCGCTCGACCGACAACGGGTCCATCTGCTCGCCGGCCGGGATCCACTCGCCGCTACGGCGGCGCTCGTCGGTCTCGTGGGCGAGGAGGCCAGGACCCGGGGAATCGAGGTGCAAGCGCTCGAGAGCCGGCCGGTCGAGCGCGTCGGCAGCGGCCTGACCGGTGTGCGGATCGAAGTCAGCGCGCGCGGCGATTTCGAGGGCCTGCTGCGGTGGCTGCACGCGCTGGAAAGCGACACGCGCCTGCTGCACATCGACTGGCTCACCGTGGCGGCATCGGAGGCGGCCGATTCCGCCGCGGCCGAGCAGCTCGGCATCACGGCAGTCGTGCGCGCGTTTGTCCGCGACGGTGCAGGGGCGCCGTGACCCGGCTTGCGACGCTCGCGCTGGGGATCGCCGCGGCCGTACTCGGCTGGTCGGCCCTGAATGCCTGGCGCATCGATGACGTCTCCGACCGCATGTTCGAAGATCGCGCCGCGGTTGTCACGCACGCGCCGGCGGATTCGCGTGGCTCGTATGCCCTGACGCGCGTGCTGGTCGCCGTGGAGAAGGACCCCTTCCGGGTTGATCGCCGCCGGCCGGCGCAACGCTTTCTCGCGGCCGCCGACCTCGCGCATGCGTCCACGCCGGTGGCCGGGGCACACACGCCTCCTGCCGTCGAGCTCGTCGGAACGGCCGTGTCTCCTGACGGCGGCTTCGCGGTATGCGCCGTGAGCGGCGCTCCTCCCCGGATCGTGCGCGTCGGTCAGCGCGTTGGAGACTGGACGCTGAGCCGAGTCACGCAAGGCGCGGCGGAATTCGCCACGCCGAATGGAACGACAGTCGTCATCCGCATCGCGAAGGCGGGCACCTGATGAAGCTCTGGCGTAGTCCCCTGCTGGGATTGTTGTTCGCTGCCGTCGGCGCAACGACAGTCGCGGCGCAGGACTCGACGTCCGTTCGCACATCGCCGCAGGGTGTGCTGTTCGATTTCCAGGACGCCGATTTGCGCTTCGTGCTGTCCGCGTTGGGCGAAGCAGGGCAATTGAATCTGACATACGCGGACCTCCCGACGCGCCACGTGACGCTGCGGACGAATCGGCCCGTGCCGCCCGATCAAATTCTTCCACTGCTGAAAAGCGTGGCCGCCGCCAACGGGCTCAGGGTCGTCGAGGACGGAGCCTTTATCAGGATCGAGGACGCCGGATTGGGCCTGCGCGGGAGGGGGGGGGCCGGAGCCGCGACGAAGGACACAACGGCGGAGCCGGAGGTGCGCCTTTTCGTGTACCGGCTGAAGCACGCACGCGCCGTGCGACTCGCCACGACGCTACAGTCCCTCTTTGGCGGCACGAGTGGACGCGGCGCCGGTCCCGCGACGCCGTCACGCACGCTGTCTGAGGAATTGCGCCAGCAGCAGGTTTCTCCCCTGAACATTCAGCCAAGTCCGTCCGTCAGTGTGCAGCTGGGGCCCGCGGGACCCGGGCAGGAGCAGGGCCTACCGGGACGTTTGCGCGGCGAGGTTCAGATTGTCGCCGACGAAGCCACGAACTCCTTGCTCGTGCGTGCCGCAGCGGACGACTGGACCATCATCCGCCAGTCGATCGAAACGCTCGATCTGCGGCCACTGCAGGTGCTCATCGAGGTATTGATCGCGGAGGTGCGCCGCACATCCGACTTGCAGCTCGGGTTGGCGGGTCGCTTTGGCGACGATTCGAGCGCGTTCAAGGGCCGCAACGCCACTGGCGCCACGTTACAGGGCGCGTCAGCCGGCGATTTCGCCTTACGCGTGATGCGCGTCGGGAAGGTGGATCTCGACGTGACGCTGTCCGCGCTCTCCTCGTCCGGAAGAGTGCGAATTCTTTCCCGCCCGGTCTTGCTCGCGCAGAACAATCAGGAAGCGCGCATTCTCATCGGCAGCGAACGCCCGTTCGTACAGGTCTTCCGCTCGCTGCCGACTGATGCCGCCGTCCGCGATCAGGTCGTGCAGTACCGGGACGTGGGGACCCAGCTGACCCTGACGCCCACGATCAACGACGACGGCTACGTCAACCTTCAGCTCAGCCAACAGGTCAGCAACGCGACGAGCGAGGTGCAATTCGGTGCGCCGGTCATCAGCACGCGTGAGGCGGCGACCCATCTGTTCGTGCGCGACGGCCAGACCGTCGTGATCGGCGGGTTGGTGGACCGGCAGCAGGATCGCTCGCGCTCGGGCATTCCGTTCCTCAAGGATTTGCCGCTGCTCGGGTTCCTGTTCGGCTCCACGCAGCGCTCGGACATTCAGAGTGAGCTGTTCCTGTTCGTCACTCCTCATATCATCGCCGGCGATGCGGACGTCGATCGCATCAACGATGGCCTCAATCAGGGCACCGAGCTGCTCAGGCCCGCCGTTCCCAAGCCCCTGATCCAGCTCCCTCAGCCGGCGCCGGGCACGCCGCGGCGAGACAGTATTCCGTGACGAGCCATACGGCGCTCGATCTCGCATCGGTCGCGCAGCTTTCGGACCGACTCACCGCCGACTACCTGGAATTCAACGCCGTGTTGCCGCTGCGGGTACAGGGAGGACGCGTAGACGTGGCGACCTGGATGCCCGAGGTCGATCCGCAAGTTGTGGACGATCTCCGTTTTGTATTCGATGCGGAAGTCGATATCGTCTCCGGCCCTGAGGCGGACCTGCGGGCCGCGATTCGCCGCGTGTACGGTGACGACAGCATCACCGCGCAGGGATTGATCGCGGGACTTGGGGCAGAGCGGGCCGAGCAGTCACCGCGCCCGGACGTCGCATTGGACGACTTGGTGCATCTCGCCAATGAAGCGCCCGTCGTCCGGCTTGTGAACCTGCTGCTGCTCGAGGCGCTCGAGGCGCGCGCGTCGGATGTGCACCTCGAGGGCTATGCCGACGAATTGCGCGTGCGCTATCGCATCGACGGCGTGCTCCAGGACGGACCGGCGCCGCCGGCCCATCTTGCCGCCGCGATCGTGAGTCGCCTGAAAATCATGGCCGACCTCGACATCGCGGAGCGGCGCGTGCCGCAGGACGGACGCATCCGGCTGCGCCTGCAGGATCGTCCCGTGGACGTCCGCGTGTCCACGGTCCCCGTGCTCCACGGCGAAAGTATCGTGCTGCGGCTGCTGGATAAGAACCAGCAGCGCGTGGCGCTCGACGGATTGGGAATGGGTGAGGAAACGCGGCGCCGTTTCGAAGACAGCATTCGGCGACCGCATGGCATTGTCCTGGCTGCCGGGCCGACGGGCTCGGGCAAGACGACGACGCTGTACGCGGCGGTCGATCACATTCGGACGGGGCGCGAGAAGATCCTTACTGTCGAGGACCCGGTCGAGTATGAGCTCGTGGGCGTACCACAGGTTCCCGTGCGGGAGACGGTCGGCCTCACGTTCGCGACCGCGCTGCGTTCGCTGCTGCGGCAGGATCCCGATGTCTTACTGGTGGGCGAAATCCGCGATCAGGAGACCGCGGAAATCGCCACCCACGCGGCCTTAACAGGCCATCTGGTGCTTTCCACACTACACACCAACGATGCGCCCGGCGCGTTGATCCGGCTCGTCGATCTCGGAGTCGCGCCGTTCCTCGTGGCGAGCACGGTGGAGGCGGTGCTGGCCCAGCGTCTGGTACGCGTGATCTGCGAGTCCTGCAAGAAGCCGGTCGAGCCTGGTCCGGCGTTTCGGGGTGCGGGCTGCGCGGACTGTCGCGGCACCGGCTACCGCGGCCGCACCGGCATCTACGAGCTGCTCGTGATGAACGACGAGATTCGCGCGGAGTTGCCGCGATCTCGTGACGTGGGGGAGCTGCGCGTGTTGGCCGAACGCGCCGGGACGACGAGCCTCGCGCATGACGGCATGCGGCTCGTGCGGGAGGGGATTACCACGACCGACGAGGTGCTCCGGGTCACGAGAGGTTAGCTCTTCCACAAAAGAACAGGGCCCCGGCAAACTGCCCGGGGCCCTGAGTTGGTCAGGAGCTTACAACACCTACGGCAACATCTCGCCGAAATTGGTGAGCCACAGCGTCCCGATCGTATTGGTGAACGTGTCCGTGTAACCGGCACCATTGCAGCCGGTGGCCATAGCACCGACCGGCAGCGTCTGCACATACCCGCCCTGGGCCACGAGACACACGCTGTACGTCGTCATGCCGAGGCCTGTGAAGGAAAAATTGCCGTCGGCATCCGAGGTCCTGGTTGCCCAGACCTGGCCGTTCCACACCAGCTGCACGGTCCACCCCGCGAGACCCATCTCGCCTGAGTAAACGTCCTGGGCGCCGTTGCCATCGAGGTCCTCGAACACCACGCCCATCGCCAGATTCGGCCCAGTCGGCGGCTCCGAAGGCGGCGGAGGTGGCACAGGCGCCGGAGGCGGCGCAGGCACCGGAGGCGGCGCAGGCACCGGAGGCGGCGCAGGCACTGGAGGCGGCGCAGGCACTGGAGGCGGCGCAGGCACCGGAGGCGGCACAATTGCCGGAGGCGGCACAACTGCCGGAGGCGGCACAACAGCCGGAGGCGGCACAGCAGCCGGAGGCGGCGGCACGGGCGCCGGGCACTTGTTCGCCTGGGCCGTTGCGACCGCAGCAGCACCACGCTGGCTGTTGCCGTTCTGGCCAGCCTGCGGAGTGTTCTTGCACTTGTTGTCCGCACTACGTCCCTGCGCAGCGAGCGCCACAAAGGGCATCGCCGAGAGGGCGAGGACGGCTAGGGTGACACGTACGCCTTTCATGATCTCTCCTGACCGAAGAGGTCGGACTACACAGACAGCGCGCACCACGAGGGCAAGAACTGCACCCAATTCAGCCAACAGGCGATAAGAAGCTGATCTACAAGGACATAGGCGCTGCGCACGGCGCGAAATATGGCTGTGCTGCTGTCAGATTACTCGACGTTGTGTTATGCGGTTTTTATTGCTATCTGCAACTGACAATAGGGCAGCAATCCTGCCCTATTTTCGTTTGAGATCGGCGAGTGCGGATTGAGCGGCGCTGCGGACCTGTTTGTCGCCGTCGTCGGTGAGTCCCTCGAGTGTCCCGACCGCTGCCGGCGTCGCTGCCAGCCGCAACGCTTCGACCGCCGTCGCCCGCAACCCTGCCGGCTTGCGGCCGAACAGACGGCCGCCCGGTTGCGCAAACTTGATGAGCGCCTGCACGGCGGCGGAGCTGCCGATGCGTCCTAGCGCGAGCATCAGCTCGCGCTCCACCCCCTCATCCTCCTCCTCTTCCATGGCGACCACGAGCGGCATCGCCAGTGCGCTCGACTTCCGTCCACCGACGCCCAGCGCCGCCTGCATCCGCACCTCCGGCGACTTGTCGCGCAACGCCCGCCGCAGCGGCTCCGCCGCCCCGCTCGAGCCGATCTTGGCCAGCGCCAAGGCAACCGCCTTCCGGACCCGCTCGTCATCGTGATCGAGCTGTTGCGCCAGCGCCGGCACGGCGTCCTCCAACGCCAGCTCGCCCGCCAGCTCGGCGACGTTGCGGACCACGAACCACTGGTGGTGTCCCAGCATGTGCACCAGCTGGTCCGTCCCTTCCTTCATTCCCGTCAAGGCCATGAAGATGCCGCGGCGCTCTTCGATCGTTGGCGCGGCGACGAGCAGATCCAGCAGCACTTCCACGCCGTCCTCCCCCGCCCTGCGGAGCACGAGCAGCGCGTCATCCCGCTCGAGCGGGCTGTTGGCGAGCTCCGCGACGCCTTCGAGCAACGCCTTGCTGTACATCCGCTTCAAGGCGATAGAGTACTGACGGCGCCGGGTCGCGTCGCTGACCTGCTGCTCGGCACGCACGATCCCGACGACGATAGTGAGCGCCTGCGCGATGCGATGGGTCTTCATCGCCGTCTCGAGCTGCCGGCCGAGTATGGCCAGGAGTTCCCCGACATGCGGCCCGTCGGGCTTTTCCTGCACCTGCGAGATCAAGTCCGCGGCGGGGCGCGTGGCGGCTGCGGCCGGCGAGAATGCGCTGTCGACCGTGGACTCTCGGACGATGTCCGGTATGTCCGGACCGGGGGCCTCGTGGCTGACTTTGGGCTCGGGGCGCAAGGGCGCGGAGGCCACGGGCGCCGGCGACGCCGCAGGGATGACCGGCGTCTGGACGAGAAAAGATTGGATCGTCACCGCGATGCGAGTCGCCTCTCGAGCCTTGAGCCGCGCGGCGATGTCTTCTTCTCCCGGCTGCTCGGCGATGGCGCGCAACAGCTCGAACGCCTCGCCCACCGGGGGATCGGGTGAAATCCTGATCTCTTTGACGGAATGAAGCTCGAGGCGCTGCAGCATGGCGTATTCTTCAATACTCGAGCCCGAGTTGAGGACCGCACCGTTGATCACGAGACGGCCATCCTCCACGGCGATTGTCATCCCCTCGAGCTTGAGCAGGCCCGCCAACGCCCGGAACTGGGCCTTCTGCTCGTCCTTCGCTTCAGGGTCGCGAAATCGATCGAGGGTACGCGCAAATAGCGCAGCGAATTCCCGCGGGGTGGCCATGGGGAGGCTCAATCTATAGAGTACGGCCTATGATCGCACTGTTACTCCTCACGATCAGCCTCGCGAGCGGCAGATGACAGGGGGTGTCTCGGAAGCAGCCAAGGTGGTGCGCGCGCTGCGCGCCGCACATCTGCACGATGGCGGCCGGCCGGCATTGCTCCAGATGGCATGTGAGCGCATCCGGTCGTGGGGGCCGCCCTACACCTCCGTCTATGCCTACATGATGCACGGCGACGAGCTGCAGCTCGAAGCGCATGCCGGGCGTGATACCGAGCATACGCGGATCCCAGTGGGCAAAGGGGTGTGCGGCACGGCGGTCGCGGAAAAGCGGGATCAGAATGTCGCAGACGTGAATGCGTTGGGGGGGGGGGGCGGAAATTNNNGGGGGGGGGGGCGGCAATTATCTCGCGTGCAATGCGTTCACCAAGTCGGAGCTGGTCGTGCTGATCCGGCGCGGCGACCACATCCTGGGACAGCTCGACATCGACTCCGACGTGCGCGCCGGATTCGGCGAGCGCGAGCATGCCGATGTAAAGGAAGTCGCCGACGCCCTGGCCGTTCTATTGTAGTTCCTCTGTTCACCAGGCAGGTCGGGAGCGGGCCACTGGTCGTCGTGTTGCACGGCGGTCCTGGAGCCCATCACGACTATCTCCTGCCGCAGTACGATCTCCTCGCCCAGGCCCGCGCTCTCCTTTATTACGACCAGCGGGGCGGTGGGCAGTCTCCGGTGCCGCGCGATACTCCGCTGGGCTGGCGCGAGCACGTCGCCGACCTGGACGGCCTGCGCGAGCGCCTCGGCCTCGAGCGGGTGGTCCTGTGCGCATACTCCTGGGGTGGCTTGCTGGCAGTCCTCTATCTCCTCGAGCACCCGACACGCGTGGAGCGGCTCGCGCTGGTGTCGCCTGCCTCGATTACAGTGGAGTATCGCAGACAGTTTGACGAGGAGTTCGCCCGCCGCATGAAGGCTCCCGAGATCCAGCGCGCGCGCGACGCCTTACGCGCCGGCGGGCTGCGCGAGCGCGATCCCGCCGCGTACCAGCGCCGTGCGTTCGAGCTGTCGGTCGCCGGCTATTTCCGCGATTTCCACGACGCAAAGAATCTCACGGCGTTCCGGGTCAACGCCCGCACGCAGCAGGCGGTATGGGATAGCCTCGGCGAGTATGACCTACGTCCTCAGCTTCGAGATCTCTCGTCCCGCGTCCCCCTTCCCCCGTCCCTCGTCGTTCACGGCTTGTACGATCCGATCCCGATCGCCGGCTCCCGCGAGCTGGCGACGCTGCTCAACGCCCGGCTCGTCGAGCTGCCGGCCGGACATTGCCCGCACGTCGAAGCCACCGCTCAGTTCGTCCGAGCGTTGGACGACTTCTTGCCCAGACAATGAGGCCGACGCCGTTCGGATTGACCTTCGGGGAGATCGCGCCGCGGCGTTTTCCCGCAATTGCGAAGGCTTTACAACAGGACGGCTCGGCAGCGAGCGATCGCGATCGCTTCATGCTGCTGGAACCCGTCGGCCGTCTGTTGCGCGAGATCGTCCCGGAAGCGTCCGGTGCCGATGCGCTCGAGACGCACGTCCTGCTGCTGCACACGGCATTTCTGCATTGGTCCAACGACGGGCCCGTCTATCGCATCGGCGAAGACGCACTGCGTCGAGCGGTTCGTGCCAGAGAGATCACGACGCGATTGCCCAATCCCGCGCTGTATCTGCAGCTGCCGGAGCTGCGGGTGTGGGGATCGCCGAACCCCGCCAACCCTCCGGAGCCGCTGGACGGCTTGTTCGTGAGTGCCGGCACGACCGCGGGAGCGATCGGCGTGCTCGCGATCTTCGGCATGCGGCCCGATCGGCCGGGATTCAGTGCGGTGGGTCTGGAGGGGCGCGCCGATATGGAGGATGCAGCAGCCGACGAAATCGAAGTCGCCGCCGTCCGCGGGGATGGCAGCGCACCGTTCGGGCCGATGCTGGCCGGCGGCTCGGCCGCAGGGCTCTATTCCGTGGCCAATGCGGGCGAGCTCCTGCTGCTCACCTGCCGGGTGCTCGCGCTGCTGCCAAAGACACGGGAAACGGGGGAACTCGAACAGGTTGTTCTCGTGGACTAAGGATTGACGCACGTTTCCCGTTTCCCGTTTCCCGTGTTACGATTCGCAAACATGCCCAAACAACGCACCGTTAGGGCCGCGGCGGCCGAACGCACGGCGCGGGCGCGCAAGATCATCGCGCGTCTCAAAAAAGAGTATCCCGACGCGACCTGCGCGCTGCACCATTCCAGCGCCCTGGAGCTGGTTGTCGCCACGATTCTGTCGGCGCAATGTACGGACGTCCGGGTCAACCTGGTCACGCCGCAGCTGTTTGCGAAGTACCGGACCGCCGCCGACTACGCCGCGGCCGATCCGCGCGTCCTGGAAAAAGAGATTCAGTCCACCGGCTTCTTTCGGAACAAGACCAAGTCCATCATCGGCATGGCGCAGGCGCTGGTGGAGCGGCACGGCGGCGAGGTGCCGCAGACGATGGAGGAGCTGACGGCGCTGCCGGGCGTGGGCCGCAAGACGGCGAACGTCATCCTGGGGACCTGGTTCAAGAAGAACGAGGGCGTGGTCGTGGACACGCACGTCCATCGCCTGACCCGCTTGCTCAAGCTCACCCGCCAGGACGATCCGGTGAAAATCGAGCAGGACCTGATGGAGATCGTGCCGCGCGAGGACTGGACGTGGTTCTCCCACACGCTGATTCTGCACGGGCGGCAAGTGTGCGTGGCACGCCGGCCGAGGTGCGCGGACTGCGTGATCAATCGCCTGTGCCCGAGCTCGCTGGTATGACGTCACTCGCCCCGGTCGACCGCGCATCGCTCGTCGCCACCCGCCGCGACATCCATCAGCACCCGGAGCTGGGGTTCGAGGAAACGCGGACCGCCACGCTCATCGCCGACCGGTTGCGGACGTTCGGCTACGAGGTCACCCCCGGGGTCGGCAAGACGGGCGTCGTCGCACTCAAGCGGAACGGAGGCCGCTGCGTGCTGCTGCGGGCCGACATGGACGCGCTGCCGGTGGAAGAAGCGAACGCGGTGCCGTACCGCTCGAAGCATCCCGGCAAGATGCACGCGTGCGGCCACGACGGGCACGTCGCCATCGGCCTGGAAGTCGCGCGGCGGCTCGCCCCGCTGGGGCTCGCCGGCAGCGTGAAGTTCGCGTTTCAGCCCGCCGAGGAGGCGTCGAACGGCGCGCAGGCCATGATCGGGGACGGCGTGCTCGACGCGCCCACGGTCGACGGGGCCTTCGGCATTCATCTCTGGAACGACCTGCCCGTCGGAACGATCGGCATCATGGCTGGGCCGGTGATGGCGTCGGTCGATCAGTTCGAGATCGAGATTCTTGGCCGCGGGGGGCACGCCGCCGCGCCGCACCAGACGATCGATCCGGTCCTCGTCGCGGCGCACGTCGTCACCGGACTGCAGAGCCTCATCTCCCGGCGGCGGGATCCCCTGGCACCGGCCGTCATTTCGGTAACGGAGGTGCACGCGGGCCGGGCGTTCAATGTGATTCCGGCGCGTGCCGACCTACGCGGCACGGTGCGTACCTTCGGGGGCAGCTTCTGGGATGAGGCGCCACGCCTCGTCGCCGAGACCGCGCAGGGGATCGCGGCGGCTTTCGGGGCCGAAGCGGAGGTGAACTACCGCCGCTTGAGCGCGCCGCTGATCAACGATGAACGCATGAGCACCCTGATGCGCGACGTCGCCGCCGAGCTGGTGGGAGCGAGTAATGTGCGGCACGGCATACGCACCATGGGTGGCGAAGACATGGCTTTCTTTCTCGAGAGTGTCCCCGGGTGCTTTGCCTTTGTCGGATCCGCAACCAAGGGAGGCACGGCCTCTCCGCATCACAGCCCGACGTTCGACATCGATGAGGAGTCGCTGGTCGTCGGCGCCGAATTGTTGACGCGGACCGCCATCCGATACCTCGAGGCGCATTCCTGAATCTGCTCAGCGACGAGCCGTCGGCGTATCTCAAGTCCGCCGCGCACCAACCGGTGCACTGGCTGCCGTGGGGCGACGCCGCGTTCAGCCGGGCGCGCGCAGCCAAGAAACCGATCCTGCTCGACATCGGCGCGGTGTGGTGCCACTGGTGCCACGTCATGGACGGCGAGTCGTACGAAGATCCCGCGGTCGCCGAGATCCTGAATCGCGATTTCGTGTGCGTGAAGGTGGACCGCGACGAGCGGCCCGACGTGGACGCGCGCTACCAGCGCGCCGTGCAGGCGCTCAGCGGGCAGGGCGGCTGGCCGCTCACGGCATTCCTGACGCCCGAGGGCGAAGTGTTTTTCGGCGGCACCTACTTCCCGCCTGACAACAACGCGTACGGCCGGCCGGGATTTCGCCGCGTCTTGATGGAAATCGCCCGCGCCTACCGCGAGGAACCGGATCGCGTGACCACTAATGCGCGCGCGATTCGCGAGCACGTCGTCCAGACGCTCGATGAAGCGAAGCCGGGGACGGTGAGCGCCGATCTCGTCAGCGGCGCCGCCGACCAAATGGCGAAGCTGTTCGACGTGCGCTACGGCGGCTTCGGCGCGGCGCCCAAGTTCCCGCACCCCGCGGCGATCGAGTTCCTGCTCGCGCGCTGGCACGACGGCAGAGGCGGCCTCGCCTGGCAACGCGAGATCGTCGAGAAAACGCTGACGGGCATGGCGCGCGGCGGCATCCGCGATCACCTGGGCGGCGGCTTTCACCGCTACTCGGTGGACGAACGCTGGATCGTGCCGCACTTCGAGAAGATGTCATACGACAACTCCGAGCTGCTGCGGGCGTACCTCTCGGCATATCAGGCATTCGGCACACCGCTTTTCAAAGAGGTCGCGACCGGGATCGTGGACTGGGTGCTCGAGGTCATGACGGAGAAAGAGCGCGCCGCGTTCGCGACGTCGCAGGACGCCGACCTGACCTTCGGGGATGACGGTGATTACTGGACCTGGGCGGTGGACGAAGCCAAGGGCGCATTGACTGCGCGAGAATACGCGGTCGCGTCGAGTGTGTTCGACATCCAGGAAACGGGCGAGATGCACCACAACCCCAAGAAAAACGTGTTGTGGTGGAAGCAGGATCCGGCCGGCGATGATGAATGGCCCATCCTGCGAGCGGCTATCAGGAAACTCAAGGCCGCACGCGATCGGCGGAAGGCGCCCTTCGTGGACCGCACCGCGTACGTGAATTGGAACGCGATGATGGCCGGCGCCTTCCTGCAAGCGGGCGCCGTGCTCGATCGGCCCGAATGCAATGCGCTGGCACTGAAGGTGCTGGAGCGGATTTGGAAGGAGACGTGGGACGCGGGACGAGGGATGGGTCACGTGATCGGTCGTGCCGAGCCGCGTGGCATGCTCGACGACAACGTGCAGGCGGCGGCCGCGTTCCTCGACGCCTACGAAGCGACGGGGGAGCCGCGCTGGCTCGAGCGTGCGACCCTGATCATGCGCTACTGCGCGACGGCGCATGCCGACGGCGGTGGCGGATACTTCGACATTGCCGCCGCTGACGGCACCGCGTATCTCGCGACCCGCGCCAAGCCGGTGCAGGACGCGCCGACGCCGTCGCCCAACGGCGTCGCCGCGCTGGTGCTGGCGCGGCTGTGGGGACTGACCGACGACGCCGAGTGGCGCACCGCGCTCGATCGCCAGCTTGCGGCCTTCGCCGGCACCGCGCGCGAGCTGGCGCTCTACGGATCGACGCTGCTGCGCGCCGTCGACTGGGCGGTGAACCCCGTGACGCGCATCGAGGTCGCCGGTCCCTCGGGCGACGGACCGGCGTGCGCGATGCACCTCCTCGCCTTGCAGACCTACCGGCCGCGCAGGGTCGTGCTCCGAACGATCGCCAGGCAACCCGCTGCGACGGTCTGCGTCGGCACGACATGCTCATTGCCGGTCTCCGCGCCCGAGAAACTCGCCGAGCTGCTCGAGGCGTGAACCGCTTGGCGCGGGGCGAGGCCGAGGACAGATTCCTAGCCACCTCAACGCGGGGATGTAGATGCCGAACAAGAAAGCGGTCATTGAGACCAAGAAGGGCACGATCGAGCTGGAGCTGTTTGCGGACGAGGTGCCCGGCACGGTCGCGAATTTCGAGAAGCTCGCCAACTCACAGTTCTATGACGGCACAAAGTTCCATCGCGTGATCCCGAACTTCATGGTTCAGGGCGGCGATCCGTATTCCAAGACGGGAAAAGGGCCGGTCGGGACCGGCGGGCCGGGGTACACGATCAAGTGCGAAACCCAGCAGAACACGCACAAGCACGTCGCCGGAACTCTGTCGATGGCGCATGCGGGGAAGGACACGGGCGGCAGTCAGTTCTTCATTTGTCACTCTCCGCAGAAACACCTCGACGGCGTCCACACGGTGTTTGGACAGGTGACCAAGGGGATGGACGTCGTCAATGCGATCAAAGGCAACGACGAAATCACATCCATTCGCGTTTCGTAATCGGAGGCTTCTGTGTTTGCTCTGCTATTAGCCATGACGATGACGGTGCAGGACTCGGGCGCATTCGTCGTGCGGCTCGGTAACGACACGCTCTCGATGGAGCAGTACACGCGCACCGCAACGCTGCTGCGGGGCGAATTCGTGATCCGCACGCCGCGGACCCTGCATCGCATCTATACCTTCGACTTGAATCCAGACGGCACAATTCGCCACGTCGAAATCGTGACGCACAACATCGGCGGCGGGCCCGGGCCGATGGAGACGAAGAACTCGGTCGACTTCTCCGGCGACAGCGCGGTGCTGGTATCACCGCGGGGGGACAGCACCGTCAAGCAAAAAATGGCGGTTCCGAAGGGGACCTTCCCATTCCAACTCCACGTGTACGGTTTAGTCGAGCAGATCGGCCGCTGGGCGCGCGCTCAGGGGAAGGACAGCGTCAGGTTTACCGCCCTCACCTCTGCCACCGCGACGAGCGGCGGCTACGTCACCAGGCGCGGCGGTGACACCCTCGTCTTCATGTTCGATGAAGGCCAGTACACCGGCGTTGGTCCGTTCACATTCAGGCTTGACCGGCAGGGGCACATCACCTGGCTGACCGGGAAAGGCAGCACACTGCAGGTGGAGGTCCAGCGCGTCGCGTCCGTCCCAATGGCGCAGGCCGGTCCGATGTTCGCGAACCGCCCGCTGGGCCAGTTGTCTCCACGTGATACGGCGCGCGCCACGATTGGCGGAGCGGAGGTGGCGATCGATTACAGTCGCCCGTCGCGCCGCGGCCGCGACATTTTTGGAGTCCTGGAGCCCTGGAACAAGGTGTGGCGCACGGGGGCTAACGCCGCTACGCAGCTCGCGACGCCGGTGGATCTCGTGATCGGCGGCGCCGCCGTGCCGGCCGGCAAGTACACGCTGTGGACCCTTCCAGCACCGACCGGCTGGAAACTCATCATCAACAAGCAGACGGGACAGTGGGGCACCGAGTACCACCCGGAGCAGGATCTCGTACGCGTGGATGCGAAAGTCGAAACGCTCGCCGCTCCGGTCGAGCAATTCATCATCGGTTTCGAACCAGCGGGCGCCCCGACGACGATCACGTTCACCTGGGACAAGACACGGTACTCCGTTCCCGTGGCGAAGAAATAAGTGCATCTCGATTTCGCGGTCGTCGCCGACTATGCGCTGGTCGATCAGTCGGGCAAGATGTCGGTGCTCGGCATCTTCCAGCACATCTGGGTGCCGCAGTTTCCCGCGATGCACCCGCGCCTGCACCTGGTGCTCCGCCTCAAGGGCAAACGCACCGAAGTCGGGGAGCACCAGGTACAGATCAAGCTGATGGATGACGCCGATACGGAGCTGTTGGGCGGCTCGGGAACGGTGAACTTCGCCGAGCCGCCCGCCGGCGTCACGGAGATCGAAGCGGCGGCGGTGCTGGTGTTCGACGTGCCGTTCCCGCATGCCGGCCAGTATCGCTTCGAGATCACCGTGGACGGCGAGCGCAAAGCCACCGTTCCGATCACGGTTTCCCAAATGCCGACGGCCCCGGTACAGCCTCCGCCCTCGACGCCCCAGGCTCCCAGTTCCTAGCTCCCAACTCCTGCCGTTAGGCGCCTACGTGCGGCTGCCGGTGTTGCTGCTCGCCGCAGCGTTGGCGCTCGGATTCGACCTCGGAGGATATCCGCTGTTCGACCCCGACGAGGGGCGCAACGCGGAAGTCGCGCGCGAGATGGCGGAAACGAACGACTACGTGCTCCCCCATCTCGACGGCCTGCCCTACGTCGACAAGCCGATCGTGTATTTCGCCGCCGCCGCGGTCGCCATAGAGGCGCTCGGGCCGACCGAGACCGCGGCCCGGTTGCCGGCGTATCTGTTCACGCTCGCGACCCTGATTGTGGTGGCCTGGTTTGGATCGCGGCGCTGGGGACCAGACGCGGGCTGGCTGGCGGCGCTGGCGCTCGCGACGATGCCGCTCGTCCTGGCGTACGCCCGCACGACGATCATGGACAGCGCGCTCGCGTTCTGTACGACGCTGGCGATTCTGGCATTGTGGGACAATCGCCCCGTGCTCGCCTGGGCGGCGATCGGGTTGGGATCGATCACCAAAGGACCCGTTGCGATCCTCGTGCCCCTGATCACGCTGATCTCGTACTCGCTGATCATCCGCAGATCGGTGCGACGGCTGTTCCCGCTCGCCGGCATTGCGCTCTTCGCGCTCATCGCGCTGCCGTGGTTTCTCGCGATGTCGCACCGCGTGCCCGAATTCCCGCATTACGTTTTCGTGCGGGAGACATTCGAGCGCGTAACCACGAAGGGGTTCCACCGCACCGCGCCCTTCTGGTACTATCTGCCGATCATTCCAGTCGCCGCGTTCCCCTGGATCGTCCCGGCGCTGGGCCGTGTGAGAAACTGGCGCTGGGCCTGGCTCGCGCGACGCGTGAACGTGCAGGCCCAGGAGGCGGTTTTCCTGACGTGCTGGGTGCTCGGCCCGTTGCTGTTCTTCACCCTGAATCAATCGAAGCTGCCGCAGTACGTGCTGCCGTTGATGCCGCCCTTTGCGCTCGGCGCCGCCCGGCTGCTCACGCGACAGGCGAACGAGCTGGGCGGCGGCATTGCTGTTGGGCGCCGCACCTACGCCGTCCTCGCCGCGGTCCTCGGTCTGGCGCTGGCGTCGCTGACGCTCTGGCTACCCGCGCCGATCAGCCTGACGCCGGCGGAACGCGCTGCGATTCCGCCGACCGCGCTCGCGTTGGGAATTGCCTTGCTCGTTTCGGCGGCCTTGGTGTGGCATGCCGGGCGCCCGGCGCATCCCCGTCCTGCTCTCGCCGTGATGGGGTACGCGCTCACCATGATGGTGGTACCGATCGTGTCGGGGCGCCTGCTCGCCGCGGTGGGCGAGGATCGGTCCGCGGCGACGCTGGCACAGGTGATTGAAAACACCGGTGCCCGCGACGTCATCGCGATCGCCGCGTTCCCGACCTCGCTGCCCTTTTATCTACGGCGTCCGATCCCCGTCGCGACGGCGACCGGCCGCGAGCTCACCAGCACGTTCATCGCCGATTACCACGAGCAGATGCGGGCACTGCCCGGCTCGCCACTCAGACCGGCGGACTTCTGGCACGCACGCCTAGCCAACTGTGAGACTCCCACGGTGTTCGTCGCCCGCGCCAACGACGCGCGCATCCGCGCCGAGCTCGATCCTGTCGTACCGCTGCTCGCCGTCGAAGGCCGGTACGCGGCTTATGGACCATGTGCGGCATCTTCGGCGCGGTAGCGCAGCGCGACGCGCCGCTGCGGCATCCGGAGGCGCTCGCCAGGATGGCGGCGGCGCTGCGGCACCGCGGGCCGGACGGCGAATGCATCGTCGGCCACGAACGCGCGCGCATCGGCGCGCGGCGGCTCGCGATCATGGACCTCACCACCGGCGACCAGCCGTTCCAGAGCCCCGACGGCAAGATCTGGATGGTCTGCAACGGCGAGATCTACAACGCCCACGACATGCGGCGCGAAGCCGCCGGCTGGCGCTATCCGTTCCGCTCGCAAGGCGACATCGAGACGATCGTGCCGTTCTACGAGCGGTTCGGTCCCGACGCGGTCGCCCGGCTGGAAGGAATGTTTGGCCTCGCCGTCTGGGATGAAACACGCCGCCGGTTGGTGCTCGCACGCGATCGCGCGGGCGAGAAGCCGCTGTTCTGGACGGAAGTGGACGGCGAGCTGCGATTTGCGTCGGAAATCCAGGCGCTGCTCGAATTCCCCGATCAGCAGCGCCGCGTAAACCCCAGGGCGCTCGCGCTGTATCACGCGCTTGGCTACGTGCCGGCGCCGTACACGATGTTCGACGGGATTCACAAGCTCCCCCCGGCTGCGCTGCTGATCGCGGAAAACGGAAAAATCGAGATTCGCTCGTATTGGAGCGCCGCGGAGGCCGCCAGCCGGCCGTCGTCGCTCTCGTTCGAGAACACCGCGGACCTCCGTGACACGCTGCTCCGGGCGGTGAAGCGCGAGCTGATGTCGGACGTTCCGCTCGGCGTATTCACGAGCGGCGGTCTGGATTCTTCCCTGCTCGTCGCGGCCGCGGCGCGCGGGATGCCGGGAGAGCGCATCCATACCTACGCGGTGCGGTTTACCGAGCCGGGCTACGACGAGAGCGCCTACGCCGAGGCGGTGACGCACGACATCGCGACGGTCCACCATGTCGTCACCGCCGATGACGAATCGCTGGGGCGCGCGCTCGAGGTGGTGTCGCACTCCCTCGCCGAGCCACTCGGCGACCCTGCCGTGTTGCCGACCTGGCTGCTCGCCGACGCCGCGCGCCAGCATGTGAAAGTGATCCTCTCCGGCGAAGGCGCCGACGAGCTGTTCGGCGGGTATCCCACTTACCTGGGGCACAAATTCGCGGAGCGCTGGCAGCGTCTCCCGCGGCTGCTGCGTCAGAGCGCCCGTTGGGCGGTGGATCGCTGGCCGTCGTCCACCGGGAAGATGACGCTCGAGTACATGCTCAAGCAGTTCCTCTCGGCAACCGAGCGACCGTGGCTGGAGCGTCACCTCACATGGCTGGGTGCCATGGCAATCGAACCTGGGGTGATCCCCGAGCTGGCGTGCAAGCTCGACCGGTTCCCCCACGACGATCCGCTGAATCGCGTGATGTGGCTCGATTTCCTGACGTATCTGCCGGACGATCTGCTGGTGAAAGTCGATCGTGCCACGATGCTGGCATCGGTCGAGGCACGCGCGCCGTTCCTCGACCGTGAAGTGATGGAGTTGGTGTTGCCCGCTGCGGCGCGTCTCAAGGTGCGTGGCCTCACCACCAAGGTGATATTAAAGGAAGCGGCGCGCGGACTCGTGCCCGATGCGGTGATCGACCGGCGGAAGCGCGGTCTTTCGGTCCCGGTGGCGCGGTGGCTCAACACCGGGCTCGCTGCTCTTGCCGATCGTCTGCTCGACACGCCGCTCCTGGCGGAGCACCGGACGGGCCGGCGGAACCATGCGCGGCGCCTGTGGCCGCAGCTGATGCTCGCACTCTGGAGCGAACGGTGGGGAATTCCGTTGCAATGAAGCGTGACGAAGCGTTGGCCTTGATGCAGGAGCACACGCAATCGCCGTCGCTGCGACAGCACATGCTCGCGGTCGAGGCCGCGATGCGCGCCTATGCGGCGAAATTCGGCGAGGATCCTGAAGCCTGGGGACTGGTCGGCCTGCTGCACGACTTCGACTACGAGAAATTCCCCAATCCCGAGCACTCACCCAGCGACGGTCATCCGGCCTGGGGCGTCAACCTGCTGCGCTCGAAAGGAGTGGCCGAGCCCGTGCTGCGAGCGGTGTTGGGTCATGCCACGTACTCCGGTGTGCCGCGCGATACGCCGATGGCGCGGGCGCTCTTCGCCGTCGATGAGCTATGCGGGTTCCTCGTCGCCTGTGCGTTGGTGCGGCCCTCGAAGAGCTTCGCGGATCTCGAGGTCGCTTCGGTCAAGAAGAAGCTCAAGGACAAGGCCTTCGCGCGCGGCGTGAATCGCGACGAGGTGCGCCAGGGCGCCGAAGAGCTGGGCGTGCCGCTCGACGAGCACATCGCCTTCTGCATTCAGGCGCTCCGGCCGGTGGAGCCCTCGCTGGGCCTCGGAGGGTGAATCCGTTTTCGCGGGCGCTGGATCGGGCGACGGGCGCGCGGCCCATCCCCGGCAACATCGTCCGCCACATCGCGGTCAGCAGCGATGCGCTGAACGCCATGCTCGAGATGATTTCCCGCGCGCAACGCACCGTGCATGTCGAGAACTACATCATTTCCGACGACGAGACGGGATGCCGCTTCGCGACCGCGTGGGCGGAGCGGGCGCGTGCCGGCGTGCGGGTGCGCGTGCTCTACGATGCGTTCGGCTCGCGCAGCACGGGCAACGCCTTCTGGCGCGAGCTGCGCGGTTACGGAGTGGATGTGCGCCAGTTTCGGCCGATCTGGACGAGCGGCCCGATCGCGGCGTTCAGCCGCGATCATCGCAAGCTGCTCGTCGTCGACGGCGAACAGGCGATGACCGGCGGTCTCTGTATCGGGAACGAGTGGGCCGGCGATCCCGCGGC
>WNGE01000299.1_pt1 | contig 101686 bp, 90 predicted proteins | sample 5400651 | NCBI WGS metagenome assembly WNGE01 (sample SAMN13153370, study PRJNA577476) | soil metagenome | isolation source: 60 cm soil or saprolite under grassland replicate 2 | place: USA:California | collected 2016-06-15 | reverse complement strand
AAATTATGGAGGATTCTATGGAACGTACCAAGGTAACGTTAGAAGGCAATGAGGCTGTAGCCAACGTTGCTCACGCATTGAGCGAGGTCATCGCAATCTACCCTATAACGCCATCAACACCGATGGGCGAATTGGCTGATGCCTGGTCTGCGACTGGGCGAAACAATCTATGGGGAACGGTGCCACAAGTGATGGAAATGCAATCAGAGGGAGGAGCCGCTGGAGCAATTCACGGTGCATTACAGACAGGGGCGCTGGCAACAACGTTCACGGCTTCCCAGGGCCTGTTACTCATGATCCCCAACATGTATAAGATTGCCGGTGAGCTGACACCGGTGGTATTTCATGTAGCAGCGCGCTCGCTCGCAGCGCAAGGGCTGTCAATCTTTGGTGATCATTCTGACGTGATGGCTACACGTTCAACAGGTTATGCTCTGCTCGCCTCAAATTCAGTGCAAGAAGCGCAGGATCTGGCACTCATTGCACATGCATCTACATTAGAGGCACGCATTCCGTTCTTACATTTTTTTGATGGATTTCGAACATCGCATGAAATTGATAAAATTGAGCAATTGAACCAGGAAGACCTGCACGCAATGATCGATGATACTTTGGTTCAAGCTCACAGGCAACGAGCGCTTTCACCAGAGCATCCTTTTATTCGTGGTACGGCACAAAATCCTGATGTCTATTTCCAGGCGCGTGAGACCACAAATCCCTATTATGCATCTTGTCCAGCAATTGTACAGAAGACGATGGATAAATTCGGCGCATTGGTAGGGCGACAATATCACCTGTTCGACTACGTTGGAGCACCTGATGCGGAACGCGTGATAATAATCATGGGCTCCGGGGCAGAAACGGCGCAGGCAACGGCAGAATACCTACTTGCGCGAGGTGAGAAAGTAGGTGTGGTCAAAGTACGTTTATTCCGCCCGTTCTCGATGAAAGACTTCCTGGAGGCATTACCTTCAACAGTGAAAGTGATAGCCACTCTGGATCGTACAAAAGAACCAGGCAGCGTTGGAGAACCTCTCTACCTGGATGTGTCAACAGCAGTCAAAGAAGGTTGGAATCATCATAGAGAAAATGCTTTACCACTTATTATTGGTGGACGTTATGGTCTCTCCTCAAAGGAATTTACACCCGCGATGGTCAAAGGCGTTTTCGATGAAATGAGCGTCGCAGACCCTAAAAATCATTTTACGGTTGGCATTAACGATGATGTGACACATCTCAGCCTCGACTATGATACCTCTTTTTCGATCGAGAGCGAATACACGGTACAGTGTGTGTTCTGGGGATTAGGCTCTGATGGCACAGTGGGTGCCAATAAAAACTCAATCAAGATCATCGGAGAGGAGACAGATAACTACGCACAGGGCTACTTTGTTTATGACTCAAAGAAATCGGGATCGATAACGATCTCTCACCTGCGCTTTGGGCCACACCCCATTCACGCTCCATACCTGATAGGTAATAACCAGGCTAATTTCGTAGCCTGTCACCAATTCACGTTCCTTGAGCGAATCGATGTACTTAAGTATGCCAGACCAGGTGGAGTTTTCCTGCTTGATAGCCTTTATGGGCCAGAAAACGTTTGGGATCATCTACCTATTGAAGTACAGCAGGAGATTCTTGACAAGAGACTACGCTTCTATGTGATTAATGCACAAAAGATAGCCAGTGACACTGGTATGGGAGGACGTATCAATACAGTTATGCAGACCTGCTTCTTCGCGATCAGTGGCATCCTTCCCAAGGAAGAGGCTATCGATCAAATCAAAAAGAGTATTAAGAAGACTTACGGCAAACGCGGTGAGGTAGTGGTACAGCGGAATTTCCAGGCAGTCGATGAGACGCTGGCACACTTGTATGAGGTAAAGGTTCCAGTAGGGGTAGGAGCTGGACATACACAAGCAACAACGGCAGAGGTTTTTGCGCATCAGCGTTCACCAATCGCTTTGCCTATGTTGACGAGGAGGCCACCAGTTCCAGCAGAAGCACCAGAATTTGTACGCAATGTGTTGGGTCCGATGATCGCCGGGGATGGTGATAATTTGCCGGTAAGCGCTTTGCCTGCCGACGGTACCTACCCCTCCGGTACAGCCCGATGGGAGAAGCGTAATATCGCATTGGAGATGCCTGTCTGGGACCCCGATATATGTATTCAATGTGGGAAATGCGTGATGGTCTGCCCGCATGCGGTCATTCGCCAGAAGGTCTACAATCCTGACGAACTTGAGGGAGCGCCTGAGACATTCCTTTCGGTGGAAGCGCACTACAAAGAGTTTCCTGGCACTAGATATACACTACAGGTATCACCAGAAGATTGTACCGGCTGCAAGCTGTGTGTAGATGCATGCCCGGTCAAAGACAAACGACAGGTTGGGAGAAAAGCAATCAATATGGCCGACCAACCACCTATTCGCGAACGTGAAAAGGCGAACTGGGAGTTCTTCCTCTCGCTGTCTGATGTAGATCCAACGAATTTGAATCTGTCAGCGATCAAGAACTCACAGCTATTAATGCCCTTGTTTGAGTTTTCTGGGGCCTGCTCAGGATGTGGCGAGACTCCTTACATCAAGCTGGCTACACAATTGTTTGGTGATCGCATGATTGTTGCCAATGCTACAGGCTGTTCATCGATCTATGGTGGTAACCTGCCGACAACTCCCTGGACAATGAACAACCAGGGAAGAGGGCCGGCCTGGTCGAACTCACTTTTCGAGGATAATGCTGAGTTTGGTTTGGGGATGCGCCTGACATTAGATAAACAGCAGGAATTCGCCAGTGAGTTACTGGCACAATGTACCGATATAGTGGGAGAGGAACTGGCGAGTGAAATACTGAATGCCGATCAATCCAGCGAAACGGGCATCCGAGCGCAGCGAGAACGAGTGGCTAAACTCAAGGAGCGCCTTCAGGAGGCTGAAAGTATGGAATCGCGCGTACAAAATTTGCTTAGTGTGGCGGATGCTCTGGTAAATAAGAGTGTATGGATCATAGGTGGAGATGGGTGGGCCTACGATATCGGTTTTGGCGGTCTGGACCATGTGCTGGCCTCGGGTCGCAATGTGAACATACTGGTGCTTGATACCGAGGTGTATTCCAATACAGGAGGACAGGCGTCAAAATCCACGCCTCGAGGAGCAGTGGCTAAATTCGCTGCGCGAGGCAAAAGCATGCCTAAGAAAGACCTTGGTCTATTAGCTATGGCTTATGGCAATGTATATGTAGCACATGTCGCAATGGGAGCCAGTGATCAGCAAACACTTCGCGCTTTTCTGGAAGCCGAAGCTTATGATGGACCTTCATTGATCATCGCCTATAGTCATTGTATCGCTCATGGTATCGAAATGAGCAAGGGAATGGAACAGCAGAAACTGGCGGTGCAGACAGGATACTGGTCACTGTATCGCTACAATCCAGAGTTACACGCTGAAGGCAAAAATCCACTGATCCTCGACTCTAAGGAGCCAACAGTTCCGTTGGAGAAGTTTGAATACAACGAAACACGTTTCCGCATGCTGTTACAGAGTAATGAGGAGCGCGCTGAATCCCTGATGAAATTAGCCCAACAAGATGTACGAGAACGCTGGCACCACTATCACGAACTGGCAACTGAACAGGAGCTAGTAGGTGATGGCGCTATCACTGCCGCTCAAAGCGATGGCGATAAGTCTAAAAGATAAAGAAAAAGAGGAGTATGATAATGCCGGATCTGACTACAACCTATTTAGGTTTGCAACTCAAAAATCCATTGGTAGCATCTGCATCGCCACTTTCTAAGAAGATGGATAGCGTGCGCAGAATAGAGGGTGCAGGAGCTGCTGCCCTGGTGATGTATTCATTATTCGAGGAGCAGATTACTCACGATAGCCAAGAACTGGATCATTACCTGGAGCGCGGCACACATTCGTTTGCCGAATCCCTTAGCTACTTCCCGGACCTGAATTACTTAAATCTGGGGACAGAGCCATACCTGGAACATTTGCATAAAATCAAGCAGGAGGTGAGTATTCCTGTGATTGGTAGCCTGAATGGCATTTCGTCTGGTGGTTGGGTAGAGTATGCTCATAGGATCGAGCAGGCGGGTGCAGATGCATTAGAGTTGAATATCTATTACCTGCCGACTGATCCTGATATAACTGGAGCAGAACTGGAAGATGATTACGTGCAGCTTGTCAGGGATGTGAGAGCAAAGGTGAAGCTTCCTATTGCTGTTAAGCTCAGTCCTTATTTCACTGCGCTTCCAAACCTGGCAAAGCGTATCGTAGCAGCAGGAGCTGATGCGCTTGTATTGTTCAATCGATTTTACCAGCCAGATTTCGATTTAGAGGAATTAGAGGTCGTCCCCAACCTGGTTTTAAGTACATCGCACGAATTGCGTTTACCATTACGCTGGATTGCGATTCTCTACGGGCGCATTCAGGCTGATTTTGCACTAACGAGCGGTGTGCATACTGCACAGGATGTGCTCAAAGCGATGATGGCGGGAGCTAATGTTGCGATGATGACTTCCACTCTGCTGGAAAATGGTGTAGGCCGCATCATGCATATACTGACTGACTTGCAAGAGTGGATGGAAGAACACGAGTACGAGTCAATTGAACAAATGAGGGGCAGTATGAGCCAGCAAGCAGTAACTGAACCGGCAGCCTTTGAGCGAGCAAATTACATTAAAGCACTCAATACTTTTGACCAGTATGTACGGTAGCTGTCATTGGTGTGAACGCAATATTACGAGGTCGCGTCAGATAAAGCATCGTCAATCGCTTCATCGTGCTTGAGCCTGGTTCCTGTGTTCCATTCCCTTACAAAGGCAGGCTCGTCAAGTGCCGCTCTTGCGGTTGCAACCACCTGTTCGAATGCTTCGCGCTCAACTGGTAGAAGTGCTGTCTGTGTCTGCTCGCGTAGAGTTGCTGCTGCCGCACAGAGGCGTGTCGCTTGTGCATAGCGCTCTTCTCCACAGGCAGCGGCGGCATAGCCATCCAGACATGCTGCAATGTAGGTAGGGCTGCTGAATGCGCGATAGAGCACCAGCGCTTCCCGATAGCGCGCTTTGGCCAGTGCATAGTTCTGCTGCTGTCGGGCCAGGTGACCAAGCAGGGTCATCGTGGTGGGGATATCCCAGGTTATCCCGATAGCTTGTGCATTGGCCAAGGCTTCTTCTAAGAGCGCAGTGGCGCGTGCAGCGTCACCCCGCAATCCAGCCAGCCCCCCAAGAAAGTGTAGGGCAGCACTCAAGAGGCCGCTATGCTCAATCAGCCTGGCATGCGTAGCACTTTCCGTATAGGCAGCTTCCGCCTCATCGAGCTTGCCGCTCGCCTGGGCGATCATCCCGAGTGTCGCGTAGGCATTACTGATGCCGCTGTGGTCACCAATCTGCTGGGCCAGCTGGAGGGCTTCCTTCGCTGCGGCTTCGGCACGAGGCCCCACCTTGCCGTGGCGCACCATGGTTCGTCCTATGCCATAGAGCAACTGGATGCGTACTGGAAGTGGCGCAGTGTGCTCTCCCTGCTGTCTCGCGCGCAGGTCCAGGGCGAGCATACGTTCGTACCACATCTCGGCCTCGCTCATCTGACCGCGGACATGCCAGAGGCGTGCGAAGCATGCCAGCCGCAGCCCCAGTTCTGCCTCTTGCCTCTCCTCTGCCCACTGCAACGCCGCACGGACATTGGGTAATTCCTGTGCCATTACCAGAGCAAAGTGTACATCGCGCACTCCCGGCTCAGGCCCAAAGTGCGCAAAGACGGTCTCTGCCAGGTGGGCGTAATAGGCGGCATGCCGGCGCCGGCACTGCTCCTCCTCTCCTGCCGCATGTAGCCGTTGTAGGGCGTAGTCCCGAACCAGCTCGAGCATATGAAAGCGTATGTTACCACCAGCCACCATCTCTGTCTGGATGAGGCTGGCGTCCACCAGTGCCGCGAGCGTCAAGATGACCTCTCCTGGCGTGGTCTCTCCCTCGGTCCAGCAGACCGCTTCTGTTGCTTCGAGTGTCCAACCTCCCACGAAAACGCCAAGCGCACGAAAACAGCGCTGTTGGTGCTCTGTGAGTAGCTCATAACTCCAGGCAATGGCAGCCTCCATCGTCTGCTGGCGTGCTGGTAGGTCTCTGGTGCCCTCGCGCAGGAGCGCTAAACGATGGGTTAGTTGCTTGCGCAACTCTGGTAAAGAAAGGATCTTGACGTGCATAGCAGCCAGCTCGATCGCTAGTGGAAGCCGGTCCACCTGTTCGCAGATGGCCGCCACCTCGCTCACTGCGTACTCTCTGCTCGGTCGCCCAGCTTGTGCTCGCTCACAAAAGAGCGCTACTGCGTCTGTGAGCATGAGTGGAGAAAGCCTGACTTCTTGCTCAGCCCGCAGGCGTAGCGGCATCCGACTCGTTACGAGGATAAACAGGCGGGGGCAACGTTCCAACAAACTAGCGACGAATAATGCGCAGTCTAGCACCTGCTCGACATTGTCGAGCACCAGCAGGAGATGCTTGTGGTGCAAGAACACCTGCACCTGCTCAGCGAGCGAGGAGTTGACCTGTTCACGAATCCCGAGTGTCTGGGCAACCACGTTGGGAACAAGAGCTGCATCGCGGATGGGAGCCAGCGGAACATACACCACACCATCGGTAAAGTCAGGGGCAAGGTCCCAGGCAAGCTGAAGTACAAGCCGCGTCTTGCCGACGCCACTGGGTCCTGTCAGTGTCAGCAAGTGAGTATCACTGCGATGCACCAGGGTAAGCGCATGGGAGCGTTCTTGCGAACGCCCAACCATTCGGGTAGGAGGAAGGGGCAAACCAGATGAGGGAAAACGAGGATGAGCCTCAACAGAGGCGGCAACTTCCGGGCGAGCAGCAGCCAGGAGCAAGTCACGCTGCTGTGTAGACAGCGACAGAGCGCCAATTAGTAATTCGAGTGTATCAGTGTGTGGAGTGGCATGAATGCCACGCTCTAAGTCAGAAATCGTACGCCCGCTCAGGTTAGCGCGAGCTGCCAGCGCCTCCTGCGAGAGGCCTGCTGCCAGGCGATAACGCTTGAGAAGTACACCAAAGCTGCTCTGTTCCTTCATACCTTCTCCTATCGTCTTGCCTGAGCTTGCAGTGCGCACTCCTTGCAACTTGCCTGACTGCGTAGCAGTAGAGGCGCCAGCCTCGTTGGTAAGCTGGCTATGCTCAGGAGCCCCAGCAGAGCCTGCCCTGAGCGAAGCGAATGGGTTGGCAAGACGAATAAATGCCGGGTCCTCGTGTACGCCGCTCTTTCTGCTCTATGATAGCACATCAATGGAAGCAGAGAAATATGTGAGAAACATGTGCCTATTATTCATGGTGGAAGGCAGAAAGGTCGGCTATACTTGCCATAGGAACCTGAGATGAAGTTGTAGTTAGCCTCTGAGGAGCAACAGAACGAACAGAGTTGGGCTCTAGCCTGAAATGGCTTGAGAGGAGTCGAAGAGCAGGCGATGGAGTTGACTTCACAAGCGGAATGAGCAGAACAGCAAAGGAGAACACATATGCAACACTATATGGTACAGCAAGAGGAGCAGACCTGTGTCTTACATGATGACAAGCAACAATTTATAGAAGAGATTTCCACACTGCGCTCCCTGGCAGAAGAGGCGGGAGTTGCAGGCCATCTCTTAGCAGAGCTAGATGGCCTCAAGCACCACATCGAATACCTCGGCTCGAGTGCATGGGAGCGAAAAGAGGTGAGAGATTTGAGCCGCAATGCACTCGTACGCCTCTCCTTATCCGTGCTTCGAGCATACGGTTTATGCTCAGGTTGAGCGGGTCCTCTTCCTTAGCGTTGTTTTTCGTTCCATTCATATTCAAGGGCCTAGTTTCGTTTCACAGGAACAGGTGCAGGTTGCTCGTGTGACCAGGCAACCCAGGCCTTCTCCTGAAAGAAAGGAGTTCAATCATGATACTTGTCGTTGGAGCCACTGGCAACCTCGGTGGCGCAGTTACTCGGATGCTCCTGGCACAACGCCATCCAGTCCGCATCCTCGTCCGTCCGCAATCAGACTACCGGCCCCTTGCAGAGGCAGGAGCGCAGGTCGTGCTGGGGGATCTCAAACAGCCTGGCTCACTCTCTGCGGCTTGCGAAGGAGTAGACACCGTCATCACGACCGCAAACTCAACCGCGCGTGGTGGAGAGGACAATCCACAGACGGTGGACCTGGAGGGCAATCGCAATCTGATTGAAGCTGCTAAAGCTGCCAGGGTGAACCAGTTCATCTTCGTTTCGGCGCTGGCAGCCGATCCAAACAGTCCCATCCCCTTTATCCAGGCCAAAGGCAAGACCGAAGACACGCTGCGGGAAAGTGGCATGCCCTACACCATTTTCGCTCCCAATGGGTATATGGAAGTAATGGTCGCTGGGGTTGTGGGCATGCCCGCGATGATGGGCCAACCCGTCACGATCGTGGGGGGAGGCCGCCGCAAGCACTCCTTTATCTCCGCTTCCGACGTGGCCGCGTTCATCCTCGCCGCCATCGGCAACCCGTCGGCCATCAATCAGAAGTTGCTGCTTGGCGGGCCGGAACCATTATCGTTCCGGGATGCCGTGGCGATTTACGAGCGCGTACTTGGTCACCGGATTCCAATTAGAAGTGTGGCACCCGGCGAGCCAGTGCCAGGCTTCCCAGAAATGGTAGCCCAGTTATTAGCAGGCTTAGATACCTACGATTCACCGCTAGAGATGACCGAGACGGCTCGCACCTTTGGCATCCAGCTGACACCGCTGGAGGAGGTTGCGCGCCGGGCTGCCACGAGTGCTGCATCGGCTTGAAGCAATGAGTTCTAAGAAGAGATGAGTTATATACAAGGAAAAGAGGGTTTCCCATGTCACAAGAACAGATACAGAAGGCACAAACGTATTCGTCCCCCAAGTTGGTATTCGAGCGCATGATTCAGGCCCTGAATCGACACGATTTGGACGCCATGGTGGCGTATTTTGCGCCAGACTATCGCAGTGAGCAGACGCTCCACCCGGAAAGAAATTTCGTCGGGCAGGCAGGCGTACATAAAAACTGGAGCTTCTTTTTTAATATCGTTCCAGATATACAGGTAGATATCCTCAGTGAGGTAGAAGAAAGAAACACAATATGGGCCGAACTGCATTATCATGGAACGCAGACCGACGGAAAGAAGTTCTCTATAAAGGGAGTGACCATCCAGGGTATCCAGGCTGACCAGATTTGCTGGGCACGGTTGTATATTGAGCCAGTAGAGGAATTACATTAGGTGGTTATGAGGACTTTTCATTTTTTCATCTGGGTATCGGAATATCCATTGAAGGCCGATGAATCGGCGATGGGCGCGATCAATCGGCCCCTACGGTTGACCTTATGATGTTCTAAAAAGTCATTGTAACCGAAGGTGGAGGTGAAGAAAGCTTCTTTCTTCACCTCCACCATAACAACTTTGAATTTTCAGAATGATCAACTACAATTTACTGCGCCGCTGCTGCCGACTCGCGTACAGGAGTGGATTCAGGAGTAGACTTTCCCATGGTTCGAGTGGCGTTAGTCAAAGCCCGTATGAACAACCAGGCTGTTACTACCGCTACGCCCGCCAACGAGATCCACATAATCCATAGCGCGACAGTGACATTCGTATTGCTTGTCAGGTTAGTGACGAACCAGGACAGGTAATCCTGGCTAGCTGCCTCGACGGAGAAGACCAGTGGGATATAGTATAAAGAGGCACCTAAGACCAGGAAAACGGTTGCAAGTCTATAAGCATTGACATCGTCATCTACCCGTCGTGAGAGCTTCACGGCCAAGGCAAGCAACAAACATAGAGCTGCCAGTGGTCCCGTAATTGGAAAAGTTTGACTCGCCACCAAGCTGGGGTTGAAGAAGATGAAGCTCAGCGCAAATGTGAGAAGCAGCAGAGCATCGCGTATAATCAAGTAGGACATCCACCAGATGTCAGCGCCGAGTCGAAGTCCGCAGCGGCGCAACGTGCGCAGTACATAAGGGCGACCAAGGTGCAACATCAGGGACATCGTCCAGAGGACGGGCAGAAAGGCTACAATGGTAGCAACCAACCACTGAGCACCTCCCTGTACAAGTGCGCTTGAGATTGCTGTTGTGACATCATCAGGTTTCATTGAATAACTCCTTGTTTCTCTTGAAACATCCATCATTCGGTTGATAGGATGTGTTTCGTTACCATTTCGAATGAGAGCTGAGTGACCATGCTCATTATTCAGGGCGACCAAGAATCGTCCCTACAGTCGAGTTATTTGGCAGTTGTTGCCTCTGGGACTTCTGCACGGCCACCAGTGATCAAGGTGTAGCCAACAGCGATTGCTCCCATGATGGCAAACAGGGCAGTGGTAACGTAAGCTAAGCCAACAGCCCAGTTGTTGTTTGATCCTGTGACAAGCCAACTGCTGATATTTCCTAACGATCCAGGTGCAACTGCATTGAACTGAACACCAAAGACGTAGGGCACAAAGTAAAAGAGGGCGCCAAGGGCCTCTAAGGCTAGCACGATGCGATATTCACGTAGATTGTGGTCGGGGTCGCCCATCAATTTGACTAGCAGCACGCCAAACAAGCATGCAGCGGCTAATCCACCAGTTAGTGGTAGACTATTTTCTATCACGACATCCGGGAATAAGAACATAAAGCTCATTACGACACCCGATAGGATGAGAAAGTCCCGGAGCCCGACATAAATCAACCAGAGCAAGTCCGCGCCTAGACGCAGCGTGAAACGCTCGATCATTTGCATGATGTAGGGACGACCCAGTTCCAGCCCAAGCAGGGCTAACCAGATAACGGGTAGCAAGGCAGCGAGCGTTCCTTCGAGAAATTGCTCTAACCCCCCGTTCATACCTTCAATTATTGCGTTTGTAAGATCAGTTACTGACATGTTAAAATCTCCTCATTATTTCTTGTTCACGGGGGTGATCGATTGTGCCCATACAGTTCGATGGCCGATAGCCCAAAGCGAATTCAATCGACCGCTCTCGTGAAGCGGTTGCGCCTTCTCTCAATGGCATGACTTCACGTGGTGTAGGTCGCAGATCCAGTGTTATTCGGCCATCAGATGGCAGCGTAGAGATTGTCTGGTATTCGTCTTCAGGCAGCTCAGTAATGTCACGCAGCGCGATATGGCTAAGGTAGGCATGAATAGACCTGGCGGCCAGCCTACCGTGCTCAGCAGCATGAATAATCGACTTCGGACCGTAGGTGACATCACCGGCTGCAAAAACTCCTGGAGCGCCAGTGGCCATGGTCTGTGGGTTGATCAGCAGACCGCCCCACGGTGCAACGCCAACGCTAGTACCTTCGGGCAAGAAGGAGGGATCGGGCGCCTCACCGATGGCGACAAGTACGGTATCAATCGGGATGTCGAATTCGGTACCAAGCACAGGTACAGGCTTGCGGCGTCCCTTTTCGTCTGGTTCACTCAGAGCCATACGCTGGCAGCGCACGCCTTTGACGTGTCCTTCTGATGAGAGTATCTGTACTGGCGCAACAAGCTCATGCAGCTCAATACCCTCGGCAATTGCCGCGCGTACTTCTTCGGCCTGAGCGGGCATCTCAACGCGATTACGGCGATAGAGAATGTGAACGTTACGAGCGCCAGCACGCAGAGCTGATCGTGCGGCATCCATAGCTGTACTACCACCACCTACAACAGCAACACTACCTTCAAGTCTGGTTTCAGGATTGAGATTGAAGTCCTTGAGGAAATTGGTTGCTGGAATGACTCTCGATATCGCGTCCAAGGGCAGTGTTGAGTTTGATCTCGACACCCAGTTCTCGCATGGCATCGATATCACTCTTCAATTCTTCTCGTGGCAGACGATACTCGGGGATACCGATAGACATCATGCCTCCGGCGACCGGCATCGCATCAAAGACGGTAACCCTGTAGCCCCGGCGTGCCAGGTAGTAGGCAGCACTGAGTCCGGTGGGACCTGCTCCGACAATCGCTACGCGCTCGGCAAGCCACTTTTTGGGAGGAGTAATCTTGCGTGCTTTCTGCGTGGCGTGATCGGATGCGAAACGCTTCAGATCACGGATGGCAATGGGTAAGTCAAACTCACCACGGCGGCACGCATCCTCACAAGGCGCTGTACATACTCTTCCACAGATCGACGGGAATGGGTTGGGTTCCGATGCTACTTTGAAAGCTTCATCATAACGTCCCTGGGCTACAAGACTCACATATAAGCCGGCATTGGTACCGACGGGACATGCAGCCTGACAGGGCGCCCGTAAGTCTTCTTTACGCTCACCAAGCCAGGTACGCCAGCTTTGCCATGTCGCTTGACGCTCAGCAACATGCCAGTCGTGTCCCTCACCCCATGGCTGTTCGCCTGGTTCTTCAGCAAAAGCGCGAGTGTAAGCATCGAGAGGCTGCCAGCCATTTTCTGGCGGTAGATAAGACACAGGACCCGATCTGGCAAATGTCAGTTCCTTGACACTGCTCTCAATGGTGATGGCGTTGGTGGGACATTCTTGCGCGCAGACCTGGCATCCAACGCATTGCGAGACCTGTACAGGCGCAAGCATCATCCATGAACGGGCTGCATACACTCCTGGAATTGGAGAAAGCAATTCTTCCGGCAGCCCCATTTCTCCTTCGCCCGATGGACGTGTCATATCCAGACAACGCACGGGGCAAAGGTCCATACAAATGCCACAATTAATACATGTTTGATGGTTGACCTGGAAACGATAGGCCATTCTGACCTCCTATCTCAGTAATGATAACAACTCACCCTTGTGATACCTGAGTATATGGGAATGAGCGCTGTTTCCCTTAAATTAATAAGTACACTTGCTACTTGTTATGAAGAATAAAGCCAGGAAATCACAAATCAATCACGACAAGGGTGAAGAGTATCACAAGCAGCACACAACAACGTGATTTTCACTTGTTTCTTTGCTCACTGTATGTAGTGTAGTATTATGAGATCACAAATGACTTAAGATACATTGAATTGAAGTCACACTCTGATCACAGGTAAGGAGAAGGCGATGTTGAAACGAATACTTGTACCTCTGGATGGATCACCTTTAGCTGAAAGTGCCCTGACAGTAGCTGCGCGAATTGCGCACACTGCAGATGGCACAATCGTGCTACTGCGGGTGATAGGTGTATCAACGACATATACTCCCTATGTTTATGGTTCTGACATGGCACAGAGTCCTGAATTAGCTCAGGATTTGATGGATATGGAGCAGGAAAATGCTGAGAAGTACCTGGCAGAAATTGCCAGGTTAGATATTCTGGCGGGGATTCAGGTTGAGTCAACGGTTATTCCAGGTTCGGCTGGGATAGCTATTATCGATACTGCTAAGGAAGAGAAAGTAGATTTAATTGTGATGAGTAGCCATGGGGAAACGGGCTTTAAGCGATTGGCGCTGGGAAGTGTCGGGCAATATGTATCACGACATAGTCCTGTACCTGTCCTGATACTGCAAGGTGATGAATCAACTCCTTTAAGTGCATTCCCTGATCCAAAACATCCCTTACGCTCGATAACTGCATTGGTAGCATTGGATGGTTCAGAGTTGGCAGAGGCATCGCTTGAGCCAGCGGCCTACCTGGTCGCGGCACTGGCAACACCAGCACAAGGCACATTACTTCTCAGTACAGTGGCAAACAAGCAGGCAGATAGGATCAAACATGGAACAGAAGAATACATGCGAGATGAAGCCAAAAAGTATCTGATTGGCATTGGGGAACGCTTACAGGGTAGTGACATAGGGAAACTCAATCTAGTCATTGAGTGGTCAATTGAAGAAAGCAAAGATGTTGCCAATGCGCTCATTGAGGCAGCGGAAAGTGGCAAGGTGATAGAAAGCTCTTACGAGTTCACCGGTTGTGATTTGATTGCTATCGCTACACATGGTCGAGGAGGATTGAAACGGTTGATGGCAGGCAGCGTGACTGAGAATGTGCTCGGCTCGACAAAGTTGCCTATGTTGATTGTGAGACCGCGGGATGAGAAGTAAATTCTGGGGAATCCGCACGGGACGAGGAACGAGGACCAGGGGCCAAGGTGCGAGGACCAAGGGCGAGGCAAGCCCCGCTCCAACCACATACGAATGCGTCTGCCAGGCTAGCGGATAGGGTAAAGGTATTCGGTGCAGTAGATACGATGTATGATTACGTTTGTGTTTGCAAACTTAATGCGGAATAAATCTCACCGAAGTAGCGGCTTGGCACTGTTGTCAGTAATTGAGTCTGAGTATATCCGTTTTGACGTGAAAGTGTTTCCCATGTTCTATAGGAGAGTGGATAGGGTACCCACATGTTGCCACGGTCTGTATTGTATTCTACCAGAATGAATCGCCCGCCTGGGCGCAGGTAGCTACGGATCAATTGTAAGATAGGATCTTTGTGGCGCACGTAATGGAGAGAGTTGGCCATTATGATACCGTCAAGCTTTGGAAGGTCGAGCCGTTGGGTAAAATCTGCGGTTATGTACACGACTGTTGTGGTGGGAAAGTTAGTGCGCAGGGCTTTTTCTTGATCTTTAAGCGCTCTCTGGTCTTTGTCGATTGTGTAAATATGACCTGTTGGTCCAATCAGGTCAGCCAGGGCCAGAGTGAAGGCGCCTGTGCCTGATCCCAGGTCGGCCCAGGTGCCACCTTTTTCTGGTATGCCTTTTTGAAGTAGGTTGACGTGATCTTTGTGGTTCATATGGTAAGTGATCTGCTTTCGTTTTCATTTCGCGCCGCCTGCGGCGGCGAATAAAAGGATTAAAAAGAATTTTTCGGGGACACCCCGAACCCCGGCAAAGGACTGCGTCCTCTGCGCTCCTGCTTGAAAGGACCTTACTATTATAAAACTTTAAACGTGCTAACAGTGAATGTTGTATTGCTGGTTGGTTATTTTCTTGACAGTGAGCTTTGGGGCAATATAGTATTTAAGTGAGGGCGGGTAATGAGACCTGCCGAACCCATCACTTCTGGGAGGTGCAATGATGCCCCAAAAAGAATGTTACCTCATCCTGGGTGGAGCGGGTCTGGTTGGCAAACAAATTGCGCACCGCATTGCTACTGACAACAGCCTGTCTCCCCGCAAAATCGTCATCGCCTCACTGCATAGTCATGAACTTGAAAATGCGTTAGCTTATCTACGTAATGCACCTGGTGATACATCAGTTGAGTGGGTTGGGGAACATGGCAATATTTTCGTTCGCAACGAATACGCGGATGAGAATCCTAAAGAGTTACTTGTAGATCCTACACACAGAGAAGTATTATTCACAGACCTGTTTGACAACATAGAAGAAGCTTACGAGCATTCTCGCCTTGTCACCATTATTCGCAGGCATCAACCGAATGTCATTATTGATAGCATTAACACAGCAACTGCGATTAGCTATCAAAACCTGTATACGGCAACAAACCAGGCGAGGAAACAGATACATGAGATGATAGAGTCTGTTCGGTCGAGTGATTTACGACGCGCGCTCGATAAGACAGAACAGACCAGCCTGGCGCTTTACGAACTGCTGTTGAGCCAATCTTTGCCAGAACTGATCCGTCACGTCTTATTATTAAACAAAGCAATGGTCGAGGTGCGTACACGCCTATACTTGAAGATCGGTACGACGGGTACTGGTGGAATGGGTTTGAATATCCCGTACACTCATAGCGAGGATAAGCCATCTGCCCAGCTAATAACCAAGACAGCGGTGGCATTTGCGCATACAGGCCTCTTGTTTTTGATGGCTCGCACCGCGGGTGGACCGATTGTGAAGGAGATCAAGCCAGGAGGTTTGATTGGTTACGCGGATGTCACCTGTCGTAAGATTCCAGAACGTGATAAACGCGGTACATTTATGTATCGCTATACAAGCAAAACCGAATGGCTGCATGAATACCTTGAGCTGCACCAGCCTGAGAGTATGTATCACAATCTGGGTGAACTTGAATTGCCTATCATTGACACTGGTGAGAATGGTCTGTTTACCAAAGGCGAATTTGAAACGATCACGGCCCTTGGCCAGATGGAGTTCATTACTCCTGAGGAGATCGCGCACGAAGTTGCTATGGAGATTCAGGGCAGCACAACGGGAAGAGATGTGATTGCTGCCATCGATGGGGCGGTGATGAATCCTACTTATCGAGCTGGTTATCTACGTCACCGTGCATTGACTGATCTTGAGCGTTTAGAGGCAGAGACCAGTACACATAGTGTGGCTTTGGGACATTTAGGACCACCTGAGCTTTCCAAGTTACTCTGGGAGGCAGAGTTGCTCAAGCTCCGGTACGAAACGTTGCGAGCGGTGCTGAAACATACCCCTGAGGAACTTTCTGAGGAACTCGCCGGACTGATCCAGTCAGAGGAGTTTGATCAGATGTGCCAAACGATCATTTCTCTCGGGTTGCCTATTCTGCTACCGGATGGTAGTCAGATCATTCGCGGCCCTCGTATTCGCATTCCAGAGCGGATAGAGCCTGGTGTGCGGGTTACAGAAGAGGATGTGGATGCCTGGGCACAGAAAGGCTGGGTTGATTTGCGGCCCCCGAATATGGCTTTATGGCAAGAGCGCTTTGAGAAGATGGAGAAAAGCCGACAGGATATTCGTGGGCGTGGGTCAGCGGCTGTTACTATCGAGGGGTATATCTATGACAACATTCGCATTGGCGAGGTTGTGGGCTGGATTTTCAATAACGAGCGAGATGGGTATAGGGTTAAGTATGGGCATAGGATTAAGTGATAGTTATTTTTTTGCGGTGATGATTCGGGTAAGATTGTCGCACTTGTCGTTATTGTTGCACTTGTAACGATTGTAGCGGTTGTATCTCATTCATTCTAACAATTTCTGCGCAAACAGATGAGCATCCTCTGGATATCTTGCCGTGATCAGATTCCCATCCTCAACGACAAACGGCTTGCGGATACTTCCACCGTGCATGAAATCGCTTCTCTGCTTGAGCACGCTCACCGTTTCGTCTTCGACATACTCGGGGTAGGTTCGGTAGTAGTCACCCAATCGCCAGAAAGTTAGATAATAGCCAGCGCGTTCCAGTCCTTTTGTCAGCCCTGTGACTTTTCTTCCATAGAGCACACTTCTCCCCGTTTCAGGATCGATCGTCCTTGCCAGCACCAATACGCCATGGCAGATAGCGCCAACGACTTTGTTTTGTTTGATAAACTCCAGTGCCTTGTTCTGCACGACCTTGCTTTCTAAATACTGGCGCATACCCTTGGCATGACCACCGGGTAAGAGCAACAGATCATACTCCTGAGGACCTATGTTTTCATATGGTATGGGATGCCGGAAAGCCTCGTTCAATTCGAGTTCTCGATAGGCGGCAATGGCATCCGGCTTTGCACCCAATTGTCCAAAAATTACGCCTGTAAGCAGGCGTGGGTCGGTCTGGCCAATCTGCCCTGTTTCCGTGCTAAACGTTACTTGCAGGCCTGCTTCTACAAAATGTTTCCAGGGAATAGAAACCTCCGTTGTATCGAAGTCTTTGTCGGGAAGAGGTATGATTACTTTTTTAGCCATAGAATCTTGTCCTCCAGATGCTCCTTTACTCGCGTGTTGCTTCTTGACTGAATGCTGAGTGGCTTAGCATTGTAAATATACCACGTTGTACACTCTAGCATGTGTGTAGAGTACATGAATTTTGCTGTATCTGTAACATTTGTAACGCTTGCATCACTTGTAACAGGCTTTGTTGCTTAATCCCAGATAATCTCCGTTCTGAAGATGAGTTCGAGCCTGAGTAAGTATGATGTAGGGGAGAAATCGAATTCGCAGGAGTATTTGTAATAGATGCATCAGTTGCATCAGAATTAATATGCCAAAATATTGCTATAATCCCGACCTTGCGTTACACTTGAGGGGCTAAAATACTTGTCTGAGGACTCAAAGCCACAGCGCTCGATGAGGAGAGAGAATGCTGATGGAACAGCTTATTGATACGCGAATCGTCGAGGAAGCCCAGCAGATCGCTGCACAGACAGGAGTGCTGGCGGTCTTGTTGGCCGGCAGCTATGCACGTGGACAGGCATCGCCCTACTCAGACGTCGATTTGCTCGCTATTACCGAAAGTGGTCCCATGCGCATCGAGATCGTCGATGTTGCGTGGACGACCTTCGACATCTGCTACACGATGATGGAGGAACTGGAGCAGGAGATCGCCCGCTCATTTGTCACCTGCAACAGCATGCTCCATCTGCTGACCTTGATTGGTGACGCAATCTGGGAACAGCGCATTGAGACACTGGCGCGCCAGCGATATCCTCACTACGTTCCTCAGGCCAACGGCCTTGAGGAGGAGCGTCGGCAAGTGTGTGCGGCCGCCCAGCATGTCGGGGTAGCTCACGCCACAGGAGACCGTGTGGCCCAGGCTCAAGCTGGGGGAGAGTTGGTATGGCTGGCAGGAAGAATGTGTCTCAGTCTGGCGGGCATTGGGCCTGTGCGAGAGGATCAGTGGCATGAGCTGCTGCGAACGGCTTCATTGCCCTTTGACGCAGCCACCCCTTTGGCCCAGTGGTATCTTGGAAACGGCCTGGATGAGCGCATAGAAGCAGCCTGGACCTTAGCGGAACGGGTCGTGGGCGAACCGCTCCCTTTGATACAGGGTGATGACCTCTTGCTGCCAGCTGCACCAGCCTTGCAGGCGCGTGCTCTGCCTGATGCCTTAGAAGCGGTCGAGATGCATCGATTGATCCAGGCAGTTGGCTTCGGCAAGATGGCGAAGGCCCTGTGGATGAAGGATGACGTCCGCCAAGCATCGGAAGCAGGGGTGATTGTCTGGTTCGCGGTTCCCGCCTGCCTGGCTCTTGGTGGCCTGGTAGCGCCAGAACCGTTCTGGTGGCATGAGGCGCTCTGTCAGATCACGCTCTCCTTCGATGCCGCCAGGTTCTACCGGCACACCTTACTTGGCGCGTCCTTTGAGGAACGCAAAGATGCCGCATGTACCTTAGGACAGCGAACACTAGAGGCCCTCGAGCCGCTCTTCCGTAACAGTTCGTATGAGCACAAATATCGTCGTAAAGCCGTTGAGAATAAATATCTAAAGTAGAACCCAAGAGTAACGTATTTCATCCCAAACCGCATTCCAGATGGTATAATGAGGCAATAGTACTATGTGGGTAAGCTTCAAGATAAAGTGTTTTGGGAGGGATTAATGGCGAAGAGCACACAAGATAAAGCAACGATACAAGAATATACAGAAAAACTCATTCAGATGACCAATGGATTCTGTGAGAGCTATCTTGATGATGAGTATAAGGCGCTGTGCGAGAAACTGATACGGAAGATGTCGCGCAAAAGGGTCGTGCCTTTTCTGTCAGGGAAGATAGAAATCTGGGCTGCCGGGGTTGTTTATGCCTTAGGCGGTATCAATTTTCTTTTTGATAAAAGTTCTAAACCTTATGCTTCTCCTGATGATATATGTAACTACTTTGGCACTTCAAAAAGTACGACTGGTCAGAGGGCGAAAACTATTCGAGATATGTTTAAGCTGCATTATTTTGATAGTGAGTTTTCGACGAAGGAGTTGCTGGACAAAAGCCCGTTTTCTAATGTCTTCCTGAACGGGATGCCTATACCTATTAGTTCTCTTCCACCAGAGTTGCAGGAAGTGGCGAGGGCGAATCCGAAAAAGGCTTTGACACTTTGGACTATTGATAAAGGAGAGTAAGGGTTTCCTGCCTATAACCATCCCTTGTGCTCAGCACGACGAGCTGCTTCCATCCGATTGCGTGCGCCCAATTTCTGCATGGCTATCGAGAGATGATTGCGGACGGTTCCCTCGGACAAGCACAAGTGCGCAGCGATATCTACGAGGCTGGCTCCGGTCAGGGCGACGGAGAGCACCTCACGCTCCCGGATGGTGAGTGGGTTGTTTCCCTCGGAAAGGGCTACGAGGGCAAATTCAGGATCAACGACACGTTCACCTTTCATGACGCGGCGGATGGCATCGGGCAGATCATCTGCAGGGGCATCCTTCAGTAGGAACCCTGCCGCTCCGCTCTCTATCGCCCTGCGCAAATAACCGCTGCGCCCAAAAGTGGTCAGAATCACAACACGGCAGGACGGCAAGCACTCGTGTAGCGCTTTCGCCGCAGCTAATCCACCCCCTCCTGGCATCTCAATATCCAGCAATGCGACATCTGGTTGAACCGAGCGTGCCACCGGGACCACTTCATCGCCGCGTCCTACTTCGGCAATCACCTCGATATCCTCTTCCAGGCTGAGTAGAGCAGAGAGCGCTCCGCGCACCATTGCCTGATCTTCCGCCAGAAGCACCCGGATCATGATCGCTCCTTACTGCGCTGTCAATGCCGGGGCCTCGACCGGCAGTTCCACGTAGAGGCGAAAACCCATTCTGCCAGGTGTCCGCACTGGACCTGCCTCGATAGACCCACCAAGTGAAGTGACACGCTCAGTGAGGCCGGAGAGTCCGAGACCCTCTCGACTTTGTGCGCTTGACGCTCGTTCTCGTAGATTTCCGTCGTTGATCACTTCGGCACGTGCTGTGTTATGATCGCAGTTGAGCCGGATAACGCAGTGCCGCGCGTGACTATGGCGGATCACGTTGGTCACTCCCTCACGTACTGTCCATGCGAGCACTGCATCCGAGGCAGCCAGTAGTTCAAGCCCGGTGTATTCGAGAGAACACTCAATACCTGCTGCTTCCAGCAGTTGGCGGGCGCTGTCCACTTCATTCGCCAGCCTGGGTTGCCGATACCCGGTAACGGCCTCGCGTACCTCGCGCAGAGCCTGACGGGCGACATACTCAACCTCGCGGATTTCTTGCGCTGCACGAGCAGGCTCTTGTTCGACCAGTCGCCCGGCCAGCTTGCTCTTAAGGGTGATTAGAGACAAGGTATGTCCAAGCAAATCATGCAGATCGCGCGCCATGCGCAGTCGCTCCTCCTCAACCTTCAGACAAGCAAGCTCTTCCTGAGTTGTATGCAACTTTCGGAGCGCGCTGGACAGGCGGGTCATGCCGATCATATCCAGGCCAAGTCCCCGAACCAGCAGCATGAGCGGGATTAGCTGCAGCCAGTCCACCGAAGCAACGCTTCCAGTTACCCCTACGCTGATGACGAGCGGAAGGAATATCAAGATAGTGACAGCTACCAAGGCGCGACGTACCGGGAGCAGGACACCTGCGATGCCACTAACCCCGATGAAAAGCCAGAGAAAGGTAAGGCCATAGGTCAGACTAAGCACGACCACGAGCGCGATGAGCACTACGAATAGCATGAACGACGAACGGGACCGCGAGCGCGAATACGCTGCGCTGCTCGCCGGGTGCGGCCACATGAGCCAGCTATAGCTGGCTGCGAAGAACACCAGGGCAGCAATCGCCAGCAGAAGACGCACCGGGGAGGGAGGTTCACGTACAAGCGAGACGACCGGAAACAGGAGGCAGACGAGCAGCCAGAATTGCTGGTATAGCCGCCAGAGACGGAAGGAGATCCCGCTGGAGGCGATAAGCGCCTCGGCGCCTTCCATACCGGTGAGGTGCTTTTCCCACTGCGCATATCCTCGTGCTAGTTGTGCTTGTATAGTTTTCATGGTTCCGGCGCCTCCTTTCCTGCACTACTGCTGAAACAATTCCTGTTCACTCACAAATTTTACCATCTTCTCGTCCAGATTGTCTTTTTTGAATATGCAGGGAGCTACATTCTTTAGGGGGACAACGGGCGACTATAAAGGCCCACCCGGCCACTCCTCACCGCCCTCGCCCCTACGGGAAGGGTATTTCCCCCGAAAGGATGAAGAGTCTATGCAGGAACAAGGCAAGGGTGTAGAAACTCAGAACAGATACCTCATGCTTCAGGCTCTATGATGACAGTGCCAGTGGTACCATCGACGGTGAGACGCATCCCGCTACTGATGCGCTCAGTGGCCTGTGGTACGCCGACGACGGCTGGGATGCCATACTCGCGGGCTACAATAGCGCCATGCGCCATCGCTCCGCCCATTTCCATCACCAGGCCACCGGCCGTGAGGAAGAGGGGAGTCCAACCAGGATCGGTCGATGGTGCGACCAGAATCTCTCCGTGTTTCAGATGAGCATCGTGTGGATCGAGAACTACCCGTGCGGACGCAGTCACGATGCCTGGTGAGGCTGGCGTTCCCTGGAGTGAATCATGGGCAAATCCGGTTATGCCTGGCCGGAAATCGGGTTCGGTGCCATCAGAGAGTAGTACAAGTGGCACATGACGACGTGCCAGTTCGCGCTCAAAGAGGGCATGCCGGGCACTGACAAGGGCACGCAGATCGTTCCCGGCGAGAGCCTGGTGCGCTTCTGGCAGCGAAATGAAAAAGATATCTCCGGCTGTCTCCAGCTTCCCAGTACGCACCAATTCCTCTCCAATTGGATAAAGCAGTTTCCGCGCCTGTGCCAGGAGCAGACTGCCGCAGAACCGGGGCATTTCGCGCAAGCCACCCAAAGCGTGGGCGCACCTGAGGCAAAAGCCTATGAGTAGACCGCGCAGCCAGTTTTTGCGTTTGGCGCGGTGGGTGAGTTCAGCTATCATCGCACGAGCCTCCCGTGCTGCGCGTTGGAACTGCACATCCGGGGCCAGAGCCGGATCACGAATTGCTGTGTAACTTGCGAGGATTCCAAGCACATAGGCCGGGTCTTCCGACCAGCGCGCTACCCCAAGATCGAGTTCAGCTACGCTGCGGTGGCCATAGGTCGCCAGGAAGTTCGCCAAACCGTGTTGGAGCAGCGGAGGAAGGCTCCCATTATGGTAGTCCTCTGCCAGCCGGATAGGTGGAGTATCCTGGACAAGGTGAGTCGTCGCCGGGTCGGCTTGCACTTGCTTTGCCAGTGCCCAGAGCGCCAGGTTCATCTCGGTAGTCGGATTGGATGGCACTCCTCGCAGCACTACTTGAAGTTCACTCTCCCGCGCATCATCACCGAGAAGACGCCCAGCCACGGTGAAGGTCAGCATTCCACCAAGCATTGCCGGAGAGGCGACTCTCAACAGGCCCCGCATGGCGTCCAGGAGGAGTCGCTCGACGGCGGTGAGGCGCGCAGAGGCTGAAACATGGGCATCGATCTCGCCCATGCTGCGTAATGTACGAAGATAGCGATGCAGCGCTACTTGTGCAGAATGGGGTGAAAGCAGCACTCGAAGTAGATGCCAGGGTAGGCGTGTACGAACAAGCAGGAGCATGATCGCGCGAAGGAAAGGAAACCTGGGCGTGGAGAGAAGCGAGAGACGTGGATCCGCTTCAAGACGCTGGAAAATCTCTGCAGCATGCACCTCTGCCTGCTCCATAGCCTGTAAGAGGAATGTGCGTCCAAACGAACGGCGTAGCGCGGCAGTCACATCGAAGTAGATACGCGAGGCGGCCTCAGTAACGAAGCCGGGGCCATGCAATGGGGAACGCGGCGGAAAGCCGAAGAGTGTCGTAACCGATGAAGCCAGCAAGCGGATTGCTGAGATACCCATCGGCGTGAAAGGCCGATAGGTGCCCTGTTGGACGTTGAATGACAGGTATACCTTCAGTACCTCATCCTTGGATGGGGCTCCGGCAGGCAGTGGAAACAGCGTCGTAATCGGGCGCGCCTGGATCAAGAAGATATGGCCGTGGGCATCAATGGCCCACTCGATGTCCTGGGAAGCTCCGTAGAGCAACTCGATCTGCGATCCAAGTTCTGCCAGTGCGCGAACCTGGATATCGGAGAGGCAAGCTACTTTACTTTGCGTTGCTCGCTCCTGCGACTTCGTACCGCCTCCAGAGGTTGCTTGTATGATCACCTGCTTGTCGCCCAGGTGACGCTCGACGATCTCGCCCGTGGATGCAGTGATCACGAAGTGGTCCGGGTTTGTCATACCGGAGACAACTGCTTCACCGAGGCCAGGATTGGCATCAATCACCGCCTGGCGGCGCTTTCCCGTAAGCGGATTGGCGGTGAAGAGCACTCCGGCGACCTGGGCATCCACCATGTGTTGGACGACGACAGCCAGGCTGACAGTGCGATGGTCGATGTCCAGGCTTGCGCGGTAGCTTACTGCCCGTTCGGTCCACAGCGAGGCCCAACAGCGTTGCACTGCTGTGAGCACGGCCTCGATCCCGAGGATATTGAGATACGTCTCCTGCTGACCGGCAAAGCTGGCGTAAGGCAGATCTTCAGCAGTCGCGGAGGACCGCACGGCGACGGGAACCGGATCTCCATTGCACAGCGCCCGGTATGCTTCAGTGATAACTGCTACAACGCTTGCTGGTATGGGTGCTTGTAGTAAGGCTGCGCGAACAGCCGCAGCCAGCTTTCCCAGGCGTTCGGTATCTTCCGCTCTAGTCGCGGCCAACTCAGCTAGCAAGGATTCGAGCCTGGCAGCATCGTTGAGGAGCGTGTAGGCGACAGTGGTGACGCAGAAACCGGGGGGTACGGGGAAGCCCGCACGGATTAGCTCACCAAGGTTCGCCGCCTTGCCACCGACCAGGGGTAGCATGCTGGCATCAAGAGTAGTCAATGACAGGACAAGTGGGGTCTCTCTCACGTTTGATACCTGATTCTGTTTTTCGCGGTTTTGCATAGTTTCCTTCTCCTTCTCTTCTTGTGACAGAGATCGCTCCTTCGATAGTCTCCAGAACAACAACTTCTTTTCGTGGGCTGATCCGCGTCACACGATAGCCAACGCCCACAGGAGCACGAAAAACGCCACCACCTGGAACGTCGCCCGGACGGTATGCCAGCGAGCGAAGCGGTCCAGTTTCGCCGTCAAGATCGCTTCGTCATCAGTTTTTCTCTCCTCTCGGGTTCACTTCGATGCGCTATCGAGTTGCGCATGCCTGACGGTTTTCGGTGCGAAACGGGAGAGGGACACCACCAGGAACGGGAGCGCAATCATTGTGGGAAGCACCCAGAACGTGAGTATTGGAAGCTCCTTCAAGCCTGGGAACAGGTGGGCATTGTCCACGTAAAAGGCCGTCCACAGGACGACGTACGACCCGATCATGCCGACGATATGAGCACTGATCCACTGTTTTCCCAGCATGCGCCTCACCATCGGTTTTTGCCGAAAGCGTCGGGCTCCATAGCCTCCGAGTGCGAAGCCATAGCCGATTGTTGCCAAAACGACGAGATACGCGTCAGTTGGCCAGTGCTGGACCGACAGGATGATGGCCGTGAGAAACACCACGGTGTAGGCCCACAGATAGCGCACTCCCCATTTGGGATGGCGCCCGCTCCGTTTGGGCCGACTGAACGTGATCACGCCAGTCACTCCAGTCGTCAGTGCCGCCAGAGCATGCACGACGAGCGGCAGGAAGAAGGAGAGAGGAAAGCCATCAATCATACGGTTGTTCCTTTCAGCAAAGCTGTCTCCATAGTCATATAGGGCAGTCTGGAATCCAGCACTCAGCGGTCAGACCAGCATGTTCATCGCACATTGTGGAAAGGGATACATTCCAATCACGCGATCTGCTTTTACTGGAGAGTATAGTGGTAAAGCCGACGTTGGGGAAGTGAAATTTCTTCTAGTTTGACCATGACAAATGTCATGGGGAAGAATGCTACCTTTAGAGAATACAGCATTTGCCGGCGGCCGCAAGGGCCGCTCCCCATAGGCGAGTACTTAAGCGCCAGGGCGGGGCAAACCCCGCCCCTACATTTCCTTTTGCTTGCTATTGGCTTTTTAGATCCTCCTGGTAGATTTTCCAGTAGGCTTCTAACTCATTGTGGGGCGCAAATTCACTTAATACTCGTTGCTGAGCTTGCTTTCCATATTCTTGTCTATTTGTGTCATCCTCCAACATTTTGATCATGGCTTCGCATAGCTCCGTAGCTGATCCGGGGTGTACGAGCAGGCCGTGTTTGTCATGTTCGATGAGTTGGGGAACTGCACCTGCACGGGTGGCAACGATGGGTATGCCTGCGAGCATGGCTTCGAGAACGGTGTTGGGACAGCCATCGTGTAGAGATGTAAATGCAAATATATCCATTGTGCGTATGTAGCGTAAGGCATCATGTCTTGGTATACGACCTGTTAGGGTAATGCGATCATGTAGATTGTATTTCGTTACAAGGGTTTCAAAGCTGTTTTGTTCACCTGGAATGACGAAACCAACAAGTAGTAAATGGGCAGTGGGGTATTGGTGCAGGAGCATGCTGAATGCACAGAGCAGCACCTCTATGCCTTTCTTGCTTTTGAATACCGCGAGCGAACCAATGATGGGACGAGATACATCAAATTCTTGAGTTCCTTCTGAGTAATCTTCTGGTCGGATACTGTTCAGAATCACACTTCCTTTATTCGGACATGCACTTAGGATACGTGCCCTTTGCAAACCTTCCTGGCTGACGGCAGTGAATTGAGTAGCATTCTCTAATGCCCATTTGAGGCTAGGGAAGCGCTCGCTATAGAAGACATCGCGAATAATATCGTTACCTCGAATACTTACGATGGAGGGAATGTTCAGTTCGAGTGCAGTGTAGACTGTTGGAAAACCAGTAATGCTGGCATAGAAGGCTTGCATGAGATCGTATCGACGCTCCCTGGCCAATTCCAAAAGTGCATAATGTACGTCAACCCAATGTTGTGCGGCGCTTGATCCTCCTGTCCAGGATATGAGTTTGTACATGGTGACATTGTGTAAGATTTGGTCTAGTTTGATGATGCCGTTTCTTCCCCGCGGATTAAATTCAGCATGTTGATCTGAATGAAGCATGAGTATATCGATCTGGGCGTTATAGTTCGTGGAGAGGCCACGGGCGATGCGTGTAATTGAAGTGCTTACGCCACCTGCATCGAAGATATCGTCGCAGGTGGTGAAGGCAATGCGAAGAGGGGAGATGATATTCATATGACCTCCGGAAGAGATAGGCTCTTAGATGGCGCCGCCTGGTCTGATCGGCGTGTTCTGGCCTGCGGCGAGCCACCATACCCCTTCGCGGCGAACCAGGACGTAGAGCGCCATTTCTGAGAACGCGCCCGTGGTATCGGAGCTGGGCTCGATTGGGTGGCCTTCGGGATCGAGAGCGTAGCGGGCGACGTGAACAACGATGACGTCGTCGGACACGGCGAAGGCGCGGTCGATCTCGTAGCGGGAGGCGGCTCCGCCGGTGCCCTGCTGCTTGAGCCGGGTATGAATCGCGTGCAGCTGGTCATAGCCGTGGACAGTGGCGCCGTAGGGGCTGCCCCATGCCACATCAGCCGCGAAGTGGCGATTGCTGATGGCGGCGTTGCGCTGGTCCCATCCCTGTTGAAGCTCGGTGACGAACGCAGCCACCGCCGTGTCGGCATCGAGCTGTACTTCGACCTTGGTCAGGGTCGGCCGGTTGTTGTCATTGGACGCTGAGTTCGACATGCTGTTCCTTTCGATCAATGGTCTGTGCAATTCGCAGCGAGCATGAGCGACTACGACTCATCACAGAAAGGGTCGAGGGAGGCCACAAGCCACCTGGCCCCAAATGCGCGCAGCGCTGTCGTCCCCCGGTAGGCGTGACTGCCCCATCAGATATCACGCGAGCAGACCATGCACCTCTCTCGATCCATCACAATGCGATCTGTCTCCTGACAGTATCACACAGACGACCTTCCATCAAGCCTCTTCAAGAAGCAAGCGTCACCAAGAGTGGACCAGACCCGTTTATTCGACAGACAACAAATGGCTCCGCAACTATGCCCTCGCGAAATTCGGTGGTTGGCCAATGGAACTCAATTGCAGATTTGCCAGTCGCCATTGCCCTTGTTGGACAAACACCAGCGTGATGCGAAACTGCCCCGGGATGCTGTTGCCACGATAGGTCGCTTCCTGGGTGAGACGGCCAATCAAGATGGCTGCCTCGTTATAGGCGCGTACCTTGACCTCATCCAGGGTGTGAGCGGTGTATTTCAAGTCACCGGTCTGGTGTCGCGCGAGCCACTCCTGCTTCGTCAGCAGGAAGCCAAGAGGCCCTATGCCAATAAAATCGTCCGCCAGTAGGTCCTCAAGGAAAGCGGTATCTCCGCGCAATTCAGCAGTGGCCCAGGCATCTGCCAGACGCACCATCTCTTGTTCAGTATGTTCTATATTCATTGTGTCTTTCCTTTCTGTCCAAGTTGAAGGTTTCTAGTCCTCAAGCCATAATAATGCATTGCATGTTTTCTCTCCTCGTTTCTGTTCCATCGCGTCCCAGTCAACCCCGACTTGTGTGCTCAGAGGTCTGCGACGGCTGGAAGGACCTCTCGACCGATGATCTCTAGCGGCGTGATCCTGTACACGTGCGGGACTACACCCAGGACCGTCTGAATCCCCATTTCCGCGAGCCAGCGCAGTTGCCCAATCAGTTCGCCCACCTTGGAGCCATCTTCGCCCACATCGAAGGCAAACATGCATGTCTTCTCAATCACATCGTAATCTCGGTTCTCAGCCTCACAATGCTGGCGTAGCACCTCTAGTTTCTTCGGCATCTGCGGTCCAGGTTGGAGGTTGCAGGCGTCAGCGTAGCGTGCGACCAGGCGCAACGTCTTTTGCTCGCCACTGCCGGCAATCAGAATCGGCGGGTGTGGCCGCGTGAGGCTCTGCGGAAGGTTGAACGGGCGCTCGATGCGGTAGTGCTTCCCCTCGAAAGGACGCGCGTCTCCCTGTTCACCCTGCCACATGCTCAAGCAGATCTGGAGCATCTCCTCCAGCCTCTCGTAACGTTCTTGCAGTGGAGGGAAAGGCAGTCCCGACCCTTGTGCCTCCTCTTCGTAATCGCCGGCTCCGATGCCGAGCCACGCTCGACCACCAGAAAGCACATCCAGGGTGGTCACCGTCTTGGCCAGTAAGACGGGGTGCCAGTACGGACTTGCCGTCGCCAGGGCGATCAGCTTGATGCGGCTGGTGTGGGCCGCCAGATACGTCAGGGTCGGATAGCAGGCGAGCACCTCGCGCTCCGGCCCGCCCAGATAGTGGCTTTGCCACACATGATCCATCGTACCGATGCGATCAAAGCCCCAAGCGTCGGCAGTCTGCGCGATCTTGACCAGTGTGGGGCCAAGCTGACTCGCTCCTCCCGGCCAGGTAAAATCATAGATGTGGAGTCCTAATTTCATAAAGCAATCTCTCCTTTATATAGTTGGAATCACGCTTCACCGTGATCCAGTAGCCTGAGGACCGCCGTGAGCCACTCGAGACTGGCGATGGTGTTCGGAGTCAGCCAAAGCTGGACATGGCTGAGGCCGTTGCGCGCGTAGCTGCGTAGCATCTCAGCAATCTCTTCAGGCGAGGTCGGTTCAGGCTGCTCACCCTGCGCTGACGAGCGCTGTATGCTCTGGGCTTGCGCCATTGGGAGATTGATCGCCACAGAGGCGCTGCGGCCGAGCGTAGCGGGATCGCGCCCGACCTCGGCACAGGCAGCATCACCTGACGCATGGAGCGGGATGATCTCCTCAGGCCGACGCATCGGCCCTTCGGCATTCCAGAGGTCGGCATAGGTTGCAGCGAGGCGCAGCATGCGCGGGCCCTTCGCACCGATTAAGATCGGAGGACCACCAGGTCGCGGCCCTCGTGGCCGCAGCTCACAGCCGCGCGCCTGGTAGTACTTGCCCTCGAAGTCGACATGTCCCGTGCGAAGCAGCGGTACTATGATCTGAAGCGCCTCCTCGAACCGGTCAACGCGGTGGTCGCTGGGAGAGCCGAAGGCACGGTCCTCGGGTCCATTCCAGCCTGCACCCAGCCCGACGATGAGGCGTCCACCGCTGATCTCGTCGACCGTGTCAGCCATCTTGGCAAGCAGCGCTGGGCTGCGGAAGGCTGTGCAAGCGACGAGCGGGCCTAATGCAACTCGGCTGGTCACGGCAGCCAGCGCTGCCAGCAGCGACCAGCATTCCCAGATCCCATGCGTCTGCTCCTGCCACATGAGGAGTAGATGATCCGGCATCCAGAGAGAGTCAAAGCCGAGTGCCTCCGCCCGTTGAGCGAAAGCGAAGAGGTCTGCCCAGCTCGCGGTCTTGCCAGCCATGGTGCCTTCGACGGTCGGCAGGTTAATGCCAACTTTGAGAGGGCGCAGGGGCCGCGACGCAGCATCCACACTTGTCTCGGCAGCCCAGGCAGACTGCTGGTGATCAGTCATGATGATTCTCCTTATCTTTTACTATACTATATGAGTAGGCCCTCTTTACTCTCCTCTATCTTCTGTTCGATGAATTGGAGGCATCTCCGCTCGGACATAGTGGGAGCGGGTGTCTTCTCAAGCTCGGCTATCCTGTCGACTCGGCCATGTCCTTCGGAGACGTCGTACGAGAGACGAACAGGCCCCAAGCCAGACCAAGCACCAGCGCGACCGCCATCACAATGATGGAGCCAACCAGCGAAGGCTTCGTGGTCATCAGGAAGACGACACCCAGCAGCAGAGCGGTAAGGATCTGTGGAGCTGTCAGAAGGACGGGATCGCGAATACATCGCTCTAGCTCTTCAGGTAACGGACCATCGGGTGCCGTTCGTGCCAGTCGGTCAATGACGCGCCTGCGTGGTTCAAGGAGGGCTGTCCCAAGGGGGGCCAGAAGCACCAGACTGATCAACCCGACCACAATCCAGCCGATCAGCAAGCTCCATGCGTTGAGTGCCATGTAGAGTCCTGCGGCGAGAAGCAGTAGCACGCTGATCCCGAAGAGAGGACCCGACAGACCAACAAGTTGGACGATCGAGCGCACCTGCTCGACGCGCTGCGCCCGTCGCATACTAGCGAGGCCGAACAGCCAGGTACCCATGCCGACGAAGTAGCCAATGGCTCCGCTCACATGCAAGAACAGGGCGATGGGATAGAGACTCATAAGGTTCCTCCTTGTTCATTCTTCATTCGATACGACAACGCTTCTTCAAAGTATGATGGACCTCTTGGGCGACGACCATCAGATTTTTCCCTTGACATCAATTTTAGCCTGATCTATTATGTAGGCAGTCTATCCAAATTATTTTAGATATACACACTATACAATGAAATTTGGGAAGTGTCAAGTCCCCTATGACTCCTGATGGGCTGACCTTTTTTCGAGCAGGTCTCGTCAAGCACCCTCTTCCAGTATACGAACATGTACGCCGGTACGATACTGAACAATCGGGGGATGAGGCACGAGACATAGTGTGAGAAAGCACAGAACAGTAGTAAATGTGGCATATGGGGAGGTAGCGATTCTGATATGATGGCTCCGTTTAGTGGTGAGATAGCATAAGCGGCAGGGGGTGCCCTGCCGCTCAGGTTAACTAAGTGTTTTTAAATGTAACAGTTTGCAGTGCATCAACATTTATGAGGAGTGGAGGGATGCTCCGCTCCGCTGGGCAGTCCGTTGCATGTAAGAACCCAGTACTATCATTAAAGTACCGAGGCTACCTACAGTAGATCGCACGAGTGTTCGCCGCTGCCCTGCATGCGCCATTCGGCTCTGATACATCTCGTGCTGAATTTGAGCGTGACGTGAAGCATTCAACTTTTCATAGACATAAGGATGAGATATCATTGAGCTTTCTCCTTCTTTGGTACTGGTTTGTCTTTTTCTTCTATCTTAAGTATACTCTGATAAGAGGATAGAATTGGTCCTGATTAGAGATGAATTTTCGACTAAAAGGAAAAATGAGATGTACCATCCTACAACGCGCGTCCTAACAGTGCTCGAATTGCTGCAAGCGCATCGTCAGATGAGCGGACCCAGGCTCGCTGAACGTCTGGAAGTGGATGTGCGCAGCGTACGCCGCTATATCACAATGCTGCAAGACTTAGGCATCCCCATTGAGGCGGAGCGTGGTCGCTACGGCAACTATCGCCTGATGCGCGGATTCAAATTGCCCCCATTGATGCTTACCGAGGATGAGGCGTTGGCACTCACGCTGGGACTCCTGGCGGCGAAACGGTTGGGGTTAACAATGGCTGCACCCGCTGTCGAGGGAGCGCTTGCCAAGATAGATCGTGTGCTGCCGGAAGCGCTACGTGATCGGGTGCAGGCTGTGCAGGAGACGCTTGTCCTCGATAGTATTTCAACTGAGAGCTATCGCTCATCACCGGAGAGTACGGTGGTGCTTACCTTAAGCATAGCTACGCAGCAGGAGAAGCGTATCTGGATGCGCTATCAATCTGGTCAAGCAGCCGAGACAGAACGTGCCGTTGATCCTTACGGTCTGATATTCCATGCAGGATTCTGGTATACAGTCGCCTATTGCCATTTACGGCAAGATCTGCGGACGTTTCGCCTGGATCGAGTACTTCAGGCAGAGTTGCTTGAAGAAACCTTCATACGCCCGCCTGGCTTTAACAGTCTGGGTCATCTCAGGCGCTCCATTGCGAGCATGCCAGGGACCTGGAAGGTGGAGGTTTTGCTGGAGATGACGTTGGAGGAGGCAGAGCGTCAAGTACCACCAACGATGGCGATGTTGGAGCAGGTTCAGGACGGCGTGGTGATGAGTTGCTTTACGCAGGATCTCAGTTGGATGGCGCATTTCCTGGTCAACCTGCGCTGCCCCCTGATTGTGCGTGAGCCAGCGGAACTCCACGAAGCTTTGCACATTCTCGCGAAGGAGATTATACAGTTGGCAGAACGCAGTGAGGAGGAGAGTACTCCGCATCGGGCGGCGCAAGCGCCCACCCAATACACATCAACTTGAGCACGGCAGCCAGGGAGAATACTGTCATGCTGAGCAGGGCGAAGCATCTCAGCCCAGCGCGTGAGATGCTTCGCTTCGTTCAGGATGACAAGCGGGAACGCTCTCACCCCTGCCCATTATGTGATAGTTAGATGGAGATTTGTCATGCTGAGTGCAACGAAGCATCTCGGCCCAGCAAACGAGATCCTTCGCGGAATTTACACTGAGTGGAACGAATGTGCTCAGGATGACAAAAGGAGAGGAGAACCAGGAGAACAAGGAACACTCCCGCCTTGCCAGCGGTACGCCACCAGGGCGGCGCGAGCGCCCCCACCCGGCATCCTCACCACTTCCGCCCCTACGCGATTAATGCTTCTATTAGCTGGGCGCTATGCTGTGCTCCGTTGGTTGCAATTGTTACTGTATGGTCTTGGGGATAGGGTTCTTTCAGGCACATTTCTAATATTGAGCTTACATCTTTACTGAGGATGGTAGTAAGATTGGCTATACGAAGAATATTCAGATTGGCTAATTTTGTCGCGTGTATCTCTTGTTCGTGTTCATTGAGTTGACGCGGTATGATGAGGGCGTTTGCGCCTGTGGCTATGATTTCGGCCAGTGAGTTGTAGCCGCCTGAGCCAATGAAAAAGTCACTTGCTTTTATCCAGGTGGGTAAGGATTTTAGCAACCTGGTCCATATCCAGTTAGGATGTTGTGAAACCTGGGTTCGCAAGCGTTCATATGCTCCGGCTTCGAGATAGGGTCCGGCAGAGAGGTAAGCATAGTCGAACTGTTTTTGAATTTTGGCGAGGCTGCGTAGAATTGCTTGCCAGATTGGTTCGGTTCCCTGCCCACCACCGAAACTGATGACGATGATACATGCATCGGGTGCTAGTTCCAGTAACGCTCGCGCTTCGGCTTTGGTAGATATGGTTGGACGTGTAACATAGCCTGTGTAATTGAACATGGCACTTAACGAGTCTGGAATTGCATAGTAGTCCTCTAGACGGTAGACCTGTGGATCAACGTAGATGTGGATGGCGGAGAAGTGCGCCTGTATGAAAGCAACGAGGCGCGGATTAAAAAAGTCGCGATTGGTTTCGGCGGGGCTACCGAGGATTCCCCGTAAGCCCAGTACTTTATGAGTTTTTGGCGAGTTGAGAACTGTTGGGATCAATTCGCCATTTTTTCCTTCCGGATGGAAGTCAACTAACAGTGCGTTTGGTTGAAAGTCTTGCACGAACGTTGAGATCAGGTTTTCGCGGATGCGCTGGAATTGTTCTTTTGCTAATACAAGAACCGGGGATGTTCGCACTCCTTCGTTATCGTCATAGGTTAAGTAGGATGGAATTTTGATCAGATCCATGGTGGGCGGTAGTAGTTCGAAGCCTTTGGATGCGCCTGTTATGCCTACTACTATGCTTGCTGGTATTTGGTTCAGGAGTGCCTGGCCAAGGGTTGCGCAGCGTACTGTATGGCCGAGGCTGCGTCCATTATGCCAATATAGGGCAATCCTTGGTTGACTCGCCGCCTGCGGCGGCGAGTCAAAAAAAGAATCTTGTGGGGACACCCCACACCCCGGCAAAGGGCTACGCCCTCTGCACTCCCAATTCTCCTTTTCGAGATCGATTTCTTGATTATGCACCAGGTTTTGTTCCAACCCATATTTCGGTGATGGTGTCCAGGTCTAGTTCGATGAAGCTGGCTGGGTAGAATAGTTCCCAGCTTGTTAAGATTTCGGGATGTAGCTCTCCGAATTGTCCGATGGGGGTGTCTTCGACGGAAATAGTCATCTGTCGACCTGGGATGAGTGATGGGCTGCTGCTGCGTTTGAGCGCATAATCAAGATGTAGATGATAGCAGAGCGCATCAAGTAGGGTATGCGCATTATTAAAAGGGTGATCGGTTCCGACAAGCAATATACCCATTTTCCAGCGCGAGTGGGCAACTCTCTGCTCATCCAAGAACAAGATTTCTGTGAACAGATACATGGTAGTCGGGGGATTGGGCGCAGATGGATGGACAGCGTTCCTCAGGAGCGGAGGTAGACTGCTATCAATGGTGTATTCGCGGTTCTTGTTGACAGCGTTGACGAGATGAATGAGTCTTTCAGGAGCATCATGGCGTGTGCGATCGACAAGATTCTCATATGAGTCGAGCAGCAATCCTATGGTCTGACGGGCGCCATATACCTGCATATAATCTATTAAACGATCTTCTAACTCACTACGTCTAGTTTGCGAGCCGATAGTGTTTGTAGATAGAAGAGATGTGGGGGTGGCTTCCTTATAGTATGTTGCGACGAGATAATCCTCTAAAATATCGACAGGGTGAATGATGTCGAAACGAAAGATAGGTGGTGTGATATGCCATGACTGCGCGTTTTGATCATACTGAATGTGATAGTGCATGCCTTCCAATGCTACACGAAATCGATCTGCGTCTGGCTCAAAACCCAGTGTCTTTACAATTTGCTGATCACTTATGACGAAAGGTCTCCATTTTGCAATTATCTCCTTCTCATTTGGAGCATCTAAAGAAGTAGCGCAACCATTCACTTTATGACCTCTATCAAGATAATTACAAAGCAGCGTGAAGAACAGCCAGGCACCTACGCGCTGATCGTGGGTTGAAATCACAACTGTGTTGATGCCTCTTTCTAAGATCAATGGGGGTAATATAGTATGATTATCGGTGGTTTCACCGGAGGCCGATACATCGGCGGTGGGCTCGATAAATCGGCCCCTACGGTTGATTGACGCTTCGCTCTCGTCGTTGGTTGGTGTTTCGATTGAAATGGTGTGTTGTCTGCCGGGAAGCAGAGTGACATTGATGTTACGGAAATTGCCAAATCCGATTTGATCTCGTACTTTTTTCAAGAAATATGCATCATCGAGTGGCTCTTGATCGGGACTGACCTGAACGTAAAGTACCCAGGCATTTGTATCAGGGGGAATGGACTCGAATTGCACGGGAACCCTTGGCAGGCTTTCAACTAGATGCATACCGTAGCTTCGTCCTGACGATGGCTCAAGATGACGAGCCAGTCCATCTATAGACCAGAGTTCGGGACGGAGAGTGTCTAGAAAGTTCACGCGTACAATATGTTCATCTTCATAATCAAGATACGCTTTTACGCTCAGTAATCTGTGTTTGAAATCTGGCGAGTTCAGGGTCTGTGGTATGCGATTATTTACTATACTACGATCAAAATCAACGTTGGGCATGTAGAGGGATCTCCGTTTCATTAAATGCTTCAAAGCCGATACTGTTGGGATTGATGGCACTGGCATTATTGCTCAAGATACGCGCGAGGGTGTTCACATTGAAACCGATGAGTGCGACCTGGCTCGGAATGTTCAATGTTGCTGCCGATTCTGGACGCATTAAGCCACTGGATCCAACCTCGTGAAGTGTGCCATCTGCATAGACTACCCAGATATTGACTGCAATCTCGGCAAAGGGGAAGTATGCAGCCTGGACTTGAATATCTACGGCTTGCGGTAAAATCGCCATACAGACATGTTTAATTGTGCCCATCAGAGAGAGAACATTCAGCCTTTCATCGGCAACCAGTACGTCCATCTGGAGAAATTCTGGCTTCTCAGGGCGAGCACGGCAGCAGCGCGAAAACCCGAACAGGTGTGCTGGAAGCTGCTTCGCGTACGCCAGTTGTTTTACCGTCACAGGCGTACTGTGGCTACGAATCACTACCTTGTCATTGCTAAAACCATCCGATGTACCCCAGCCACGTGAACCCGATGTACCATTTCCTTCATATTCTCTGCTAAATTGCCTTTGGAAGGTTCGAGTAGTGGACTCTATTTCGTCGGAGTCTGCTGGCAAGGTGATTCCATCGATAGACAAAAGATGCTTTGAGCTGCGTACTGGATGATATTTTTGCATAAAGATGGCATTCAGGTTCCAGAATTGTGTTTCGATAATAGGACTGGTTACCTCGTGAAAGCCTGCTGCGACAAGAGAACGGCGCAAATATGTCAGAAAACGCGGTAGGGGATGTTGTAATTCAAGACGAATCTCTGGGGGAGCAACGACACTCAACGGGCGGAACTGTTTATTGCGCCACTCAGCATTCACCAGCATTTCATTGGTGATGTTGCTGACCATTGACTGCATGTGAGCATCTGTATATAGCAGGGCGTGCTGTTGTCCAAGATTGGTTAAGCGATAACCAAGTATCATGATGGGTTTATCTTCAACCAGTTTCCGTTTGTTTGCCTCTGCTTCTGCCGGATTCTGAGGATCATGCTCCGATGTTTTTTTTACATATGTCAAATAGTGTTGCAGGTTGTCGATAGGAGTTGGAAGAGCCTGTTGCAGAGGGGTGATCTTGCCATTTGAGAAGGCGATCAGGCCAAGTTTCTGAAAAGTGCCAAGGTACATACCGATGGTGAATTTGGCTTCCGAAGGTGGAAGGAATGCATTGACTTGTTGGAGCGAGAGCGAGCCTGTGGAGACAAGGTGCTCCCAGAGGCGCTTTTCCGGTAAGCCAATTTCTTCATATTCTTGCCCGAGTTTTCTGAGTATCCATTTGTGTTCGGTGCCTATTTCGACAGGTTCGGCGAGGCCTTTTGCGCAGAGATAGCCTATGGCGGAGAGACCTTGCGAGTGTGTGAGTTGTTTGCCTTCAATGAGGTCTTCGACAGCCAGGGCTGCTTCTTTGGCTCTGTCCGAGAGGGATTTGAGCATATGTATTTCGTTTTCACTGAGGACTATGTCTTGCTGGTTTTGCATGTGTGAACTCTCTATCTTCTTTAAAATTTAGTTTGTGCATAAGAGTGCTTTCTCGCGACCCTTTTTGGGGATACATGCCTTTCCGTCTTTTTAATTCGCCACCTGCGGCGGCGAATTAAAAAGAAAAATGAAGTTTTTCGGGAGACCGCTGTTGCACCCCCCAGATGCGCGGGCCCCGAACCCCGGCAGAAGGCTTTGCCCTCTGCACTCCCAAAACGGAATCTTCATTCCCGTAGTTATCGACTACCTGGTTTTCCGTGAGCGGCTTTTCGATGCTCTCGTAGGTGAGATTGTAGGCAAGCGATTTATAACCAGGCGGAATTTGTTGACCGCGATATATGTCGAAGAGTTCCACTCTGGTTAGCAGGGTGCCACCTCCCTTGCGAATGGCTTCGAGTAATTGGGCGGCGGTGACCTCTTCTGATACGACAAATGCCAGATCTTCTACGACGGGAGGGTAGTTACTGATAGTAGCCACCGGCTGCAATTGCCAACCAGGTTTGACGAGTGGATTGATGTGCATTTGCGCTGCATAGACGCGCACTTCTGCGGGAAGATCGAAGTTGTGTAGCACCTGCGGGTCAACCTCTCCCATGATGCCCAGCGATCCGCCTTGCAGCTTGATCCAGGCGCATGTTGCAGTGTACGCCGGGTTGTGTTCAGGAACATACTCAACATCCCTATCAGTGAAACCGAGGCGCTGCAACAAAGTCTCAATGATGCCTTTCAGGTCAAAGAAGTCGAAGTTCTCCGCTCCGGCTGCATCTGGGTAGAGATTCGATGGGCGTCGAGGGCCAGTCAACAAGATACACAGACGCGAATCTTCCTGTGGACGCACACCATCACCATTCTCTGGCCAGTAAACCCTACCGATCTCGAAAACGGGATAACGCTGAGTATAGCGGTAGTTGTAGGCCAGGTTCTCCAGGGCGCTGACAAGCATGTCGCGGCGCATTACATTGCGCCTGGTTGAGAGCGGATTGAGCAACTTGATGAACGGCACATGCTCCTCACCAGACCCCAGGGGTACACGCATCACCTTGTCGTGGTTTTCCACCGTGGTAAGTGAGTAACTTATGGTCTCTTGCAGGCCACAGCCAACCAGGATATCGCGTATACTCTCTTCGGTCTCAAGCTTAAGATTGCGACGCTGCGGTGGCAGCACATCATCCATCAGCGTGGTATCAATACGTTCATATCCGATGATGCGGGCCAGCTCTTCGGTCAGATCGGCGGGCACCTGAATATCGAGGCGGTGCCAGGGAGCTATACAGCGTAAGAGCTGTTCACCGGGTTTTATACGTAAACCGAAAGCGGCGCTACCCAGTTCTTTAGACGATGCAGGAAGTGCAGCGACTGGTTCGGTATCGAAATCCAGGCGTTGCAGTCCGGCGGCGATTTCAGGTAGCTTTACATCCATACCCAGGATGCGATGCATGTCGCTCTCGGTTGTATAGACGACGCGTTCAAACTGTGGTACGGGGTAGTTGTCTACCATACCTGGCACGATGCGACCGCCCGCGTAATCGTACATAAGCTTGGAGGCACGACGGACGGCAATAGCATTGAGCGTAGCTGGCACTCCTCGTGTGAAGCGCTGGCTGGCCTCACTATGCAACTTCAGCTTTTGTGAAGTCCGCCGATTGTTGATGCCGTCAAACGTCGCTGCTTCGAGTAATACATTGCGAGTGCCATTGTGGACTTCAGTTTCGGCGCCACCCATGACACCTCCGATGGCAACGGGGCCAAGCTTATCGGTGATTAACAGCATAGAATCATCGAATTCGCGCTCAACCCCATCGAGGGTGGTCATCTTCTCACCTGGTTTTGCACGACGCACGATAATAGTTGGTTTAGAAATGCCAGCCTTTTCGGCTCGTTCGACAAGCAGGTCATAGTCGAATGCATGCAAGGGCTGTCCCCATTCAAGCATGACATAGTTGGTGATATCCACGACGTTACTGATGGGACGCATACCAGCCTTTAGCAACCGATCTTTCATCCATTTGGGAGACTCGCCGATCTGCACGTCTCTGATTAGCATGCCTGCGTAGCGATTGCACAGATCAGGGTCTTCGATTTCTATGGTCACGTAATCCTGGACATGGCCAAGGGCACCCAGACCCAGGGCACCCGCAAGGGGTGCCCCTACATTTCCATTGTTAGAAGGCAAATTATCGGGCGGAAGATGTAATTTGGCATTGGTCAATGCGGACACTTCACGCGCTACACCGATCATGCTGAGACAGCGGGCCATATCGACTGTCAGACTGAGCACCAGCACTTCATCGCCAAGGTAGTCACGCAGGGGCATGCCGACCGGGGCATCTTCCGGTAGGATCAAGATTCCTTCATGTTCTTCACTCAGGCCCAGCTCTCGCTCAGAACAAACCATTCCGTTTGAAGGAATACCGCGAATCTTCGACGGCTTGAGCTTCTTTTTAGGTCGTTGCTGCTCGTCACTGTAAGCATCGATCAACATGGCACCAGTACGGGCAAATGCTACCTTGAGCACGGGCAAATTTTGCTGGTCTTTATATTGAAACAGGTTAGGGGCTCCTGTGACAACTTGTTCTGTTTGTGATGAGCCGTAGTCGACGTCGACGAGCACTAATCTGTCGGCGTTGGGATGAGCTTTTACGACTGTAATTTGGCCTACTATGACAAGCTCCGGGTCCCACCAGTCGGCGGAGTTTTCTATGCCTTCTACTTCGAGGCCTGCTAGTGTAAGTCGCTCCGCTAGTTGTTTAGTCGGCAGGTTCAGGTCTACGTATTCTTTTAACCATGAGAGGGGGATTAACATTGTTTATTTCTCCAAATTCAGGCTAAGGTGTCATTTATCTAATTTTTCCGCATTCGTTGACTCGCCGCCTGCGGCGGCAAGAATATAAGAAATTGCTGGGAGTCCGCTGTTGCATCCCCCAGATGCGCGGGCCCCAGACCCCGGCAAAGGACTGCGTCCTCTGCACTCCTCTTTGATCCTCTATTTATACTGGCTAACAAAATAAAGGATTCCGTTCCCTGCACCCCCAATATGCGAAATTAGACTCGTTCGAGGAGTCGAGCGTCGTTTGTGAAGAAGTAGCGGATGTCATCGATGCCGTACTTCTGTAATGCGATACGATCAGGGCCCATGCCGAAGGCGAACCCACTGAATTCGGTTGGGTCATAGCCTCCGTTTTGTAGGACGTGAGGATGTACCATGCCTGCACCGAGCATCTCCAGCCAGCCGGAGTTTTTGCAGACAGGGCAACCCTTGCCACCGCAAAGCACACAATCTATATCCATTTCCACGCTCGGTTCTGTGAACGGGAAGTAGCTTTTGCGAAAACGTGCCTTTCGTCCCTCACCATACATTTGATTGGCGAAGTTAATCAGAACCCCTTTGAGATCGCTGAAGGTGATATGCTTGCCTACTGCAAGTCCTTCTACCTGATAGAACATAGATTCGTGCGAGGCATCAATTGCTTCATAGCGATAGCACTTGCCAGGAAGAATGACGCGAATGGGTTCCGGTGCGTATTCGCGCATAGCGTGAATCTGCCCAGGGCTGGTGTGAGTTCGCAGGAGCAGGCCGGGTGTGGTGGTATAGAACGTATCCCACATATCCCTGGCCGGGTGGCCTGGAGGCATATTGAGCAACTGGAAGTTATATTCGTCGGTCTCCACTTCCGGGCTGTCGTAGATCTGGAAGCCCATGGCGGTGAATATGGCGTAGATATCACGCAGGGCACGGGTGGTGACATGCAGTTTACCCAGGTTTTGTGGTCGTCCTGGGAGGGTTACATCTACACTTTCGGCGCGACGAATTGCCTCTAATTCGGCCTGGGCAATAGCTGTTTGGCGCTCTTGCAATGCATTTTCCAGGAGAGCCTTGATTTCGTTTGCAACTCGACCTACTAAAGGTCGCTCTTCGGCTGAGAGATTACCGAGATTACGCAAGATGCCGGTCAGGCGTCCTTTGCGGCTCAGGTATTCGCTGTACCATTCCCTGGTTGCTTCTGTAGTGGTGGCCTGGGTCAGGGCGGTTTGGGCGTCTTGTTGTAGCTGTTGTAATTGTTGTAGTATGTCTTGTTGCACGATATTATTCATGAGAATATGGCCTTTCTTGCCGCCTGCGGCGGCGAGAGAAAAAAGAAAAAGGGAATTTTTCGGGGACACCCCGAACCCCGGCAAAGGCCTGCGTCCTCTGCACTCCTGTTTTTGAGAAAGAAAGTCTTTGGCTTTACCTCATACCTCAGCAAAGGACTTCATCTCCTGCACTCCTGTTTTTGAGCAATAAAAAAGCTGACAAGACGTTCGTCGATTGGGACGAAGTTGCCAGCATGCTCCGTGGTACCACCCATTTTGAACCAGCATGGAGGGATGTTGCTCACGATGAGGTGAGGAACATACGCTTATGTCTGTGTTCCACTTGGTTTGTCAGGTAACGGTGACTAGCCGGGGCTGTCTACCCACGTGAGTGCACGTTTGTGCTCAACAGCCAGCTCTGGGGTGAACTTCAGCTTGTGGTTGTCCAAAAGGGTTTACAGCCAGTGACCCTTTCTCTCTGTAGCTTCCCTGCTCGCTTACTTTTCCCCGTCATTGCTATTTGTACGTCTACTCTGTTGGAATATAGTATGCCAGAATTTGAGCTGAATGTCTAGGGGTTTATTGAAGTGTTTTTTGCAGTGTTACCATTGTTATGTCATCCTCTTGCTCCCAAACTTCACCAGTAAAGCCTTTGAGTTCACTGAGCAAAAGGTTGAAAAGCGAAGTTCCATCAGCATGCTCTTCAAGTAAAGTTTTGAGGCGAGGAAATCCAAACATTTCGCGACGGGGATTATGAGCCTCTACCAGGCCGTCGGTATAGAAGAGGAGGCTTTCTCCAGATGCAATGGTGACTTCATGTTCCTCGTAAAGGGAACCAGACATCAATCCAAGAGGCATGCCTGTTGCCCAGAGTTCAGAGACACCTTCCTTACAACGTCGATACGGCAGGTCATGACCTGCGTTGGAATATCTTATAAGCCCACTTGTTGGATCGAGAATGGCATAGAAACAGGTAACAAACATCCTGACAGCGATTTCTGCATAGAGCAGTTCGTTGGCTCGTGCGAATACCTCGCCTGGAGAAGCTGTCTCCTGGGCTGCGGTACGGATCATGGTGCGCGTGGCAGTCATCACCAAAGCTACTGGAATACCTTTACCAGCGACATCACCGATGACAAGACCCAGTCGGCCGTCTTCAAAAGGAAGGAAATCGTAGAAATCGCCACCAACCTCACGGGCAGATTGGTAGTATGGTACAAGTTGCCATCCAGGGAGAGCAGGAACGTCTTTGGGCAAAAAGGTGTGTTGAATCTCTTGAGCGGTCCGCAATTCCTGTTCGATACGTTCGTGTTCGCCCACCTGAGCTTGTTGCGCCTGTACCATTTGGGCTACGCGTAGGGCTGGTGCAACCTGGGGAGCAAGCACATCAAGCATGGTGCGCTCCTCGCGGGTATATGCTTTTCCTTTCAGATGCGGCCCCAAGATGAGCAGGCCAAGCAGTTCTCCCTGGCTAGCTAAAGGCAGGAGAATTTCTGCCGCGTGGAGCTTCAGATCCTGCAAGACTGGCGAATCCAGTTGCAGGCGGTCAATCTCCAACGTGCCGGAATGACTCAGCACATAAACAATGAGCGGATCATCATCAGCAACTTTGATCAGTTCCATCGAGCCTGATTGCTTCCGCTGTTCGTTGGTGGTCCGTGTCCACAAGGAAACAGAGTACAGCTGCATAGTTCGCTGAATAACCGTGAGGAAGCGATCACTCAGTTGATTAAGATCAATTTCCTCGCGCAGCGTTGCAGTGAATGCCTCAATAGCTTTTCTCATCTCCCGATCACGAACATTGAAACGTCGCTCAATGAGTGACTGGACATACGTGCGTACAGGATCAAGTAAGATCGCCCACGCGAGTGCGGTCGTGACAAGAACAAGATGAGACTCATCGGGGCTTGGATGAGTGAGCAATTCCCCTCCAATGACGACGCCGAAGTAGATGAACGTCAGGCAGATCGTGAGCAAGAGGTAGATCGGCGCACCATTGAGAAGCTTGTTAATGTTGTAGCGCTGGGGTTGCGCAGTGGTGAGGCTCAGTAACACAGGAATAAGGAAGAAGACAATATCGTGGCTGAGGATCGCAAACAAGGCAAATAGGAGGCTAGCATAGAGTAGAGCACCGACGACGCGCGTAATGATATATTGCTGATAGGGTAAGAATCGAGTACGCTTCCTGGGTGGGGCAGCTAACTGCATACTTTTTGACGATACCTGAAATAAAGCCATAGCTCTCTTCCTTTCTATCACATCTGCTAGCGGGCGTTAGAGCCAGCCTTTCTCCTCGGCAATATGGGCTGCCTCAACGCGGTTATGAGCGTTTAGTTTCTGGATGGCCACAGAGAGGTAGTTACGCACAGTTCCTTCGGAAAGGGAGAGAGATGAAGCAATTTCGGAAATACTCGCTCCACCTGTGGCCGCCGCCGGCACTTCACGTTCTCGTTCGGTGAGAGGATTGTTACCCTCGCTCAGGGCTGCCATGGCGAGTGTGGGATCGACGACACGCTCGCCAGCCACCGCTCTGCGAATAGCCGTCGCGAGTTGGGCAGATGGGGCATCCTTGAGGAGAAATCCAACAACGCCACTTTCCATGGCCTTTCGCAGATATCCAGGTCGTCCAAATGTTGTTAAAATCAGCACACGACAAGACGGCAATTTCGAGTGCAATACAGCTGCAGCGGTGATGCCATCACATCCTGGCATCTCAATGTCCAGTAAAGCCACATCCGGTTTAGTGGCTAACGCAACCGTCGCTACCTCATCCCCACGTCCAACTTCAGCAACGATCTCGATATCGCCTTCCAGGGCAAGTAAGGCAGCAAGTGCGCCGCGTACCATTGCCTGGTCTTCGGCTAGTAACACACGTATCATCCCTACTCACTCCTCTCTATAATGCTGTCTTTGCCAACTGGAGGATCTACTGATACTTGCTGCGAGAGTGTAGCAGTGATCGAGTCGGGCTTTATTATACTATTGTCTTGCTGAGCTAATGGCACTGAAACAGCTAGAATGAAGCCCCCGTCATTGCGAGGAAATGCCTGGCATCGTCCACCCAGTGTTTCTACACGTTCCGTAAGCCCACGCAGACCATTTCCCTCGTTGTCAGAGCTGCTAATGAAGGACGCACCTACACCATCATCGATGACTTCGATAGTGATTTGATGAGCATCTCGTGTCACACGGATAGTACACTGATGAGCACGACTATGCCGGATGACATTTGTCACCCCTTCGCGTACAGTCCAGGAGAGAACAGCTTCAATAGTAGTTGGAAGAGCATCTATTATGCTATCATTACCGTCGAAGCGGTAGTTGATGCCGGCTGCAGCCAAAATTTCCTGGGCAGCGTACAGTTCGCTTTTGAGCGTGGGCTGACGAAAAGCAGAAACGGCTTCACGAACCTCCTGTAGTGTTGTTCGCGCAACATTTTCTACGTCGCTGATCTCAACAATTGCCCGCTCTGGGGCTACATTCACCAGGCGTTTGGCCAATTCACTTTTGAGCGCAATGAGTGAAAGGTTGTGGCCCAGGAGATCATGCAGATCTCGCGCAATTCGTAGCCGTTCTGTCATTACGGCTAAACGGGCTATCTCTTTCCGGGCGTCATTCAACTGCCAGCTTGTTGTGATCGACCACATCACAACTCTTGTAATAATAATGATTGCAGGGATGAAAACGATCGTTTGAACAAGATTGAGCCAGCCAATACCTGTAAACCAACCAATTGCCGTGGCAAGCAGTGCGATCATGGTTGCCGTAAGTATTGTCCAACGAACTGGGAGACTTCCTCCTACATAGCCACATGTATAAAAGAACAGCCCTAGCCACGCGCTCCCTCCCAGCAGCACGAGAACAAGACTTAATACGGTTAAGACAACAATCGTCAACCACGTCGAGGCTCCTGGATATCTTGGAAGTGACGATGTGGCAACAAGGCTTTGCGCTCGGCGCCATGATGCCAGGAGATAAATTGCAAGAAAGAGCGCGGCGCCAATGAGTATAGCTATGAGACGCGGAATTGTGAGATGAGCCTGGAAGAGGCTGACAAAGGCAGGAATAATGAAAGGCAACCATAACACCCAGATCAACCACAAGAGATATGGAGAGCGGCCCTCGGCTCTTGAGGCTTCGCCTGCTTCAATTGTATTACTTAGCTTTGTATTTTTCAATTGCTTGTTCCGAAGGCGAACGCAAGGGTGCGTCGCTAGCATATTCTTCCGAGGGCGACCGCAAGGGTACGTCCCTACTATACTTCTTTCGAGGGCGACCGCAAGGGTGCGCCCCTACTATATACGAAAAATCTCTTGCCAGACTCGACTATATCCTCGTCCTGCTGATCTAATCGATTTTACCCTGACGTCTAAAAATGACGCACAGCGCACCTTATCTATTGGTGGATGTCAGCTTTCATAGACACTGGTTTTCTACATCATTCTACAACGAAGCAGGTGGTTTATCTAGAGTTATGCTCCCATCCTCACCCCCGGGCGGCTATATATTCAAATTTGCTTCATAGCTGTGTAGGTGTGTTCACCTCACTGTTGATGGTTCAAGTATACGGGTGTAGCAGCTTAGGGAGTAGTGAAGGCAATCATGACTTAGGCATGACATTTGTCATATGTAATGATTAAACCGAGAAATAGCTATCAGCCTGTGGTATAATGCGTGCAGAGATGTAGTGTATTGGGCCAGAAAGATAGATTTCTATGCCTACTCAGGAAGAGAAAATCACCGTTTTAGAGGAAAATATCACAATTCTGCTTGGTATTGCTTCAGGACAGGAGAGAGATATCAAGAGTATTCAAGTTGGAGTGATGAGCCTTGACAGGCGCTTTGATGCTCTTGAAGGGCGATTGTACGGCATGGATCATCGTTTAAGCACGCTTGAAAGGCGATTTGATACACTAGATCAGAGTGTGAACAGCCGTTTTGAGGCGCAAGATAAAAAGCTAGATCAAATCTTACTCTTCCTCAACACGTATATCCCCAGACCTGATCAGGAAACATAGAGTCTTCAAGAAGACCGTTTACACCCAACCACAAGTAACATATGCCCATCTTTATTTTGTAACAACCTTTCTGCCCATTTCTTCACAAAGTGTCCCCATGGCCGATTGAATGTCCAGCGGTAGAAAGATATTTCTTCGAGTAGCAAGCGATGGGGATACAACGCTTTCACCATTTCTATAGAAAACCCAGCTTTTTGAAGATAGTTTGTAAACTCTTTGCTGCTAAAACCGTACTGAAAAAAAGGAAGATGCGGTGGTTTACGATCATACATTGAGAGACGACTTTTGAGCATGCGTGATGGTCCGAAGAAAGGCACTGAAATGAGTATCTTTCCGCCAGGTTTGAGCACGCGATAGGCCTCGGAAAGAAATGGTTCAGGACCCTGGACGCGGTGTTCGACTACGCCAATGGAGAGGTATGTATTGTAATGATTGTCAGGGCTGTGAATATACAGAACATTCCCCTGACGAACAGGCAATTGGGGGTTTGCAGAATGTACAAGGTCTACGAGATCACGCGCAAATTCGATTCCCTCAATCATGAATCCGTAATGACGGAGTGCGGCTACCCAATATCCTGCCCCACAACCTGCTTCGAGATGCAGTCCTCGGGGGGACATTGTTTGTAGCAGTACTGTGCCTAGTTGGTCTGAGGTGAGGTCATTTGCTTCGGCGGATGCATAGTAGTCGGGGGTGAGACGTGCTTTCCAGTACTGATACCAGTATTGATCATCGCCAGGATCACCATACCAGATCATGCGACCGTTAGAGATATGCCGTCGACGATCTTGCCAGTGGGGTTTGTTGGAGATAGAAGTATTCATAATCCAGCGCTCGCTGTTGTAGAATGAGAGATGGTTGTGATATGAGTATATCACTAGTCGGGGGAGGAATTGGTTTAATAACGAAAGGAAATAACAATGGAATTAGAAGACAAGGGTGTATTGGTGACGGGGGGAGCATCGGGGCTGGGAGAAGCGTGCGTGAGGTTGTTAACATTGGCTGGCGCAAAAGTGGTTATTGCTGACCTGAATAGCGATGCGGGTATAGCATTGTCTACAGAGCACAGCCATACTGGTCTTTCGACGCTGTTTGTTAAAACTGATGTTACTGATGAAGAGTCGATGCGGGCCGCTGTGAGGGACGCACTTGATACCTTTGGTGGCTTGCATGTGCTTATTAACTGTGCGGGCATAGGTATAGCCCAAAGGGTGCTGGGGAAAGATAGTCCTCATGATCTGGGATCTTTCAGCAAGGTAATTCAGGTGAATTTGATTGGTACGTTCAATGCTATTCGCCTGGCGGCTGCTGAGATGGCAGAGAATATACCCAACGAGGAAGGTGAGCGCGGCGTCATTATAAACACAGCATCGGTCGCTGCATTTGATGGTCAAATTGGGCAAGCAGCATATTCTGCCTCAAAAGGTGGTATTGTGGGTATGACGCTGCCAATTGCACGAGAGTTGGCTCGCTTTGGTATTCGGGTGATGACGATTGCACCTGGTATTTTTGATACACCGCTGCTAGGGGCTTTACCGGAACCTGCTCGTATTTCGCTTGGTCAGCAAGTGCCGTTCCCTCCAAGACTGGGACGACCAATCGAGTATGCTGCGCTTGCAAAACATATCATTGAGAATGTGATGCTGAATGGGGAGGTGATCAGGTTGGATGGAGCCCTACGCATGCAGCCGAAATGATGAATAGATCATAACGTCACCTGGGGAGACCGAGAAGAGCCATCCATGTTCGGGTTGGCTTCTCTCAGAGTGTGTTTGGCAAGCGCATCTATCCCTGAGTCACTTTTTACCATTCTAAGACGGTGAGGACATTTGCCCAAAAGCGCTCAAGACTGTATAAAAATGCATATTCCCGAGCCCTAGATCCAACAGAAGCGCGAATGTCAGGGTGGTCGATCAGATAATGGCAGATTGACAAGGCTTCGTTTAAGGCTGTGTAAGAGAGTCATCCAATTGTTCGTAGGTAACTAACTCAACCTCCACTCCGGGCATTTTCATCAAACTGCTGGCAGATTTCTGAGCACCTCCAATAATCATGCTTTCAATAACTTGCAGAAGTTTTTTGGCGAAGATTTGTAAATCATAGGCTTGACCTGCTGTCGTAATAATCCAAGTAGGAAAATGAACGTATCAGTTGTTCGTAAGTGGCTGAATTTGAAGGAAATCAGCAATGGTATTGAAGATACTTAGTGCGGCAACCAGAAGGCATGTGGGTGCTTCTCTCGAAAGAGAGCCTTGTTCCGCTGTTTCTCCACGTCATGCGACGCTCCGCTCAATGGAGCATGATCGAAATGGTAACCAACAGCTCTAGCTTCAAGAAGAAACGTAATATTCTGACAGTAGAGCCTGTATGCTAAATCGTGATCTTCGTAGCCGTAGGCTCCATCAAAGCTGGCATCAAAGCCCCCCTGTTCTCTCACCAGGCTGAGAGGCATGGAAACATGACATCCAATCGCTTCGCGCCAGGGCGCTTCAGACCTGGACAGATCCCAATCGAGAGATCTGAAATAGCTTTCCCTGTAATCATATTGCATCTCCGGCAAATCAAAAGGAATCGATTTGCGCGTCACTAAATGGGAGAGTTGGTCGAAAGGGAGAGCTGAGATAGCGAGGTGAAAGCGATACCCGACGACGGCGAGCGTTTTTGATCTGGTCAGATGATTCTTCATGTGATACTCGATCATACGCGAGTCGGCAACCATATCTGCATCCCAAAATAATGCGATTTTTCCCTGTGCCAGCTCTATACCGGCATTTTTTGCGCTCCCCCGTGTATTCTTTGTTTCAAGACGTCGCCACCGAGGCTTGATCGACAGATTCTTCAGGACCACGATGGACTCTAACGGATCTTCTGACCCATCGTCGATCACCAGGGTTTCAAAATCTCGCACCGTCTGCATCTCCAGCGATTGAAGACACATGGTGAGAATATCGGCTCGCCCATACGCAGAAATAATCACACTGATCATCGGAGGCGGTTGCTTCATTACTGCAATCCTTTCCTTTGCTCAATCGCTTTCGTAACCACTACTTCAGCTATCAAGCTCAATCGCTCCTAACATTTTCAGGGTAGCTTTTTGTACCTCTGTCAGCCCTTTTACCCCTGTAATATTCATGCCTTCATAAGGACCATCACCTTTTAATGTTTTGAGGCATTTTCCTGTTTGTACGTTCCAAAGTTTCGCCGTGCCGTCATGGCTACTGCTGGCAAGCATTTCCCCATCCGGGCTAAAGGCCACGGACATTAACCAGCTCGTATGACCTTCTAAAATCTTTAGACTCTTCCCGCTACTCACTTCCCACAATCGCACCAGGCGATCAGTGCCAGCACTCGCAATCATATCGCCCTGGGGATGGAGAGCTACAGACCACACTGCATTGGGATGAGGTATAATTTTGAGGCATTCTCCGCTTTCAACATCCCATATACGGACGCTATGATCATCTGCTCCACTGATCAACAGTTTCCCATCAGCGTTGAAAGTGACCGCAATGACCCATTCTGTATGTCCCTGGAAAATACGAAAACATGTGCCACTATTTACGTCCCAAAGTTGTATATTGTGGTCGCTACCACAACTTGCTAGGCTGCTTCCATCAGGACTAAAGGCAAGAGATTCTACGTGTTCGGCATCGCTTTTCATCGTTCTAAGACTCCTACCGCTTTTCACTTCCCAAATGCGTATGGACTGATCGTCGCCGCAACTTGCGAGGATAGCGCCATCCGGGCTGAAAGTAACGCGCTTCACCCGATCAGTGTGGCCTTCCAATATTCTGAGGCACTGACCACTACGACTATCCCACAGCCGCACCGTCACATCACCACTCCCACTGGCTAACAAAGTGCCATCCCGGCTAAAAGCAATTGATTGTACTATATTGGTGTGACCCTTCAACATCCTATTACATTCGCCGCTGCTTACATTCCATAGCCACACCGCATAGTTTTCATCAGCGGCAGCCAGCAGGCTTCCGTCAGGGCTAAAAGCGACAGGCGACATCCACCTACTATATCCCTGGAGCGTCTTTATACATCGTCCACTACTGACATCCCATAATCGCACGCTCTGATCTTCGCTCCCACTCACTAGCATTGCCCCATCGAGGCTGAAGGCTACCGACGACACCCAACTTCGATGTCCTTGCAGCACTTTGAGACACTCTCCACTGTTCACATCCCAGAGCCGCACGCTCTGATCTTCGCTCCCACTGACTATCATGCCCTTGTCGGGATGAAAAGCTACTGATGATATCTTCCTGGTATGATCTCGCAGGATTTTCAGGCACTTCCAACTGCTGACCTCCCATATACGAACAGTGAGATCTACACTTCCGCTCGCCAGCAGATTCCCATCCGGCCCAAACCTGACGGACGATACGGATTTTTCGTGATCGGGTAATGTTCTCACGCAGCAGCCCGTCTGCACCTCCCATAGCTTGATAGTTCCGTCATCACCTCCACTTGCCAGCAGGCTTCCATCGGGACTAAAGGTGACTGAACGTAACCAATCGCTGTGTCCGGACAGAATATTCAGGCATTCTCTGGTCTCAACATTCCATAATCGGATCGTCCGATCACTGCTTCCACTCGCTAACATGCTTCCGTCAGGGCTAAAGACAACCGATTGCACTTTATACGTATGACCTTGCATGATAGCAAGACAGGTTCCGGTATTCACGTCCCAGAGTCGAATGCTCTGGTCACCGCTCGCACTGGCAAGAATTCGACTATCGGGACTAAAGCTGACAGCTTGCACCCAGTCCGTATGCCCTCGACATATGAGCAGAGGTAGAGTGCTGGGCATCTGCCAGAGCCAGACATCTCCATCAGTCGTTCCGGCTGCCAAGAAATTACCGTTTTTGCTTATTGAGATGCAGAGGACACCGCCAAATGTATCAGTAAAGACAGATTGCGCAAAGCTGCTGTATGCGAAATTGACGCCATGAAGTTCCACTCCTTGCAAGTAGGCCTGACGTAAGGCCAGGTGAGAAAAGTCAGTTCCCTTCAGGTTGCTGCCCATAGCAATCAAAAGATTCAGGAGATTTCCTGCGGCATAACCAACTTTCTGAGGGTGCAGCTTATGCAGCTCCGGTAACAGATCTTGGACTTTCCTCTCACTTTCTTCCTTCCCAGAGGTGGCATCTATCCATTCCACAATAGGTGTGAGAAAAAGACGAACCTGGCTTTCTCTTATGTAATCTTTCGCTTGCGCTTTGATAAGGGCATAACCTGCTAACATATCGAAATGCCGGGTTTCAATTTCCTCCTTCACCTGCTCGATGAACCTGAATGTTACATATTCCATAATCACAGGCTGTAACAAGTATCGCCCAACCCCGCCCGTTTCGATCATCGATCGCTGGTGCAAAGAACCTATCGCTTCCACCAATTCTCCCAGCGATACTGGTTGCGCCATATTTCCCTGGATTTCCTCCAACAGCACAGTTTCACGTTCAATAGCCAGCCAGTAGATAATTGTCCGTTCAAGCTCCGAAAGCCGCTGAAACTGTTGCGTTAACACCTCTTTGAGGTCGCCAATAACACTGTGTCCTTGCTGTAAAAATCGCGCAATATCACCGCTAAAAACCTCTCGAATGAGACCAGCAACCAGTTTTAGTGCGAGAGGGTTACCGGAGTACAGGTCTACTAACGCAGCCCAGTTCTCCTGCGATCCGTATAAATCTCTATCTCTGAGGACTTCCTGGCCCTCTGCCTGCCCCAGACCAGTAATGTAGAGCGAACGAACCGCTGATGCTTTCCCTTCAGCTTGCGCAACCTCTCTTGGCTTCTCCCGGCTCGTCAATATCAAGCAGCTCTGATGCTGCCCTTCCCCAATGCGCTTGATCAGTTTAGCGTATCCTTCATAACCCGCCCGGTACTGACCAGCACGAGACCCCTCCTGCAAGAGAGACTCGATGTTATCTAATACTAAGAGACACCGCTGCTCATAGAAGTATTTAAGCAGCAGCGAAATCTGCTCATCAATATCTAGTGATATATCGCTGAGCTGCTGGTGAGAGAAAAATTGGATACAACTATTCAGGATATTCTCGATAGGAGGGATATTTTGCACAGAGCGCCAGTAGACAAAAGCAAAGTTATGTTTTGTTTCCTCTGCCAATGCAATGGCAAGTGTGGTCTTACCAACACCACCAATTCCCAATAAAGCCACCACCCGGCAACGATCATCCACCACCCAGCGCTTTAACTCGACGAGTTCCTCTCGACGCCCATACAACTGTCCTATCTGGGGAGCTTCATACCAATTCTCTCTCAAGGCACCGCCTGGAACAGGCGCTCCCACTTGTTCAGGCTCTGTCAGCGCCGGCGTCTTTTCCTGTAAGCTCGCAGCGTGGTCAGCACCGGCAGCAAAAGACGCTGACTGCCTCACTGAGGTCTCTTCAGTGCCATTTTGTTTAGTGGAACGAAGAGAATGCAGCCATTGAAGTGCCGGAAGCAATACAGCAAGCACAGGAAGAATCACTGTTAAAAAAATCGTAGATAAGTTCTTAGACCAGGGAAGATCAATAACATTTAAGAAGCTGCATACAATGAGTATAGTTAATACTAGCAGTAGAAAAAGTACAAAGAAGAGGAAAAGGATCACGAGCCTCTCTTGTAGGAAGCCTCGCTGCCCTTTTCTGCGCTCTGGTGATTGATCGGTTTGCCTTTTCATACCTCGATCTCCACACCTGTCGTATAGGCTAATGCACTTTCAAGTCAGGCGATAGGAAATGTAGTAGTTTAGCAGGCATACGACAACCCATAAAGCTTATCTCTGTATTTCCGAAAAGGCAGCTTGACTATGCATCAGGTTTGTTGTTACCACAATTATAACACAAGATGCGAGCAAGTAATGAGAAGTGTTTGACATCCATGCCTATCCTCAGTTAAGATACAGAGTATGGAGAACGTGAATCAAGAGCAAGCAGATAAATACCTTCCTTTGGCGGGCCGGGTTGCTCTCATTACCGGTGTCAGTCGCAGCAGGGGCATTGGCTTCTCGATAGCAAAACAGCTGGCTCAGCATGGTGCTGATCTTTTTCTTCAAGGGTGGACTCCTTATGACAGGGATAAATACCGGGATGTCGAACCAAAAGCAGTAACCGAGCTAGTAAGCGAATTAAGGGCAACGGGAAGGCGCGTTGAGTACCTGGAGGCCGATTTTCTGGATCCTCATACTCCAGCACGGCTCATTCAGGCCGCTGTAGAAGCTTTCAAGCACATTAATATACTCATCGTCAACCATACCCATAGCAGTTCAGGATACTTAGAAGACCTTTCAGCTGAACAGATCGATACGCATCTGCAAGTGAATGTGCGTGGCTCATTGCTATTGGTGAAAGAGTGGGTGGCGCAATATGATGGTGGGCCGGGGGGACGTGTTATTCTTATGACTTCTGGTCAGCATCTGCAAGCGATGTCTACGGAACTTGCATACGTTGCCTCAAAAGGGGCATTACATCAGCTTACACTGAGTCTCTCTTCCCATCTCATTTCACGAGGCATCACTGTCAATACTATTAATCCCGGAGCCACTGATACAGGGTATGCCACTCCCACTCTCTACCAGCATGTGCTCACACTGGAACCGCAAGGGCGTTGGGGGCGGCCTGATGATGCGGCCAGAATCATCACCTGGCTTGCTACCGATGATGCACAATGGGTTACGGGCCAAGTTATTAATTCTACTGGAGGGGGACCCTGACAACGCATGGAATGCCCTCTTCTCTGTCTACTTTGAGTGCCCAGGCCGGATCACGCTGTTATATACTTCCAGTGTCTCCTGGGCCATTTTCTTCGCGCTGAAGTGCTTTTGCACATGAGCATAACCACGCTCAGCAACCCGTGCGGCTTCATCAGGATAGGACAGCAGATGCAGGATTGCTTGCGCCAGAGCCTCGCTCGACGCTGGCTTTATAAGTAGCCCATTTTCCTGATGGGTGAGTATTTCCTGAATCCCGGAAACCGCACAGCCAATGACTGGCTTTGCCGTAGCCATCGCTTCCAATACAGAAAGGCCCAGCCCCTCTGCATAACTAGGTTGGACTACTACATCAGCAGCCGCGAAAACCTCCGGCATCTCCTCCCAGAGAAATGTCTCTTTAATCACCACTTTCTGCTCTAAATCTAGCCTCTTGATCTCGCTTCTCACCTGGTTAATATAGTCGAGAGATGCCGAATTGCTGGTACCTGCAATCATTCCACGCACCTCAGATTTGAGAGCTGTTACTTGCGCCATTGCATGGACGAACTCCAGCAGCCCTTTACGGTTTTTAAAGCGCCCCACCAGTAAAATCAAGCGTTGATCATCATGAATATTTTGCTCCTTGCGGATACGCTCACCGGAGACGTCTGGGGTAAACCGATTCAAGTTGATCCCCTGATAGATCAAGCCTATCCTATCAGGCTTTGCCCCATAACGCAGCAACTGATCCCGGAAAAATTGGCTTCCGACGATAAGCATATCATAAGGTAAGTGGGTATAGACAAGCCTGGATCGCCCTTCTCCGAAGGCGTCTCGTTCGGGTTCTGTCTTATGGGGAGTGGCTACTAGCGGGCAGCCTAAAATATCTTTTATCATGGCACCCAGGATAACAGTAGCTTGACAGTGCCCATGAATAATGTCAATGTCTCGATCTTGAAGCAAATCCTGAAAGTCGCGTAATAAACCAAATAGACATTCCTCCCAGGGTACATGACCGGGTGCGTTAATAAATTCAAGATAGTGACTTGTGCGCAGAATTTCTACTCCATTCAGCCATTCTCGCTGAGGAGAATGAGGAGAGCGCCTATCGGTCAGCACTACTATAGAATGTCCTAAGTAAGCAAGCTCCTCGGCCAGAGTGCGTACATGGGTTTCAGCCCCGCCAGTTATCGGGTGAAAGACTGGAGATATCATGCAAATGTTCACTAACTTCTGCCTTTCGTATGGCCGGAAGCCGTCGCCGTCCGTGTTATTTACTCGAGTGTGCCCACGTATTGAACTGGCGAAGCATCTGCTCTGTAATCCGTCTCAGTTCCTTTAAAAAGTCTGAGAAGGACACTGAGGAGAGCGCCTAGATCAATAACTTCTCGTTTGGCTCATCTCGCGTTTCTCTGATTTTTCTGCGGGAAGCTTTGCCTCATTCCTTTGCAGCAGGTAGGGAGATGAAAAAAGTAGTTCCTTTGTTCTCGGCACTTTCCACCTAGTTTCGGGAAATAAGATAGTGGGAATGCTTCCAAGCATTGCTTGGGCACCACATCCGATCTGTGACGATGATACTCTCGCTCGCATTCTCTAAGAAAGATAGTGGCTTGAAACTGACGGTGCTCGTGTGGTGGTTTCTGTGCAATGATGTCTTGAAAAAAGTCATTGGGTTGCTCAGGAAAACCTTTCCCGGAAGTGCTCTCAGACATAGTGGCTGTTCCTCCTCTCTCAGGTACAAGCCTGCCTCACTGTCGTTGGGAGGAGGAGCTGCGACGGGGAGAGATGTAGACTCCTGCCTCTTTCCAAAGAAATCAAAGCACCGCCACTAAAGATTATAGCATAGTTTTTCAGGGGACATGGCAACTCGAAATAGAGGACCCTCTTTAATGCTCTTTTGTTGACATGAGATTAGGCCAATTATAAACTGGAGAATCAAGAATACTTTGCCAATATCGTTTGTGATCCCGGAAAGGACAAAATGAAATGCGCCGAGATCGAATATCTTGTCCGTCCCGTATACTGTTATTCCAAATCTACTGCACATCTCGGTTGACAAATATTGCTTCTTGTCACATCTGTTCCTGATAGAAACCTGGTCTCTCTGGCGTCGAAACAGGTACGGGCATCCCACTGTGTAAGGATTGGATACAGGCATCGCTGACCACCAGCGACATATAGCCATCCCAGGCAGACGCACCGGTAAACGCTTGCCTGGTTTGGATCGCACGCACCCAATACATCAACTCGGAGACATAGGATTCGTGAAAGTACACGAGGCCGTCAGTGGTAACAGACACCGACCGTGCTTCTCGGGATCGCACCAGCGCAAGACCAGGCTGCGTGGTCAGAGCAGTGCCCCGTTCACCGACAATTTCGCCCGACACTTCATAAGCCGTACTCAATGGCGACAGACACCTCCACCGTTGCTAAGCAATCTCTGCTCACCACCATCTGCAGGAGCAGCATATCCGGTGTCTCCTCGCTGAACATCGGATGCGTTCGCACCCCCCGCACATACACCTCTGTAATTTCCTGCCCCAGGAGCCAGCGTATCGAATCAATATCGTGAATGGCGGAGCCAGTGACAACGGACTCACCAGGCGAATAGGGTGGGGCTATCGCGTTGCGATGTACACCCTTTTACAGGATTGCGCGGCCAATTTCCCCCGCAGCAACCACCTGCTGGACGGCCAGATGCCGGGGATCAAAGCGTCGGTTAAAGCCGACAGAGATAAGCCGCTGCCCCAGGACCTGTTCCGCTTCGATGAACTTCTGAGCTTCGGCGGCAGTGATTGTCAGCGGTTTTTCGCAAAGTACAGGCTTGTGCTGCCGCAAGCACTCATGCACAAACGCTGCATGGGTGGGATCGGGTGATGCAATCACTACAGCTTCGACGCCAGCATCCTGAATCAGTTGCAGCGGATCTGAGAATGCCTTGGCAGAACCACATTCCTCAGCCACCTGTCTCGCACGCGCCTGGTCAAGGTCATAGATTGCCGCCACTCGCGCTCCCTTCACAAAGCGGTGCAGATTGAGCGCGTGGCGCGCGCCCATGCGGCTGTGCCAATCACACCAACCGATAGGTCACCTTGGCCGCCCACAGTTCCAGCGCTGTAAAACCGGCGTGGGCCGTAGCTGCTATATCCGTTTGTAAATCAGCAGGCATGATTGTTGCGCCGTGAAAACCTAATTCCATATGGACCTCCCCCTCCCAAGGAATGGTGTGCAACCGATTGCACAACCATTCAAAAAAAGAGCAACAGTTAGCGGGCATCTTCCAGCATTTCGCATGGTACCAACCGGGCGGTTGTCTGTCGCACGACTAATTCACCGGGAACAATCTGGTCTTCTGGCATCTGGCCGTTGAGTAAAGCGAGCATCATGCGCATGGCCCACTGTCCCATGTCAAACCGTGGCTGGCGAATAGTGGTCAATGGAGGCATGGTGTAGGCGGCCATGTCGATATCATCAAAACCGATAATGCTGAGGTTGTCAGGAACAGAGATGCCACGTTTGTAACAGGCAGCCAGCAAGCCCATAGCCGACGTATCGTTGTAGCAAAAGACGGCCGTAGCCCCGGCGGCCAGTAACGGCTCTAGACTGGCCTCACCGGTTTTGGCGTGGTTTTCAATAGTATGAGAAGTAAAAATGAGGGCGGGGTCTACCTCAAACCAACCTGCTTCAAGCGCAATCTGATATCCTTTGAAACGGTGCTGGTTTGACTGAGAACGATTGGTAACTCCCACGTAACCGATGCGGCTATGCCTCAAAGCAATCAAGTGCTCTACCGCTAATTGAGCCCCATGCACATCATCAACAGTAACGAAATGTATGGCCTCCCCCGGCTTCTGTTCATTGATCATCACGATGGGAATCTTATTGCGGCCATAGAAGCGGGGATATTGATCAAACAAGTGGGAGGCGATGACAATAATCCCATCCACCCGCCGCTTCTGGAGCATCTTAATAACAGCAATCTCTCGCTGTCGATCATTTTGCGAGGTACTGATAAAAACATTAAAGCCCGCCTCAATCGCAACGTGCTCCACGCCTTCTACTACCCGCCCCATGAATGGATCAGAAATTGTGGCCAGCACCATGCCGATGCTCCAGGTCTTACTGGCAGCCAGACTCTTTGCCACCGTACTGGGGACGTAATCCATCTCTCGGGCCAATTCCTGGATCCGTTTACTCGTTGCAGAGCCAATGCGAGGATGATCCTCCAGCGCACGAGAGACGGTTGAAGGTGAAACCCCGGCTTTTTTAGCGATATCATAAATTGAGACAGGCATGTCGGTGAACTCCTGCGCGATTGGATATCATCACCCCGATGAGCGCCACTACATCGGCGTAGGTAAGAAATGCGCAATCGTTTGCACAAAGTGCAAACGAAAAAATGGTTCTTGTCAATGGGTTATTATAGTAGATTTAAACGTTCATTGCATTTTTCCTCTCAACCACTGCCCTCGATGGCTGGAGAGGCCTGCTTCCTGTGCATGATTCTGGAAGCGTAAGACCGAACAGGTCGGCCAGTTCCTGGGCCATCATTTTCAATCCTGCTAGGTCAACCGTAAAGTAGTTACCAACAGATTGATGGCGGGATAAGGATGGCACCGAAGTGAGTGAATCAATCCTCCATTATTGGTCGCCAAAGCTTCCTCAATGCCTGTAGAGCCGATACTCTCGAGAGGAAGTCACTAATATGCAGCCAGTTCATCGCCGACTACAGCTTTGAATAGCGATGCCTTGACAAAGACAACAATTCTGTCTATACTTGTTCTATCACATTAAGCGCTTAACTTAATGACGAGTTTATTTTATATTGGAATATTAAGCGCTTAATTTACATCTACATCGGATGGAGCAATGACAACACTGGATGATGTGGCGCGTCACGTTGGGGTCACGTCTGCAACCGTCTCCAATGTGATCACAGGAAAAGGTTCTGTGGGCGAAAACACGCGAGCGCGTGTTTTCGCTGCAATCGAAGAACTGGGCTACCAGCCTAATCTTGTAGCACGCAGTCTTGCGCGCAAGAAGACATTTACCCTCGCGCTAGTATTACTTACAATTGCCAACCCTTTCTATGCAGAGATTGCAGAGGAGATCGAGCGAGTTGCCAGGCAACACGGTTACCAGCTCTTGCTGTGTAATACGCACAAAGATACCACAATTGGACGAGAACATCTAAAGGCACTTTCTAGTCGTTGGGTAGATGGTCTCCTGGTAATGGGGGGTAGCCTCTCGGTGCCAGATATGTTAGCTGCGGCTCGTCGCGGACAACGTGGGCAACCGTTGGTACTCAGTGTTCCGTCTGAGCACGAGCAGAATGTGGCCCTGCCAGTTGTAGATATTGACTTTCACCACGCGGGTGAACTGGTAGCACGGCATCTTTTGGAGTTGGGACACCATCGTACCGCCGTGATTGTTGAGGCACCAAGCCATGTGCTCAGGTTGGAAGGATTCCGCACGGCGCTAGCAACATCCGGTGTCGAACTGCCCACGGAGTTTGTACAGTACGGCGATTCCACTATGCAGAGCGGTTACCTGGGAGCCGAAGCGCTCCTGGCACTTCCTATACGACCAACAGCAATCTTCGCTACAAACGATCTCATGGCTCTTGGCGCCGTGGAAGCCGCCCTTGATCAAGGGCTGCGTGTACCGGGCGATCTTTCAGTTGCTGGTTTAGACGATATTATGCTAGGCGCGCATGTTCGCCCTCCTCTTACCACCGTTGCTATTCCTAAGCAGGAATTAGCAAAACAAGCTATAGAGCTCTTATTGCGCTACATCGATGGCGTAGAAAGTGAGCCTGTTTCTCTTACCGTGCGCCCACATCTGGTCATCCGTAATTCCACGGCGGGAGTAATTTGAGTATTTATGAAATAGTGTACTATATGAAAGTGAAAGGAGGGACAAGAGTAAAGCAATATATCCACGAAATCGACAAGTATTCATGTGCATTGCAGCAACAAGTATGGCGGGAAAATCTTAATTTACACTCTAGGCCACAAGAGCAACGCGCACCATCGTATGCTGTGCGTTGCCGTAGACAGTAATGAAGCTATTGTTATTCGAGTTACGAGCCGAAAGGAGTGCTCCAATGACACCTTGTCTTTCCCTTTCCCGTTGGATACCTCGCTTTATCGTAGAGTCTGCTGTTCTAGGTCTGATCATAGTGCTCGCGGTATCTCTGGCTGCATGTGGCGGCACCACCGCATCACCAAGCAACAGCGGCCCGGTCACGTTGACCTTCTGGACATGGGTACCGAATATTCAGAGCGAGGTCAATCTTTTCGAACAATCTCACCCCAATATTAAGATCAAAGTGGTAAACGCCGGTCAAGGCGCGCCAGAGTATACCAAGCTGAGAACGGCTCTCAAAGCCGGTTCAGGTGGACCTGATATCGTTCAGATCGAATTCCAATATCTTCCTACGTTCGAACTCACCGGCGATCTGGTCGATCTGTCGAAGTATAGCGCGAATACCATCCAGAATGACTATATGCCTTGGACATGGAGCCAGGTAACACAAGGCTCAAAGGTCTATGCCATTCCCCAGGATAGCGGTCCTATGGGTTTGCTATACCGCAAAGACATCTTCGACCAGTATCACCTGGCTGTTCCACAGACTTGGGCACAGTACGAGCAGGAAGCCATTGCGTTACATAAAGCTAATCCCCAAATTTACATGACTGACTTCCCTCCAGGTGACCCTGGTTGGTTCAATGGTTTGCTCTGGCAAGCAGGATCGCGTCCATTCAAGGTCAACGGTACGAACGTATCAATCAACATCAATGACCCGGCTGCACTGCAAGTTGCCAACTACTGGGGGAATTTGATTAACCAGAAGGTCGTGCAGACTGCACCCGATTTCACCACCGATTGGTATACTGGATTGGCAAAAGGAACGTATGCAACCTGGGTTACCGCCGCGTGGGGACCTGTCTTCCTCTCAGGCGTTGCTGCACAGTCAGCGGGCAAATGGCGCGCTGCTCCTCTACCACAATGGACAGCCGGAGGTCAGGCTACCGCTAACTGGGGGGGATCGACAGACGCTGTGACAACACAGAGTCAACATCCCAAAGAGGCTACCGAGTTCGCAATGTGGCTGAATCATGACCAAAGCTCCGCTACGATGCTCGCTCAAAAGCAGTTCCTCTTCCCGACACTGAAAGGCGTACTCAACGATCCGAGTTTCATCAATGCAGCTTCCTCCTTCTATGGTGGGCAGCAGGTGAATCAGGTCTTTGCTTCAGCATCGAGTAATGTAGATACGAGCTTCCAGTGGAGTCCATTCCAGGATTACGTCTACACGCAAATGGGTGATCAATTGGGGGTGGCTATTAATGGCAAGTCTACCTTTGAGCAGGCGATGAATAACCTGCAAAGTAACCTCATCACTTACGCCAAAAATCAAGGTTTTACCGTCGGCTAGAAGTCAGGAGGGCGAGTCTGAGTGCTGCTTGTTTGGAGAAAGGAAGAAAATCCTTTCTCCAAAGTCAGGTACACTCCCCTATCGGAGATTGCTTGTATTGTCGTTGTACCCCCTTTTTGATAAGAGGTCAGTGCTATGCAAAAGCAACAACAAGTGGAGGCAGATCGCTCCGCGCTCGCTGTGAGCACTCTGGAGCAGAAGCTCATTCTTTTGCGCTGGTATCGCTGGCGTCAGCGAGTGGTGCTGCCTTATCTCTTCCTGACTCCCTTTCTACTCTTGTTCATTCTGTTTTTCATTCTTCCTCTAGGATACGCCCTGGGAATCAGCCTCTTTGCTGACCGGCTGGTTGGAGGTACAGTTTTCGTAGGTAGTCAAAACTACCTCCAGGCATTTCAGGATAGCAGTTTCTGGGAAGGTGTTCGGCGCATGTTGCTGTTCATGGTGGTACAGGTGCCTGTGATGCTTTGCCTCGCCTTAATCTTCGCACTTCTCCTCGACAGCGGCGTGACGAAGTTGCGTACGTTGTTCAGGTTGGGTTATTTTCTTCCCTATGCCATTCCTAGCGTGGTATCAGCGCTGCTCTGGGGTTACCTGTACAGCTCAAATTTCGGGCCCTTTGCACAGATTGCCTTTTCCCTTCATCTTCCTGCCCCTGGTTTTCTGACCGATTCAGGAATGCTGGCCTCCATTGGAAATATCGTGACGTGGCAATGGACTGGCTACAATATGATTATTCTGTATGCTGCGTTGCAGGCCATTCCGCCGGAACTGTACGAAGCAGCTCTGGTGGATGGCGCAACAGGATGGAAAGTGGCACGCTATATTAAGATACCATTGATCGCCCCAGCCCTGGTGCTGGCCTGTGTTTTTTCCATCATAGGCAGTCTCCAGCTTTTCAATGAGCCACAGATCATGTTTACGCTCGCGTCCAACGTGATCGGAGATCACTACACCCCCAATCTCTATGCCTATAACCTCGCCTTCAATGACCAGCAATACAACTATTCCGCCACCATCTCGTTTACGCTTGGCGCGATTGTGTTTGTATGTTCGTACATCTTTATGCTCGCAACGAACCGGGGGAGGCTACGCTAATGGCTATATCTGTTAACACTCCTGTATCCACAAAAGCACATGAGGTTCATCCAAGTCAAATGAAGCGCACCCGCTGGACGCGCGAGAGTCTCGCTACCGCATTTCTGTTGGTGTTCCTGGTGTATTTCTTACTACCATTCTTCTGGCTCATCGTCTCGGCAACTAAAACGAACCCGGATTTGTTCACATCCTTCGGTTTGTGGTTTGCCTCCGACTTCAATCTCTCCAACAACCTCAGTGACCTGTTCACGCACGATGGTGGAGTTTTCTTGACCTGGCTCTGGAACACAGCGTATTATGCAACTTGCAGCGCCGTGGGTGCCGCGCTGATTGCGGCCATAGCAGGTTACGCCTTTGCCAAATTTCAGTTTCCCGGTCGCACACTGTTATTCGCCATCATCCTCGGTTCTATTATGGTTCCGAGCACTGCCCTAGCGATACCAACCTATTTGCTGCTCAGTAAGATTGGGCTGATAAACACTCCCCTCGCTATTATTTTGCCCTCTCTAGTGAGCCCATTTGGTGTCTTCCTCATGCGTATCTATGCAGAACAAGCCGTTCCCGACGAGCTACTGGATGCTGCACGTGTAGATGGAGCCGGTGAAATGCGCATCTTCTGGAGTGTAGCGCTCCGGATTCTAGTTCCAGGTTTTGTGACGGTCCTGCTATTCTCGTTCGTGGCAACATGGAACAATTACTTCCTGCCATTGCTGGTCTTGAGCGACCCCACCTACTATCCACTCACCCTGGGTTTGGCATCGTGGAATGCCCAAGCGAGCGCGAACGGTGGTGCCCAACTGCTCTTTACCCTGGTCCTGACCGGGTCGTTGATATCTATTCTTCCTTTGATCGCCGCTTTTCTCTTCTTGCAAAGATACTGGCAGGGCGGGCTGACGCTCGGCAGTATACGATCTTGAAGCGAGGTATTGCATGACTCATCCACTTTTCGGCGCTGCGTACTACCCTGAGCATTGCAGCTCTGAACGCTGGTCAATTGATGCCAGGCTTATGCAGCAAGCTGGTATCAATACGGTTCGGCTGGCCGAGTTTGCCTGGTCGAGGCTGGAACCAAAAGCAGGGTTCTTTGATTTCTCCTGGCTGGACAAGGCAATTCAAATTCTAATGGCGCACGGAATACAGGTCATACTGGGCACACCAACGGCCGCGCCACCGGCCTGGCTGATCCAGGCACATCCAGAAATCTTACCTGTTAATGAAGACGGACAGCGAGCAGGTTTCGGTATGCGGCGCCATTACTGCCCCACGCAGCCTGCGTTCCATGCAGCGACACGACGTATTGTTCAGGCGATGGCCAGGCATTACCAGCAGCACCCCGCAGTATTCGCCTGGCAGATAGACAACGAATTGGGCAGTATTACCAACGGTATTCGCTGTCACTGTACCTCGTGCCGCACAGCTTTTCAATACTGGCTCCTGCAGCACTATGGAAGCCTCGAACGCCTCAACTCTCTGTGGGGTACCGTTTTTTGGAGCCAGGAATATTCCGCGTGGGAACAGATTCCTACTCCGATGCGAAACGTCCGTCCTGGAAGCCCTGGATCAGCGCACAATCCCGCGCTCTACCTGGATTTCGCACGTTTCACTTCTGAGAGCTGGGTCCAGTACCAGCAACTCCAGGTGCAGATCCTGCGCGACCTCTGTCCCCAGCACCAGATCACCCATAATTTAATGGGGTTGTTCCCCTATGTAGATTATGTGAAGTTGGCACAGGACCTTGATATCGTGTCATGGGATAACTATCCACGACTGCCTACACCGTGGAGTGCCTTCAATGGGAACTGGAGCCCCAGCCATGTTGCGATGGCCCATGACATGATGCGTGGGCTCAAAGGGCGCACTTACTGGGTTATGGAGCAGCAGGCAGGGCCTAGTGGCTGGGGAAGAATCTCACCTACACCCCTCCCGGGAGAAATCCGCCTCTGGACTTTGCAGTCTGTGGCGCATGGAGCGGAAGCTATTGTCTACTTCCGCTGGCTCACCAGTCATGTGGGAACCGAGCAGTACTGGCATGGCATCCTGCCACATGATGGAACCCCCGGTCGGCGGTACGAGGAGATCCGTCAGACAGGAGAAGAGTTACAACGTCTAGGTACACTCGTAGCCTCGGACTTCCCTTCCGAGGTAGCCATCCTTCGTTCCTATGATGCGCTCTGGGCGTTCGAGGCCCAGCCGACGGCTGAAGGGCTCTCTTATGACGACCAGATTGGTCGCTACTACCGGGCATTTTGGCGGCGGAATGTGGCAGTCGATCTCATTACCGAGGATGGCCCCTGGGAGTCATATAAGGTGCTTGTCGCACCTTGCTTGTTTGTACTGAAAGAAGAGGTTTCTACTCGCTTACATACCTGGGTAGAGGCGGGTGGGACACTGGTACTGACGTTCCGCAGTGGCGTCAAAGATGAATATAATCGCGTTGTCGATCAGCCACTGCCCGGAGTATTGCGCGACCTGACCGGGGTGTGCGTTATTGACTATACAGCTTTGCTACCGGCAGGTACCGGCGTACCTTGCGGCGGCCCGGAAAGCCTTGAACTTGTCTTAGATGGCACCATACATTGTGTCGGTGCTGATGTGTGGATGGATGACTTGGAAGTAAACGATGCAGAGGTGCTTGGAACCTATCGCGGCGGGCCATATGATAGATCCCCTGCTGTGGCTCTGAAGCGCCTCGGAGCAGGGCGGGTCATCTACGTTGGTACATCGTTGGACGATGTTGGGCAGGCTTTGCTCATGGGCAAGGTACTTGATGAGACGGGTATAACTTCGGGAGTGCCTTCGCCGGACAATGTAGAGATAGTACGCCGAGTGCATGAAGGTACCGACTACTGGTTCGTGCTCAATTATGGCCCGGTTGCACAAGAGATCCGGCTGCCAGCCAGGGGAATAGAACTACTCACTGGCAGGGCCGTAACGGAAACTGTCATTGTGAATGGTTTTGATGCGCTTGTCGTACGTAGTCAACCATGGACCCACTAGTTGGAATTGAGTAAAGTCTGAAAGATCTCGAAAGTCTGTCGCTTGAGCTGAGCCGTGAGCGAGTGAGGCGTGCAAAGATCGGCTTGGACCTGCTTGCGCGTTACTATCCAGACGCCTTGCAATCGCAGCCCGCCGCTCCCGAACTGGCCATTCCTGTGCTTGAGCGGGCTGATTCTCATCCAAATAGTCCAACGTAGTCTGGGAATCTACAAGAAGAGCAGGTGAAGTATGAAAATTGTTGATGTCAAAAGCATTGTTATGGGAACTGCTTGGCGCAATCTGACCTTCGTGCGTGTTATCACAGATGATGGGTTGGAAGGCGTCGGTGAGGTGCGGATGCTGAACCATACCGATGCCCTTCTGGGGTATTTTGCCGAAGCAGTACCAAACCACGTCCTGGGTCATGATCCCATCAATATCGAAGACCTGGTGCGACGGATGTATCTGAATGACTATGCACGTGCAGGTGAGATAGCTATGTTCGCCATCGCGACCATTGAGATCGCCTGCTGGGATATTGTGGGACAAATGCTCGGACAGCCTGTCTATAAACTCCTGGGCGGCGCGGTGCGAGACAAGATCAAGGTTTATGCGAATGGCTGGTATACGGTCGAACGCACTCCGCAAGAATTCCATGAGGCCGCCAAACGTGCGATTGAGAAGGGCTACCATGCACTCAAGTTCGATCCTTTCGGTGCAGGTTTTTATGAACTCACCAGGAGCGAGAAGTTGCAGGCGGTCGAACTGGTTGAGGCTGTTCGTGATGGTGTCGGACCCGACACAGAGATTCTCATTGAGATGCATGGTCGCTTCAACCCGGTAACCGCTGTAGAGATAGCACGCGAACTTGAGCCATTTAAACCATCCTGGATCGAGGAATCGGTGCCGCCGGAGAACCTGGCAGCGCTCAAGAAAGCCTCCGAGAAGATCAGCATCCCAGTGGCGACCGGCGAACGAATTCACACACGTTATGATTACCGTCAACTTTTCGAGTTACAGGCTGCTGATATCATCCAGCCAGATATTACCCACTTTGGTGGGCTCATCGAAACGAAGAAGCTTGCGGCATGGGCCGAGACGTATTACATGCTGGTCGCCCCACACAACGTGGGAGGGCCAGTTTCGACTGCAGCAGCGCTCCACTTTGCAGCCTGCACACCCAACTTCAAGATTCAAGAACACTTTAACGACTTTGCTGAGGATTGGGTAAAAGTGGCCGCACCGGGGAATCCCGACGTTATAGAAGGATATTTCGAGCTCCCGCAAGGGCCAGGACTTGGAATAAAACTCAACGAGGAGGTGATTCGAGAGCATACACAGCAACAGATTTTCTTCAATCTATTTGATGAGAACTGGCATCGGCGCCAGGCACGACGTACATCCTAGATCGAGAGCGCTGGTCTCTCTTCTAGCTGGTGTTCAGCCACCTGATTGGCCTGCTTCTTGCACGATACTGGAAGCCTGAGGCCAAAAAGGTCAGCTAGCGTTTGGAACATCTCTTTTAATATTGTGAGTTCAACCGTGAAGTAGTTAGCAACGGTTGGATGGCGGGATAAGAATGCAACCGCGCTGACCAGCTTTTCTGCTCCGTCCTCTAATGCTGCGTCCATACTCGTGTAAATCACACGGTCGAGAGGGAGCCAACAGTAAGCTGACAGCCCCCCTCTCATTGTTTGTTGCGCGAGCTTATTGACGATATAGCGAATCCACTCTTTTCTTCCTCTCCTTGTATGAGTTGAGCAGCCGCCATTAAATCGTCATAGCGGACTGTTCTATGATACATATTCAGGCGACGAGCAGGGTTCGATTGATGTTGTGCGAATAGTGTGTATCAGGCGAAGACTGGGGAGACATCCATATAGATACGGAGGTCTTGAACAAGATCGCCCCTCTTACGCAAAATCGAGGTGCAAGGAAGAGTCACCACCTTCCCATCGTGTCGGGTATAGTCGATGAGTGCCTCAACAATCTCGACATCACCTTCATCCCACGTTTGTACAAAATTGTGGCGCAAACCCTTAATCGCTCCCCAGAAATCGGCAATGCCGCGTACTACGGCATCACGTCCAACGACTGTCTCGGCATTTCCGAAACGAAGGTGCACATCTTCCGTGTGGAGAGGTGCAAACTTCTCCACATCCATGGAATCGACCACTGCATAGTAGTGTTTTGCCCAGTCAGACATAGGATCCTCCTTCTTTGGTACGTCAGTACCAGGTACCACTTTGATCACATAAAAATGGCTAGCCAACCATGTCGCCACAATCGGCGAAGAGTATGGTGCCTGTCATATAGACGATAAGGTCACTAGCACAAAACAGTGCAACTCGAGCGACATCATACTGCTGATTGCGACTCCAGGGTCCCTTCCTTTACCCATTTGCGGATCGCTGTCAGTGTAGCCTGGACTGCGCCCAGGTAATCACCCTCCATCTGCCTGGCGTATGCCTGCTCTTCGGGTGAATCAGGCGGGATCCCTTCTTTTTCAAGCGAGAAGGTGAAGCGCAAAGAGAGTTCTCCGTTGGCATCTTCTTCGATCTCGTTTTTGATTGTGCCAAGAGTGTTTCCTGAGAGACGGTCGAACTGTACCATTCGTTTCGGATAGAAAGTCACGCGCTCACGGGCGGGGTCTCCGCGAAAGACAATGTCTCGCACAAGGTAATTATCGCCGCGCTCGATTGTGTTGCATTCCGTCATTTTGGGGACGAAAGGCAGGGCATTCTCCGCCTTCAACTCCAATCCTTTCCATATCTGGTCGCGGTTGAGGAATGGGATGTCGGGGTCACCCCTGTCGTTGACGGGAACAGATCTAGTCATGGTAAACATAGTGTTAACTCCTTTCATTTCATACTATTCAGCATAGGAAGACGAGGTCTGTAAGTCAATACTATCGTTCAGACTATCCGAACGGAACGATACTGCCGAGAATTATTCCTGGATTGCATTTACTTCATCACTGTTTCTAACCTCCCCAACCCCTCAATTTCCGCGACTAAGCGATCGCCTGGTCGCAAAAACTCTGGTGGTTTTCTTCCGTAACCGACACCCGATGGAGTCCCCGTTGCGATGACATCACCAGGTTCGAGTGTCATAATGGTAGTAAGGTGTTCTATGATTTCCTGGATTGAAAAGACCATGCTCGCTGTGTTCGAGTGCTGCTTTACCTGCCCATTCACTGCTAACGTCAGCGTAAGCGCCTGTGGGGCTTGCACAAACTCAGTAGGTGTAATGAAAGGACCCATGGGAGCAGCTCCATCGAAGCCTTTCAGCATTATCCAATCGAGTCCCAAATAAGAGCGTTCTTCTTTGGGAACCCAGTCACGTGCAGAAATATCATTTAAAATGCTATAGCCCGCGATACTCGCCATGGCTGCGTCACCTCGCACGTGGCGGACTTTTTGTCCAATAACCACCGCCAACTCCACTTCCCAGTCGATCATTTTCGCATATTCAGGCAGGAGAACGGTTTCACCAGAACCGACCAGCGTTGTGGTTGGAGGCTTTAAAAAGCAGTAAGGAAACTTCGGTGGTTTTGTATTGTCCATTTCTGCGTTGTGGTCGTTATAATTTGCCCCAAGGCAGATGAGCTTATTGGGATAGATCAGAGGTGGGAGCCAGCGAATTTCATCTGCCTTAAGTTGGCTTTGCCGCCTATCCTGTTCGGAATATCCAAACCAGTATTCAACGATTGAGGAAAGTTTTGCTCGCCAGTAAGACCAATGCTGCATCATTTGCATGAGCGAAGCAGGCTTCGCCTGGTGCAGGGAAAGTGCTTCTGTGAGACGAGCATCACTCAAGACGGTTACTATATCAATATACTTCCCCTGGACATGGAGAATGATACGTTCCTTCCCAGAGACCAAGCCGCTGCCAAGTTGGTACTTCATTCGATACCTGCCTCTTTCCCCAATACTGAGAACATGGCAGCAATGTCCTGTTCTCCTCGTCCCTCCTCCGCGGCACGGTCATAATATCCTGATGCTAAGTCGAGTAAGGGAGTCGGGCAACCGGATTCCCTGGCGAGCGATTTGATGAGTGGAATAAATTCTTGCACCTGGTGTATAGAGCCCAGAGGTGGCTCATAGCGCCTGGTAGCCATCATCGGTCCACGTGCTGCTAACATCGTGGAGCCTGCGATGCTTGGATTGATTACCTTCATCACCATTTCAGGGTCAAGGCCTGCCTTCGTACTCAGTACCATGGCCTCCGCGGCAGCAAGCGTATGCACCGCGACCAATAAGTTTGCGACGCATTTCATCTTTGAACCGGCTCCAAACCCCCCGAGGTAGAAATTATTATCGGTGATGGCTTGAAGAACGGGCAGGCAATGATGAAATATTTCTTCGTCCCCGCTGCCAAAGAAGACCGTCTTTCTGGGAAGTACCAGGGCGGGGGTGCCGCTGATCGGGCAATCAAGCATTTCTACACCTACCCTTTGAAGGTGGGTAAAGGCTTGCTCTTTTGCTTGAATGGAGAGCATGCTAATTTCAACCACAATCAGGCCTGGATGGGCACCATGAAGCAGGCCGTTTTCTCCCTCAATTACCTCCAGGAGAGCTTCGTCAGTAGGAAGGCACGTCAGGACGATATCGGAGCGTTGCGCGACTTCTTTGCTCGATGAGACGGGAGTACCTCCCATGGTAATGAAATCGTTGATCATGTGACGACGATACCCATAGACGGCAAATCCATGTTCCAGCAGGCTAAGCGCAACAGGCAGACCCATCTTTCCGATGCCAACGATGCCAACGTTCGTACTCATAATGTTGTTCTCCTCTTTCATAAGGGGCCGCGACACATCCTGGGTCTACTCGATGTGATAGCTCCTATCCGAATAGTTGATGGTCACGGTGAAACTGCCCTCGTTTAGCTGCCAGGTTCTGACTTCGAAAGTGCGCATTCCACTTTTGTTGAGAGGGTCTTCCCTGGCGGTGGCTTCTGCCTCCTCAAGTGACCCTACTCTCAAAATGGTCATACCCGTGCCTGGTAGTAGGTCCTTGCCTGCAAGAAAAGGACCGGAGGCGAAGAGTATGCCACGTTTTTCGAGGTCGATCATGTAGTTCAAGTGATCAGGCAGCAGCGGCAATAACTCACTCATGGGCCTGATGGGCGTTGTGAGTACGACGTAGAGCTCCCTTTGGAGCATGCGACTAGTAAGTTCGTTGATCCTGTCTTGTAGTTCAGACATCGTTCGTCTCCTCTCATCACGACAGAGCGACGTGGGATGAAGGTGATATAAACCCTTCCCGCTGGCTAATCCATAAACATGAATTCGCGCGATGGCATGAGGCCCCAGTGGTTCACAGCCTGAGGACTGTCTTTCCATACCTTCGGTCGCTGTGGGAAGTCTTCGTGCCAGGGACGCGGCTCAAAGTAGCCCAGGTCTTCGTCAAGCAAGATATCCAGCTCGGTGAACAGTTCGACAATCTGCTTGTCGGGATCATGGTGATAGGTAAAGATGTTGTGGCCAGCTCCGTGGCGGCCTGGTCCCCAGAGCAGAGGGATGCGGTGCCTGGAAAGGTAATCGCACGCCTGCTGCACATGCGCCCAATCTTTTAACTGAAAGGCGATATGGTGCATCTTTTGATATTTCGACTTCAGGAAATTAACGCTATGGTGGTCGGGACCGCAGCGCATAAATACGAAAAAATCTTCAATCCAGTCGGAGACGCGGAAACCCAGGACGTTCTGGTAAAATTCGGCAGTCCTCTGCACATCATGTACAGCCATAGCGAGATGACCCAATTTTTGGGGGACGATGCCGCTGCCGCGAAAGTCCTGGCTCGCCGGTTGCATAGTGGCATACAGTTGTACCGTATTGCTCTCAGGATCGTGCAGTTGTAGCAATTCATGTATGCCAGGTTGAGCGTCTGTTTGAGTATCCACTTGTATGCCCTGGTCGCGCAGTTGTGCGCTGACTTCTTGAAGAGATTGGCTACTATGGATTTGAAAACCTACATGACGAAGGCCGCTCTCTGTTGAAGGGTAGAGAGCAATGGAATGATGATCGAGCGCGTTACTCAGATAGGCGGACCCATCCCCGCCGCGTTCTTCAAGCGTAAAGCCGATGATCTCTGTGTAATAGGCCAGCATAGCTTCCATGTGTGCCGTGTTGAAGCCGGCATAGCCTATTTTTGTTACCTGTACCATGTCGTACTCTCCTATCTCTTAGCTTAGAAATCCTGCTGATTTCACCTCGTCAGCGCGCACCAGGCGCTGGAGCGCCTGCCGTTTCAGCCACTTCACTGCTGCGAGTCAGGTAGGATTCGGGCGCTTTGGTGCCCCACATATCAAAGCCCAGCACTTCTGATTCCTGGCTCCAACGAATTGGCTCCCAGTCGGGTGCGAAAATGAGCATGCCTCCAGTCCATACCTCAATGCGGTGCCCTGAGGGTTCAAAAAAGTAGAGGAACGTTGCGCCGCTTGTGCCGTGTTTGCCAGGACCCCACTCGATTTTGCCACCATGCTCAACCAGGATCGTGGCGGCTCTCAGTAGTTCTTCTGGAGAATCGACATAGTAGGCGATGTGGTGCAATCGAGCACCAGAAGCACTTTGGTTATGCATCACGGCAATATCATGCGACAGATTCGAGATGCTGAGCCAGGAGCCGCGCCTTTGTCCATTACTCCCTTCGACAAAATACCTGTGCTTAATGCCCAATACTCCTGTAATCCAGGTTTGCTCGCGTGCCACATCGTTGACCATCACATTAAAATGGTCAAAACGGCGTGGAGCAATGCCGTTCAGAGGATACTTTTGCGGGAAGCTCGGCAGCGCTGATACCAATTCAGGGTCTGTGGTGTGATACTTCTCAATTTCCCAGTAGAGTTCCATGGGAACACCACTCAGCGAGGAAAAGCGAAGCGCCCGCCCCTGCCCGCGCTCTGTACCTGCTTCAATCCATGTGTAGGCAATCCCGGTTTCATTAAAATGGCGTGCATACTGTTCCAGGCTCTCCGGAGTCTCGACGCGCCACCCGAGATGCACCAGGGCGGACTTCTCGCCTTTGGTGAGGATGAGGGTATGATGTTCCCAATCCTGCCAGGCTCGTAAGTAGACGGATGTAGCGTCTTCTTCTGTAATGAAGAGCCCCATCGTCTCTGTAAAGAACTTCTTTGAGGCTTCTACATTGTTCACAAGTAGTTCGGCGTGTCCTGCGTGAGCAATTTTCATGGCTTGCTTTCCTCCTTGAGCTGATGAATAGTTGAGGTGCCAGAGCGATGCAGGAAGTGTAATGCATTGTATCCAAGTATTGCCTCTCGCTCCTCAGAACGAATAGTATCTACGGCATTGACCACGACACCGGGTGGTACTTCTCGCAGTGGAAAGGGATAATCAGTTCCCATAACGAGCCGATCTGTACCTACGCGCTCAATGAGAAGACTCACATTGTGAATGTCATACGTGAGGGTATCGTATGTAAGTAGCTTTGCGGTTTCAGATGGTTTACGAGATGTTCCGGCTTTGACATCATCAAAGACGTTCCAGGTCTGGTCGAGTCTAGGCAAAAGCCAGGGGAAGGTCCCCCCACCATGAGCGAGGCAGATGCGAAGCATGGGATGCCGATCGAGTAATCCACTCATCACAATCGCTGCTGCTGCGATACCCGTTTCAGTTGTATAACCTACCGAAAAGAGCATACGATATTTACTTGTTCGTTCGGGCGCGAGTACGGCTGCCGGATGAACAAAAATAGCGGCCCCCAGCTGCTCACAGGTTTGCCAGAAGGGCTCTAACGCGGAGTCATCCAGGTTTTTCCCCTCGACGACTGTGCCGATCTCCACGCCCGCGAGACCAAGTTCGGTGACAACTCTGCGCACTTCGTTTGATGCCAGCGCGGGATCTTGCAGCGGGATAGTGCCAAGACCAATGAAGCGTTCGGGTGCAATACGAACTGCCCGGGCTATCTCGTCGTTCTGGTATTGCGACAGTTCGAGCACGGCATGTGCGGGAAAGCGATAGGCGAAGGTTACTGGTACAGGTGAGAGCACCTGCATATCGATTTCCTCCGCATCCATATCCTTGAGGCGACGTTCAGGTTCCCAGCTGCGCTCATCAATGCTGCGGTAATGTTTCCCGGCGTTGTAGATCTCTGCCTGACAGAGTCCGGTATGCAGCAGGGCTGGCCAGCCCTGGTCGCCATACTTCTCAGCCATATCAGGAAAATGCTCTGGAATATAGTGGGTGTGAAAATCAACTCTCACTACCAGCCCTCACTACTAATAGACCAGGCATTCATTTCTACCTGGTGCCCACCATAGATGCGCGGGATAGTCAACTGAAATAATTCGGCATCCTGCAACTCCTGGACAGTCGCCTCTGGAAGATACCCAAGCTGATCTATTTCCTTCATACGTTGCCGCAAGTGGGGGACGAGCTGCCGCGCCCGCTCTACGAGATCATCATGACTGGCCTGAGGTTGGAAAGGTGTGACCTGTGCCATAATTTGTAACCTCCTTTATCAACTATATCCAATTCCTTGTGTGAAAAAGCCTACAAGGAAGATAGCGCGAGTACCGGAGAGGCTCTATCATCTCATTTTGAAACATTTTTATCAACCGAGATACGATTATGCGGTGTGTCCACATCTCAAAGTATATCCAAGATCTTTAAGTTAGTCAAGAGAAGTATATCCAATTTTCGCGCGTTTCACATTTTATCTGGAAATATCAGCTTGATACTGAAGCTATTTCTTGCCACTCAATCTGCAGCAAATTCTCGCGCGGCAAAAAGATAAAAAAATTGGATATACTTCCCTTGACAAATGAAGGAGAAGTGTATATAGTAGAACAAGGAGGAACAGTATGCCTGACCATAGCACTGCCCAGGAGATGCCTGTCTCTTCCCTTGAGCAGCACATGATGTATGAAAATACGATCAGCGGAAGAGATAGTACTGAGGTTGCTTATTTGCAGCTCAGGAGAGCGATCATCCGCTGCGAAATTCCCAATGGGGTGCATCTCTCACAGAGGGAACTCTCTCAGTTGACGGGAGTCGGTCGGACACCTTTGCGTGAAGCCCTGCGCATGCTACAACGCGAGGGGCTGGTTGAGGCTGAACCCAACCACCGCGTCCGAGTGACAGACTTCTCCATTTCTGATCTTGAGCAGCTGTATGCGATGCGCATCAGCCTGGAAGCGCTTGCCATTCGTTTGACCGTTCCTCTCCTCCAGGCAAATGAACTACGCCAGATCGAGGGATACCTCACCCAGATGGCCGGGCTGCCCACTCCAGAAGAGTATGAACGCTGGGAAGTTCCTCATCGGGCCTTTCACCTTAGTCTTGTTACCAATGCTGGTACCCGTATCGTGACCATGGTAGCGCAACTCTCGGATCATGCCGAGCGCTACCGTCGCTTCTATAGTATTGAGGCCCCACGAGCTTTTGAGCGAGGGATGCGTGAACATAGGGCAATTGTAAATGCCTGTCTTGCGCGAGACCCAGGACTAGCTGCCGAGCGTCTCGCCCGCCATTACTCGTCCGTGGCGCTGGGCACCCTTGCTGTGCTGGCTCCCGAGTATGATCCCGTGCTGGTGCGTACGGCACTGCATTCTGTAATGCAAGTGCAAACTGGTGGAAAGAACGGAGCGCAAAACTCGAAATAATTCTGCGAAAAAAGAAAGGTTGATAAAAAATGAACCTGTTGCCCGATTGGATGTATTATGCAATTGAAGAGTCGTATACCTGTCAATTTGCCAGCACAACAGTTCGTGATATTCCGGTAGCCCTGCCGGTCTTTCTCCATCACTTTGATCCCGATACAGGTACACTGATTATCTCTTCTCCTGCCAGAGTGAAACGCGTGGAGAATGTGCGCCAGCACCCCAAGGTGGCAATCCTCTTCTCGCCTGTTGGCATCGGGCCAGGTGAGCCAAAACATGTGCTGCTGGTGCAAGGATTGGCCGAGGTCGATGATAGCAATCTAATGTCTGGCTGGAAACGGTATTTTGCCGGCTGGGCACGACGACAGCTTTCCGCCCGCGAATCGCTAGCGAGAATGGAACAGGCCATGCCTGGGTACACGCAACGAGCGGTCATTCGTGTCCGACCAACCCGCTTTCTCGGTTGGCCCGATGGCAATTTCCAGCAGTCCCCCGAAGTTGTGGAGGTGATTCAATGATTGATTGGACAGAAGAACTGCTCACACAAATCGAAGCGTACACCAATGTGGCTCTCAGCTATCCGGGTATCGATGGCTACCCGGTGGTGCTGCCGCTTCCTCTCGTCTTTGATCGGGACAAACGATGTTTTATCTTGCCAATCCCGCACCAGAGACCGGTCCCCGCATCGAAGGAGCAGGTGTCATTGACGCTCTTGCACTATGATGAGCAAACGAAGTTCGAGCGATATTTATTGCTCTACGGGCATTTGACCGAAACGGGCAATGAATGGATATTCACCCCTTCACATGTGGTGCTTCCACGGTGGGGAAGAAGAGCGTAGCACTCCTCGAAAATTCCTCGAAAACGCTGACAGTTCTTGGGCTTGTTTCTAAGATGTTAAAATAGCTCCATTATAAGCATGAACGGTCACAGTTAATTGCCCATTCTGAACCTGATAGGTGTTACCAGTAAGCTGATCGGTCACGCTGCTCCCGTTTATCATGCTCAACTGGTAGGCAGGAATAGTAACGGTATGAGTACTGGCATCATCATTCAGGATGACGGCAAGCCGATTGTTTTGATCCATGCGACCAAAGGAATAGATTTTGTTGGCGTCGTCGGTAAGCAAGGTAATATACGAGCCTGAACGTAGTGCCGAGTAGGTTTTGCGAATTGCTATCAGCTTCTGGAAGAGAGCCACTGAAGCATTGCTCGTACTACCCTGTGACCAGTCGAAAGTGCGTCGATCATCTGGGTCAGGTCCACCTCTCATACCGTACTCGTCACCATAATAGATTGTTGGTAGGCCTACATAGGTCATTTGGAAGATGGCAGCGAGTCCTGTCTTGCGAATGTCACCTCCCGCCCGTTCTCCGAACCGGGAAATGTCATGACTGGAGAGGAAATTTGGCATTACCTGCTGCACATCGGAGGGATAATTGGCCCGCGTTCCCCGTAACCAGTTATCGAATTGCGATGAAGAAATGGCAGCGGCATTTCCGCTGTAGTCCTCTCCAGCGATCCATTCTGATACTGGCTGGGTGAATCCGTCGTAGTTGGTAGCGCCGTCCCATTGCCAGAGCTGGCCATTTGTCCAGGGATTGGCATTGCCCCAGTATTCACCAAATATGAAGGCATTGGGATTAGCACCCTTGACGGCATCACGGAACTCTTGCCAGATTTGGTGATTGGTCGTGTAACTACCGTTATTCCCCCCAGCGTCCACATATTGTGCAGCATCGAGTCGCCAGCCATCGATGCCATAGTTTCGAATCCAGTATTGGACTATGGAGCCTGGTGTGTTGTAGATAGCGTTACGCACAGCCGAGCCGCTGCTTCCGTAATCGAGCTTGGGCAGGCTATTGACGCCAAGGAACGTGGAGTAGGTATCCGGCCAATGCTGAAACGTGTAGTAGCTGTAGTAGGAGCTTGACTGGCTCTGATCAGCCCCGAGGATGTTCGGATAGGTATTAAATTCGTTGAACCAGGCATTCCATGTTCCCGTGTGGTTGAAAACGCCATCTAATACGACGTAGCCCCGCGGGCCATTCGCGGTGCTATGAACGTCGTTGACCAGTTGACGAAACACAGCACTGCCACCAAATGCGGGGTCAACGTTGTAGTAGTCCTGGGTATCGTATTTGTGGTTCGAGGGCGCGGTGAAGATGGGGTTCAGGTAAAGGATACTGGCCCCAAGCGTTTTTTTTATGTAGCCAAGTTTCTGGCCGATACCTTGCAGGTCACCACCGAAAAATAAGGTGCTGTTCGAGTATCCGGCGTCGGCATAAGGACTTGCTCCCCAGGATTTCTTTTCGGTCGGGGAGCCGAAATAGGTGTACTGGTTGGTCTGTATGTCGTTGCCAGGATCTCCGTCGTAGAAGCGGTCGGGGAAAATCTGGTACATGATGCCGTTCTTAGCCAGCGATGGCGTAGTGAAGTTGGGCAGGATGTAGAAGTCGTCTGAAGCAGGCTCAGTTGAGGATGGCCCATCAGCGTTGTACCACACTGTGGCGGTGCCATCATTGACCTGGAAGCGATAATATTTGATCGAGCAGCTTGCCGGTATTGTCCCCCGCCAGATATCGAACATTCCTGTAGCATCGCTCGCAGAGAAAGACATCGGGACCCAATGGAAATTGTTGTCGGCGGTGTCGAAATATTTGATGTTAGCGCCGGTGATGTCGTTATGGAACACGCGGAAATTGAGCCTGATGGCAGTGCTACACGTAGGATCTGGCGCGCTGTCGTAGAGTAGTCCCTGGTCTGCGAAGAGTCCATTCCACTGCACGTTGTTATCGTTCGAGGCTGCAAATGTGGAATGGGTGGAAACCTCCGGCAAGAATGGTGTGAGTATGCACGCGAGAAAAAAGCTCGTGATTAGGATACGGAAGACCTGCTTTGCCAAATCAGGCGTACCTCCATAAAAGTTAAGATTGTGTTCTCTGGTATAAACTTGAGGTTGGCAGAAAATTGGGGGAGATTTGGTGTTTGTACAAATGTACGAGGCTGAAGGCGATTCGTCAGCCTCACACTTTAGAGAATAGATATTTAGAGGTCGAGCGCAGCGAGATTATGCGCGCCAAGCGAGAAGGAAAGCTCGCCGCCATGATGCAGGTCATGCTCTATCACATGCCAGGTGACCCATTGACGCGAGAGTTCGTATGGCCTGCCCCCTCGCTCGCCTCTAAAGATATAATCCAGATCTTCCGGCGTCCAGCGCTGCAGGCACTCCTGCCAGGCGCGAAATGTTACTTCCAGGCCGCACCAGTTCGACAGCGGACGGCACGTCGCCTTCATACTCCCATTGGGCGATGGCTGCGACGTCTGGACCACCTTCTCCCATCATGGTATACAACCAACCAGCGCGTGTGCGTACGATATGCCGGGCTAGCTGGCCAATTGAGCGGAGATATCTTGAGTTCTAGTTGCTCCGCAGTAAGAGGCTCGATGGCCCGAACGAGATGTTCCTGGTAGACCTCCCAGCCTTTATAGAAATTCCAGGATGCGAGTGTGTTCTGAGTCATGCTGTTTTGCTCCTTCCAATATCTTCTTGAATTATGAGGACTTCCGCAATCTGCACCTCTATTATGATATACTGTGACGAGCCAAATTGGGAGTGTAGTTCGTCTTTCTAAGCGATTAGGATTGCGTTCACATATATCATTATTGATGTTATCCATTTACTTCAGGAGCAGCTATGGCGACTTCAACAGCAAAAACCTCTGACCAGGCACTTCAAACGACCCTCTCTTTACTTCAAGACTTATTTGGTTCGATCCAACAGTACGATTTTGCAGTGCGTTTGTGGGATGGCAGCACCTGGAGACCCGATGCAGAATCGCAAGAACCGGTGCGCTTTACAGTTGTATTACAGCATCCAGGCGCTCTGCGCAAGATGTTCTTGCCACCAAACGAACTGACCCTGGGTGAGGCATACATCTACAATGACTTTGATATCGAGGGAGATATCGAAGCAGTTTTTCCGCTTGCGGAACAATTTACGGGCAATCGATGGGGAAAGATGGAGCAAGTACGATTTGGGAAACGGTTGCTCAGTTTACCGAATATAGGTCAACCTCGACCAGGGGATGCGGCGGCAAAATTGAGCGGCGCACGACACTCGAAAGAGCGAGACCGGCAGGCTGTCACCTATCATTACAACCGATCGAACGATTTTTATGCGTTGTGGCTGGACTCGCGCATGATCTACTCTTGCGCATATTTCGCGACCCCTGATGATGATCTTGATACAGCCCAGGAACAGAAACTCGAGTATATTTGTCGCAAGCTGCGCCTGCACCCTGGAGAGCGATTGCTAGATATAGGGTGTGGCTGGGGCGGTCTGGTGATCTATGCCGCACAGCATTACGGAGTAGAGGTATATGGGATCACGCTGAGCGAGCCACAGGCAGAATTGGCACAAAGACGTATCGAGGAGGCAGGTTTGACAGGGAAGTGCAAGGTCGAGGTTCGCGATTATCGGGAGGTCACTGAAGCAAACTCGTTTGACAAAATTGTCAGCGTAGGAATGTTCGAACATGTTGGAGGATCACTGCTTCCTACCTACTTCAAACAAGCATGGCAGTTGCTGCGCCCAGGAGGGGTTTTCTTGAATCATGGAATCGCAAGTGATTCCTTCGGTGCAGTGAATGCGAAAACAAGCTTTGTCAATCACTATGTGTTTCCAGATGGAGAATTGTCGCCAATCAACGGTACGCTGCGAGCAGCAGAGACAAGCGGCTTTGAGGTACGAGATGTGGAAAGTTTGAGAGAGCATTATATGCTCACGCTGCGACATTGGGTACAGAGACTAGAAGCCCACGCTGAAGAAGCTCGAAAGCTTACGAATGATGTGACGTACCGTGTATGGCGTTTATATATGTCTGGCTCGGCGCATGCATTCCAAACTGGATTCGGTAACATTTACCAGACATTGCTAGCAAAGCCTGACCGGGGAGATAGCGGTTTGCCATTGACTAGAGCTGACTGGTACAAGTGAGAAGCATAAAAATCAGGAGAGTAAACAATGAATCAATTAACACAAATGAAATGCACAGCTTGCCGCAAGGGTGAGCCGACGGTTACCGATGAGGAGATTGCCGAATTTCGTCCGCAAGTGCCTGATTGGAGTATTCTAGAGGTTGATGGGGTCAAGCATTTGCAGAAAGAATTCAGGTTTGATGATTTCGTACATGCCCTGGCTTTTACAAACAAAATTGGCGAATTGGCAGAGGAAGAGGGACATCACCCGGCGCTGCTGACTGAATGGGGCAAAGTGACCGTGTCATGGTGGACGCATAAAATTGGTGGGCTGCATCGTAATGATTTTATAATGGCTGCCAGGAGCGATAGGGCATATGCGACGGCGGAGGGCAGAAAAGAATAGTAAATGGAAGTTGGTGAGACCTTACTTGTCACTACTCGGGATGAGCGGCGCGAATGGTTGGCACAGCATCATCGTGACCACAAAGAAATCTGGCTGGTCTATTATAAGAAGACTTCTGGGAAAACGGGTATTAGTTACGAGGAGTCTGTAGAAGAGGCGCTGTGCTTTGGCTGGATCGATGGTGCGATCAAGGGCATCGACCAGGAGACGTATGCCGGGCGTTTTACACCACGGCGCCCGAAAAGCCCCTGGTCGGATTCCAATCGTGAGCGTGTTATGCGTTTGCTACGAGATGGCCGTATGACTGAGGCAGGATTGGCAGCTCTACCTGCAGATTTGCGCCAGGCATCTTCCTGTGACTATGCTGGTACCAGGCCTACCATTAAGCGGCCAGAGGGCCCCTGGCTTGAGCCACGGGGATGAATGGCCGCCCGCCCGCAGGCGGTCTAAGCTGTTGACTTTCATACCCTAACCTGCTACAAGTAGGATTATGAGAACATTTGAGTATCGCCTTTTCGTGAATAAGGAACAGTCTCGTATGCTCATGGCTTGCCTGGCCGAGTCCCGCAAGCTCTATAACGAGATGCTCTCTCGGCTCAAGGCACAATATGAGCAGGATGGCACATTCCCCACGAAGTATGAACTGACTGCACAATTCAAAGGTCGTGGAGGTGAATATGTCCCTGCCACTACCGTGCAGATGCTCGCTGATCGACTCACGAAAGCACTCAAACGCCATCTCACGGCTTCGGAGTTGAGCATTCCTGATGTGGGATTTCCACGTTTCAAGAAGCCCAATCGTTGGCATTCCATCCAACTGCGACAGTACGGCACAAGCCGTGATGTGTGGTTGGATGCAGATAACAAACATTTGCATGTTCCTGCTAAGCTGGGCAAGCTGCTCAAGATCAAGCTTCATCGCCCGATAGAGGGGACACCCAAGACGGTTCACCTTGTGCATCGCGCCGATGGACACTGGTATGCACTGATCGTCTGTGAGACTCATGCTCCTACCGATCACGAACCAATCCTATGCGAGCATCCTGCTATCGGTCTTGATATGGGACTTAAGAGCTTCCTCACCGATAGTGAGGGCACCACTGTTGAGAACCCACAGTTCTATCGCATCTCGCAGAGAACCTTAAGACGCAAGCAGCGAGCCATAGCACGCCGTAAGAAAGGATCTCATCGCCGTCGCAAGGCTGCTCGTAGTACGGCACAAACCCATCTCAAGATTGCTCGTCAACGCAGGGACTTCCACTATAAGACCGCGAAGCAGTATGCTGAACACTATCAGGTGATCGCTGTTGAGAAGCTTGCTATTCTCAACATGGTACAAAATCACGTACTGGCAAAGAGCATCATGGATGCTAGCTGGGGCGCGTTTCTCGCTATCCTTGAAGTCAAGGCTGCAAGTGCTGGGCATCAGGTAGTTCGAGTGAATCCGTGCTTCACCTCGCAGAAGTGCAACAGATGTGGAGAGATCGTGCAGAAATCGTTGTCTGTGCGTACTCATATCTGTCCTTTCTGTGGGTCTATCGCTGATCGTGATGTCAATGCTGCTCAAAATATTCTTGATACTGCTCGGCCAGGGCATGGCCGTCAGGAGTGAACGTACACCGCTGGGTGCAGCGTTTCCTGAGAAGCCCCGCGATTTAGCGCGGGGGAGTTGTCACGATCAATACATTTCAAATAAGGGATTTTTATTACCATATGGCAGAGGGAAAATCCCTCAATGTGAGCGTGCGAATCAGTCTTGTTTGACTCGCAAACTTTCTTAATTGAAATGTTTTGCCCGCAGGGCCTATCTCGTCTCAGTCACCCGGGCTGCCTCCCATTCCTCCCCAAATTATGGCCTATCCTGTCCGAAAGTCCAGTTGACAAAGACCTTTCTTCCGCCTATACTTCTAAATGTGAGTGAGTATTCACATACATTGAGAGGAGAGAACATGGCGGGAGAAACACGACAGAAGATTCTGGATGCGGCGGAAAAGCTGCTTCTCTTGAAGGGATTGGCACGCGTGACGACCAAGGAGATTGCGCGCGAGACCGGCCTCTCAGAAGGCGCGCTCTATCGGCATTTCGATCATAAAGAGGAGATCTTCTTCGCACTGATGGCCAGGCATCTGCCTGCCTTCCACGAGGCGTTCCAGGCGCACCAGGCAGGCACCGGTACTCCGAGCGAAAACCTGGCCGCCATCGCACAGGCTGCTCTTCACTACTACAATCAGATCGTCCCGATGGGTGCGTCCTTCCTGGCTGACACGGAGCTGCTAGTCCAGTTCCGCGCGACGATTCGACCACTGGGTATCGGGCCACAAAACGTCTTTGAACTAGTTGCGGCCTATATCGAGGAGGAGCAACAGTTGGGGCGCATCGGGCGGCAGGTCTCCGCTTTGACTATTGCGATCCTGTTGCTGGGACCCTGTTTTCAGTGGGTGTTCAACCGGTTATTCCTGGGCGCTGACCCTTTCCACAAAACGGAGCAGCAATTTGCTGAGGAGTTGGTGCAAGGGCTGACCTCCAGTATCCTGCCTTCCTGAGAGTGGATCGCTCAAAAAGTTCTTCCAATTCTGTGAGGAGCTTTCTGATCAGTCAACAGGATGAGCAGATGACATATACCCCTTAAAGGAAAGAAAGGCAACGATATCATGAACGAATATACGACCCAAACCACACGAAGTATCCTTACCACACCCGGCAAAGGTCACACGACGATTGTAACCAGCTTTCGCCGCAATGGCATGGGAGTTGGCTCTCCCGTAGGCACCGTGGCCTCACAGGGCAAACTCTACTTCATGACCCCGGCTTCTACCTGGAAAGTCAAGCGCCTGGCCAGCAATCCGCGGGTCACCGTCGCCCCCGGCACTTTCAAAGGGGAAGCACTCGGCCCGGCGATTGAAGGGACTGCGCGCCGCCTCACGGGCTCAGAGTTCAAACGGGTACGAGACCTGTTGCGCGTTGGAGTGGTGGGCCACTTCTGGGGCATCATCTTCGATCTACGATACCCTGGCGATAAAACGGCGGTCTACGAAATCTCACTGGTTGCCGAGAGGGTGGATCACGAGATGACAGCATCTGCTCGGGCCTTTCGCTGACCACGAGAACCGGCTCAACACACTCTCCTAAGAAAGGAACAGAGAATACCATGATAGGCGCAACATTTCCCTATCAAAAAAAGCGTCAACTGGTTCTGGGACAGGAGATGGCGTATGTCGAGGTAGGAAGCGGCGACCCCATCGTCTTTCTGCACGGTAACCCGACCTCTTCCTACCTCTGGCGCAATATCATTCCGTACCTGGAAGGCCTGGGCCGCTGTATCGCCCCTGATCTCATCGGCATGGGCGACTCGGACAAGCTGCCCAACAGTGGCCCCAGTTCCTACACCTTCGTCGAGCACCGCCGCTACCTGGATGCATTGCTCGACGCGCTAGGAGTCAATGAGCGAGTCACCTTTGTGGTGCATGATTGGGGATCGGCCCTGGGCTTCGACTGGTCGTATCGCCACCCGGACGCAGTGAAAGGCATCGCCTATATGGAAGCGATTGTCAAACCTGGCACTTGGAGCGAGATGCCGGAATCGGCGCGCAAGATCTTCCAGGCCTTGCGGTCTCCAGCAGGCGAACAGATGGTCCTGGAACAAAACTCCTTTATCGAGGTCAATCTTCCCAATACTACTCTGCGCAGTTTGACGGAAGAAGAGATGAATAACTATCGCCGTCCGTTTGCCGAACCCGGCGAAGCGCGCCGTCCCACGCTCACCTGGCCACGTCAGCTCCCCTTTGATGGAGAGCCAGCCGATGTGACCGAGATTGTCACGACCTATGGAAAGTGGCTTGCCCAAAGCCCCATTCCTAAATTATACATTCAGAGCGATCCGGGCACGATGCTGCTGAGCGCACGAGAGTTCTGCCGCGCCTGGCCAGCGCAAAGCGAGGTCACCGTGCGAGCGCGCCATTATCCCCAGGAGGATTCTCCTGACGAGACTGGCACGGCCATTGCTACCTGGCTGCAAGGCTTGAAATAGTTCCCCTTTGTGTTCGAGGGTTTTTTTCTAAAGAATCTCGAACACAAAGAGAAAAGAGAAAGAGAAGAACAATGTCAACACAAACCATGCGAGCGGTTCAAGTCCATCGCTATGGTGGACCGGAACAGCTCAAGTTGGAAGAGAAGCCGCGCCCACAGCCACAGACAGGCGAAGTGCTTGTTCGTGTCTACGCGGCTGGCGTGAACCCGATCGACTGGAAAATCCGTCAAGGCTTGATGAAAGAGTCCAGGCCAGTGACGTTTCCCTATACTCCTGGAATCGAGGTAGCGGGAGTGGTCGAAGACGTTGGTCCCACTGTGACCGTCTTTGAGATCGGACAGACTGTCTTTGGTCAGATCGCCGAAGGAGCCTACGCTGAGTATCTCACGGTACAGGTCGAGGCGCTCGCGCTCAAACCGAAGACCCTGAGTTTTGTTGAGGCCGCCACTGTGCCCGTGGGTGCGACCACAGCCTGGCGGACGCTGTTTGATCACGGCGGCTTGGCCTCTGGTCAGCGGGTGTTGATTCAGGGGGCAGCGGGCGGAGTTGGTCTGTTCGCCGTCCAGTTGGCGAAATGGAAGGGCGCGCAGGTGATCGGCACGGCCTCCACGGCCAATCTCGATTTTGTGCGCGAGCTGGGGGCCGATATGGTCGTTGATTACACGACGACTCCCGTTGAGAGCGTGATCCAAGACGTGGACCTGGTGCTCGATGGGGTCGGAGCACAGACTCTGAGCAGTTCGCTAGCCGTCCTCAAGCCTGGGGGAACGCTGATCTCGATTGCAGGTCCACCGCCCCAGGAACAAGCTAGGGCGCGCGGCGTTCGCGCGTTGATGAGCCGTGGTGCAGCGAGCACTCCCTTACAAACGTTTACGCAGTTGATAGATGAGGGCCAGCTCAAAGTGACAGCTGGGAAGACGTTTTCGCTCAGTGAAGCGCAACAGGCCCACGAGTACGGTCAGAGCAGTCATGGACGTGGCAGGATCGTGCTACAGATCGCCGATGGAGTAGAGAACACTTTTGCATAACGTGTAAATTTGATGATGAAATGGGTGGTTTTCCAATGAAATTGGTGAGCAAGAGTGACAGGGCACCCCAGCCAGGGCAGCCGCAAGGGCCAATACATTTCAAATAAGGGATTTTATTGCCATATGGCAGAGGGAAAATCCCTCAATGTGAGCGTGGGAATCGCCCTTGTTTGACTCGCAAACTTTCTTCATTGAAATGTATTGGGCCTACCATTCCATAACGATCTGAGCCGGGAGATCGCTTACTGCTTCCGGCGCTGGGAACAGCTTTTTGAAGGAAAAGGCATACGGGGTTTCGTCGTGGGCACGCAGATAAGTCAGACGCTCTTTTGCCTCCTCGACAGTGGGAATGTGACCAGAGAGTACCCACCAGAGGGCTACGTATGGGCCATTGAAGCGCTGAAACCACTGATGGCGCTGTTGCAATACCTGGCGGTGCCGACTCTTGTAGACAAAGGTAGAAAGATCGGCGAGACTGGCCCAAAGAGAGAGGTTCACAAGTATGAGATCGTCCTCGTAAGGACGGATGTCCGTTGCGTTACCTTCAGATGTTTGCAGTCTCCAGAGAAAACCAGGACTGGTGTCGGCGAGAGCGTTAATCGCATCTAATTCAGCTACAAACCCGGCCATTAGTGGATCAGTGAGCGGAGCCAACATACGAGCAATGTTGACCTGTGCAAGATGATAAACCATTTGGTTCCTTTCTATGATTCTCAGGGTCACTAAGGAAACAAGGCACAGTAGATTCGGAAATCTCCCTTTTTCTACACCAGGTACAGCTGGATATAGACGTGCCACTATCAGTGTAGAGCAGTCGTGTTTTCATTCCTGGACGCCCGATTTAGTGTGCTGCCGCAACAGCCTCTTCCTGCCTTGTTACCTCTGCGAACGTTGCGTCCTCGCCGGTTTTATTCGGATACACGAACAGGACGAAAAGCACCGCGACGATCACTGCGATGATGCCAACAACATATGCTGCGTCCTGGCCTTGCAGGAAAGTGGTTTTAGCGGCGTTCAAAATCTGTGCGGAGGAGGCGCTGTACTGCTGGGCAACCTGCACCGCGCCGGCAAAGGATTTGCTCATGGTTGTAGCGACCTGCTGCGACAGATTCTGCGCCTGCTGAGCAGGCAGCGACGCAAACGCCTTGGTAAAATAGTTGGTGTAGCGAATGGTGAGCAGCGCGCCCATAACCGATATGCCGGTGGCGCCACCGAAGTCGCGGGTGAGGTTATTGACATAAGCTCTTCTCCTCCATTTAATTAAAGGATGATGAGGTACGAATTCGTACTTCCCAGGGAGGGTCGTCTCACTACCACTCCTATTCCATTGTACTTCATTCTACCTGCTTGACAACGATGACGCAACCTCATAACACATCTGTTTGCTGCTCTTGAGAGCAGTTACCAGGTATGATACTATTTTTACGTCTCTGCATCAGGCTTTTAACTTGACTGTTCCACTTATTTTGTAAGGCATTCACTAGAGAAAGGAACAAATGAATATGGAAGATCGGATCAGCACTGTTCTCACGACAAGGAATCCCGATGACAAGCACATCAGCACCTATGCCTTATGCATGGCCTTGCTGGCCCTCATTTCATTCTTCAACTTTTTTCTTCTCATATTTGTGCCTTTACCAGCACAAATACACGATGTCTTAAATCTATTTGATATTCTAATCGCGTTCATTTTTCTGGCTGATTTCTTTTTTCGTCTCGTCCGTGTGTCGAATAAGTGGCAGTACCTGCGCACATGGGGCTGGCTTGATTTGTTAAGTGGCATTCCATACCCCATTTTCAATATTGCGCGTGTCGCACGATTTGTGCGTGTAGTATTCGTCATGCGCACAATGCGACTCCAACAAGTGGGAAGCTCCATTACAAAACATCCAGCACGAAGTACGTTAATTGGCACTGGCTTTCTTACTTTTCTAGTGGTGGTCATCGGCAGCGCTTTGGTACTCAAATTTGAAGAATTTGCTCCTCATGCGAATATCGTAACGGGCGGAGATGCGCTCTGGTGGGCAGTGGTGACTATTGCAACGGTGGGCTTTGGTGATAAGTATCCTATTACAGAGGGAGGGCGGATTACGGCTGCTTTCTTGATGGCGGTTGGCGTTGTGCTCTTTGGGGTTCTCAGCAGCTTTCTCGCATCCACGTTCATTGCCTCTAGACAAAAAGATGACAAAGAAGCTATCATTGCCGCTTTTAAGGATGATCTCGACACGCTCAAAGCAGAAGTGGCTGAGATCAAACAGTTACTGCAAGAACAGCGTAATCAAGCATCATAGGAGGGATGATTAACAGCAATAATTTTCAATCATGTCTTCATAGCCAACTTAATATTGTATTTTTTTGTATATTTTTTGCTACAATATAAATGTAAGGGGGTGCATTTTAGCCTTCGATTTCGTTAGTAGCATCCTATTCGCCATTAACAGAAGGCACAGAATAAGTTAAAAGAAGCTCATATATATGCATTTTTGTGCTTTTTTCGGAGATTTGCAGATATATATGAAGCTAAACTTTATTTTCTCATATTATTAATATAAATTAGTAATACTTCAATTATTATTTATTAACTGCTATTTATGTATCTTCTTCAAAACATTATGGAAATGACGGTGCATAACACGTAGAGCAAGAAGGGGGTGAACTATGAAAAAAGGAAAGCACCTGGTATCCACTAATGATAATTACAGCCCAGCAAAGCTTCCAGAATCTGGTCAGGCAGCCATTGCCCAATGGCTGAGTGATCACCCGCAGAAGCCTGCCAGAGGGGTTTACTACGAGGCTTCTCACCGGCGAATGCACCCCGCTGGATGGCTCATCCGGCGCCATTTCAAACGCAAGCATTTGCGACGCAGCAATGCGCAGTATGCAACCGTAGACCGCATAGGCACGCAGTTCACAATGCTGCCTATGGCAACTGGAATGCTGGTAATAATGTTGGTTCTAGCAAGTATGTTTGTGAGTTTTATAGCAGTCGTTGAAGCCACACACGAACGTTATCAGCAGGAGGTCACGACGCTGGCAGATATCTTACCAAAGGATAGCCTGAAGATGTATGACGAGCACGGCACGCTGATCTACCAAATGCTGGATCAAGGCATGCAAACCACTGTACCACTCTCGCAAATTTCTCAGAACTTGATAAATGCCGAGGTTGCGATCGAAGATCACTATTTCTGGACAGGTCCGGGGGTCGATATCACGGGGATAGTACGGGCAGCGCTAGCAAACCTGACACATGGGTATGTGGTGGAGGGCGGTAGCACGATCACGCAGCAGTTGATTAAAAATGCAATTGTGGGCGACCAAGATACAATCATGCGGAAACTACAGGAGATTATCCTGGCACCAGAGGTGACACGGCTCTATAGCAAGCAAGAGGTACTCTCGATGTACCTCAACACTATTTACTATGGTGAGCTGGCATATGGAGCCGATGCCGCTGCCTTTACTTACTTCGGCTTGCAGGATACTGCTCATGCGAGCGCGGCTTCCAAGCTTGACATTGCTCAGGCGGCGATGCTAGCTGGTATTCCGAGAGCACCTTCTGCGCTTGACCCCTTTTTGCATCCCAAGGCTGCATATCAACGCTTACAGGATGTGCTGAACCAGATGCAACTGCTGGGATATATAACAAACCAGCAGATGAGAGCTGCGCTTAGCGAGGCCAACCGGCCGGGCTTCCTGCGCCGCGGAGTAATACACAACTACCTCGCACCGCATTTTGTGAATTACGCGCTGAATGAACTGGCACAGGTGCTTCATGTCAAGCAAGCAGACCTTGCGCGTGCAGGGTTGATCATCTCCACTACGCTTGATCTGCCACTACAAAATAAGATTCTGAAGATTGCACAGCAACACATTGCGCAGTTAGCGGCGGCACATCACATGTCAGATGCTGCCGTAGTAATGATAGATTTCCATAATGGCGCGATCCGTGTATTGTTAGGTAACATCGACCCGGCCAATCCGTCCTACGGATCGTTTGACATGGCTTCTCAGGGTTACCGCCAATCAGGATCATCCTTCAAGCCTTACATTTATGCCACGGCCTTTGCAGAGGGATTGAGTCCGGGTATGCCAGTCATGGATGCACCGCTCACTATTCAGCTTTGCTGTGGCCTTCCAGCCTATAAGCCCCAAAACTACGATCAGCGTTTTCATGGCCTGATGTCGTATCGCTACGCTTTGCAAAACTCGTTCAACGTGCCAGGGGTGAAGGTGCTGACACGAGTGGGTGTCGATGCTGCTTTACATACAGCCCAGGTTATGGGCATTACAAGCTATACCGGAACGCCGAACTATACAATGGTGCTGGGTACACTGGGTATTCACTTGCTGGATCAGACATCGGCTTATGGTGTCTTTGCCAACGGCGGTGTGCGCATTCCTCCTCATGCTATTAATATGGTGACGGATACACAGGGGCACCTGATCTACAAGTTCATGTCCCAGGGAAAACGAGTGATCAGCAAGCAAGCCGCATTTTTGATGACGGATGTGCTGAGCGATAACACTTCGCGTACCTTCGAATTTGGCAAGTGTAGCGCCCTCTACCTCTATAGCAACACGCAAACACAATGCTACCAGGGAAATCCCGGCATCATACGCCCGGCAGCTGTCAAGACAGGCACCTCGCAGGATTTCCGCGACAACTGGACGGTCGGTTATACCACAGACTATGTGATGGGCGTCTGGGCAGGCAACAACGACGACTCGCCGATGATCAACATCACGGGCGTGGATGGTGCTGCCCCCATCTGGCACGATAGTATGCTGCTGGCAGAGCAGAGATTGCCAATTACAGGTTTCCAAAATCCCGGAGGTTTGGTAAGGGAGACGGTGAGGTACGCGGAGGGGATTACGACGACGGACTGGTACCTGAAAGGCGTATCTACAGGGGACTGGTATATATAATGAGTGGTTGTCAAAAACCACCTGTTCAGTCCATACAGAATAAACAAAGGTATAAGGAAAGGAACTCGACATGGCAGAGCAGGAGCAGCAACGGAAACAGTATGCAGCCGAATTCAAACTGAAGGTTGTCATGGAGAGCTTTCAGCACGACACGACGCAAGAAGAAGTCTGCCGGAAGTTTAGTATCTCCAGCTCGACGTTGCAACACTGGCGCAAGGAATTCCAGGAGAAGGCGGCAATAATCTTCCTGGATAAACGTGATCCCAGGAAAAAAGCTCAGGCAAACGGATTTGAACCTGGAGAATCTCCAGATGAGCTCAAGAAGATCATTGGCGAGTTATCCATCCAGAATGAAATCTTAAAAAAAGCTTCCCGGCTGTTGGGCGGAAAGTAAGGACTACGCGGCTGGTGAACCTGGCTAATCAGCTCTGCGTACCCAACGGCCCGTATTCAAAGAGCCAGGTGGCTCGTGCATTGGGTATAGCACGAGATGCCCTCTATCTGCGCTCGGAGCAAGCTTGCAAAGACAAACAGGTAGCGATGGCTTTCGAGCAGAGACCTGAGCTGGACGATACCACGGAACATCGCAAAACGGAGGCAACCATGACTCGTCGTGTTCATCCGCGTCGCACACTTACGGAAAATCTACTGGTTGTACTACCGGCTTTACCCTGGCGTCTTCTCCTGCTCATGTCCTTTTTGCTCAGTATAGGTGTTCCTACTTTTCTCTTTGGGGCAAGGATAGGTCAACAGGTATTACCCACTTTAACAAACGACTTTTATAACAGTTCAGGTACTCCAACCCTGCCAACACCTACACCTATGCCGCCGTTTCCTACAGCGCTGCCACGACCTGGTTCGTTATTCTATACTGTGAGGGTTGGTGACTCCTGCGATGAGATTCTTTCTGTTCAAATGCATATGGTTGATGCGGGACAGATTTTTAATGATGCTAATCCCAACACAGTGAAAGCGCTTAATAAAGCTATTGGCCAGGATTGTCATACAGTGCAATCCGGCATGGTAATCAAGCTCTCGCCACAATATCCCCTGGTAGCATTAGGGGGCGTAGTGATTAAAGTCGAGGCGACCTCGCCGCAACAGCCTTTGCCGACACCCTTAATCACTGTCACCAGCCAACAACAGGCAGGCATTGATTGCTCTAACGGATGCCTTCTGACAATCCGTATTGCTCCAGGAACACAGATCCAACTTTTAGTACAAACAGCGTTACCCGTGCGTGTTGGTTCCTGGGTCTGGGCGCAAGCGATGCTTGCCCGAAGGCAAATTGCTGGATTCGCTAATTATCCCTATTCCGATCCAAATACCTCCCTTAACGGCATGTTGTTGCGGGCCTGCGATCTCCAGGTGGATAATACACACGATGATAATTCGCCTTCTTGCAGCCAACTTCTCCCCAACACCATTGTCGATGATGGTGGCGCATGGCTTTTCGGAGTCACTGGTCCAGGCTCATTAGACCATTGGCATTTTCCCATACACTTCCCTGCTGGTACACAGGTGCTGCTCTGGCTCTCGGCTAACAACCATGGGAATTTGAAATTTCAAAAAGGGGATCCGATATACCATTATAATGAAACGGCACACATTTACGTGCGTGTGTGACCATTTGGACATGCTATTGCCACTCACGATACCAATCTAGCCAAATTAAGAGGCTCAACGCACAATTTGAACAGTCAGGTAGAGTTCAAAGGCGCCTGGCTAGCACTTGAGCGTTACTGGTACATCACCATCAACGGGGGCGGGTTCATCTTCAACACTTCTGATGGGGACATAAGGGGCTGATCCCACCTGTAGAAGAGTTTAAAGCCGGGATATTGGATCAACTGCTGTTTATCGAAGATGCGGTAATCATCGATCTTTGCTTTTGGCGCACCAAATCCATCGACCGACGTCACGACCTCGACACCTGGTTTGATGCGAATGTTTTGCCAGTCAGGCAACATCGATTCGCGGAACTGGTGAATGATGAATATTTTTGGTGGCAGATGTTGCGTGAGCACGAGGTTGGAGAGTTTGTCAATTACCCAGTTAATCTCGGAAGCTGACATGTGCCCAAATTCAATGCCTGGTGTGGTACCAGGAGGCATGTCAAATTCGGGATCGAGGGCCAGGTCTACACCCGGCTGTTGAAGGAAAGGCCAGACATTATTCACTTCGCTCTGGACAGTACTATGCGCAATCTGCATGTCCATGAAGAAGAGCATGTGATTAGAGTTGGCCAGGTTACGGTAATGTTCAATTGAGTCGTCAGGCATACGAGCTCTCCATGTGCCATCCGCGGTTGCTGAGGCTTGCGCGACGGGTGTTACATAATCAAACGCGGGTATAACCGGATGTTGAGGATCAAGATCGGCATATGTCTGTGCCTGCTGCCGCAATTTTGCTAGCAGTCCGTCATCAGAGTAGGCTCCAAGAGGACCCATAGCCGAGGAGAATGGGTTTCCATAGTAGATTACGAAGCGATCAGTTGGCAAAGAAACTCTCCACATCCAACCCTGAGGACCCAGCAAATGATGCAAGAGCGATATTTCATCCAAAAAGTCTGTTGGTGATTGGGTAGGGTCACCTGAAGAGGGAGTACTGGTGATTGTAGGTTTTGTGAGTGTGACTTTGGATTTTACAGTCGATGTGCTTGTGACTTGTTTCTGAGATGTTGATGAAGAGGATGCGCAACTTGAAAGAAACAGGAGTGTGCTGATTAGTGCTAAAGAAAGCCAGGGAAAGCAGGCTTGCCTGACTTTTTGGGACTGAACAGGTCTGGTCATTTGTTGTAAGCTCATCGATTGTTCCTTAGCAAGATGTGCTAATTCACCGCATCCAGCAGTAGATATACCAATAAAGAGTGTCAGCGCCATGTAGACACAAAAAGGCAACGATGCGATTTCTGTTTTAGTCTCATGCCATCGTTACATGTATCATATAGAGTATTGTTGTGTCAATATTACAGTACAAAATAAAAGACGACCGCAAGATTCATTTTTGCGGTCGCCGATTCAGTAGTTGTTATATGGCTTGCAACGTTGCAAGCATTGGCACAAAGAGCCTAACTTCCAGCTTGTAACTCACCAAGTTTGGCATTGATCGTCATTTGCTGGCTACCACGGTAGATGTGCACAGCTACTGTATCACCAGGGTTATGGCTGGCCAGAGCTTCGCCAAGAGATTGAGTATCGTTCACTGGTGTGTTGTTGATCTGTACAATCACATCGCCAGCCTGTATCCCGGCAGAAGCTGCCGCACCATTCGCAACAACATCAGCAACATATGCGCCATGATCAACTGACAGGTTGTCCTGCGCAGCCAGGTTTGCATCAACGCTCGCGACATGTACACCAAGGGCTGCACGTCCAGTATGTGTAACGCTGCCATTAGAGATGATCTGAGGAACGATGGTTGCTACGCGATTTGATGGAATTGCGAAGCCAACTCCACTTGCCGGTGTGTTAAATTCGGGGTCAATGGCTGTCAGGGTTGGAATACCTATCAGGTTACCCTGCATGTCTACTAATGCACCACCGCTGTTCCCAGGGTTGATGGCGGCATCGGTCTGAATAGCGTTGGGAATGGTTGCTCCACCCTGGCCTTCAGAGACATTACGTCCAAGGGCACTGATGATGCCATGGGTTACGGTTTGAGTAATACCCAATGGGTTTCCAATTGCCATTACATCCTGGCCTACGGTTAATTTGGATGAGTCACCGATGGTGGCTACAGTCAGTCCTTTTGATGGGGGGGTAATCTTGACGACCGCCAGATCATCGGCCGGGTCTGTACCTACCAATTGTGCCTTGAGATTCGTGCCATCATAGAGTGTAACAGTCATACTTTGTGCGCCATTCACGACGTGATTATTGGTGACGATATAACCACGGCCATCGATAATAACGCCTGAACCAATGGCTCCACCTTGCTGGGTGGTCACATTGACCTCGACGACTGCGGGGCGGACTTTCGCAATCACAGCCTCACGTACGGCCTGTTCGTTATTCCCGGTGAGTGGTGGAACCGTTGATTGCGGTCCAGTTCCAGGCTGTAATGTTGCTACATTTGTACTTGCTCCACCAGTAGATGCACCGGTTCTGCCGAATTGCCAACCGGCAAATAAACCGACACCCAGTACTAGCAGGAGTACAAATGACAAAGTAATGATAGCGCCAGTACGTACGCCATTAGGACGCCTGGGATTGACAGGTGGCATCGTAGGTGGCATTTGCATTTGTCCAGGCAGAGCCTGATGCGGCGCCGTAATTGGCATTGCTGGTTGAGTGGGTGCCTGATAAGCTACCCCCGATTGATTGTCTGAATAGGGATCTTGCATTGTAATATGCCTCCAATTTTATTACGTTTTTGTTGCATGATAAGTGACTACATTTGTATGTTGATAGTGTAGCCTGTACATGTGTGGAAACCCGCAGAAAAGTGTAAAATATTTGTAAAGACTTATTGGTTATTGATTATGAAATCGAGGGTATTTCAAGGTAAACTTTATACATACATTTTACACTTTCCATAAGTGGATTTGATCTTTCAATTGTATGCTTTAAGAGACGAGGGTCAAAGGGTTGATTGAGTGGAACTTTCGAAGAGGACCGATAATGCAATTTAACTTTTATATCGGAATATCGAGAAACCCACCGAGGTCCGATGAATCGGCGGTGGGCACGATAAATCGGCCCCTACTGAGGACCGGATGGTTTTGTTAATGCGAAGAATTGTACTTTTCTCAATGTAAATCGTGTTGTAGCATTATATTAAATAAGTTGATAAAAAACCAGGAAGATACTATCAATGAAGAAGATATTGATTATTGAAGATGAAGCAACTATAGCGCAACTTATCAGACTCTATCTTGAGCAAGCCAATTATCAGGTATTGACAGCCGGTGATGGAGTGGCAGGACTGGAATTACATGCACGCGAACGACCTGACCTGGTCATTCTTGATCTGATGTTACCAGTAATGGACGGTATGGAAGTATGCCGCCGAATACGCGCCTGGGCAAACACGCCTATTCTTATGCTCACGGCTCGCCAGGGTGAAGAAGATCGTATCGCAGGATTAGAATTGGGAGCGGATGATTATCTGGTCAAACCGTTTAGTCCACGTGAAGTTGTGAGCCGTGTCAAAGCTATTCTACGCAGGAGTGCACCGATTGGTGATCCACACAAAGAGCAAATAGATGCTCCGATGGAAGCTGTTGCAGTACGCAACGGAGAGTATGCTTCCGCTTACTCTTCGCACAATGGGAACCAGGCTACAGCTTATGGAGTAGCAGGCAAGAATACTGGAAATTCAGCAGAAGAAATACGTTTCGATGGTCTACGCATCAGTATTCCCGAAAGACGAGTCGAAGTTCACGGACAGGTTGCATCCCTCACAGCAAAGGAATTTGATTTGCTTGTTACACTTGCCTCAGCTCCAGGACGAGTGTTTACCCGTGAGACCCTGCTTGAACACATTTGGGGATATACATTCCTCGGCGATGGAAGGACAGTGGATGTTCATATTGGAACGCTGCGTAAGAAGTTAGAAGTTGCCGGTGGACCTGGAACTCCTCATTATATTAAAACGGTCTGGGGTCTAGGCTACAAATTTGATCCTGAGGAGCAATAATCCTTATACATTCAGATGAGAAAGGAACCTTGCTCGTGGTTACACATTCCTCTCGCCCAGTATTCAGCTTGCGAGCAAAACTCGTACTGAGTTATCTGGGCGTCGCCCTGGGAGCTATGCTCTTACTTATAATTGTGGTCTCAGTAGTAGTACAAAACTACTTCTATTCGGCACAGCTCAATCAATTTCGAGCGAACGCGGAATATACTGCACATCAAATTGGTCAACGATATCAGCTTGCCGGAGGCGACTGGGAGCTTATTGGACCGATCGATCTTGGAGTGCCAGAACTTTATATTGTGGTAGATGCGAATGACCAGTTACTTGCAATGTCTCATCCCAGGTTTGATATGTCCGCTTTCCAGCAATCTCTCCAACAGGCACTACAGGGGAAAGAAGTGCAAGGTAACCTGCAAGTCTCATCGGATACCAACAATTCGCTTGCAGGATTATACATTAGCGTTCCGATACGCGATGGAGGTCAACCCTCAGGAGCGATAATAGGAGCGCTGGTTGTTGCCGAACCTCTACAGTATCCAGCAGGCTTTTCGCCGTACGAATTCCTGGCAAATGTCGATAAGGCAATACTAATTACAGGTAGTGTGATAGCCATTATTGTGATTATTTTCAGTCTCTGGCTGGCACGGCGGTTGACCAAACCCTTAACATCACTTACATTCGCTGCTGAACAGATGGGAGTGGGAAATTACGCTCAGCGAGTCGTCATCCCCAAAGGCAAAGATGAACTTGGTAGATTGGCATTGAGTTTTAATTCGATGGCAGGGAGGATCGAGTCAGATGTGACCGAGTTGCATCGCCAGGATCAGATGAGGCGCGACCTGATCGCCAATATCGCTCATGATCTTGCTACACCACTGACAGCCATACAAGGGTTTAGTGAAGCTCTCGCTGATGATGTCATTATTGATCCTCAAGCACGGCAAGATACAGCACAATTGATAGGCCGCGAAGTGCAACGTTTGCGCCGGCTGGTAAGCGATATGCAGCAGATGACATCGCTCGAATCGGGACGGATACAACTCGATCAAGAACCACTGGATTTGCATACGCTGGTCGATGAGGTATTGGAAGTGATTCTGCCAGAGTGCGAGCAGGTAGGCATCTCTTTATGCAATGAGATTGACCCAACAACACCGGCTGTACTTGCTGATAGCGATCGCATGACGCAAGTCTTGCTGAACCTGCTGGATAATGCCAGGCGCTATACACCAGCAGGGGGAGGCATTACGATTGGAGCCAGTATCAATGATAGCGATTTGCGAGCCTGGCGGCATCAAGTAGAGGTTGCGCATGCCCGACATGCTCAAGCTGGGCTGCAGCAAGGTGAGAGCGCACAAGCCAGGTACACACAGGCATCTACGCGTATCGCCGACGTTGGTACATTAAGCTCGACACGCTCAGGTAAGTTGATAGGTGATGGAACGTCTTCACATTTCGGGAATATGGAAACACCTAAGGATAGTAAAACGAAATGGCTTACGGTGTGGGTGAAGGATACGGGGACTGGCATCGATCCAAAGGACCTTCCTTATATATTTGATCGCTTCTTCCGTAGTGACCGCGCACGTTCCGGAGCAAGTGGTGGTAGTGGATTGGGTCTTGCCATCATAAAAGCGATTATTACGGCGCATGGAGGAACAATCTGTGCCGAGAGTACGCCTGGAAAGGGAACCTGCATCACATTTACACTGCCGTTAGCATAAGAAGTAGTGTATCATATATTTTAGAGAAAAAAGTTGATTCGTGACTCACTTGAAGTGCAGTGACCAGATGTGAAGGAATTCCTATGCGGATAAAGCTTTTACCACCATTCATCTTGTTGATACTTGTACTAACAGCGTGTGGTAGTAATCTGAGCCAGAAACAAAGCTCCACGCAAGCGGTGATGAAAGCTCCTGTTTGCCAGTCAACTCTTCCAATGGCGTCGGGTTCTACTGCCAGCAATTCTTCTCAAGTGACAGCTTCACGACATATGAACATGGGGCCACATATGAAAATGACTCCATATCAGCCTATTGCTACGTCTGATATCACGCGTATGAATGCAATCGTGCAAAATGCGCATGTGTGTTTTGACAAGTATCAGGATTATCACCTGGCATTACAGGACGGATATCAAATCTTTGCTTCTAATATCCCCCAGGACATCTATCATTTTGCGAACGTACAGAGTTTTGTCGAAGCTCAAACAACGTTTGACCTGGCCCATCCATCAGCTCTACTGTACAAGAAAGTTGCAGATGGTTACCAGTTCGTAGGTGTGATGTATAGCGCCCCCGCATATGTGACCGCAGAACAGTTAAACCAGCGTATCCCATTAAGCATAGCGCCATGGCATTTGCATGTGAATTTCTGTTTACCAGCAGGAGACACTGAGCAGACGTTGTTTAATGCAAACTCACTGTTCGGTCTGACTGGCACAATTTCGACCCAGGCACAGTGCTCGAAAGTGGGTGGTACATTCTATTCCTCGATGTATGGCTGGATGGTCCATATACCCTTGTTCGGAAGTGTGGGAGCTGGTTAACAAACTTAGCTTGTAGCATTCCATCGTCATCATACATGACTTATTATCCCATTGTCTCCCGTCTCTCAAACCCATGGATGGCCGCGCCGAGTAGCGCAACTTTTGGATTGAGAATGACATGCACTGGCATTTGAGCAAGCATTTCTGTAAACCTTCCCTTATGCGTAAATACTTGCATAAATTGCCTTGCTTGCAGGTAGGAAAGGATGCGAGGTGGTATCCCACCGCCGATGTAAACGCCACCAGTTGAAAGAACTTTGAGGGCAAGGTTGCCAGCTTCGGCTGCCAGAATGGAAACAAAAGCGTTGAGTGTAGCTACACAGAGTTCACACGCATTATCTTTGTCAAGCGCATTGTTGACGATGATTGGTGACCGATCAAGTGTCGTAGCAAATTGCTCAGCCAGCCATTGCGGCTCTTCAGCGTAACCTGAATCTTTGAGATAGTCATAAATGTTAGGTAAACCCTTACCAGAACAAACACGTTCGAAACTCACATGCGGAAAGCGGGCCATTAGATAGCGCAGCAATTCAACTTGAAATGTGTTGACAGGAGCGAAATCGGCATGACCACCCTCGGAGGTATGTGCCTGATAATGAGAACCATCCCAGGTCAGAAATCCTTCACCGAGTCCGGTACCTGGGGCAATGATGGCAATTGCGCCACCGGAGACTCTCTGCCCTTCATTCAGTGTATGAAGGTCTTGCGATTCCAGATGGGGTACGGAGTGAGCAATGGCGTCCAAATCATTCAACAGGCGAACAGATGGGATTTGCAATGCTTGCTGAAGTTGATGCTCATCCATCATCCATGGCAAGTTTGTGATGCTAGCATGGCCAGCTACTACAGGTCCCGCTACGCCAAAACTTGCTCGATCGATTGGGAAATCGTGTTGCGCAAGAAACTCACGCACAAGCGATTCGAGGTCAGGGTAATTCACACTAGAGTATGTCGCCTCAGCATAAGGTTTTCTCCAGCCTGTCTCGGATGAGAAAACAGCCAGGTTTGTTTTTGTTCCACCGATATCACCAGCCAATAACATATAATTATACTCCTTACAAGAGGCCAGCCAGATTAGTAAATGACTGATTTTCTATATCATATCAAATTTAGTTCCTTTATGGGAAATGTGTGGGGCTTCCGTACAAACGCGAACTTCAGCCATTCTCTCTTGTGAAAAGATATAATACCATCGATGTGTAACAAATTGGTGGCATTCGGGACAAGATAATCAAAGAATAGAAGTACAACAGATGGGAGACACGTAACAATGAATGAGTATGATGCAATTATAATTGGGGCTGGCCAGGCAGGAGGACCTCTTTCTACAGCATTGGCACAAGCTGGTCAGAAAACGGCCATTATTGAGCGAGTGCACGTGGGCGGGACGTGTATTAACGAGGGATGCACACCCACCAAAACGATAGTCGCGAGCGCGCGTGTAGCTTATCTAGCACGCAGAGCAGCCGACTACGGGGTAGAGACTGGTCCTGTATCAGTAGATATGACAGTGGTGAGGAAACGTAAACGCGATATTGTAGACAGCTTTCGCACTGGCAGCGAACGGCAAATTGTGAGTGCAGAAGGAGATGATCTTTTGATGGGTGAGGCTCGCTTTATCGAGCCGAAAGTGGTGGAGGTTCGCTTAAATACAGGTGAGATACGCACGTTATCTGCAAACACTATTTTCATCAATGCTGGGGATCGCCCATCAATACCTCCTATCGATGGTATTGAAAATGTGCCGACACTGGATTCGACATCCATCATGGAATTGGATAGCGTGCCAGAGCACCTGTTGGTATTTGGAGGTAGTTATGTCGCATTGGAATTCGGGCAAATGTTCCGGCGCTTCGGGAGCAGAGTGACGATTATACAGCGAAGCGCGCACTTGCTGTCACGCGAAGATACCGACATAGCTGACGAAGTTGCTAACATTTTACGTGAAGATGGCATAGAAATATTGCTTGAAACGAGCGCTTTACATGTTGCCCAAAACTTAAATGGAAGCATCGAGATGGCTGTGGGTACAGCAGAAGGCGAACGAACCCTGACAGGATCGCATTTGCTTGTAGCAGCCGGTAGAGTACCCAACACCGATTGGTTGAATGTAGAAGCAGCAGGGATAGAGACTGATAAACGTGGTTTTATCCAGGTGAATGAGAGACTAGAAACCAATGTGCCAGGTGTTTATGCGCTTGGGGACATTAAGGGAGGTCCTGCTTTTACACATATTTCCTACGACGATTTTCGCATCATACGCACGAATTTACTCGAACATGGAAATGCAAGTATACGTGATCGCCTGGTGCCTTATACAGTATTCATTGACCCTCAACTTGGACGCATTGGGTTGAGTGAGTCAGAAGCACGGGCATCAGGTCGTGCTATTCGTGTTGCAAAGATGCCAATGAATTATGTAGCACGAGCATTAGAAATAGATGAGTCGCGAGGGTTCATGAAGGCTGTAGTTGATGCTGAGAGCGGTCAAATCCTGGGGTGTGCAATTCTAGGGATTGAGGGTGGCGAGATTATGGCGATGATAGAGATGGCGATGATGGGCAAATTGCCTTATACTGTGCTTCGTGATGCTGTGTTCGCCCATCCAACGCTCGCGGAATCATTGAATAATTTGTTTACGATGTTTGATCAGTAGTAGGAGGAAAATTATATTTATTGATGTGGGTGTGCGAACATCCACCGTTGGGCCGATGAATCGGCGGTGAGCACGATAAATCCTGGCAAGGAGAGGGTGTTCCCGCTTGTCACTCAGGACGAGGGCCGTTGAATCGGCGGTAATACGCATCAACCGAAGCCACGAACCAGCCTGGGATCGGCCAGGAGTTGACAGGTATTGGGCCTCTTGCGACGGGAATTGATGGTACAGCCCGTCTGCATCATCTGGGCTGTTCGCTCTACGATCGTGT
>WNGE01000571.1_pt1 | contig 101745 bp, 97 predicted proteins | sample 5400651 | NCBI WGS metagenome assembly WNGE01 (sample SAMN13153370, study PRJNA577476) | soil metagenome | isolation source: 60 cm soil or saprolite under grassland replicate 2 | place: USA:California | collected 2016-06-15 | reverse complement strand
CCCAGATCCGCATCTTTCAGGATCAGGGACTCGATGGCGTCGAGGTGCGGCACCCGAGCCACCCGCCCGCGGTCGAGCAGCGGCTCACCCGGATCGCCGAACGGCTGGGACTCGGCATCAGCGGCGGGTCCGACTGGCACGGCGAGAGCGAGTACGGGGAAAGCCACGCCCCGTTGGGCGGGATGCGCGTGCCCGACACCTGGCTCGAACATCTCGAACACCGGCTGGAGCTCACAACGAAGAAAACGGGGAGGGCGGGAAGGACATGAGTGAACCGCTACCGATCGGCAGCAAGGCACCGGCGTTCAACGCGGCCGCGTCCGACGGCAAGACCTACGCGCTCGGCGACCTGTTGCAGCACGGGCCGGTGGCGCTGGTCTTCTATCCGGGCAACAATACCCCCGGCTGAAACCGCCAACTCTCCGCCGTGCGCGATGAGATCGCCAAATTCACTGCCGCCAAGATGCAGCCGCTGGGCGTGAACCCCGCCGGCGTCGACAGCCATCGCGGTTATGTCGAGAAGATGCGGTTCAACTTTCCGCTCCTCTCCGATCCCGAGCGGTCGATCGCCGGCGCATACCACGCGCTGAAGGACGATGGCAAAGGAATTCAGCGGACCGTCTACGTCATCGGCCGGGACGGAACCGTCCGATTCGCGCAGCGTGGCGCCCCTCCCGTGGACGACATCGTCGGTGCCCGCTGATCTGCATGGCAAGGTCGCGCTCATCACGGGCGTCGGCCGGGTCGGCCAGATCGGCCATGCGGTAGCGCGCGGCTTCGGACGCGCGGGCGCGAAGTTGCTGCTGGCGGACGTCAACGCGGTCGGCCTGGCCGATCGCGTGAAGGAGTTTGCCGCGGAGGGCATTGCCGCCAGAGCGTCGGCGGGTGACCTCACGCAGCCGGCTGCCGCGCGCGCGGCGACCGCGGCGGCGCAGTCGCATTTCGGCGGTCTCGACATCCTCGTCAACGTGGCGGGTGGATTCTTCAGCTTCGGCCCGTTCACCGAAGTGAAGCCCGAAATTCTCGACCGCGAGATTGCGGTGAACTTCAAGACGGCGTTCTTCATGTGCCAGGCGGCGATGCCGCTGCTGATGTCCCGCGGCAGCGGGGGGGGCGCGATCGTCAACTTTGCGTCCATCGCCGTCGTCCGTTCCCTGATGCACATGTCGGCCTACAGCGCTGCGAAGTCGGCGGTGGCCGGCCTCACGCGCGAGCTCGCGCGGGAATACCGCGACGCCAATGTCCGCGTGAACGCCGTAGCGCCCGCGACGGTCCGGACCGCCGACAACGTCGCCCAGATGGCGGATACCAAGACCCCCCTCGTCGAGCTGGACGAGGTGGTGAATACCGTGCTGTTCCTCGCGAGCGACGAAGCCAGCGCGATTACGGGACAGATCGTGCCGGTCACGGGGAAGGCGTACTAGTGCGGCTCGAAGGAGCGGCCGCACTCGTGACTGGAGCGGGAAAGCGGATCGGCCAGGCGATCGCCATCGGGCTGGCGCAATCCGGTTGCGACGTCGCGGTCCACTACCACGGGTCGGCAACGGGCGCGGAAGAGACGGCGCGCGCCGTACAGGGCACCGGCCGGCGGGCCGAGCTGTTGCGGGCCGACTTGCGCGATGCGGCGGCCGCGCGCGGCCTCGCCGATCAGGCGGCGCGCGCCTTGCAACGCCTCGACGTCGTCGTCAATTCTGCGGCCATCATGGTGCGCCAGCCGGTCGAGGCGGTGACGCCGGAGAGTTGGGATGCGACGCTCGATCTCAATCTGCGCGCCATGTTCTTCGTCGCGCAGGGTGCCATCCCGCATCTGCGCCGAGCCAAGGGGAAGATCGTCAACATGGCGGACATCGCGGGGATGGAGCCCTGGCCCGCCTATGTCCCGCATTGCGTCAGCAAAGCCGGCGTCGTCATGCTGACGAAGGCGCTCGCCCGCGCGCTGGCGCCGGACGTTGCCGTCAACGCGGTCGCCCCGGGGGCGGTGCTGCTTCCGGAAGACTGGGACGAGCAGGCGCGCGAGCACATTCGTGAGACCACGCCGCTCGAGCGCCTGGGGTCCCCGGCGGACATCGTCGCGGCGGTACGGTTTCTCCTGGCCGGCACTGATTACGCCACCGGGACCGTGCTGGTCGTGGACGGAGGGAGACTCATCCGCGGTCCTCAGACTGATGACCGATAACCGACAACCGACAACCGATGACCCCCGAAGAGCGTCGCCGGTACCTCGAACATGCTCGGGAACTGTTTAATGGCGGCGAGTTCTGGCTCGCTCACGAAGCGTTGGAAACAGTCTGGCGTTCTATTATTAAGCAAGACGAAGCGCGGGTCTGGCAGGGCCTCATTCAAGCGGCCGCCGCGTTGCTGCACCGGACGCGCGGGAACCGGCACGGCACGGTCGTGGTTGGAGCAGCGGCGCTCGCGAAGCTGGCCGGCCCGCAGCGACCAGACATTGAATTCGAAACGGTTCGGTTTCGCGCGCAGTTGGCGCGCACCCTGGCGGGGGAGGGCGATCCCCCGCGGCTGGAATTCAGACACCCATGACTGAGCGTACCGCACTCATTTACGACGTCGTGATTGTGGGCGCCGGCCCCGCCGGGCTGTGTGCCGCGCTGTACGCCGGCCGCGGCATGCTCACCGCCGTCACGATCGAGCGCGGCGCGCCCGGTGGTGAGCTCCTCAATACCGATCTGATCGAAGACTACATCGGCTTCGAGAGCATCAAGGGGTGGGAGCTGGCACAGAAGATGGCGGAGCACGCCAAGAAGTTCGGCGCCGAGATCGTGACCGATACCGTCGAGCGCATCAGCAAGGACGCCGAGGGCTGGTTCGACGTGCACACCGCGCGTGGCAACGTCTATCGCAGTCAGGCCGTGATCCTCACCGCGGGCGGCACACCCGTCAAGCTCGGCGTGCCGGGCGAAAAGGAGTTTGCCGGCAAGGGCGTCTCGTATTGCGCGGTATGCGACGGCGCCTTCTTCAAAGGGGAGCGCCTCGCCGTCGTGGGCGGCGGCGATGCCGCCGTCGAAGAAGCCGACTATCTCACGCGCTATGCGAGCAAGGTGCACCTGGTGCACCGCCGCGACGAATTCCGCGCGTCCAAGCTCCTGCAGCAGCGGGCGTTCGCGAATCCGAAGATCGAGGTCATTCGTAACACGATCGTGCCGGAAATCGTGGGCAACGTGAAAGGCGTCACGCATGCGGTGCTCGAGCACAGCACGACGGGCGAGCGCTCCAATCTCGACGTCGGCGGTGTGTTCATCTTTGCGGGGTTCAAGCCGAATACCCAGCTCGTCGAAGGGCACGTGGACCACGATGCCGGTGGCTACCTGATCACCGATAACCGGATGATGACCTCCATGGCGGGACTCTTCGCCGCGGGCGACGTGCGGAGTCAGGTCACGCGGCAGATCACGACGGCCGTGGGCGATGCGACGACGGCGGCGATCGCCGTCGAGAAGTACCTCAAGTCCCTGCGCGAGCACCAGGGCGACGGCAAAGGCAAGAAGTGAAGATCGTCCCGATCCCCAACGGCATGTTCGCCGAGAACTGCTTTCTCGTCATCGACGAGCAGACGCGCCAGTGCGCCATCGTCGATCCCGGCCAGGACGCGGGCCTGATTCTCCATAAGATCGAGCAGTCGGGTGCCCAGCCGGTGGCCGTCTGGCTCACCCACGCGCACGTCGATCACGTGCTCGGCGTGGCGGAAGTCGCGCGTCGGACGGGGGCGATCGTGTGCCTGCATCCGGCTGACCGCCCGCTGTATGACGGTGTTGCGGAGCAGGCGGCATGGTTCGGTCTCGCCGCGCCCGAGCAACAGCCCGCTCCCGACCGCGACCTGGTTGCCGGCGAGCACCTGAAGGTCGGCGGTCTGAGCTTTGACGTGCGGCACGCCCCCGGGCACTCTCCCGGGAGCGTCTGCATCGTGGGCCATGGCGTTGTCTTCACCGGCGACGTGCTGTTCGCCGGATCGATTGGACGAACTGACCTCCCAGGCGGCGACTACGAAACGCTGATCGCCAGCATCGAGCGCGAGTTGCTCCCGCTCCCCGACGATACCATCGTTTACAGCGGACATGGACCCGAAACGACCATCGGACGGGAGCGCCGCACGAATCCCTTCCTCAACCGCATCTACCGCAGCGCCTAAACCTCGGCCGCGGTGCATGCGCTGCGGTGCCGACGTACAGCCGAAGCCCTGGGGCTGCAAGAATCCGTGTCCGAATTGCGGGTTCCTGTATCCGCTCGGCGATTGTTCTGATTGAACCACTTCCTCGCCATCGTGCTGCTCGCGATCGACTGCGCGGCCCGCGCGGGGCGCATTCAGCTCGCCAGCTCGGCCGCGGGCGGGCGCCTGACGTTCCTCGATGCGCTGCGCTTGAACCTCTACGGCGAAGCGGCCTCGACGTTCACCCCGAACCGCCTCGGCGGGGAGCCGGCGCGGTTCCTCGGCATGACGTGGTCCGGGTTGCGCGTCGTCACGGCGCTGGTGGCGTTGGGGGTTGAGGTCGCCGCCGAATGGCCCGTGTTCGGCGTCGTGGCGGTCGCGCTGGTCGCGTACTACGTCCCCGACTGGAGTCAGGCGGCGGATCGCTTCCTGACGCACAGCCTGGCGCGCGATCTGCTCGGGTTCGAGCTGATCGCCCTCGTCGCGCTGCTCGTTATCTGGACGCTGCAGCGGTTGGTGCGGCCTGGCGCGATCCGGCATCGCGTGCGGCGGCAATGGCGTGTCGCGCTGGCGCACGTGCGCCGGGCACCGTGGTGGGTGTTGTTTGGAGGCGCGTTGCTGACCGTCGTCAGCCTGGCGGCGCGTGCGTTGATTCTGCCGGCGCTGGTCTGGGGGCATCCCGTGGCGCCGTCGTTTAGCGTCATGTTCTTCGGATCGTTGGCGCTGTTGCACGCGCCGCTGGTGGTGCCGCTGCCGTCCGGTGGGGGCGGCATCGAGGTGGCTTTCCTGTCGGGCTTCGCGGGAGACTTCGGGCCCGGGCATCAGGTGACGATGCTGCTGCTCTGGCGGTTCTACACGACGATCCTGCTGACCGTGCTCGGCATGTACCTGCTGGTGCGCACGCATGGCGCGGCTGCCGCCAAGGAGCTGTTTACCGTCGGCTGGTTTCGCCGCCGCTAGGAGCGGGAGCCATCGCCATCAACACGATGGTGCGCTCCTCGGCGCGCGCGATGCCGTGCGGAATGCCCGCGGGCGCCGCAATGAAATCGCCCGGGCCGGCGCGAACCTCGCGCTCGCCGATGAGGAAAGTGGCCTTTCCGCGTAGCACTACATAGAATTTGTCGGCGCCGGCGTGGGTGTGAGCGTCCTGCGCCTGACCCGGCTCGAGGCAGTTGAGCCCGACGATGAGCCGATGCGATCGGAAACAGTCGACCTTTGTCATGGCATCGGGTCGAAACGTGGCGCGGTCCGGCAGATGCTGAATCAATTCACGGGATTCCATGGGCGATTCCTGGCTCCAGACGGACGGCGGTCGAATCGACGGAGGGGCGGTGGGTCAAACGCGTATCGAACGTGATCCCCTCGGGGAGCTGCCGGTCCCCACTGAAGCGCTGTGGGGCATCCAGACCGAACGGGCGCGGCAAAACTTCCCCATCTCCAATCTGCGACCTCTCCCCGCCTTCGTCGACGCCGTCATCCTCATCAAGAAAGCCGCCGCGCTCACCCATCGCGAAACCGGACGTCTCGACCGCAAGCTCGCCGACGCGATCATCGCGGCGGCCGACGAGGTGCTGGCCGGCGGCCACCGCGACCAGTTCGTCGTCGACCCCTATCAGGCCGGCGCGGGCACGTCGCACAACATGAACGGCAACGAGGTGCTCGCCAACCGCGCCAATGAGCTGCTCGGCGGCAAGCGGGGCGACTACAAGCCGGTGCATCCGAACGATCACGTCAACATGGCGCAGTCGACCAACGACGTGATTCCCACCGCCATCCGGCTCGGTGCGCTGTCGCAGCTGGCGGCGCTCACGGAGTCGCTCACACGGCTGGCGCGCGCATGCCTCGCGAAGGGCGAGGCGTTTGACAATATCGTGAAATCAGGACGGACGCACCTGCAGGACGCGACGCCGATCCGCCTCGGCCAGGAATTCACCGCGTTCGGGCACACCGTCGAGCGCAACCGCGACCGGATCACGCGCGCCGCCGACGATCTGCGCGATCTCGGCATCGGCGGTACGGCCGTGGGTACGGGGCTCAATGCGGAGCCGCAGTACCCGGCGCTCATGGTCACGCATCTCCGCGCGATGACCGGCCTCGAGCTGCGCGAAGGCAAGGACCGCGTGCAATTGATGCAGTCGCTGGGCGATGCCGCGGCCTTTTCGGGCGCCTTGCGGACGTACGCCGCCGATCTCGGCAAAATCGCCGGCGATTTGCGCCTGCTCGCGTCGGGGCCACGCACCGGCTTCGCCGAGATTCTGCTTCCTGCGGTGCAACCCGGGTCGAGCATCATGCCGGGGAAAGTGAATCCTTCCATTCCCGAGATGGTGAATCAGGTCTGCTTCCAGGTGATCGGCAACGATGTCACCGTCACCACGGCCGCGGAGGCGGGGCAGCTCGAATTGAACGTCATGATGCCCGTCATCGCCCACAACATCCTGATGTCGATGATGATCCTCAGCAACGCCACGCGCGTGCTGGCGGAGCGCTGCGTCGAGGGCATCGCAGCCAACGCCGCGCAGAGCGCGCACTGGCTGGAGCGCAGCCCGGCGCTCGTCACGGCGCTCGCCCCCAAGATCGGCTACGCCGAAGCCGCGAAGTTGGCGAAGGAGGCCGTGGCGAAGAATGTCACCGTACGCCAGCTGGTGATCGAGAAGGGACTGTTGAAAGGGAAGGAGCTCGACGAGGTCCTCGATTTGCGGGCGATGACGGAGCTGGGCGTGCCGGGGGAGCGGAAGAAGCAGTGACTCTCACAACGGAGACGCGCGCATGAACTGGATCGCCGGATTGATCGCAGGCGTCGTGGCGTACCTCGTGGACTGGGTCGTGTGGAGCAAGGTGTTCACGAAGGGCATGGACGCATTCATGGTCACGATGACGCCGGAGGAGATGAAGCGGTTCATGGGCCCGGCGTTGGTGAAGTCGGCGGTGCTGTCGCTCGTGTTCGGGCTGCTGTTCGCGTGGTTCTACGGCCGTTTCCGCGGCGCGTTGTGGGTCAGCGGTGGCGGCCCGCTCGCCGGTATGGAGTTCGCCACCGTGCTGTGGTTGCCGACGATTTGTCTCGCGACGCTCGGCAGCAGCGTGTGGTACGTCAAGGCGAAGCCGCTGCAGATGGCGACCTGCTGGGCGTGGCTGATCCGCATGAACGCGGCCGGGCTGGTGGTGGGTTTGCTCGTGAAGTGATCAAGAGTCACCGCACTCGCGGGCGCGACGCGGCTTTGCGACTGAACCTGGGTACACGACGACACAATGGCTGACGGATGCGAGCCTAGCGGGGTTGCAGGTGCAAGGACTTCTGATCGGCGGTCTGGAAACCGGCGCAACGTTGGATGCAAACGCGACCGGCTGCACGCGTCATGGGGCTGACGGTGATGCGTGACTTCTTCGTGCTCGTGCAATGTCGCGGACGTAGCGCCGAGCGTGGCGAGCGAGCGGACGCGTAGATCGAGCGACACGGAACGGCCCCCCCCACGGTCGTGACCGCCGTCACAACCTAACGCGAACGGCCCCGCGACGTCTCCTGTGGGTCAGGGCTGGCCTTGGCGGCCACCGGTCGCCCCCACGCAGATCACGCGGATACAAAGGACTCTTGATATGCCGTCACGCTTTCGCGCCGGCCTCTTGATCGGCACCTGGCTGCTCAGCGCCTGCGACGCCGGCACGGAGCCGCCGGTAAACCCTGCCATTTCAGTGACCGCCGCTCCCGCCGACCAGACAGTGGTCGCCGGGCAAACCGCCACGTTCAGCGTTACTGCGAACAGTTCGTCAATGCTTTCGTATCAGTGGCAGAAGAACGAGACCGATATCCCGGGTGCGACGTCATCCGCCTACGTGACGCCGGCCGCAGATACGAGTGCCGACAACTCACAGTTCGCGGTTCGTATTTCCGCCGGAACCTCCTCTGTCACGACCACCCCGGCCACGCTGCACGTGTTCTCGGACACGGCGATTCCCGTGCCCACCGAGTACGCCGTGGATCCGGCCGTAACCGATAGCGCTATCGACTTACCCCAGGGATTTCACTACGCATCCATCAATACCGCCGTGACGCCGAAGGGAAGACTGTTTGTGTTCATGCCCGGCACAGGCGGAGTACCGTCGGTTTACCGGCTCATCGTTCAGGCCGCAGCCAACAACGGTTTTCACGCTATCGGCTTGGCCTATGAGAACGCCATCTCGGTAGTTGACCTGTGTAGTACAAGCCCAGGCTCGACCGATCCCGACTGTGCGGGGAGGGTCCGTGAGGAACGATTCAGCGGGCAAGACATATCGCCGCTGATCATTGTGGATCCTCCCAACGGAATTCAAAATCGTCTCACCAAAGCGCTGGTCTATCTGGCGCAACAGCATCCGCAGGACGGCTGGGGCCAATTCCTGGACGACAGCGGCACCATTCTATGGGACCGGGTGCGCCTCTCCGGTCACTCGCAGGGTGGCGGCATGGCGGGCTACATCGCGAAACAGAAGCAACGGGTCGATCACGTGTGCTTCTTTGCGTCCCCGGGCGATGTGAATTACGTAGTGGTCGGGCAGCTCGCTTCGTGGGTGCTCGCTCCGGGCAACCTCACGCCGGCGGCGAGCTATTTCGGTTTTTCGCATCAGCGCGACGGCATGCTCCCGTGGACGTTGGCCCAGCGGGAATGGTCAGCGTTGGGTATGGCCGCGTTCGGTTTGCCCGTCGATGTCGACGACGTCGCGCTCCCCTTTAACCAAAGTCACATGCTGTCGAGCAATTTGGATAAACCATCGTCAGTAACCGAGCCCGACGCGCAGTACTACCACGGCACCCCTGTGAGAGACTTATTTACGCCGTTGGATGGGAACGGATTACCCACCTATCGGCAGGTCTGGCAATACCAGTGCTTTCTGTAGGTAAGTAACCCCGACTTTCCCCGCGGGCTTAGCCGGGTTGTGTGGATCCCGCTTCGCGATCTTGGTCAGAGTGCCGTGAGGCCGGCAGAAGTTGTAGACCATGAAGTGGACGGCCACGGCGTGCGCGTAATTCGACCTTCTGACCCACGACCAGCGTAAGTCGGAAGCTTGAATCCCGATAACGCCTCTCGCATATTCCGGCCATGCGCGTTACCACCTGGGCGGAATACGGCCTCATCGTTTCAATTCATCTCGCGCGGCGGTCGGGGCAGGGCCCCGTCGCAGCCCGCGAGCTGTCCGAGCAGGAACGCCTCCCGCACGATTACGTCGAACAGATCCTGCTGCGCCTGCGGCGCGCCGGTTTGGTCGAATCGGTGCGTGGCGCCCGCGGCGGGTACCTGCTGGCGCGCCCCGCCCAGGACGTCAGCGTGAAGGATGTCATCGAAGCGTCGGAGCATGTGACCTTCGAGGTGAACTGCGACCTCCACCGTGTGGACGATGAGCGCTGCGATCCGGCGACCGCCTGCAGCATTCGTCCCGTCTGGCGCATGCTCGAGCGGCGCATCAACGAAGTCCTCGCCAGCGTCAGCCTGGCCGACCTCCAGCATGCCGAGCCACAGGTTTATCAGATCGCCGGGGTAGCGTCAGTCCATTGACGACGCTGTCGCATGAGGAGCTGCTGCGGTACTCCCGGCACCTCACGCTTCCCGATGTAGGTCTCGAAGGCCAAGCGAAGCTGCGCGACGCGCGCGTCCTGCTTATCGGCGCGGGCGGGCTGGGATCGCCGGCGGCGTTGTATCTCGCCGCCGCCGGCGTGGGAACGCTGGGACTGGTGGACTTCGATCTCGTCGATCTCAGCAACCTGCAGCGCCAAATCCTCCACGGCACGTCCGGTATTGGCAGCGCGAAAACGGAATCGGCGCGGGCGCGCCTGCGCGACATCAACCCCCATGTGCAAGTTGCGACGTTCGCGGAGCGTCTGACGTCGGCCAACGCCCTCACCATCCTTCGCGACTTCGACATCGTCGTCGACGGTTCCGACAACTTCCCCAGCCGCTACCTCGTCAACGACGCCTGCGTGCTGCTGGGCAAGCCCGATGTGTACGGGTCGGTGTTCCGGTTCGATGGGCAGGTCTCGGTGTTTTACGCGAAACAGGGGCCGTGCTATCGCTGTCTCTACGCCGAGCCGCCCCCGCCCGATCTCGTGCCGTCGTGCGCGGAGGGTGGAGTGCTCGGCGTGCTGCCCGGAATCATCGGATCGCTGCAGGCCCTCGAAGCGATCAAGCTGATCGTGGGGTTTGGCGAGCCGTTGATCGACCGCCTGCTGTTGTTCGATGGCCGACGGATGCAGTTCCGAGAGCTGGCGCTCGAAAAGGATCCCGAGTGCCCGGTCTGCGGCATTCATCCGACCGTCACGTCACTCATCGATTACGCAGCATTCTGCGGAATGGGGGAAGAGGGAAGAGGGAAGGGGGATGGGGCGGAGATCAGTGCCCGAGAGCTGCAACGCGAGCGCGGCTCCAAGCCGGACCTCGTGCTGCTCGACGTCCGCGAACCGCGCGAGGCGCAGATCGCCCACATCGAAGGTGCCCGGCTGATTCCGCTGCGCGAGCTGCCGCGCCGGCTAGCCGAGCTGCCGGGACACGCGGAGATCGTAACGCATTGCCATCACGGCCAACGCTCGCTCCAGGCGCGCGAGATTCTCAAAGGAGCAGGATTCGCGAACGTGCGGAGCCTGGCGGGGGGCATCGACGCATGGTCACGCGAGGTGGATGAAGAGGTCCCGAGATACTGAGTGCCGAAGGGGGGACTCGAACCCCCACGGGCTTGCGCCCACTGGCTCCTGAAGCCAGCGCGTCTACCAGTTCCACCACTTCGGCGCGATTTTTTAGGAACGGCAATCTAGATCGTTGTATAACCCCAAGTCAATGCGTATCTTGCCTGCGATAGCGTGGAAAAAATCTCCATCGCCAGGAACCCCAAAGCCCGGCACGACTACCATCTCCTGGAAACGTGGGAGGCGGGTCTCGTGCTGAGTGGCACCGAGGTCAAGTCGCTGCGTGATCGCAAAGCGAGCTTGAGTGAAGCGTACGCCCACGTGCGCAACGGCGAAGTCTGGCTCGAAGGCATGACGATCTCACACTACGGGCCGGGCAGCTACAACAATCCGCCGCCGGCCCGTTCCCGAAAGCTCCTCCTTCATAAGCGCGAAATCCGCAAGCTGCTGGGCGCGACGACGCAGAAGGGTCTGACCGTCGTGCCGCTCGAAGTCTACTTCAAGGACGGATTGGCCAAGGTCGCGATCGCGCTCGCCAAGGCCAAGAAGGCGCATGACAAGCGTGAGGACTTGAAGCGGCGTGTCGCTGAACGCGAGATGGCACGGGTCGTGAAGGGGAGACGGTCATGACGGTTCTCCTGCTCCTCGCCGCCCTGGTGCCGCAGCAAGTCTTGATTGCCACGCCGCGCGGCCAGGTCAGCATTCCCGTGATGAATGAACAGGGTGCGGCCGCGGTCGCGGCCGTCCTGCTCGCTCGGCCCCTCGGGTTGACGGTGTCATTGGACGGGTCGTCCGCGCACGTGACGTTGGGAGATCGCAGCTTCGACTTCGATATCGGGTCGCCCTTTGTGCGTTACGAAGGGGCGGCGTATCCGCTGGTTGGCGCGCCGTACGTCGCCCGGGATACCCTCTTCCTGCCGCTGCACTGGCTCACCGATCACGTGCCGCGTCTGCTCGCGGGCCGCTACCGCTGGGACCCGTGGCTCGCCCGGCTCGACGAACGGCCGGTTGCGTCTCTCCCGCTGATCGCCAGCACTGCGCCGTCCCCCGCGCCCCTCCCGAACCTCCCGCCGGCCGTCATCGCTGCGCCCAATCCGATCACGGGTCTGCGGCTGGTGCACACGATCGTCGTCGATCCGGGGCACGGCGGGGTCGACCCCGGCAATCCGGGATTGCACTTTCCGCGCGGTCTGACGGAAAAGGACATCACGCTCGGGATCGGCAGGCTGCTGCGCGCCGAGCTGGTACGACGTGGCCTGAATGTGGTCCTCACGCGCGCCACGGACACGCTGATCGACCTGGCGAACCGGCCGTTGTTCTGCCGCGCCGATTGCGATCTGTTCGTCAGCATCCACGTCAATGCGATGCCCGTCGGCCGGCGGCAGACACAGGTGAACGGCGTGGAGACCTATTTCGTCTCCGACGCCAAGACCGAAGACCAGAAGCGCGTGGCGCAGATGGAAAACGCCGCGCTGCGATTCGAGACGGCGCCCGGGCTCGACGGGAGCGGGTCGCTCGGCTTCATTCTGCACGACTTGCAGCTGAACGAGTATCTCCGCGAGTCGGCGCGCCTCGCCGAGTTGGTGCAGGGCAAAGTGGCGGGGATTCATCCCGGTGAAAACCGCGGCGTCCAACAGGGCCCGTTCCTGGTGCTGGCAGCGGCGCGCCGCCCCGCGATTCTCGTCGAAGCCGGATTCGCCACGAACCCTGGCGACGGCGCGTTCCTCGCCTCGAGCCAGGGACAACACAAGATCGCCACCGCGATCGCCGACGGCATCGTCGCCTATCTGCTCGAGTTCGAGCGCAAGCTCGCGGTGGGGACCGGAGGCGGGCAGGCGCGATGACCGGCCGGCGCTGGAGCGCATTGACTCTGATCTGGTCGCTGGCGGGTTGTGCCTACTATAACGCCATGTGGAGTGCCGAGCATTATGCCTCGGATGCGCGGCACCTCGAGGAGCGCGGGCAAGTCTCCGAAGCGCGCGCCCAATGGGCGCTTGCCGCCGCCAAAGCCGAAGCGGTCGTGCAGCGTCATCCACGCAGCCGTTGGGCAGACGACGCGCTGGTTCTGCAGGTCGAGGGGATGGCCCGATCCGGTCAGTGCCAGGATGCCGCCGAGCCAATCGCGCGAGCAGACACGAGTGTCAAGGAGCCGGCGCTGCGGGAGCGGGTGGAGCTCGCCACGGCCCAGTGCGCGCTCGCCGCACGCCATCCGCAGCAGGCCGCCGCGGCGCTGGCGCTGCCGCTCGCGTCCAAAGACGGCGGCCGCCGCTCGCGCGCCGAGTACTTGGCGGGGGAGGCGGCGGTGCAGCAGTTCGATTATGACGCTGCCGTGAAGCATTTCGAACGATCGCGTGAGCCGGCGGCCCTTCCCGCGCTGGTGCGCGCGCACCTGTTGGCCGGGCGACCGGCCGACGCGACGACCGCGCTCAACGCGCTCGACAACAGTTCACGATTCGAGTCCGATCGGATGGATCTTCTCGCCCAGCTTGCCGCGACCGGCGGTGGGGGGGGAGGGGGGGGAGGGGGGGGGCCCGAAGCGGCGTCCGCGGCGCTGGATCGCATGCTCGGGCGCGTCCGCTTGCCGCCCACGGAGCAGGCCAAGCTGCTGATCGCGGACGCCGAGCGTCGCCTCGCGCACGCCGACTACGACGCGGCAGCGGCGCGGTATCGACGCGCGGCCGACATCGCGCCGGTCGAGACGGCCGAGGCGGGAATGGCGCTCGTTGGTCAGCAACGCGTCGTGATCGCGCGGGCGACCGGCCGCAGTGACTTGGCGCCGGTCGCGGCTGAGCTGGCGCGGCTCCAGCGCGTCTCTGCCGGCGGCGCGGCGGCGAAGCGCTGGCTCGATCTCGTCACCGCCGTCATCCCGGTCCCCGAGACGCCGGGCATGCGCTTTCGCATGGCTGAGCTGGCGCGCGATTCGCTGGGTGCTCCTGCGCTCGCCGGCCAGCTCTTCCTCGATGTGACTGCCGGAGATACCGGCTCGCTCTACGCACCCAAAGCGCTGGTGGCGGCGCTCGCGCTCCTGCCCGACCGCCGTGATTCGATTGCGCGGGTCTTGGACACGCGCTACGCCGCGTCGCCCTATACGCGAGTGTTCCATGGAGAGCCAAGCGTCGCCTACGCGGCGGCGGAGGACTCCCTCGCGCGCGAGCTCGGCGTGCAATTCGCGCAGAGCACAACCGCTCCCTCCGGAGCGCGCTTTGACGCTCCGATTCCGGGTCCTCGGGGTCCGTGGCTCGACGAACCGGAACAGCGTGCGCCGGTGAGGGGGGGGGCTGCGCGTCCAGCGCGCGGTCAGCCGCGTCCACCACCGGGGGGAGCGCGTCCCGCACCCGATCGCGACCGGCCGAAGCTGCCGGAGCGCCCGTGAGTGCGGCGAATCTTTTCGGGACCGATTTCCAAAATCCGATTCTGCTTGCTGCTGGGACCGCCGGCTTCGGCCGGGAGCTCGATCGCGTCATCGATCTCGACCTGCTCGGCGGCATTGTCACGAAGGCCGTCACACCGGAACCGCGTCAGGGCCATCCCGCGCTGCGGGTCGCCGAGTTCCGTGGCGGCATGCTGAATGCCGTTGGCCTCGCGAATCCGGGCGTCGCGCAGGTTGCCGAGCACGACCTGCCGTGGCTGGCGCGGCGCTTGCGCCGGGCGCGCGTCATCGTGAACGTCGCGGGGGCGAGCGTCGCCGACTACGTGCAGGTAATCGAGCGGCTCACAGAGCTGGAAGGAATCACCGCGTTCGAGGTCAACGCGTCATGCCCCAATACGAGTGCGGGTGGTCTCGAGTTCGGCTCTGAGCCGCGAGGCCTGGCGGAGCTGGTGCGCGCCTGTCGCCGGGCGTCTACGCGGCCGCTCAGCGTGAAGCTCTCCCCGGTGCTCCCGGACATTCCCGCGATGGCGCGCGTGACGCTCGAGGAAGGGGCGGACGCGGTCAGCCTGGTGAATACGATGCCCGGATTGCTCGATAAGCGGCTCGGGAACGGCAGCGGCGGTTTGAGCGGTCCGGCACTGCTGCCGATCGGTGTCCTCGCCACCCGGCGCGTGCGCGAGCACGTGGGGATTCCCGTCATTGGATCCACGGGCGCCGGTGCGCATCGCGCGGGAGCTGACGCATGGCTGAGCTGATCGTCGCGTTCGATGTGTCGAGCGGACGTGAGGCACTCGCCCTGGCGGGACGATTGCCCGGCCTCAGGTGGGCGAAGATCGGACCGGTGCTGTTTGGCCGCGAAGGCCCGTCCCTCATCAAGGAGTTCACCCAGCGGGGTGTCCGCGTATTCCTCGATCTCAAGTGGCACGACATTCCCAACATCGTGGCGAGCGCGGTGGCGGCGGCGCGCGAGCTCGGGGTCTCGATGACCACCGTGCACTGCCTGGGGGGACGCGCGATGCTGACGGCTGCGGCCCGCGCCGGGGGGGCGGGGGGGGGACCGGACCTCGCTGTCGTCGGCGTCACGGTGCTGACGTCGCATGACGCCGCCGAGCTCGAGGGCGTGTTGGGGCGGGGCGTTCCCGACGTCGGCTTCGAGGCCGAACGCCTGGCGCGAGCGGCGCTGCAGGCTGGACTGCGCGGCGTCGTGGCCTCTGGTCAGGAACTCGGCCTGTTGCGCGAAGCGCTGGGTCCTGAGCCTTGGATCGTGGTGCCGGGCATTCGCGCGCCCGCCGACGCGGCCGGTGATCAGGTTCGCACGATCGAGCCGGCGGAAGCGGTACGCCGCGGCGCGACGCACCTGGTCGTCGGCCGGCCGATCACGACGGCCGCAGATCCGGTGGCGGCGTATCGGCGCCTCGTCGAAGCGCTCGATTGAGGGTATTAATCGATCCTATGCGGACGGCTCGCTGGTTTTCGATCTGCGCGGTGACGCTGCTGACGATCGGCGCACAGGGCCAGGCCACGCTGCTCGATGCGGCGGACCGGGCGAAGCGTGCCTGGTCCGCGCACGATGCGGAGGCCCTCGTGGGGCAAAGCTCGAACATCGTGCTCCAGCTCCCGGGTGCCGATCCGTCATCCCCCCTCGGCCGATCACAGGCAATCGCGCTGTTGCGCCGCTACTTCCGGCCTGCCGAGGAGCGGGGCCTCGACGTCACGACGATTCGCGAAGTGGAGCCGGGGAAAGGCTTCGTGGAGCTGAGCCGGCGGTACGTCGTGGCCGGAACCGCCGAATTGCGACGTGAGACGCTGTATCTGGGTTATCGTTTGCTGGACCGCCAATGGCGTCTCGCGGAACTGCGGAGCGCCCCGTAATCGCGCCCCTTGCGTGAAGTTACGACCCCGTCTATAGTTCAAGACTCAACCAGAACTTTTTACTTTTCCGGAGCAACCTGTTGAAGGTACGTTCGAGCGTGCGGCCCATCTGCGAGCACTGCAAAGTCGTCACGCGCCGGGGCGTGATCCGCGTGATCTGCAAACGCAACCCCAAGCATAAACAGCGGCAGGGTTAGGGAGAGGCATGGCTCGTATTGCAGGCGTGGATTTGCCACGCGACAAAAAGATCCAGTACGCACTTCCGTACATCTTCGGCATCGGTCCCAGCAACTCGATTCGCATTCTCGCCGAGACGGGCATCAGCCCCGACGCGCGTGTGCGTGATCTGCGCGACGCCGAGGTGGCGCGCCTGCGGCAGGTGATCGAGCGGGACTATAAAGTGGAAGGCGCGCTGCGCACGGAAGTCGCGATGAACATCAAGCGCTTGATGGACATCGGGACCTATCGGGGCGGTCGCCATCGCAAGAATCTGCCCGTGCGCGGCCAGCGCACCCATACCAATGCGCGCACCAAGAAGGGACCGCGGCGCGCCATCGCGGGCAAGAAGAAGCCCGTCCTGAAAAAGTAAAGGCACATGGCCGACGCAAAACCAGACCCGAAACCGGACGCGAAACCAGACGCCAAGCCAGCACCAGCTCGTGCGGCCGGTGGCGCCAAGCGCACCAAGAAGGTCGTCGAAGCCGAGGGCATCGCGCACGTCACCGCGACGTTCAACAACACGCTCATCACGATCACCGACCTGCAGGGCAACGCGATTACGTGGGGCTCTTCGGGGAAAGCGGGCTTCAAGGGCTCCAAGAAGTCGACGCCGTTCGCCGCGACGGTGGCGGCCGAGCAGGCGGCGCGCGAAGCGTTGAACCTGGGCGTCAAGCGCGTGCACGTGCGGGTGCAGGGGCCCGGCTCCGGCCGCGAGTCCGCCATTCAGGCACTCGCCAGCGCCGGGCTGCAGATCCGCTCGATTCGCGACGTCACCCCGATTCCGCACAACGGGTGCCGGCCGCCCAAGAAACGGCGGGTGTAACGGATGGCACGCTACACCGGTCCCGTGTGCAGGCTGTGCCGCCGCGAGGGCACGAAGCTGTTTCTGAAGGGCACGCGCTGCCTCACCGAGAAGTGCGCCGTCGAGCGGCGCGCCTACGCGCCGGGCCAGCATGGCCAGTCGACCGGCCGGCGCCGCAAAGCCTCGGAGTACGCGAAGCAGCTGCGCGAAAAGCAGAAGGTGAAGCGGATTTACGGCCTCTCCGAGCGGCAGTTCCGGAACATCTTCGAGCGCGTGCTCAAAGAGCCGGGCGTCACGGGTGAAGCGCTGCTGGTCGCGCTGGAGAGCCGGCTGGACAATCTGGTGTACCGGATGGGCTTCGCGACTTCGCGCAAGCAGGCGCGCCAGCTCGTGCGGCATCGCCACATCCAGGTCAATGGACGCACGCTGGACATTCCGTCCTATCGCGTGCGTTTGGGCGAAGAAGTCAAAGTCGCCGATGCGAGCCGCGAGCTCGTGCTGGTGAAGGTCGCGCTCGAGCAGTTTGGGCGCGGACAACCGGTTTCGTGGATCCAGGTGGACACTGACAAAGTGCTGGGCAGGATGACGGAGCGGCCCACCCGCGACGCCATCCCGATCGCGGCACAAGAACAGTTAATCGTCGAGCTCTATTCCAAGTGATTACGACTCTTGATTTGACGGGGTTGGTCCGGCCGCACCTGGTCGAGATGACCAAGCGCGAGGACAACCCGAATTCCGCCGAGTTCCGGCTCCAGCCGCTGGAGCGGGGCTACGGCTATACGCTGGGCAATTCGCTGCGCCGGCTGCTGCTCTCGTCGCTGCGCGGGGCCGCCGTCTGGGCGTTCCGCATCGACGGCGTCGTGCACGAGCATCAGACCATTCCGGGCGTCGTCGAAGACGTGCATCAGATCATCCAGCGGCTGAAGCAGCTGACGCTGGTGCTCGCGCCCGAAGTGGACGAGGCCGTGCTGCGGTTCAAGGTCGACAAGGCGGGTCCGGTGTACGCCCGCGACCTCGAGGCGCACGGCGCCGTCACGATTCAGAACCCCGAGCAGCTGCTCTTCACCGTGCAGGACGACCGCGACATCGCGGGCGAGCTGTACGTGAACAAGGGCCGCGGCTACGTGGAAGCCGAGCAACACCCCGTGGATCGCACGCTCGCCGTCGACGTGGTGCGCATCGACTCGATCTATAATCCCGTGCGGCGCGCGAACTTCACGGTGGCGGAAACGCGCGTTGGACAGCGCACCGACTACGACCGGCTGACGCTGACCGTCGAGACGAACGGCACGATTTCTCCCGAAGACGCCGTCGCCTACGCCGCCGCGCTCGCCCAGGAGCACTTCCGCTTCTTCGTGGACTTCGGCAAGGTGCCGATCGTCCCCGGCGAACCGGGGGGAGCCGGCAATGGCGGATCCGAGGGCGGGCGGCTGCGCGACGTGTTGAACCGCGCCATCGACGACGCCGGATTGTCGGTGCGGTCGGTGAACTCGCTCAAGAACTCGAATATTCGCACCCTGGGGGATCTGGTCCGCTACAAGGAAGACGACCTGCTCAAGGTCAAGAACGTCGGCGAGAAGGCGCTCGGCGAGATTGCGGAGCTGTTGCGTCGCGAAGGCCTGAACTTCGGGATGCAGCTGGAGGAGATGCCCGGCGGCGACATCCGGATCGTGGATCCGGGCAGCGCGCCCCTGGCGCAGCTGACGGGGACCGAGGAAGAGTAATGCGCCACCGCGCCAAGGGCCGGCAACTGTCGCGCACGTCGAGCCACAAGAAGGCGACGCTGAACAACATGGCGACGAGCCTCTTCATGCACGGCGGCATCCAGACCACCGAGGCGAAGGCGAAAGAGCTGCGCCCGTTCGCGGAGCGGCTCATTACGCTCGCGCGCCGTGGTGATCTGCACGCGCGCCGGCTCGTCGAGCGGCGGCTCAAGGACAGGGCCGTCACGTCCAAGCTGTTCGCCGAAATCGGCAAACGGTTTGCCGCGCGTCCGGGTGGCTACACGCGGATCGTGAAACTGGGCCATCGCGTCGGCGACGGCGCCGACGTAGCCCGGATCGAACTATTGAGTGAGTGAAACGGAGCGCGGTGGGACGAGCCAAACCAGGGGGACCCAACGGGTCCCCTTTTTTACGAAGCTTTCGCGACCTTGTTGGACTTGAGACATTGCGCGCACACCCGGATGCGGCGCACGACGCCGTTCACGACGACCCGCGCGCGCTGTAGGTTGGGATACCAGCGGCGGGGCGTCTTGTTGTTCGCGTGGCTGACGTTGTGTCCGGTAATGGGACCCTTGCCACAGACTTCACACACTCGAGCCATATGCCGTCCGACAAAAAGATGAGTTCGCAGGGGGCGCGGGGCGCCGAAAAGAGGCCTAAACCTAAACCGGGTGCCGAGGCTCGACAACCCCGGAAAACGGCCGTCATCACCGGGGTGACCGGCCAGGACGGCTCCTACCTCGCCGAGCTGCTGCTCGCCAAGGGCTACGAGGTGATCGGCGTGGTGCGGCGCACGTCGCACGATTCCTACGAACGGATCGGACACCTGCTCGACCGCGTCCACGTCGTGGCCGCGGACCTGCTCGATCAGCATTCGCTCACGACGGTCATCCGTGACGCGAAACCGGACGAGGTCTACAACCTCGCGGCCCAGAGCTTCGTCCCGACCTCCTGGAACCAGCCGGTGCTCACGGGTGAATTCACGGCCCTCGGCGTGACGCGGCTGCTCGAAGCGATCCGGCTGGCGCATCCCGCCGCCCGGGTGTACCAGGCGAGCTCCTCGGAGATGTTCGGCAAAGCGGTGGAGACGCCGCAGCGCGAATCGACGCCATTTTATCCGCGCTCGCCCTACGGCGTCGCCAAGGTGTACGGCCATTGGATCACGGTGAACTACCGCGAGTCGTACGGGATGTACGCGGTCAGCGGCATCCTGTTCAACCACGAGTCGCCGCGCCGCGGGCTCGAGTTCGTCACCCGCAAGGTCAGCGACGCCGTCGCCCGCATCAAGCTCGGCAAGACCACCGAGCTGCGCCTCGGCAATCTCGATTCAGGCCGCGATTGGGGTTTCGCGGGGGATTATGTCGACGCGATGTGGCGCATGCTGCAGCAGTCGGAACCCAGGGACTATGTCGTCGGCACCGGGAAGATGCATACGGTGCGCGACCTGTGCGCCGCCGCTTTCAGCCACGTGGGGCTCGACTGGCAACAGTACGTGAAGGTCGATCCGCACTTCGTGCGTCCGGCCGAGGTGGACACCCTCCTCGCCGACGCGAGCCGCGCTCGCCGGGATCTGGGTTGGGCCCCCAAGGTCGGCTTCGAGCCGCTGGTACACATGATGGTCGACGCCGATCTGGAGCGGCTGGCGTGAGGGTGCTGGTCACGGGTGCCAACGGCTTCGTGGGCCGCAGCGTCGTGCGCCGGCTCCTCGCCGGCGGCAACAGCGTGATCGCTGCCGTTGGCCCGGGAGCCCCGGGCGGTCCGGACGACAGGAACCTCACGACCGTTTCGTTGGACCTGATGAACGATGTCTCGGTGCGCGGCTGCTTTGCCTCGCCCGTCGACGCCGTGATTCACCTGGCCGCGATCGCGCTCAGCCGGGCGGCGGATCGGGATCCCGCGATAGCCTGGAGGATCAACGCCGAGGGGACGGCCAAGCTGACGGCCGCGCTGGCCGAGCGTGCCGGCCGGTGGAAAACGCGGCCGCTCTTCATGTTGGCATCGACGGCCGAGGTCTACGCATGGCAGCAGCGCCCTATTAATGAAACGGACTGCGTGCAGCCCTCGACGCCCTATGGCTCGAGCAAGCTCGGAGCGGAGCTCGCGGTGGAGCAGGCGGCGCGCTGCGCCGGATTGAAGGTGATCATCGCCAGGCCGTTCCCGCAGTCCGGCGCAGGGCAGGACGAGAGCTTCTGGATCCCGGCGCGCTGCAAGCTGCTGCGGGAGGTGAAGCGGAATGGCTGGGCCGTGGTGCCGGTGGGTGACTTGACGGCGGTGCGGGATTTCCTGCATGTGGACGACGTCGTCGATGCCTACGCCCTGTTGCTCGAGCGCGGGACCCCCGGAGAGGTGTACAACATCGCTTCCGGCCAGGAGGTGACGTTGGACCAGATTCATACGCGGATCGAGCAGCTGCTCGACATCGCCCCCCCCCCCAAACGGGAGGTCGATGCCAGCCAGATCCGGAAGGAAGCGCGGCCCTATCTGGTCGGCGACGCCGGAAAGCTGCGGGCCGCGACGGGTTGGAGTCCGCGGCGCTCGCTCGACGATATCCTGCGCGACGTGCTCGATGCCCAAAAGAACTGACTTACAGCGCATCCTGCTGCTCGGCTCGGGACCGATCGTGATCGGCCAGGCGGCGGAGTTCGACTACTCCGGGACGCAGGCGGTGAAGGCCCTCAAGGAAGAGGGGTACACCGTGATCCTGGTGAACTCGAATCCCGCGACGATCATGACGGACCCGGAGCTCGCGGACCGCACCTACATCGAGCCGGTGACGCCCGACTGGGTGCGCAAGGTCATCGAGCGCGAAAAACCCGACGCGCTGCTTCCCACGATGGGCGGCCAGACGGCGCTGAATGTCGCGATGGCGCTGGCCAACGACGGCACGCTCAAGCAGCACGGCGTCGAGCTGATCGGCGCCAACGCGCGCGCGATCAAAATGGCCGAAGACCGTGCCGAGTTCAGCGCCGCGATGCAGCGCATCGGGCTGGCGACGCCCGCGGGACATACGGTGACGTCGGTGGCGGGGGCGCTCGCCGCGGTGGCGGACGCGGGGTATCCCGCGATCATCCGTCCCTCGTACACCCTGGGCGGAACCGGCGGCGGCGTCGCCTACAACCGCGCCGAGTTCGAAGAGATGGTCGAGCGCGCGCTGCAGCTGTCGCCCGTGCATTCGACGCTGATCGAGCGCAGCGTGCTCGGTTGGAAGGAATTCGAGCTCGAGGTGATGCGCGACCGCCGCGACAACGTCGTGATCGTGTGCTCGATCGAGAATCTCGATCCGATGGGCGTGCACACGGGCGACTCGATCACGGTGGCGCCGGCGATGACGCTGACCGATCGCGAGTATCAACGCATGCGCGACGCCGCGATCGCCATCATCCGCGAGATCGGCGTCGAGGCGGGCGGGTGCAACATTCAGTTCGCCGTCAATCCCGCCGACGGCGACATGCTGGTGATCGAGATGAATCCGCGCGTGTCGCGCTCCTCGGCGCTCGCGTCGAAGGCGACCGGCTTCCCGATTGCGCGCATCGGGACGAAGCTCGCCGTCGGCTACACGCTCGACGAGCTGCCCAACGACATCACCAAGACCACGCCTGCGTCGTTCGAACCGGTGCTGGATTATGTGGTGGTGAAGGTCCCGCGCTTCGCGTTCGAGAAATTCCCGCGGGCGGACTTCCGGCTGACGACGCAAATGAAGTCGGTGGGCGAAGCGATGGCGATCGGGCGCACGTTCAAAGAGGCGTTCCAGAAAGGCCTGCGCGCGCTCGAAATCGGCCGCCCGGGGTGGGTGACCGGCGCGACGCTGGAGGACGACCGGCTCACGAGCGCGTCGCCCGAAGATCTGCGCGTCGCCCTGCGGACCGCGACACCGGAGCGAATTTTCCAGATCAAGCACGCGCTGCTCGCCGGACTCAGCATCGACGAGATCGCGGCGGCTTCAAGCATCGACCCCTGGTTCCTCTATCAACTCCGTGAGCTGGTCGATGCCGAGCGCGCCTTCGCGGCGCTCGGGAAGGTCACCGCCCCGGAGCTCAAGCGGATGAAGCGGCTGGGTTTCTCCGACCGCCAGCTGGCCGGGTTGCGCACGACTACCGAGACGGCGATTCGCGAGCAGCGCTGGAGCTTCGGGATTCATCCCGTCTACAAGACCGTGGACACCTGCGCCGGCGAGTTCCCGTCGTCGACGCCCTATCTCTACTCGTCCTACGACGAAGAGAACGAGTCCGAGCCGTTCGGCGAGCAAGGCATCGTGATCCTCGGCAGCGGCCCGAACCGGATCGGCCAGGGTGTGGAGTTCGATTACTGCTGCGTGCGCGCGGGGCTGGCGTTCCGCGAGCTGGGCTTCAAGACGATCATGATCAACTCGAACCCCGAGACCGTCTCGACCGACTTCGACATCTCGGACAAGCTGTACTTCGAGCCGCTCACGTTCGAGGACGTCCTGGAGATCACGCGCTGGGAGCGCCCCAAAGGAGTCGTCGTCCAGCTCGGCGGCCAGACACCGCTGCAACTCACCAAGCCGCTCGAGGCCGCCGGCATCCCGATCCTCGGCACCTCCCCCGACGCGATCGACAGCGCGGAGGATCGCGAACGGTTCGAGAAGCTGGCACGCCGGCTCGGTGTCGCGCAGCCGCCCAACGGCATCGCGCGGTCCGTGGAAGAAGCGGTCGGCGTGGCGCAGCGGATCGGCTATCCGGTCCTGGTGCGTCCCTCCTACGTGCTGGGTGGCCGGGCCATGGAGATCGTCTACGACGACGGCTCGCTCCGCGACTACTTCGTGAAAGCCGCGCGGGTCGCGCCGGAACACCCGGTGCTCATCGATCGCTTCCTCGAAGACGCGTTCGAGGCGGACGTCGACGCGATCGCCGATGGCAAGCGCTGCGTCATCGGTGGGGTGATGCAGCACATCGAGGACGCTGGCGTGCACTCCGGCGATTCGGCCTGTGTGCTGCCCCCGTACCTCATCGGCGACCGCCAGGTGGAGGAGATGCGCCGGCACACGCAGGAGTTCGCCCGGGCCCTGGGAGTCGTCGGCCTGATCAACGTGCAGTATGCGATCAAGAACGGCGTCGTCTACGTGCTCGAGGTGAACCCCCGGGCGTCGCGAACCGTCCCGTTTGTCAGCAAAGCGACCGGGGTCCCCCTCGCAAAGCTCGCAGCGGCGGTCATCGTCGGGAGGACACTGGACGATTTGAGCCTTCCCGATGAGCTTCCCGTCGCCGGGGTGGCCGTAAAGGAGGCAGTCTTCCCCTTCACGAAACTGCCCGGCGTGGATACAGTGTTGGGTCCGGAAATGCGGTCCACCGGCGAAGCGATGGGGCTGGCCGACAGTTTCGGGATGGCGTTCGCCAAGGCGCAGATCGCGGTGGAAGGGAGCCTGCCGCTCGAGGGCACGATCTTCGTCACGGTGAATGACCACGACAAGCCGACGGTGCTGCCGATCGCCCGCCGCTTCCACGAGCTGGGGTTCCGGATCCTGGCGACGGAGGGGACCGAACGCTATCTCCGCGGCCGTGGCGTGCCGGCGGAGCGCGTGCTGAAGGTGCACGAGGGGCGGCCCAACGCGATCGATCTGATCGTGTCGGGGGAGGTGCAGCTCCTGATCAACACGCCGCTGGGGAAGTTCACGCAGGTGGATGACTACGCCATCCGGCGCGCCGCGCTGGTGCATCGGGTGCCGTACACCACGACCATGTCCGCGGCGAGTGCCGCGTGTGATGCGATCATTGCGCTCCGCAGCCGGACCGGGAGCGTCAGGAGCTTACAGGAATGGCACGAAAAAGCGAACGGCGAAAAAGCGGCGCCCGCCGGGCAGCAGACCGCGGCGGCAAGCGCGTAGCCAAGGCGGCCCCGGCCGCTCCGGCGCCCGCGCCCAAAATCAAGTTCCGCGGCAAGCTGCTCGAAAACGAGCCGTTGGCGCGCTACACCACGTGGCGCATCGGCGGCCCGGCGCGCTACCTCGCCCTGCCCGCCGACAGTGAGGATGTGGTCCGCGCGCTCGAGCTGGCGCAGGATCGCGGCCTGCCCTGGGTCGTGCTGGGGTTGGGCTCGAACGTCCTCGCGAAGGACGGCGGCTTCCCCGGCGTCGTGATCCGGATGGGGAAGGGCCTGGACCGCTTCGAGATGAAAGGCGCGACCGCAATCGTCGGCGCGGGGATGCCGACGCCGATTCTGGCACGGCGGACCGCCGAAGCCGGATTTGTCGGCGTGGAGCGGTTTGTGGGGATTCCCGGCACCGTGGGCGGCGGCATTTTCATGAACGCGGGCTGCCATGGCGCGGAATTCGCCGAGATCGTGACCGAGGTGACCGTGATGGATCCGCGCGGCAAGGTCAAACAGCTGTCGCGCAAGCAGATCTCGTTCAAGTACCGCTCGTCCAATCTGGAGGGCATCGTCCTCGAGGCGAAGCTGGTGCTCGGCGAGGAATCGCCCGCCAAGCTGAAGGAGCTGCAGGCGAAGCTGTTCCGCTGGCGCAAAGCGGGCACGCCGTTCGACCAGCCCTGCTGCGGCTCGACGTTCACCAACCCGAGCGGGACCAAGACCGCCGGCATGCTGATCGACGAGTGTGGTCTCAAGGGCTTCACGATCGGCGGCGCGCAGGTCTCCACGCTCCATGCCAACTACATCATCAACAAGGGGACCGCGACCGCCGCCGACGTCCTCAAGGTGATCGATCACGTCCGCAAGACGGTCGCGAAGAAGACGGGCATCACTCTGGAGCTCGAGTGCAAGATCATCGGGGTGTAAACTATTTCGCGCACGAATCCAGCTACATCGATGACGGGGCGGTGATCGGGAACGGCACCAAGATCTGGCACTTCTCGCATGTGATGCCGGGCGCCGTGATCGGCGAGCGGTGTAACCTCGGCCAGAACGTCGTCGTGATGCCGGGGACCAGGATCGGCAACAACGTCAAGATCCAGAACAACGTGTCCATCTACGAGGGCGTCGAGCTGGAAGACGACGTCTTCTGCGGTCCCTCCTGTGTCTTCACCAACGTCATGAACCCGCGCAGTCACGTGCCGCGCAAGAACGCATACCGGCGCACGCTCGTGAAGCGCGGCGGCTCGATCGGTGCCAACGCGACGATCGTGTGCGGCGTCACGCTGGGCGAGTATGCGTTCATCGGCGCGGGCGCCGTCGTGACGTCCGACGTCCCGCCCTATGGGCTCATGGTCGGCGTGCCGGCGCGACGCGTCGGCTGGATGTGTCAGTGCGGCGAGCGGCTCCATACGAGCGCGGGACGTGCGGCGTGCGGCGTGTGCGGGGCCACCTACGAAGAGTCGGGGGGAATACTCCGTCAAACGACCGCCTCTCGGGCGCGGGCGGGTGCGTCGTGACCGTCCCCATGCTCGATCTCGTGGCGCAGTTCGCGACCATCAAGGACGAAGTCCTGCCCGCGATGATGCAGGTCATCGAAACACAGCAGTTCATCATGGGATCGTCGGTGCCGCAGCTCGAGGCCGAGATCGCGCGACTGTCGCATGCCAGGCACGGCATCGGCTGCGCGAGCGGCACGGACGCGCTGCTCTTGCCGCTCAAGGCGCTGAATCTGCAGCCCGGCGACGAAGTCGTTACGACGCCGTTCACGTTTTTCGCGACGGCGGGAACGATTCACAATGCCGGCGGCACGCCCGTCTTCGTGGACATTCAACCCGACACCTTCAACATCGATCCCGCCGCCGTGAAGCGGGCGATCACGCCGCGGACCCGCGCGATCATGCCGGTGCATCTCTACGGCCAGATGGCCGACATGCTCGAGCTGATGGCAATCGGGCGGCCCTTGGGCGTGAAGGTGATCGAGGACGCGGCGCAGGCCATAGGTGCGCGGCGCAAGATGGACGGCGAGTGGCGCGCGGCGGGGGAGCTGGGCTGGGTAACCGGCTACTCGTTCTTCCCGAGCAAGAACCTCGGCGCCTGGGGCGACGCCGGCATGATGGTCACGTCCGACGACGCGACCGCCGACCGCCTCAAGAAGCTGCGGTTGCACGGCGGCGCCAAGCAGTATCACCACGACGAAGTCGGCACCAATTCGCGCCTGGATACGCTGCAGGCCGCCGTGTTGCTGGCGAAGCTCCCGCATCTGGCGCCATGGTCCGCCAAACGGCGTGAGCACGCCGCCTACTACACCAGGGCGTTTGCGGACATTCCCCAGGTGAAGCCGCCCGTCGTCGATCCGGCCAACGAGCACATTTTCCATCAGTACACGCTGCGCGCCGAGCGCCGCGATGGTCTGCAGGCGCATCTAAAGAAGGAAGGGATCGGCCACGCGGTGTATTATCCCATCCCGCTGCACCAGGCGGAGCACGCCTCCCGCGAAGCGATCTCGCTGCCGATCTATCCGGAGCTCACGCGCACCCAGCTCGACCGGGTGATCGATGCGATCCGCGGATTTTATCGGTGAAGCGGCTCAAGGTCGGCGTAGTCGGCGCCGGCGCCTGGGGGCGGAATCACGTCCGGACCGTCGCGGGCCTGGCCGATGCCGAGCTGGCGGCCGTCTGCGACACCGACGCCAAGGTGCGCGAGCGGGTATCACGGCAATACCCGGCGGCGCTGGTGACCGCCGAGATCGCGGCGCTGCTCGGGGCGGTGGACGCCGTCATTGTGGCGTCCCCAGCCGCCACACATGCGACGGTTGCGCACCAGGCGGTCGAGGCCGGCAAGCCGGTGCTGGTCGAGAAGCCGTTCGCGCTCAGCGTACGCGATGCCGAGGCGGTGGCGCGGCGCGCGGCCGAGAAGGGCGTGCCCGTGCTGGCCGGGCATCTCCTCGTCTACCATCCCGCGGTCGAGCGGCTGCGCGCGATGGTGCAGCAGGGAGAGCTCGGCAAGCTATTCTATCTGTATGGGCTGCGCGTCAACTTGGGGCAAATTCGGAAGGACGAAAACGCGCTGTGGAGCTTCGGGCCGCATGACGTATCCGTGGCACTGTACTTGCTCGGTGAGCAACCGGTACGGGTCGCTGCGCACGGTAAAAGCTATCTGCAGCCCGCGATCGAGGACGTGGTGTTTCTCACGATGGAGTTCGCGAGCGGAGTGCTCGCGCACGTCCAAATGTCATGGCTCGATCCCCACAAGGAACGGAAGTTGACCGTGGTGGGCGCCAAGCAAATGGTGGTCTTCGACGACATGGAGCCGCGCGAAAAGCTGCGAATCTACGACAAGGGCGTCGATCGTCCTCCCGAGTACGGCTCGTTCGGCGAAAGCCTGGCGATTCGCGAAGGTGATATCTTCATTCCTCGTATCCCGGCCGTGGAACCCTTGGCGGCCGAGCTGGCGCATTTCGTCCGCGCCGCCCAGGGCCGTGAAGCGCCGCGCGCCAGCGCCGAGGACGGCGTCCAGGTCGTCCGCGTACTGGAAGCGGCGTCGCGCTCGCTGGCGCGGGGCGGCGCCCCGGAGGCTCCATGACGGCGACTGCCGCTGTCCCCACCGCGGTCGACACGCTTCTCGCGAAAGCGAAGGACCGCACGGCCATCTTCGGCGTGGTCGGCCTCGGCTACGTCGGACTGCCGCTCGCGATGGAGCTGGTGCGCGCGGGATATCGCGTCCTTGGCGTCGACGTCAACCCGCGCGTCGTCGACTCGTTGAACGCGGGGCGCTCCCACATTCAGGACGTTGCGGCCGCGACGGTGGCGGACGCGATCCATGCCAAGAAGTTCTCCGCCACCGCCGATCTGTCGCGTCTCAGCGAGCCCGACGTCATCTCCATCAGCGTGCCGACGCCGCTGTCCAAGACCAAAGATCCCGACGTGAGCTACGTGCTCGCGGCGACCGAGTCGGTGAGGCGCGCGCTGCGCAAGGGTCAGCTGGTCGTGCTCGAGTCCACCACGTATCCCGGCACCACGCGCGAGCTCATGCTGCCCGCGCTCGAATCGACCGGTCTCAAGGTCGGTGCGGATTTCTTCCTGGCGTTTTCTCCGGAGCGCGTCGATCCGGGCAACGAGCGGTTCACCACGCGCAACACCCCGAAGGTCATCGGCGGGATTACGCCGGCCTGCCTGAAGGTGGCGACGGCGCTGTACCAGCCGGCGATCGACACGCTGGTGCCGGTGTCGTCGCCGGAAGCCGCCGAGCTGGTGAAGATCCTCGAGAACACGTTCCGCAGCGTCAACATCGGGCTCGTGAATGAGATGGCGATCGTCTGCGACAAGCTGGGCGTCGACGTGTGGGAAGTCATCGAGGCCGCGTCCACCAAGCCCTTCGGCTTCATGAAATTCACGCCGGGGCCGGGCGTCGGCGGGCACTGCATTCCCCTGGATCCGCACTACCTCGCCTGGAAGATGCGGACGCTCAACTACAAGACCCGCTTTATCGAGCTGGCCGGGGAGCTCAACGCCGAGATGCCCGAGTTCTGGGTCGGGAAAGTCGTCGACGCGCTGAACGAGCAAGGCAAGGCGGTCCGCGGCAGCCACGTCCTGCTGCTGGGGGTCGCGTACAAGCGAAACATCGACGACATCCGCGAGAGTCCGGCACTCGACGTCATCCGGCTGCTGCTGCAGCGCGGTGCCGACGTCTCCTATCACGATCCGCACGTCCCCGTTCTGAAGGACGACGGCATCGCCCTCACCTCCGTGCCGCTGACCGCGGAGACGCTCAAACAGGCCGACTGCGTCATCATCGTGACCGATCACGCGGCGGTGGATTACAAGCTGGTCGCACGGCACGCCCGCACGACCGTCGACACGCGGCACGTGTTGCCCAAGGCGGGCTCCCGCGCGTGAAGGTCGCCGTCGTCGGCACGGGATACGTTGGTCTGGTTGTCGGCGCCTGTCTCGCGGAGACGGGAAACGACGTCGTGTGTGCCGATCTCGATGCCGCCAAGATCACCAGCCTCAAGAGCAACAAGCTGCCGATTTACGAGCCCGGGCTCGAGCCGCTGGTCACCCGTAATCAGCGCGGGGGGCGTCTCGAGTTCACCACGGAGGTGGGGGCTGCGGTGGAGCGCTCCGACATCGTGATCATCGCGGTCGGCACGCCTCCCGATGAGGACGGCTCCGCCGACCTGCAGCACGTCCTGGCGGTGGCGCGCACGATCGGCCAGCACATGAACCGGCCGAAGACGATCATCACGAAGAGTACCGTCCCGGTGGGCACGGCCGAGAAGGTTCGCGCCGAGGTCGCCAGGCATACCACAACCCCGTTCCACGTCTGCTCGAATCCCGAATTCCTGAAGGAAGGCGCGGCGGTCGAGGACTTCATGAAGCCGGACCGCGTGATCCTGGGCGTCGACTCGGCCGAGTCGGCGAAGGCTCTGGAGGAGCTGTACGCGCCGTTCGTCCGCACCGGCAATCCGCTCATCTTTATGGACCTGCCTTCGGCGGAAATGACCAAGTACGCCGCCAACGCGATGCTGGCGACGCGGATTTCGTTCATGAACCAGGTGGCCCGGCTGTGCGAGGCCGTCGGCGCCGACGTCACCCTCGTGCGCAAGGGCATCGGCACCGACCGCCGCATCGGGCCGGCGTTTCTGTTTCCCGGGCCCGGCTACGGTGGCTCGTGTTTCCCCAAGGACGTGCAGGCGTTGCTGCGGATGGGAGAGGCACGGCACGTGCCGCTCGACATCCTGACGGCGGTCGAGGCGGCGAACGAGCGGCAAAAACGGCTGTTGTTCGAGAAGTTGGGGCGGCATTTCGAGGGCAACCTGAACGGCCGGGCGGTCGGCGTGTGGGGCCTCGCGTTCAAGGCAGAGACGGACGACGTGCGCGAGAGCCCCGCGCTCGTGCTGGTCGAGGCGCTGCTGGCCGCTGGCGCCACGGTGCGCGTGCACGACCCCGCCGCGCTCGAAACGGCGCGACGGCAACTCGGCGACCGCGTGACCTATGCCGGGCAGGCCGTCGACGTGCTCGCGGGCGCCGACGCCTTGGCCATCGTCACCGAATGGCTCGAGTACCGTAATCCCGACTTTTCCAGGATGCGGCAGCTGATGCGGCGCCCCCTCATCGTCGATGGCCGCAACCTCTACGACCCCGACCGCCTCGCCAGACTCGGGTTCACCTACGACAGCATCGGCCGCCGCCTGGCATGCGCGTCCTCGTAACCGGCGCCGGCGGTTTCCTGGGGTCCCACCTGTGCGATCGGCTGCTCGCGGCCGGTCACACCGTGGTGGGGATGGACAACTTCCTCACCGGAACGCCCGCCAATCTCACGCACCTCGACAGCCACGCCCGTTTCAAGCTCCTCCGCCACGACGTGTCGATGTTCATCGACGTCCCCGGACCCCTGGACGGCGTCCTCCACTTCGCGAGTCCAGCGAGCCCGATCGACTACCTCGAGCACCCCATTCCCACCCTCAAGGTCGGCGCACTTGGCACGCATAACAGCCTTGGCCTCGCGAAAGAGAAAGGCGCCCGCTTCCTGCTCGCGTCGACGTCAGAGGTGTACGGCGACCCGCTGGTGCATCCCCAACCCGAGTCGTACTGGGGCAACGTCAATCCGGTGGGGCCGCGGGGTGTGTATGACGAGGCCAAGCGCTTCGCCGAAGCGATGACGATGGCGTACCATCGCTACCACAAGCTCGACACGCGCATCGTCCGCATCTTTAACACGTACGGGCCGCGCATGCGCCCGAACGACGGACGCGTCGTGTCGAATTTCATCGTGCAGGCGCTGCGCGGCGAGCCGCTCACCGTGTACGGTGACGGGTCGCAGACCCGCTCCTTTTGTTACGTGGACGACCTGATCGAAGGGATCCTGCGGCTGTTCGAGCGCGGCACCGCTGACCCGACCAACATCGGGAATCCGCACGAGTTCACCGTCCGGCAGCTCGCGGAGCGAGTGCTGGCGTTGACCGGCAGCAAGAGCACGATCGTCCAGCGGCCGCTGCCGGTGGATGATCCGCAGGTGCGCCAGCCCGACATCACCCGCGCGCGCGTTACGTTGGAGTGGGAGCCGCAGGTGGCGCTTGAGGAGGGTTTGCGCCGCACGATCGAGTACTTCCGGACCGTCGTGGCCCGGGAGAGCGCCCGCGTTTCGTGATGGCGCGCTACCTCGTCACCGGAGCCGCGGGCTTCATCGGCTCGCACCTCTCCGAGGCCCTCATCGCGCGGGGCTCCCAAGTCACCGGGGTCGACAACTTCGATGCGTTTTACGCGCGCGAGGTAAAGGAGCGCAACCTCGCCGGCCTGCGCAAGCTTCCCGGCTTCCGGTTCGTCGAGGCCGACGTCGCGCGCGATCCGGTGCCGCTGGACGGCGTCGACGCGGTCATTCATCTCGCGGCGAAGCCAGGCGTGCGGCCCTCGCTCGAGGATCCCGGCTCCTACATGGAAGCGAACGTCACGGCGACTGCACGCCTGATCGACGCGGCGCGGCGTGTCGGGTTGAACCGCATCGTCTTCGGCTCCTCATCGTCCGTGTACGGCAATGTCACGCCGGCCCCGTTTGCGGAGAACACGCCGGCCGTCTCGCCCATTTCGCCGTACGCCGCCAGCAAACGCGCGGGAGAATTAGTGGCCCATGCCTTCGCGCAGCTGTACCCGCTCAAGATCATCTGCCTGCGATTTTTTACCGTCTACGGCCCGCGGCAGCGTCCCGATCTGGCGATCCACACGTTCACCGATCTGATCGCCCGGGACCGGCCGGTGCGGATGTATGGGGATGGGTCGAGCGAGCGCGACTACACCTATATTACCGACTGCGTGGACGGCATCCTGACCGCGCTCGACTGGACCGCCCGTGCCGCCCCGGGGACGATCGAGACGGTCAATCTCGGCGGTGGCGAGCGCGTCCGGCTCGACCGGCTGATCGCGCTCATCGCCGCCGCGCTGGGCCGGGCCGCGCGCATCGAGCGCCATCCCGATCAACCGGGGGACGTGCAGTTGACGGACGCCGATCTCGCGCACGCCGCCGCTGTGCTGGGCTTCCGGCCGCGCGTCGGGATTGAGGAAGGCATCCGGAAATTCGTCGACTGGTACGAGGAGGTTCATGGACGTCAGTCCCGAGCGTCTCGTCGCGCAGGCTAACGAACGCTTTCAGCTGCAGGACTATTACGGCGCGATTCATCTCCTGGAGGAGGTCGTCGCGACGGGCCGCGCATTTGCGGACGCCCATCACCTGCTGGGACTTTCGTATTCCCTCGCGGGGCAGCCCGACAAGGCGCTGCAGCAGCTCGATCGGGCGCTCGCCCTCAACCCCAACTACATCGAGGCATTGATTCATCGCGCGCTCGTGCTGAACGAGCTGGGCCGCGAGGAAGAAGCGAACGTGGTGTTGCGGCGCGCCCGCCAGGTCGGCTCGGAGCGGCGTGCCGGATTCCACGGCCACATCGCGGCGAAGCTCGCGAATCAGCACGCATCGCTCGGCGAGGCGTACCTCGAAGCGGGCGGGCTGAACGAGGCGATCGCCCAGTACGAGGCCGCGCTGGCACTCGGGCCGGGGTTCCACGACCTGCGGTACAAGTTGGGCCGGTTGTTGCTCGAGGCGGGACGCGCGCTCGATGCCCACGAGCATTTCCAGACAATCGTGCGCGAGCGTCCCTCGTTCCTCGACGCCGCCGCGATGCTGGGATTGGCCTGCTATCTTGCCGGCGACGGACTGGCGGCGCGCGCGGTCTGGGAGGAGTTGCGCGCGCGGCGGCCCGAAGATCCGCGGGTGGAAGCCTACCTCGCGCTCCTGTCCCGCTCCGACATCCCCGCCGCTCCGAATCCGGTGGCTGCCGGCGCGGCGGATGAGGCGGCGCCCCGAAAGAAGAAAAAGAAGTGAGACGGCTGACGCTGCTGCTGTCGTTCATCCCGCTGGCCTGTACCGGTTCCGCTGCCAATCATGAAGAGCTTGGCGACCGCGCGTACGCAGCGGGCTCGTACGCCGACGCGCTGGCCGAGTACCAGCTGGGGCGCCAATCGAACTCGGGGAACGCGACGCTGCTGGCCAAGGTCGGGGCTGCCGCCATGCATGCCGAAGACTACGAGCTGGCGGCCGAATCCTACCGCGCCCTGGCGCGCCGCGACCGCTCGCGCGCGGATGAAGCCGCCGACGGCCTCGATCGAGTGGCGCGGGCGGCGCTCGCCGCGAACGACCGCACGGCCCTGGCCAGCGCGTTGACGGGACTGCGCGAGGTTGCGCCGCGGCGGCCCCTGGGCCGCTACGTCGTGCTGGCCGCTCTCGACGCGGTCGACCGCGGCGATACCGCGGAGGCGCGCGCCCTGTTGCCGGTCGCCGCGGCGTCGGCGGTCGACGCCGCCCGCGCGGACTCGCTACTGTTCGTCTACGGCATGACGCTGGTGCGGGTCCGAGAGTGTAGTACGGCCGTGGCCGTGTTTGAGGGAGTGATCCGGCGGCAGCGGGCGCCCGCCGTGGTCGAATCGGCGCGCGAAGGGCTTGGGCTCTGCGCGTTGGTCGAGGGGCAGATCGCGCTGCAGCAAGGGCGCCCCGCGGACGCCGAGGGGTGGTTCCGGCGGGCGACGGCTCCTGGTGCATCACCGGACGTGGTGCGGGGCGCGTTCCTCGGCCTGGGCGATGTCCGGCTGGCGCAAGGCGACGTGCCCGGAGCCATGGAGAGCTATCAGCAGGCCCTCGCCGGCGGGACGTCGGGCGACACGATTTCACAACGCGCGCAGGAAAAGCTGAACGCATTAGGAAAGGCCGAACCGGAATGAGGATGGGACGAAGGCTCGACGCGCTGATGCTCTGCCTGGTGCTGGGGGGGTCGGCCGCTTGCCACCACGGCCGGCCGCGCTCGGCGGCGGCGGCCGTGGCGCCTGACGTCGATCTCGAGCGCGCCCTGCGGCTGTTCCGCCGCGGCGATTTCCGCCATGCCCAGGTCCTGCTCCAGCGCACGACCTTCGAATTCGGCCCCGGCGCACCCGAGTTGGCGCAGGTGCGCTACTACCTCGCCGAATGCTACTTCCAGCTGGGAGATCAGGTCCAGGCTGCGGCGGATTTCCGCAAGGTCGCCGACGAGTTTCCCATGACGGAATACGCGCCGCTGGCGTTGCTGCGAGCCGGGGACGCCAACCTGCGGCTGTGGCACCGGCCGGAGCTCGATCCCACGTACGGCGAGACGGCGTTGGCGATTTACCAGGAGCTCGCCGGCCGTTATCCCGACACTGACGCTGCGGCCCGCGCCCGGCCCCACGTGAAACGCCTGGAGAATCAGTTTGCGGAAAAGACGTACAAGACGGGAATGTTCTATCTGCGTCGCAAGGCATTCGACTCCGCGATCATCTACTTCAAGGACGTGATCGCGAACTATCCCAATGCGCAACGCGCGCCTGACGCGTTGCTGCGGCTGGTGGACAGTTATCGCGCGATCGGCTACAAGCAGGAGGTGCAGGAGACCTGCGAGCACCTCCGTCGGTTCTATCCGAACGCGACGCGTCTGGACCGCAGCTGTCCCGCGGCGGCTGATTCCAGCGGCACGTCCTCGACGCCTTCCACCCCGTCCTGAGCGGCGTGCCCGGGGGGAGCGGGGGCGGGGGGGAGGCGCTGTTCGGGGGCTCGTTTGACCCCGTGCATGTGGCACATTTGATCGTGGCGGAGGCGGCGGCGGATGCACTGAGCTGCGCCGTGCGCTTTCTCCCGGCCCGCGAGCAACCCCTCAAGGGCGGGGCTCGCGCCGGCCATGAGGCGACGCCGGAGCAGCGGGCCGAAATGCTGGATCTGGCGGTCGCTGGGAACTCCCGGTTCGGGGTGGAGCGGGTCGAGCTGGGCCTGCCGAGGCCCTCGTATACCGTCCGGACGCTGCGGGCGTTGCGGGAGCGGGAGCGGGGGAACCGGTTCACGTTATTGCTGGGGGCGGATGCCGCCCACGATCTCGCGGAGTGGTGGGAAGTCGAAGCGCTTCCGGAACTTGCCGACATCGTCGTCTTCGCCAGGCCCGGCGCCAGTGTGGTGCGTCATCCGCTCATCAAGCGGGTTATCCCTGTGCCCTCGATCGACCTCTCCGCCACGCAGGTGCGTGAGCGCGTCAAGCAGGGGCGTTCCATTCGATATTTAGTGCCCGACGCGGTGCGCGAGTACATCGCCGCCCACGGGCTTTATCGGTAGGGTGTAATGGCCAATCGGTGGTTCACCAAGATCTTCGGGACGCGGTTCAACCGCGAGCTGAAGCGTATCCAACCGATCGTGGATGCGATTCTCGAGCACGAAGTGCGCCTCAAGGACATCGGGAACAGCGAGCTGCAGGCGCAGACCGGCAGGTTCCGCGAGGTGATCGCGCAGCGCACGGGTGAGCGGCACAGTGAAGTCGAACGCCTGAAGCAGGCGAAGCACGACTGTCCCGATCCCGTCGAACGCGCCAATCTGAACGACCAGCTGCGCACGGCGGAGCAGAACTTCGCTACGGAGCTGCAGCACACGCTCGACGATCTGCTCCCCGAGGCGTTCGCGACGGTGCGTGAAGCATCGCGCCGCCTGCTCGGCAGCGAGGTCATGGTCACCGGCCACGCGATGAAGTGGGACATGGTCCCCTACGATGTGCAGCTGATCGGCGGGATCGTGTTGCATCAGGGCAAGATCGCCGAGATGGCGACGGGCGAGGGCAAGACGCTCGTCGCGACGTTGCCGCTCTATCTCAACGCGCTCGCCGGCCGCGGCGCGCACCTGGTCACGGTCAACAACTACCTCGCCCGGCGTGACTCGCAGTGGATGGGCCATCTGTTCACCTGGCTCGGCCTGACGGTGGGATGCATCGATGACACACAGCCCGGCAGTCCGGAGCGCCGGACGGCCTACTCCTGCGACATCACGTACGGCACCAATAACGAGTTCGGATTCGATTACCTGCGCGACAACATGGTAGGGACGCTGGAGCAGCGGGTGCAGCGTGGGCACGTCTACGCGATCATCGACGAGGTCGATTCGATTCTGATCGACGAGGCCCGCACGCCCCTCATCATCTCCGGCGCCGTAGGCACCGAATCGGACGAGAAATACGCGCAGTACAACGCCCAGGTCGTGCAGCTCGTCCGCCGGCAGACCGCGATTGCGAACGATCTCGTCGCGCGCGGCGAGCCGCTGCTGGCGAGTGAAGATACGAACTACGAGGGCGCCAAGCTGCTCTACAAGGCGCAGCTCGGCATGCCCAAGAACAAGAAGCTCCTCAAGCTGCTCAACGAGCAGGGTGTGAAGCAGCTCGTGCAGCGCGTCGAGCTGGATCGGCTGGCCGACCGCAAGCTCCCCGCCCGCGATCAGAAGATGCGGGACATCGAAGACGATCTGTATTTCGTGATGGACGAGCGCGGCCGCTCGGTGCACCTGACCGACAAAGGCGTGGAGACGATGTCGCCGCAGGATCCGACGCTGTTCGTCGTCCCGGACATCTCGCACGCGGTGCACGAGCTGGAGCACGATTCCGATCTCTCGCCCGCGGAGAAGATCGAGCGACGGCGCGCGGTCGAGGCCGAGTATGCGGCGAAGAGCGAGACGCTGCACATCATCCACAAGTTGCTCCAGGCCCATGCGCTCTACGAGAAGGACGTGGAGTACGTGGTGCAGGACGGCCAGGTCTTCATCGTGGACGAGTTCACCGGCCGGCTCATGCCCGGGCGGCGCTGGTCGGACGGCCTGCACCAGGCGGTCGAGGCAAAGGAAAGTGTGGCGGTACGCGAAGAGTCACAGACCCTCGCCACGATCACGATCCAGAACTATTTCCGGATGTACGAGAAGCTCGCGGGCATGACGGGCACCGCGGAGACGGAAGAGACAGAGTTTCACGACATCTACAAACTCAACGTCGTGGTCATTCCCACGAACCGGCCGGTCCGGCGCGTGGACAAGCACGACCTCGTCTACAAGACGCGCAAAGAGAAGTACGACGCGATCATGGAAGAGGTCGAGCGCCAACATAAGCGCGGCCTGCCGGTGCTGGTCGGAACGACCAACGTCGAGGTCTCGGAGACACTGGCCCGTTTGCTGAAGCGGCGCGGGCTCAAGCACGAAGTCCTGAACGCGAAGTACCACGAGCGCGAAGCCGAGATTGTCGCGCAGGCGGGACAACCCGGCTCGATCACGATCGCGACGAACATGGCCGGCCGCGGCACCGACATCAAACTCGGGCCCGGCGTCAAGAAGTGTCAGGTATGCGGGATCAAGTCGCGCGAGGCGCCGTTCGGCCAGCTGCTGGAGAAGCCCGACCTGACTCCCCCGCAGATCAAGGAGCTCAAGTGCAACGAGGATCCGCCCTGCGGCCTCGTCATCATCGGCACGGAGCGCCACGAGGCGCGCCGCATCGACCGTCAGCTGCGGGGCCGGTCCGGACGTCAGGGTGATCCGGGGCAGAGCGTCTTCTACATGTCGCTCGAAGACGACCTGATGCGTCTCTTCGGCTCCGACCGTATCGCGCGCATCATGGATCGCACCGGGGCCGAGGAGGGCGAGGTCATCACGCACCCCTGGGTGACGGCGGCGATCGGCCAGGCCCAGAAGCGCGTCGAGCTCCAGAATTTCCAGGCGCGCAAGAAGCTGCTGCAGTTCGACGACGTGATGAACAAGCAACGGGAAGTGATCTACTCACAGCGATTGTACGCGCTCGAAGGTGGGGAGGAGCTGAAGGCCGAGGCGCAGCGGATGATCGACAGCGCGATGGAGCAGCTCGCCGACGGCCTGATCGCCGACTACGACGATCCGGGGCAGTGGGACCGCGCGCTGATCGAGACGGAGCTGCTGCAGAAATTCATGGTGTCGATTCCTGGTGTGACCGATCCTGCGAAGGTCAGGACTCGCGATGAGCTGGTGCGGGCCGCGCAGGAGGCCGGCCGCACGGCGTTCCAGGAGAAGCTCGCGTACCTGCGCGACGTAGAGGCGAAGGCCGGCGCATCCAAGCTGGCCGAGCAGGCGCTGTCACACGTCACGCTCGGCGTGATCGACGAGAAGTGGAAAGATCATCTCTACGATCTCGATCAGCTGCGGGAAGGCATCTACTACCGGGCGTGGGGACAGAAGGACCCGCTCGTCGAGTACAAACAGGAAGCGTACGAGATGTTCGTCGGGCTGATGCACGATCTGCAAACGACGTTTGCCGAGCGGTGGCTCAAGCTGCAGATCGAGATCGGTCCTCCGCCCGGTCAGGGCGGTCAGCGCCCGCCGAGCCGCGGGGTCACGGGCCCGGCGGGTGGGCTGCCGGGCGCCCGCCGGCGCGAAACGCCGATGGTCGCGTCGAAACCTGCGGCCGATGGCCTCGTAACGGCCGCCGAGCCGCCGCCGTCGGCGCAGCGAGGTAGGGGCGTGGCCGAGCCCGCGTTTGCCGCCAATCCTTACGCCGGCGTCGGCCGCAACGATCCCTGTCCCTGCGGCAGTGGCAAGAAGTTCAGCGGCATGGGGTTAGCTTCGCCCCCATGCCGCTGCGCCTTTCCGAGCACCTCGAACGCGACCGTCCGCGCGAGCGTTTCTGGGCTGTCGGCCCCGCCGCGTTGACGGGGCAGGAGCTCTTGGCCATTCTCCTAGGAACGGGGACACGTGGACAGGATGCCCTGGCCGTGGCCGCCGAGATCCTCGCCCGGGGAGACGGCTCCCTCAGGCGACTGGCCACCCGGCCCTGGGCGGAGTTGGCGCGCATACCCGGTGTGGGACGGGCCAAGGCCGCCCGGGTGGCGGCGGCGATCGAGCTGGGGCGGCGCGTGGGGGCTGAGGCGGAGCCGCCGCCCGAACGGATCCGGGGACCCGGCGATGTCCAGCGCTATTACGGGCTGCGGCTGCGCGACCTCGCGGTGGAAGAGTTCCATGTCCTCGCGCTCGGTAGCCAGAGCCAGATCCTGGCCGATTTGCTCATCACGCGGGGCATTCTGAACAGCTCATTGGTGCACCCGCGCGAGGTGTTCCGCGCGGCGATCGCAGAGGCGGCGGCGGGGATTATCGTGGTGCACAATCATCCGAGTGGCGATCCGACACCCTCGGCGGACGATCGCGCGGTGACGCGCCAGTTGGTCGATGCGGGGCGCGTGCTGGATGTGCCGGTGTACGACCATGTGGTGATCGGAGGAGAGCGGTACGTGAGTTTCGCGGAGGCAGGGCTGCTGTGACGAGTACGGTCCCCATCCTCGCACCCGAGCTGGCGAAGGCCGTCGCGGCGCAGCGCGACCGGCTCGACCTCGACGTGTTGTCGCGCGCCTACCGCATCAGCGCCCAGGCGCATCAGGGCCAGAAGCGCATGTCGGGCGACGACTTCGTGTCGCACAGCGTCGCCGTCGCGACGATTCTCGCCGAGCAGCAGATGGATACGACGACGATCGCCGCCGCGCTGCTGCACGACGTGGTGGAGGATTCCGACGTCACGCTCGAGCTGCTGCGCAAGGACTTCGGCAACGAAGTCGCCGATCTGGTGGACGGCCTCACCAAGATTTCGACGCTCACGTTCCGTTCGACCGCCGAGGAGCAGGCCGAGAACTACCGCAAGCTGCTGATGTCGGTCGCACGGGACGCGCGCGTGATCATCATCAAGCTCGCCGACCGGCTGCACAACATGCGCACGCTCGATCCGTTGCCGCCGGAGAAGCGCAAGCGCATTGCGCTGGAGACGCGCGAGCTGTACGCGCCGCTGGCGCATCGCTTCGGCATGGCCGGCGTGAAGGCGGAGCTCGAGGATCTGTCGTTCAAGTATCTCGAGCCGGACGACTACAAACAGCTGTCGCGGCACGTCAAGGCGAAGCGGGTGGAGCGGGACCGGACCATCGAGCGGATGCGCGTGCCGCTGTCCGACGAGCTGCGCCGCGCCGGCATCGCGGGCTGGGAAATCGTCGGCCGGCCCAAGAACCTCTGGTCGATCTTCAAGAAGATGAAGAAGCGCGGCAAGCCGTTCGACGAGATCTACGACCTGCTGGCGGTCCGGGTGCTCGTCAACAGCATCACCGACTGCTACCACGTGCTGGGCATCATCCACCACACGTGGACGCCGCTGCAGGAGCGGATCAAGGACTACATCGCGAGCCCCAAGTCGAACGGCTATCAGTCCCTGCACACCACGGTGTTCGGGCCGGCCGGACAGCTGTACGAGATCCAGATCCGCACCCGCGACATGCACCGCACGGCGGAGTACGGTATCGCGGCGCACTGGCTGTACAAGGAGAACGGCAAGGGTGCCGACGAGCTCGATCACCATCTGTCGTGGTTCCGCCAGCTCATCGAGCTGCAGCAGGATGCGCACAGTCCGGAGGAGTTTCTCGAGTTCCTGAAGATCGACCTCTATCAGGACGAGATCTTCGTGTTCACGCCGCGCGGTGACGTGAAGCGGCTGCCCAAGGGCGCGACGCCGATCGATTTCGCCTTCATGGTGCACACCGAGGTCGGTCAGCATTGCAACGGGGCGCGGGTGAATGGCCGCATCGCGCCGCTGCACCGCGCGCTGCGCAACGGCGACACGATCGAGGTCCTCACGTCACCGCAGGCGAAGCCGTCCCGCGACTGGCTGGCGCACGTCCAGACGGGCCGCGCCCGCCAGAAGATCCGGCAGTGGATCAAGCAGGAGGAGCAGGAGCGCAGCGTGACGCTGGGACGGGAAATCCTGGCGCGTGAGGTGCGCCGCCGGCGGCTCGATTCGCCCACACCAGACCAGCTGGAGCAGGCCGCGCAGAAGCTGGGACTCGGCGCCGCCGAGCAGGTGGAGACGGCGATCGGCCGGGGAGACGTGCAGATCGGCCAGGTGATCAACGCGCTGTATCCCGACGTACCTGCGGACGAGCAGCACTCCCCCAAGCCGACGGCGTTCGGGCGGGTCATCGAGCGCCTGCGCCTGGGCCGGGGCATCAAGATTCACGGCGTCGAGGGGTTGATGGTGCGCTACGCGCAATGCTGCCAGCCCGTCCCGGGAGATCCGGTGGTGGGGTACGTCACGCAAGGGCGCGGCATCTCGATCCACCGCAATGACTGCCCCAACCTGCTCACGCTCTCGGGCGATGAAGAGCGTCGGGTGGAGATCGACTGGCGTGAGGTGGAGGGTGAGACGTTCGTGGTGCGCCTGGCGGTCAGCGGCGAGGACCGTCGCGGCCTCTACGCCGACATCTGCGAGGCCATCAGCGGCACCGGCACCAATATCCGCAGTGCGGAGCTGGCCTCCAAAGACGGCGTCGTCTTCGGGTCGGTGCTGGTCGAGGTCGAAAACCACACCCACCTGCACAAGGTCCTCAAGGCGGTCCGCAAAGTGAAGGGTGTGACGGAGATTGCACGGCGGGACTCGAGCGGTCCCGCTGAAGTCGTCGTCGGTTAGGTTTCTTTCCTATGCCTTTTGAGCTTGGTCCAGCCCCGCCGCCGGCGGGCGATCAGCCACGCGCCATTCGCGAGCTGAGCGCGGGCCTGCGCCGCGGCGACAAATACCAGACCCTGCTGGGCGTCACCGGATCGGGCAAGACGATGACGATGGCGCATGTCGTCGCCGACTTCGGCAAGCCCACGCTGGTGCTGTCGCACAACAAGACGCTCGCCGCGCAGCTGTACGGCGAGCTGAAAGCGTTCTTCCCGTCGAGTGCCGTCGAGTTCTTCATCTCCTACTACGACTACTACCAGCCCGAGGCGTACGTGCCGTCGACGGACACGTACATCGCCAAGGACTCGTCGATCAACGACGACATCGAGCGGCTGCGGCTGCGCGCGACGTCGAGCCTGATGGAGCGCGACGACGTCATCATCGTCGCCAGCGTATCGGCGATCTACGGCCTCGGCGATCCGGAGCTGTACAAGGAGCTGCTGGTGACCGCGCAGCAGGGCGAGACGCGGGGCCGCGACGCGCTGCTGGCCGATCTGGTGGCGGTGCAGTACCAGCGCAACGACGTCGGCTTCGAGCGCGGCACCTTCCGGGTGCGCGGCGATACGGTCGAGGTGTTTCCGGCCTATGACGAGCAGGCGGTGCGCATCGAGTTCTGGGGCGATGCCATCGAGCGCATCGCGAAGATCGATCCGCTCACCGGCAACGTCATCAAACAGATGGAACGGTCCGCGATCTATCCGGCGACGCACTTCGTCACCCAGCGGGCCACGATCGAGCGCGCCGTGTCGCGCATCAGAGCCGAGTTGGCGGAACGGCTGGCGGAGCTGCGGGCCCAGAACAAGCTGCTCGAGGCGCAACGACTCGAGTCCCGTACGCACTTCGACATCGACATGCTGATGGAGGTCGGTCGCTGTGCTGGCATCGAGAACTACTCACGCCTGTTCAGTGGCCGCCGGCCGGGTGAGCGACCGGCCTGCCTGCTCGACTATTTCCCCGACGACTATCTCTGCATCATCGACGAGTCGCACCAGACGCTGCCGCAGCTCGGCGCCATGTACGAGGGCGACCGCTCGCGCAAGCAGACGCTGGTGGACTACGGCTTCCGGCTGCCGTCGGCGCTGGACAACCGGCCGCTCCGCTTCGATGAGTTCATGGGGCTGGTGCCGCGCATGGTATTCGTCTCGGCGACGCCGGGGCAAGACGAGCTGCAGCTCTCGGGCGGCGTCATCGTCGAGCAGATCATCCGGCCGACCGGCCTCGTGGACCCGACCGTCGACATCCGGCCGGTGGCGGGGCAGGTGGACGACCTGCTGAGCGAGATCCGGCAGCGCGAGAAGAAAAACGAGCGGGTCCTGGTCACGACATTGACCAAGCGCATGGCGGAGGATCTCACCGACTATTTGCAACAGCACGGTGTCCGCGTGCGCTACCTGCATTCGGAAATCGACGCGATCGAGCGCGTCGAGATCATCCGCGGCCTCCGGCTCGGCGAGTTCGACGTGCTGGTCGGCATCAACCTGCTGCGCGAAGGGCTCGACTTGCCGGAAGTCTCACTCGTCGCGGTGCTCGATGCCGACCAGGAGGGCTTCCTGCGATCGGATCGCTCGCTGATCCAGACCGTCGGACGCGCGGCGCGCCACCTCAGCGGCAAGGCGATTCTGTACGCCGATCGCGTCACCGGCTCGATGGAACGCGCGTTGAGCGAGATGAACCGCCGCCGCGAAACACAGCTCGCCTACAACGTCGAGCACGGCATTACGCCGCGGTCCATCGTGAAATCGGTGGGCGACATCCGCTTCGTCACGCGTGTCGCGGATGCGCGAGTTGCGAAGCCCGGTACCGTTGTCCACCGGCCGGCCGACGAGAGCGAGCGCGAGACGCTCATCCGCATGTTGGAGCAGCAGATGCAGGCGGCGGCGGAAGAGTTGGATTTCGAGCTGGCGGCGGTGCTGCGCGATCAGCTTCTGGAGCTCAAGGCCGATGCGCCTGTCCGCGAGCGAGCTCAGCCGGTTCGGTGAGGAGCTCGGCGCCCAGCTCACCGCTCCTGCCGTCATCGGCTTGTCGGGAGAGCTGGGAACCGGGAAGACGACGCTGGTCCAGGCCATCTGTCGTGGCCTGGGAGCGCGCGCCCGCGCGACGAGTCCCACCTACGCCCTCGTCCATCACTACGACACAGGCGTAACGCCGGTCTACCACGTCGACTGCTATCGCCTGCGCCACCCCGATGAAGCGCGCGACCTCGGTTTCGACGACATGACGCGCGAGCGCGCGATCATCCTCATCGAATGGCCGGAGCGCGCGGGAACATGGGCGCCGCCGCTCGATCGGCATTTCCAACTATCCTACGACGTCGACCCGTCGCGACGGATGGTGGAAGAAACGGCGGGTGTGTGAGCAAGCCGTGGCTCGCCATCGACACCACCACGGACGTCGCGAGCGTTGCGCTCGGCACCTGGAGAGCCGGCGGGGGCAGCCACTCCAGCGGCGCCCGGCAACATGCCGCGCAAATCGTCCCGATGATCGCGCAGGTGCTCGGCGACACACGCGTCGACGAGCTCGAGGGCATTGTGGTAGGCGATGGGCCCGGCAGCTTCACGGGACTGCGGATCGCATGGGCGGCTGCCAAAGGCCTCGCCCACCAGCATCAGCTCCCAGTCCTCGCGGTGCCGACGCTGCATGCCGTCGCGTATGACAACGCCGCGGATAAGCCGAATCCCGTACTTGTCTGCTTCGATGCGTTGCGCGGACAAGTGTTCGGTGCGATTTATGCATTTCCCGCCGGCGGGCTCGAGACGCTCGTTGCCCCGGGGGTTTTCACCATAGCGGAGCTCGTCCAGATCGCTCCCGCTATTCCGACACTCGCATGCCTCGATGAGAGTGCCGGGAGGTACGCTCGGGAGATCGAGGATTGGATCGGCAGACCTCCGGTGGGGAGCGAGTCGCTGCGCGGAGCTGCTTGCGGACTGCTCGGCTTGGCTCCGCTCGTGGGGTATCCGGCCACCGCCGAACCTGTCTACGGCCGTCCTGCCGAAGCTCAGCTGAAATGGGAGAGCCGCCACGGGCGCCCCCTTCCGCATTCGTCCCGCTAAGCTCGCCGACGTACCCGCCGTGCACGCGATCGAGCAAGGAGTGTTTGCCGATCCGTGGTCCACGCAGGATTTCTCGGACTGCGTCGCTTCCGACGCCCTCTTTCTGGTCGCTGAGACCGGCGACACGATCGCCGGGTACGTTGTCGCGCTCGACGCGGCGGACGAAGGTGAGATCCTGAACCTCGCCGTCGCGCCTGCGGGCCGGCGTAACGGTTTGGGACGGGCGCTGGTCGAGGAGATCCTCGAGGCGTTGGTGGCACGCGGGGTCCGCCAGGTGTATCTAGAGGTCCGGGAATCGAACGCTCCGGCGCGCGCGCTGTATGCTGCGCAGGAGTTTCGGGAGGTGGGGCGCCGGAAGCAGTATTACCGGCGGCCGGTGGAGGACGCGATCGTGCTGAGACGTGATGCATAACTTCGGTACAAGTGGCGTATCTTTGATTGACAGAACGACTTGCGACTTATATAGTGTTGAGCACCCTTGGACCCACACCTGCATCATCGCTGGAGGTTGTTGTGAGCCGCAGTCTCAATAAGGTCATGATAATCGGGAACTTGGGTGCCGATCCCGAGGTGCGCAGCACGAATAACGGCTCCCGGGTGGCCACCCTCTCGGTGGCGACCAGCAGGCAGTGGACCGGCAACACCGGGGAAAAGCAGGAAAAGACGGAGTGGCACCGAGTTATCTGCTGGAATAACAAGGGATCCGGCCTGGCCGACATCGCCGAGAAGTACCTCAAGAAGGGCGACAAGGTCTATATCGAAGGCCGGATTGAGTATCGGACGTGGGAAGATCGCGAGAAGCAGACGCGCTACGTCACCGAGATCATCGCGCGTGAGTTGATCATGCTGGGGTCCAAAGGCGGAGCCGCTCCGGTGGGAGCGGGGGCTGTGAAGGGGGCCTCGGAAGCCGGCGGCAAAGCCCCAGAATCGCTCGACGCGTTCCCGGAGGCGCTGGATGAGGAGGACGACGATCTGCCGTTCTAACCACGCCGTAATACTGGCCCTGGCGGCGTTGCCGCTCATGTGGCGCGTCCTGCCGGCGCAGGACACCACGCAGGCGGTGCAGCAACAGGACACGACTCAAGCGGCCGCCGCTTTCCAGGGACAGGTTCCCACCAGTCACACGGTCTCACGCGGTGAGACGCTATGGTCCATCGCGCAGATGTACTTCAATGATCCGCTGCTGTGGCCGGAGATCTACCGTCTCAATACCGCCGTCGTCGAGGACCCGCACTGGATCTATCCCGGTGAGGTCCTGAATCTCTCGGAAATGCAGCTCGTCGCTCAGGGCGGCGACACGGTCGTGGCGGTGCCCCAGGACACGTCGGCGGCGGCCGCTGATACGGTGCGGGCTGCGCCCGGCGATACGATCGCCGCGATCGTGCCGCTCGACACGATTCCCGCCGATACCACACAGCTGATCGTCGAGCCGCCGCCGCCGACGCTGATCGAAACGAACGAAACGATCTTTGATCGCCGCCGCACGAACCGGCAGATCGTCCAGGACGTGCTGCGGGCGTACACGAATCAGCCGTACCACCCGCTGCGCGCCGGTGAGTTCTACGCGGCCGGGTTCTTGAGCGAGAGCGAGCGCCTGCCCTGGGGCACGGTCCTGGGCGGGACCGCCACCTCGGCGATTCCCCGTTTGTCCGATCGCACGTCCGCGACGACCTTCGAGGAAATCGCGATTCGGCCGCCGCGCAACGCCTCCTACCACGTCGGCGATTCGCTGCTGATTGCCCGTATCGATCGGACCGTCGAGTTCGGACGGTGGGGCGACGTCGTGGTGCCGCTCGGCATAGCCCGCATCACCGCGGTCGAGGACCAGCAGGTGCTGGCGGAGGTCGTCGCCCAGTACGGCCGGATTCACGACGGTGAGCTGGCGATGCCGCTCGAGCCGTTCCGCGACCCGGGGCAGGTGCGTCCCACGCCGGTCGAGCAGGGCCTCACCGGCAAACTGCTCGTCCCGCGCGATCCGCACCCGATCGCCGGAGCGCAGCAGTATTTCTTCATCGACAAGGGGCGCAGTGAGGGCGTCACCCCTGGTGACGTGTTCGAGATCGTCAAACCCGCGCAGGCGTACGCTGGAGCGGGGTCCGAAGTGGTGCGCGCCGTCATGATGATCGTGCACACGCGCGAGCATTCCGCCACCGGTCTATTGCTGCAGATCAGTCATCCGTTGCTGGATCAGGGTCTTCCGGTACGACTGATCAAGAAGATGCCCTCGTAAGGCGCGGAGGGGGCTCACCAGTGTGAGCCCCTCCGTAGCAAGTTTCAGCTGTGATCGTCACCCTCCACCTCGGTGTTCTCGCGCTCTACGGATTGGCGACGGCCCTCGTGCTGGCGCCGTTCATGGGGTTCCGGCCGGCGCCGCGCGCGCTGACCATCGCGCTCCCCTGCGCCGGGGCGGCGGTCCATGTCGTGGCGGTCTCGCAGCTCACGCTGGTAGGGCTGGGGCCGGCGCTGTCGATGCTGGCCCTCTGCCTGGTGCTGCTGCAGCTCGCGAGCGAGCGACTCCTGCGCGGTTCGGCGGTGTCCTTCTTTGCGGGACCCCTCGCCACGGGCCTCGTGGGCCTAGCAATCCTCAGCGGCCTGGCGCCCGGTGCGGGGGTTGCCGCCGGCCGCAACGCGTGGTTCGTGATGCACGTCGCATTGAGCGTGCTCGGGCTGGCGTTGCTGGCGCTCGCGTTCATCGCGGCGGCGCTCTATCTGCTGCAGTTCCGCGAGCTCAAGGCGCGGCGCTTCGGTCAGGTGTTCCAGCTCTTTCCGCCACTCGAACGGCTCGATCAGCTCAATCGCTTCGCGCTCGTCGCCGGGTTTCCGGCCTTGACCCTGGGTGTGCTCCTCGCGCTGGGCTACGGGGCGCGCTTCTCCGGCGGACTGCAGGTCGCGAAGGCGCAAGTGGTGTGGGGCATCTTCACCTGGGTCGTCCTGGGCTGGGCGGTATGGGTTCGCGTCGTGCGCCATTGGGCCGGTCGCCGCGCGGCGCTCGCGAGCATCGCCGGTTTCGCCGCCGTACTCCTCGTCTACGTCGCGCTCAAACTGACACAGCCGGGCGCCGAACGCTTCCTGTGACGGGTCATATGGAGATGGGGATCAAAGTCCTGGGCGTGAATCATCGCACCGCACCGCTCGAGGTACGGGAACGGTTCGCGCACGGTGCACACGAGGTGCCGGGCGCGCTGGCGCGCGTCATGGCGGCCGGTGCCGCCGGCGGCGTCCTGCTCTCTACCTGCAATCGCACCGAATTCTACCTGGTCGCCGATGACGAGCCGGCGCTCGAGACGGTCTGGTCACTGCTCGGCGAGCGGTTGGCGGCTGCGCCGCCGGGCGATGTCCGGGAGTACGGCTACATCGCCCGCGATCGTGAGGCGGTGCGTCATCTCTACCGTGTGTCGTCGGGTCTCGACTCGATGATTCTCGGAGAGTCGCAGATCCAGGGGCAGGTGCGGGAAGCGTGGGAGGCCTCGCGCGCCCAGGCGGGCCCCGTGCTGCACCGGTTGTTTCAGACCGCGCTGCACGTCGGCTCGCGCGTGCGGACCGAAACCGGTCTGGGCATGGGGACGGCGTCCGCCGCCTCAGCCGGAGTGGCCGTCGCGGGCAAGATCTTCGGAGACCTGGCCGGCCGGAGCGCGCTCATTCTCGGCGCCGGCGATATGGCCGAGCTGGCCGCCACGTGCCTCAGCGATCAGGGTGTTCAGATCACGTTGGTCGCGAATCGCACGCAGGAGCGTGCACGCGCCATCGCCGAACGGCTGGGGGGCCGTGCCGTATCGCTCGACGAAGCGTGGGCGCATTTTGCGACCACCGACATCGCGCTCTGTTCGACTGCGGCGCCGCACGCGGTCGTGACGTGGGAACGGGTCGGCGCCGTGATCGGCGCGCGCAGCGGGCGGCCGCTGTGCATCCTGGACCTCGCCGTTCCACGCGATGTCGATCCCGCGCTCGCGCAAATCGAGAACGTCTTCCTGTACGACGTGGACGATCTGCAAACCGTCGCCGCGCAGGCGACCGCACGCCGCCGCGATGAGATTCCGGCCGCCGAGCGCATCGTGGAAGAGGAAACGGACCTCTTCTGGGCGTGGTACGGCGGGCTCGGTGTCGTCCCGACGATCAAGGAGCTGCGCAGCCGGATGGATGAGGTGCGGGCAGCGGAGCTCGAGCGGGCGATGCGCCAGCTCCCGCATCTGGATCCCGAGACTCGAGCCCGCGTGGAGCAGTTCAGCGAGGCGCTGTTGAACAAGTTTCTGCATCACCCCACGATCGCGCTGAAGGCGGCGGCGGCAGAAGGCCGCGGCTACGGGCTGCTCGAGGCGCTGCGCCGCCTGTTCGGGATGGAGCCGCCGGCGTGACCAGACGCGTGCTCGTGACCGGCGGGGCAGGGTACATCGGCAGCATTCTGGTAGATCAGCTTCTGGAGCGCGGCTTCACGGTTGTCGTCCTCGATGATCTGAGCCGGGGGCATCGGGAGGCGGTGGCACGCGGCGCCGGCTTCATCCAGGGTGGAGTAGGAGATCGCGAGCTCGTCACGGCAGTGTTCGAACGCGAGCGCATCGACGCAATTATCCACCTGGCGGCCTTCGCGCTCGTTGCCGAGTCCGTTGCCCAGCCCCAGATGTATGCGACCAACAATGTGACGGCCGCCCGGGTACTGTTGGACGCGGCGGTTCGCGCCAACGTCCGCCGCTTTGTTCTGTCATCTTCGTGCGCGGTGTACGGTCATCCGGCGAAGATTCCGATAACGGAAGATTCGCCGCAGGCGCCGGTGAATCCATACGGCGAGACGAAGCGAGACTTCGAGCGGCTGCTCGCCGACGTCGGGCCCCGGAACGGCATGGAGGTGGTGAGTTTGCGCTACTTCAATGCGTCAGGCGCCACGGACCGGCTTGGCGAAGACCACGACCCGGAGACGCATTTGATCCCGAATGTGCTGGCGGCGGCGCTCGGCCGGCGCGGTGCGCTCGAGGTCTACGGCACCGATTATCCGACCGCTGACGGTACCGCAGTCCGGGACTACGTGCATGTCACCGATATTGCCGACGCGCACCTGCGCGCGTTGGATGTGCAGCTCGATGACCGCTCGGCCGTCGCGGTCAACCTCGGCACCGGTGCGGGCCGCTCGGTGCGGGAGGTCGTCGAGGCAGCGCGCCGCGTCACTGGCCGCCCGGTGCCCACCGTTGAGCGTCCGCGCCGTCCCGGCGATCCGCCGGAGCTGGTCGCCGCCATCGGGCGCGCAGCGTCGGTGCTCGGCTGGCGGGCAGCGCATTCGAGTCTCGAGGAGATTCTAGGTAGCGCCTGGCGCTGGCATCAAGCACACCCGCACGGTTACCGAGGAGGTTAGGTGCTGCTACAGGTCCGAGGGGCGATCCCCACGACACCGTGGGAGCTGGTCCTCACATCCAGCCGCGAGACGCAGTTCGTGCTGGGCGTGCTCGCCGTCTTTTCACTCGTATCGTGGTATCTGATCGTCCTCAAGTGGTGGCAATTCCGCCGCATGCGGCAGCTGGGCGACCACTTTCTGGCCGAAGTCGAGAAAGCCCCACGCCTGGAGGACGCGTATCACGCCGCGATGCGTCTGCCGCCGTCGCCCTATAACCGGCTGCTGCGCGAGGGCGTGCATTTCTTCTCCGAGCTGAAGCCCGGCAGTCTGAAAGCGCGCGCCTCCGCACCGGACGTTGCCGCCCTCTCTCCCGGGGCTACTACCGCGTTGACCACGACGCAGCTCGAGGCGTTGCGCATGGTGCTCGCCAAGGAAGTGGCGGCCGAGCGCGACATGGCGGCGCGCTTCATTCCCTGGCTGGCGACGTTCGGCTCCGTCAGCCCGTTGTTGGGCCTGCTCGGCACGGTACTGGGCGTGATGGACGCGTTCATCGGCATCGCGGTGGGCGGCTCCGGGAACATCACCGCCGTCGCGCCGGGCGTCGCGGAAGCGCTGGTCACGACCGTCGGCGGCCTCGCCGTCGCCGTGCCGGCGGTGATGGCCTACAACCTCTTCGTCAACCGGCTGGGCCTGTTCGCCGGTGAGCTCGAGGGCTTTGCCCAGGAGATCATCGGCACCTTGGCCCGCGAAGGACGGATCTGATGGCTGGACTACTCGGCGGCGGTGGCGGAGGCGGAGGAGGTCTCCGCGGGCACGGCGAGCTCCCGCTCAACGCCGACATCAACGTCACGTCGCTTGTGGACGTCGCGTTCGTGTTGCTTATCATTTTCATGATCACCGCACCCATCATGCAGGGCGGCGTCGACGTCCGCCTGCCGCGCGCGCAGGTGCGGGCCATTGAGCCGAAGCAAGGGCTCGTGGTGACCGTGGACAGTGACGGCAAGATCTATCTCGATCAGGCGGCGCTCTCCTACGATGACTTCCAGTCCACCTTTCCCGCCTTCGTGCGAACGAAACGGCCGACAGGGGTGTATTTGCGAGCCGACGGCCGTGTAGCGTATGCACGGGTCGTCCAGGTGCTTGCGGTCATTCGTGCTGCAGGCGTGCAGGATGTGGGACTCGTAGCCGAACCGGAGACGATCAACCGATGAGAGGACGCGGCCGCAACCCGGCCCCTGTAGGCATGGCGGTGACGGGCACACTGGTCGTACACGGGCTGGTGGGCGCGTTGCTGCTCGCCACACCGGCCGGCCGGACGCGGCTGCCGCCGACCTACCGCGTGCATCTGGTCGCCGCGCCCGCGGCCGATCTCGAGTCGCGGAAGGCGCCTCCAGCCTTCGACCGGCCGGCCGAGGAAAAGCCGGCGCCCATGCCCGCCGCCAAGCGCCCGCAGAGCACGGTTTCGCGCGCGCCGCCGCCGCCGACACGCGACCAGACGACGCGCGAGGCCGCGCCGCGTACGACGTCCACGACGCAGCCCCTGCCGGGTGAGCGTCCGTCCACCGGGAACGACGTCGCGACGGTGAGCACCGAGGGCGTCGCGTTCCCGTTCCCCGAGTATCTGCAGAACATCGTGTCGCAGGTGTTGCGCCGCTGGCAGCGGCCCGGCCAGAGCACGCCGCTCGAGGCGGAGGTGTCGTTCTTCGTGCATCGCGACGGTTCGGTCACGGACCTGACGTTCATCCGGCGTTCGGGCAATTTCTCGTTCGACCTGGAAGCACAGGGCGCGGTCGAAGAGGCAGGACGCTTCAAAGCGTTCGGCTCGCTGCCGGACGGGTGGCAGTCGGATGTGTTGTTTGTGCGGTTCTACTTTTCGGGACAACGACAGTGAGATCGGCGGATCGGCGGATCGGCGGATGGGTTTTGCGGATCATGGGCCTAGTTGCGCTCTTGCAATCCGCCCATCCGCCGATCCGCCTATCCGCCCAAGACACGACCGCCATCGACCGCGGCGTCCGCATCGGCATCATCTACCGGCCGGGTGTGCGGCCGGGGTTGGTGATGCTGCCACGAAAGGGGGGCGGTCTCGACTCCGTCCGCGCGATCGTCGCGCGCGACCTCGACTACAGTGATCGCTTCGAGGTGATCACGCTCCCGGGCGGCGACTCGATCCGGCTTGCGACGCCCGGCTCATCCGGCAGGACGACGGCAGGGAGCACGCGTCGTGCGACGGCGGCAACCGGCACGAGCGGCGGTGCTCAGGGCACCTCGCTCAATTACCCGCTCTACCAGGCGCTCGGCGCCGATTTCGCACTCGATGTCACCGCCGCCGGCGACACCACCGTCGCCACGCTGCATGACATCGCGGCCGCGAGTGTCCGCCGCAGCGTGCGCGCGCACTTGCCGCCGCCCGGTGATGCTGATTTCCGGCAGGCGGTGCATCGGCTCGCGGATCAGGCGCTGCAGGCGGCGCTCGGTACGCCGGGCATCGCGGCGACCCGCATCCTGTTCGTCAGAGATGGCAAGGTGTATCAGATCGATCAGGACGGCGCCGATATGAAGCTCGTCTCGTCCACCGACCGGCAGGCGATGTCGCCCGCCTGGGGCGCGGATGGCCGGCACTTCGCGTACATGGAATTTCAGGCGGGAAAGGGATGGCTCTATCTACAGGACATGGGGTCGGGGAAGCGGACGGCGGTTTCGACGACGGGGACCGCACTCGACTTCACGCCGGCCTTTTCGCCTGACGGGCAGACCATGGCGTTCAGCCGCGCGACGGAGGAAGGCACCGATCTCTACACGATTAACATCAAGAATAACTGTTGTTTACGCCGCTTGACCGTGGGACGCTTTTCAGACAACTTGTCCCCGACGTTCAGCCCTGACGGGCAGCGCATTGCGTTTGTCTCAACGCGCCCGGGCCTGCCGCAGATCTACGTCATGGCGGCAGACGGAACGGACCAGCAGTTGTTCGCGCCCTTCGATTACGGCGTGACCGGTTCGTCCAACGCTCCGGAGTGGTCGTCCGACGGGCAATCGGTGGCGTTTCACCGGGACGTGGCGGGCACGCTGCAGGTGTTCGTGTTGGACGTGCGTACGCGCACGGTCCGGCAGCTCACCTCAGTGGGGCGCAACGAAGATCCGACCTGGGCTCCTGACAGCCGTCATCTCGCCTTCGTTTCCGACCGGTCGGGCTACCGCCAGTTGTGGATCATCGATCTCGACACCGGCCGTATCCGGCCGCTGCTACAGCAGAGCGGCGCGCGGCTGCCGGCTTGGTCTCCACGGCTTTCGGAGGCTCCTTCTTCCACCCCCTGATCGGAGAGATAGGATGAAATCGGTATCGTGGCTCCTCGTGATCGGTCTCGGCGTTGCGGTCGCCGCGTGTCCCAGCAACCCCGAAGCGGACCGCCTGGCCCGCGAGGAAGCGGAACGCATCGCGCGCCAGCGGGAAGCGGATTCTCTCGCCGCCCTCAGCCGCAACGCCGAAGAAGTGCGCAATATGCTCGCGGCGATGATCCACTTCGACCTCGATAAGTCGAACATCCGGTCGGATGACATGGGCGCGCTCGATCAGAAGGTCGCGATTCTTCAGGCGAACCCCGAGCTGCGGATCCGGATCGCGGGGCACTGTGACGAGCGCGGCTCCGACGAGTACAACCTCGCACTCGGCAATCGCCGCGCGCAGTCCGCGAAACAGTATCTCGTGAGCCACGGCATCGATGCCAGCCGCATCGAGACGCAGTCGTGGGGCGAGGAGCGGCCGCTGGTGGATGGCCACGACGAAAGCGCGTGGTCCCAGAACCGGCGCGACGAGTTCGAGATCACCAGCGGTGGCGACAATCTGCGCCGTCCGTCGTAGCGCGCTGGTCCTGACGCTGGGGCTCGTCGCCGGCTGTGCCCTGAAAGGGGACGTCCGGAAAGTCGAGCTTCAGGTCCTGGCGCTGCAGGCGGATCTCGCCAAGAGTGATGCGGCGCGGGCGGCGGAACGGGACACGATCCTGGCCGCCGTCCGCCTGCTGCAACAGGCATTGGCGACGCAGCAGGCATACCTCGTGCAAATGCGCGGCGACTTGCGCACCGAGCTGTTGTCGGTGCAGCAGCAGCTCGTCGCGGTGCAGGAATTGACGGGCCAGAGCCAGCAACGGCTCACCGAGCTGCGGTCGCGCATCGAATCGCGCGCCCAGCAGCCGGACCCGGGGATGCCGGCCACCGGCGGCGCCCCGGTCGGTCCGTCCGGCAATCGCGCGGGCCCCGGTCCCGATCAGATGTACGACATCTCGCTGCAGCAATACCGCCGTGGCAGTCTCGCGACGGCGCGGCTCGGGTTCCGCGAGTTCCTGCGCGTCTTTCCCACCCATGAACGGGCGCCCGACGCCCTCTTCTACATCGGCGAAAGCTTCGAGCAGACGGCACCCGATTCCGCCGCGGCGGTGTACGACCAACTCGTGCGAGCCTATCCCAATTCGCCGCGCGCTCCATCCGCGCTCTATAAGCTGGGCCTCCTCGCCGAGCAACGGGGAGACAAGGCCACGGCGCGGTCCTTCTACTCCCGGGTGATCGCGGGCTACCCGCGCTCTCCCGAGGCCGATCTCGCGCGGCAAAATCAGCAACGCCTCAGGCCCTAGCGGCCGTCGCCGTACCCCGATATGACCCCGCGCGGTGAGATGCCGTTTCTCGACCATCTCGAGGAGCTGCGCTGGCGCATCCTCTGGAGTCTGCTCGCGATTCTGGTCGGCACGATCGTCGGCTGGTGGTTGCTCGACAAGATCGACATCATCGAAGTGCTCAAGCGGCCGATCGCGCCGTACCTGCCGGGCGGGCGGCTCGTCTTCACGAGCCCCGCCGAGCCCTTCATGCTCACCTTGAAGGTCGCGTTCGCGCTCGGCGGCCTGCTCGCGTCACCGGTCGTCATCTATCAGATCTGGGCGTTTCTCGCGCCCGCGCTGTACGAGCGCGAAAAGCGGTTGATCGTGCCCGCGCTGGGCGTGGGTGTGGTGCTGTTCCTGGGCGGCGCCGCCGCGTGCTACCAGTGGCTGCTGCCTGCCGCGCTCAAGGTGTTGCTCGGCTTTCAGCGCACCGACCTGACGGCGATGATCACCATCGATCGCTACTTCGGCATGGCGATACCGTTCGTCGTCGGCTGCGGGCTCGTCGCCGAACTGCCGCTGGTGGTGACGATTCTCGCCTCGCTCGGGATCGTCACGCCGCAGTTCCTGGGCCGGCAGCGGCGCTATGCGATCGTGATCGCCGCGTTCCTCGCCGCGATTCTGACGCCGCCCGATGCCGTCTCGATGATGCTGATGCTCGGCCCGCTGCTGTTGCTCTATGAGGTCAGCATCTGGTGTGCGTGGGTGGCCAGCCGGCGGCGCGCCCGCCGCGTGGCGGCGGCGATGGTCGTGCTGGTCCTTTTGGGAGTGGGGGGCGGCGCGGGATCACTCCACGCACAGAATCCGCCGCCTGCGCGGCCCGCGCCGGGCGACACCGGCCGCGGGGGCCGAGTCGACACGTCCACGGCCCACAAGCTGGGACTGCCCACTGCGCCGAGCCGCTCATTTCCCGCTCCCGATCGCGTCATCGACTCGCTGCTCAAGCTGCCGAACTTCCGCATCACCCGGTACATGTCCGACACGATCGTGGTCGAGGGCGACAGCCAGACGACGTTTCTGCGCCGCGAGGCGTTCGTCGAGCGTGAGGGGACACAGCTCGAGGCTGATTCGATCCGCTACCACGAGGGGAGCTGCCGGCTCGATGCCGCCGGCGATCCGCATCTCTTCGATCAGGGGACCGTGCTCGTCGGAGAGGGGATGCGCTACGATACGTGCGTGCGGCGAGGGACCGTGCGCGATGCGCTCACGGACTTCCAACAGGGTGGGGCGACCTGGTACGTGCGCGGCGACATCGCGGCCGATTCGGGAAACAAGCGCGTCTACGTCGCCTCCGCGAACTTCACATCCGACCCGCAACCCGTGCCCGACTACCATTTTGCGGCCGGCCAGGTCAAATGGATCAACAAGCGGACGATGATCGCGCGGCCCGCGGTGCTGTACGTGCGCGACGTGCCGATCATGTGGCTGCCGTTCATCTTCAACGACATCCGCGGGGGCCGGCGCAGCGGGATTCTGTTTCCGCGCTTCGGATTGAACGACCTCGTCCGCCCGACGCGTCACTATTCGCGGCACATGACCGACCTCGGCTACTACTTCGTGGTCAACGACTACCTCGACGTGCTCGTGAGCGGGGATTGGTTCGCGGGCCGCTACGTGGCGATTCACGGGCAGGCGCAGTACGACTGGCTCGATCGGTTCGTCCACGGCACGCTGAGCTACAGCCGGCAGATGCAGCTGGACCAGCCGAGCACCAACACCCGCATCGGATGGTCGCACGCCCAGCGCTTCAATTCGCGCACCGATTTCAATGCGCATCTCGACTACGCGACCGACGCGTCGGTCATCCGGCGCAACTCGCTCAATCCCATGGAAGTGACGGCGAGCATCAACTCGAGCGCCACCTTCACCAAGCGGTTGTCGTGGGCGAACCTCGATATCGGCGGCAACCGGCGGCAGGAGCTGTCCTCGAACGCCATCGATCAGTCCTTCCCCTCGATTCACTTGACGCCGACGACCATCACCATCACGCCATGGCTCACGTGGTCGCCGACGTTTTCGTACACAAACGATCAACGGTTTCACCAGGCGGGCGGCCAGCTGCTGATACCCGGAAGGCCGGGCAGCACCGTTGCCGATACGCTGCCGCAGTTTTTCGACGATCGCCGGACGAACATCACCATCGGGACGCCGATTCGCCTCGGGCGCTGGAACTGGGCCAACAATTTCACGATCGTGGACGTCCGCAGTAACAACCGCGCGGAGTTCACGCTGCCGGGAGACACGGCAGATCGCGGTATCCATCGGGTGCTGTATGGCCGGACGTTCGAAACGCAGGTCGATTGGTCGACGAGCATCAATCTGCCGACGCTGTTCACCAGCACGTGGAAGATCCAGCCGGGGGTGGCGATCGTGAACACCACGTCCGGTCCCTTCATGCTGCGCAATCAGTTCTCCGGTGGTGAATTCGTCCGGCAGGGGAAGCGCCTGGCCTTCAACCTGGGCGTGTCACCCGCCTTTTTCGGGTTCTTTCCCGGGTTCGGTCCATTGGCGCGCATCCGCCATACGGTGTCGCCGATCATCAGTTATCAGTACGCGCCGGGCGTCCAGATTCCGGAGGAGTATGCCCACGCCTTCGATCCGACCGGCCGGACGCTGAAAGCGCGTACCGATCCGCAGCAGACAATCAGCCTGGGGTTGGCGCAGACGTTCGAGGCGAAGCTCAAGCCCGCGGCCGGCGACACGGCCGCCGAGAAGGCACCGCGCAAGATCAAGCTGCTCAGCATCAGCACCAGCGCGATCGGCTACAACTTCGAGCGGGCGAAGCTGCCGCATAACACCGGTTGGCAGACGGGAACATTGAGCAACACGTTTCTCTCCGACCTGGTCCCCGGCTTTCAGCTGAGCATGACGCACGATCTCTGGAAGGACGGCGACGTAGGATCGGATACCGCCAAGTTCTCTCCGTTCCTCCAAAGCGTGAACGCTTCCTTCCAGGTCACTCCCGCGACACTGCAAGGCATCGGCCGTCTGCTCGGGCTGCGGTCACGGCCCGCCCGGCCACCGGCGGTGGACACGACGGCGCGCGCCGACAGCGGCCTGGGCGGCCCCACCGACGATTTCCGGCGCTATGATGGCGGAACTCGGATTCCGTACGGCCCACAAGGCAGCATGGGGGGCGGGAGGGGCGGCCACGGCGGCGGGCGGCAATTTGCGCTCGGCGTCACCCTCTCGAGCACCCGCAGCCGCGCGGATACGGGAGCGTTGAAGCGTCGCGCCGGGCGGCAGACCGCCGGCCTGAATCTGTCGTTCAGCCCCACACGAAACTGGACTGCGAACTGGTCGACGTCGTACGACATCGTGACGCGGCAATTCGCCGACCACTCGCTGACGTTCCAGCGCGACCTGCGCCGCTGGCACGCGAGCTTCGGTTTTTACAAGACCGCCACCGGTAATTTCTCGTTCATCTTCAACATCACGTTGACCGATCAACCCGACATCAAGTTCGACTACGACCAGCGCACGTACGTCCAGTAGACTGCGCTGTCCTCTCGCGGTGACATGGCAGGCTGCGGTTCTGTTGTAACTCGCTGAGAATCAGCGACTTCGCCTCCGGCACGTCCCGTGCTTACACCTCCAGCGATCCCCCGTCCTGAGGCTCCTATGCGTTTGCTCTTGTCATTGCTGTTGGTGGCAGCCGTTGCTTGCCAAGGGTCGCTCGTCGCTCCCCCGGGCAACGGGCCGTCTACTCCGGCGAATCTCACTTACGAGCTCGAGCCCAGCGGCGATCCCAATCGCCCCCTGGGCATTCTGCTCATCTGGGACGACGTCACCGATGCGAATCTGGCCAGCTATCGCGTCTATTCGCGCGCGTCGAGCAGCGGTTCGTTCGGCCTGCGCGGCGAGACCAGCTCCAACACGTTCCACGATAACGGCGTGCCTCATCTCCAGTATCTCGTGACTGCGGTGGACGACAACGGCAACGAGAGCGGCAACAGCAACGTGATCACGGTCGACGAGCGCCTCCAGCTCGACGCGCCGGCCTCGCTGTTCTCGATTTCGTTGAACGGCGCCATTCATCTGGAGTGGGACGACAACGCGTACCTCACGGCCCCTACGCGCTTCAAGTGGTATCGCATCTACAGTACCGACTACAATCTCGATACCGGTCTGTGCGATACCAGCTGGCTGCTCGAGGGGACGACGGTGGCGCCCGAGTTCCTCGCCAGCGCGATGACCAACGGCGCGCCCCGCTGCTTCGGCATCACGGCCGTGAGCCGGGAGGGCTATGAGAGCCTGTGGTCGCCGCTGCGCCAGGACACGCCCCGGCCCGACGCGCGCAATACACTCGTGTTCGCCTATGACGAAGACACGACCAGATCAGGCTTCCGGTTCTGGCAGGACCTCAACGGTGACGGCCGTGGCCAGGCTTCGGAGCTGGGCCGGGTGCAGTCCGGCAACCTGACGAGCATCGATTCCTGGGTGTATCGCGATCCCACTGACTCCACGCTCTGGCTGGTGCCCGAGTTCGCCGGGACGCGGATGCAGCTGTACAGCACCTCGCCGGTCGCCGATTTGACGTCGATCGACTTCGCCCCGGCGTCCGGTTACTCCCGCAACATGATTCAGGCGGTGCCGGGATATGCGTACGTGTTCGAGATCGTCGAGGGGACCACACTCCACTACGGCGCCCTGCGGATGACGCACGTCGGACGCGACTACTTGATCTTCGACTGGAGCTTCCAGACCGACGTCGGAAACCCTGAGCTACAGATTCGCGCGGGACAGTCGGTCGCACTGTCGACTGGAACCACGGTTTCAGGCTCGAAATAGGGGTCCTGCGCTTGGCGACAGCGCCGGAGTGGTCAACAGCCACTCCGGCGCTTTAGCTTTGGTCTTCATGCCCACGCCTGTGACGTTGGACGGCCATTCCCTTTCCATCGCGGATGTTGTGGCGGTCGCCCGAGGCAATGCGCCGGTGGCGATCGCGCCCCGGGCGCTCGGTGCGGTGCAGCAATCGCGCCGCGCGGTCGAGGCGGCGATCGAGCGCGGCCAGACGATGTACGGCGTCAATACCGGATTCGGCAAACTCGCGCACGTACGTATCCCCCCCGAGCAGGCGCGCCAGCTGCAGCTCAATCTGATTCGCAGCCATGCCTCGGGCGTGGGTGAGCCGCTGGCGCAGGATGCCGTGCGCGCGATGATGCTGCTCCGCGCCAACGTGCTGTTGCGCGGGACGAGCGGGGTGCGACCGGTGCTTCCCGAGCTGCTCGTCGACATGCTCAATGCCCGCGTGCATCCAACGGTGCCGTCGCAGGGCAGTGTGGGTGCGTCGGGCGATCTTGCGCCCCTGTCGCATCTGGCGCTGGCCATGATCGGCGAAGGAGACGTGCAGGTCTCACGGCCGATAACGCTGGAAGCCAAAGAAGGCCTCGCATTCGTCAACGGGACACAGGCGCAAACGGGTCTCGCTGCGTTGCTCGTGACCGATGCCTGGACCGCCTGGCGCACGGCGCATGCAGCGGCGGCCATGAGTCTCGAGGCGGTGCGCGGCTCACCCGATCCCTTCGACGCCCGCATTCACGACGCCCGTCCGCACCCACAGCAGCAACGCTCGGCGACGCTGCTGCGCGACCTCCTGGCCGACAGCGAAATCCGCGAATCGCACCGCGAGAACGATCCGCGCGTGCAGGACGCCTACTCGCTGCGCTGCACGCCTCAGGTGTTGGGGGCGGCCGGCGAAGGACTCGCGTTCGCCGAGCAGCTCGTCACCACGGAGCTGAATGCGGCGACGGACAACCCGCTCGTATTCGGTGACGACGTGATTTCAGGAGGGAACTTCCACGGCCAGCCGATCGCGCTCGCGCTCGACGTCGTCGCGATTGCCCTGACGACGCTCGCCGGACTGGCCGAGCGGCGCCTCGAGCGCGTCGTGAATCCGGACCTGTCGTCGGGGCTGCCGGCATTTCTGGCGCACGACCCCGGCCTCGAGTCCGGCTTCATGACGGCGCAGATCGCCGCCGCGGCGCTCGTGGCCGACTGCCGGGTGCTGGCGACGCCGGCGAGCGTGCAATCCGTGCCCACCGAAGGCAATCAGGAAGACGTCGTGCCGATGGGCATGAGCGCCGCGTGGAAGGCAGGACGGATCCTGGCCAACACCGAGCGGATTCTCGCCATCGAGCTGCTCGCGGGAGCCCAGGGACTCGAATACTTGAAGCCGCTGCGGCCCGCCACAGCAGTCGCGCGGCTGCAAGCCGCCGTTCGCGAGGACTCGCCGGCATTGACGGGGGATCGGCCCATGACGGCCGACATCGAGCGGGTCGCGGCCGGAATTCGGGCAGGCAGGTTTGCGCCGTGAAAGCGCCCCGCGGCAGCACCAAGTCCTGCAAGGGATGGGTGCAGGAAGCGGCGCTGCGGATGCTGATGAACAACCTCGATCCGGAGGTCGCGGAGCGGCCGCAGGACCTGGTGGTCTACGGCGGCACGGGGAAGGCGGCGCGGAACTGGGCGTCGTTCGATGCGATCTGCCGCACGCTGCGCACGCTGGGCGACGAGGAAACGCTGCTCGTGCAGTCGGGCAAACCGGTCGGCGTCTTCACGACGCATCCCGACGCCCCGCGGGTGCTCATCGCCAACGCCAATCTCGTCGGCCGGTACGCGACGTGGGAGGTGTTCCGCGATCTGGAACGCCGCGGTCTGATCATGTACGGCCAGATGACCGCTGGATCCTGGATCTACATCGGGACGCAGGGAATTCTGCAGGGGACCTATGAGACCCTCGGTGCGGTTGCGCAGCGCCAGTTTCAAGGATCGCTGCGGGGGCGCATCGTCCTGACGGGTGGATTGGGAGGCATGGGCGGCGCGCAGCCGCTCGCGGCCACCATGAATGAAGGGATTTGTCTCGCCGTCGAGGTGGATCCCGCGCGGGTGCAGCGCCGCGTGGAAACGCGGTATCTCGATCGTGCGACGACACGTCTGGACGAAGCGCTGGCGTGGTGCGAGGAAGCACGGCGAGCCGGGAAAGCGCTCTCCGTCGGTCTCGTCGGCAATTGCGCCGACGTGCTGCCCGACCTCGTGCGCCGCGGCTTCGTTCCCGATGTGGTGACCGACCAGACGTCGGCGCACGATCCGCTCAACGGCTACATCCCGGCGGGGTTGAATCTCGCCGCGGCGGAGGAATTGCGGCGCTCGTCTCCCGACGAGTACGTGCGGCGCGCGCGGGCGAGCATGGCGACTCACGTGCAGGCGATGCTCGACTTCCACCAGCGCGGCGCGATCGCGTTCGATTACGGCAACAACATCCGCACGGAAGCGCGCGACGCCGGCGTCGGCGACGCGTTCACGATTCCGGGATTCGTACCGGAGTACATCCGGCCGCTGTTCTGTGAAGGGAAGGGGCCGTTCCGCTGGGTCGCACTCTCGGGTGACGTGAAGGACCTGCACCGCACCGATCAGCTCGTGCTCGAGCTCTTCCCCGACAACGCGCATCTCCGGCGCTGGATCACGCTCGCCCAGGAGCGCGTCGCGTTTCAGGGGTTGCCGGCGCGGATCTGCTGGCTGGGGCAGGGCGAGCGGGCACACTTCGGGCTCGCGCTGAACGAGCTGGTGCGGCGCGGCGAGCTGTCCGCGCCGATCGTGATCGGCCGCGATCATCTCGACACCGGCTCGGTCGCCTCGCCATTCCGGGAGACCGAAGCGATGCGGGACGGCTCCGACGCCATCGCCGACTGGGCGATCCTCAACGCGCTGCTCAACACGGCCTCGGGCGCGTCGTGGGTGTCGTTCCATCACGGCGGCGGCGTGGGCATCGGGAACTCGCTGCACGCGGGACAGGTGATCGTCGCCGACGGGACGCCTGCGGCCGAGCGGCGGCTCGAGCGCGTGCTCACCAACGATCCGGGGATCGGTGTCGCACGGCATGCCGACGCGGGCTATCCCGCAGCGATCGAGACGGCGCGCCGCCATCATATCCGCCTCCCGATGAGCCAGGACCTCGACTGAAGACGCTGCTCGTGGGCGCGCGGCAGGTCGTGACGTGCCGCGGGCCTGCCCGCGCCCGCCGCGGGCGCGAGATGGCCGAGGTCGAGGTGCTGCGCGATGCGGCAGTGCTGATCGAAGACGGTCGCATTGCCTGGGTCGGGGCACGCCGGGACGCACCAATCAAAACGCAGCATGCTGCGCCCGTACAGGTGGTCGAAGTCAGCGGCGTGCTGTTCCCCGGATTCATCGATTGCCACACCCATGCGGTTTTCGGCGCTCCACGTCTGGACGATCAGGAGCGGCGCGCGCTCGGCGTCGACTACAAAGCGATTGCGGCCGCGGGCGGCGGCATACTGCAATCGGTGCGCGATGTGCGCAGCCGCACCGAGGACGAGCTCGCAGCGCTGACGCGGTCCCGGCTGAGCGCCCTGATTGCGCATGGGGCGACGACGATCGAGGTGAAATCGGGCTACGGCCTGGAGCTGGAGTCGGAGCTGAAGCAGCTCCGCGTCATTCGGCGACTCGCCGACGCGCTGCCGGCCACGCTCGTCCCGACCTTTCTCGGTGCGCACGAGGTGCCGCCCGAGTATCGCGGCAATCGCGCGGCGTACGTGGAGCTCGTGTGTGAAGCCATGATTCCCACCGTCGCGCGCGAGGGCCTGGCGCGCTGCTGCGACGTGTTCTGTGAGCCTGGCGTCTTCAGCGCGAGCGAAAGCCGCCAGATCCTCACCGCCGCACGCCGCCATGGTCTTGCGGTGAAGCTCCATGCCGATGAGCTGGAAGGGTCGGGCGGGGCCGAGCTCGCCGCCGAGCTGGGCGCGCTCTCGGCAGATCACCTCGCCGCCGTCTCGGACGCCGGCATCAAGGCGCTGGCGGCCAGTCCGACCGTCGCGGTCTTGCTGCCCGCGACGATGATCTTTCTCGGCAAGCGGGCGCAGGCGCCGGCGCGTCGCCTCATGGAGGCGGGCGCGGCCGTCGCGCTGGCCACCGATTACAACCCCGGCACGTCGCCGACGACGAGCCTGCCGCTGGTGATGGCGCTCGGCGTCTCGCAACTTGGGCTACGTCACGCCGAAGCTGTGACGGCGGTGACGATCAATGCTGCTGCGGCGCTGGGGCTCGCCGCCGAGCGCGGCCAAATCGCTCCTGGGTGCGTTGCCGATCTCGTGGTCGCCGCCGTCGATGACTGGCGGGAAGTCGCGTACTGGATGGGGGCTGACGTCGTAAGCGCCGTCTGGACAGCAGGTTCGGCTTGTCCCGCCTAGTTGGCTCCGATATCTTAGTGCTTCCATGTCCAAGCTTGAGCAGCTCAAAGAAAAGGCGAAGGGTCTCGAGGCCAAGGATCCGAAGAAAGCCGTCGAGATCTGGCTGGACGTCCTCGGCTCACAGGAAAAAGAGGGCGACAACCCCGACCTCTCGATCTATAACCGCATCGGCGATCTTTACATCAAACTGAAAGACCCCGGCCTGGCCGCCGACTACTACGACCAGGCAGTCGACAAATACGCCGAGCTGGGCTTCCATAACAACGCCATCGCCATGTGCAACAAGGTGCTGCGCAACGCCCCGGCGCGGCAGACGACGTATTTGAAGCTGGCGAAGCTCTATGCGTCAAAGGGATTCCTCGCCGAGGCGAAGCAGAACTTCGTGGAATACGCCGGGCGCATGCAGAAGATCGGCAAGATCGATCATGCGTTCGCTGCCCTGAAGGAATTCACCGACATCTCGGCGGAGAGCGGGAGCTTGCGGGAGATGCTGGCCGAGCATCTCAAGATGTACGGCAGCGATCCAGGCAAGCACGGCTCGTCGGCGCGCATCAGCACGCCCAAGCCGCTGCCGCCTCCCGGAGGGGATGACCTCAGCAAGTCGGGCACGCGGAAAACGTCGAGCCTCGTGTTTCTGGACCTCGACGAGCCGCGTGTCTCAAAAGCCGCCAAAGCTCCCGCGGCCGCCGCCAAGGCTCCCGCACCGCCACCGCCTCCCCCTGTCGCTGAAAAACTGATTCAGGAGGTCGTACCGGAGCCGGACGAGTCGCTCGAGATCGAAAGCACCAGTCTGGTGGATGAAGCTCCGGGCGGCGGTCTGGGCGGCGGGATGCTCGAAGGCCTCGAGACGACCGGATCGGACTTTAGTCAGATGAGCGCGAGCAGTCCCGCCACGCCGTCGATTCGCGAGGAGCTGAACCCTGCCGACCTCGACCTCGGGCCGATGGCCGAGCTGGAGCCAACGGCTCCAGACGTGACCGCGGACGAGGTGAGCGGCCTGGAGGACGCGGACCTGGTGCTCGAGGGCAACATCGAAGCACCGGCGCCGCCCGCAAGGAAACCCGCGCCGCCCAAACTGAAGCCGCTGGGCCAGCCAGCAGGCAAGGCGGCCGCTCCCGAAGCGCCGCGCGTCAAGCCCGTGATTCCCAAGCGTCCCTCGGCACCCGCGTCGACGTCAGGACCGGGGAAGCGCAAGACTGTGGTCGAGGTGCCACCGCTCGAGCTCGAGCCCGACTTCGAAACGGCGACCACCGACGCGGGACACGATGTCGACGACCAGCCGCTCGCGATCGACGAGGGACCGCGTCACCCCAGCTTCATCCAGACGGAAGACGACACGTCGATTTCCACCGGTGGACGCAAGTCCGGCTTTATCGACCTGGGGATCGACGAGATCAGCAGCGCGGGGGACCAGGCGAGCTCGCTGGTGTTCTCGAACATCGAGGAGACGCCCGCGGCGCCGGGGATCGAGGAGCTGGAGTCGCGCGTCGCCGACAACCCGGATGATCCCGAGGCACATCAGGCGCTCGGCGAGGCGCTGATCGAACAAGGCGATCGGGAACGCGGCATCGAGGAGCTCGACCTCGCGACTGGCGGCTTCGAGAACGGCGGCAACCTCGCGCACGCGCGCGATCTGGTGGACGAAGTGCTGCGGCTCAATCCGAACAGCGTGCGTCACCGCCAGAAAGCGGTGGAATTCGCATTCAAGGCGGGCGACAAGGCGAAATTGATCGACGCCTATCTCGAGCTGGCCGACGCGTTGTTGCGCTCCGACCTCCCCGAGAAGGCGCGCGCGGTGTATGCGCGTGTCGCGGAGCACGATCCCAAGAACGATCGTGCCAAAGGCGCGCTGTCGATGCTCGCCCCCGCCGTCGCGCCGCAATCGGGGAAGCCGGAGGGCAAGGTCAAGGCGAAAGACGCCAAGATGAAAGTCCGCGACGAGGCCGCGCTGAATGGCGACTTCGTCGACCTCGGCTCGATGCTGAGTGACGACGACGAGGAAGGACCGCCGGCGAAAGACACGCGCATGACCGTTGCGGACGAGGAGCCGACGGGAGACGAGGAGCAAGACTTCCAGGACATGCTGGCGCGCTTCAAGCAGGGCATCGACGAAAACATCGACGAGACCGATTTCCAGTCCCACTACGATCTCGGTGTCGCGTTCAAGGAGATGGGCCTGCTCGACGAGGCCATCGCGGAGCTGCAGAAGGCGCTGCGCGCCCCCGAGGGCAAGCTGCGCACGTCGGAGATGTTGGGCATCTGCTTCTTCGAGAAGGGCGCCTTCGGTGTCGCCGAATCGATCCTGCGCCGCGGTCTCGACCTCCCGGCGTCCGGCGATCAGGAGCGGCTCGGCGTGCTCTACTGGCTCGGCCGCGCGCTCGAGCAGCAGGGCAAGAAAGCCGACGCGCGGGATCTGTACGGCCGCGTGTTCGCCGTGGATATCCGCTTCCTCGATGCCGAGCAGCGCGTCAAGGCGCTCGCCAAAGCGAAATAGCATGAGCCAACAAGTCGCTCGGGTCAGCCTGCGGGACGTGCAGCGGCCGGTGGCTGGCGAGCTGGAGCAGGTCGGGGCGGAGCTGCGGCGCGTCATCGCCGCCGACTTCCCGATCGTGAGCGAAGTGAACGATCACCTGCTCCAGATGAAGGGGAAGCTGTTCCGGCCCACATTGCTGCTCCTGAGCCACCAGGCCGCGGGGTGCGCGGATGCGCGGGCCGTCACGCTCGCCGCGGTCGTGGAGCTGATCCATCTCGCCACGCTCGTCCATGACGACTCGGTAGACCATTCGGTGCTGCGGCGCGGCCTGCCGACGATCAACGCATTATTCTCGCATCAGATCGCGGTCATCATGGGCGACTATCTCTATTCGCGTGCCATCATCGAGCTGGTCCGGCTCGACGACCAAGAGGCGCTGCGCGTGCTGGCGCGGGTGACGAATGAAATGACGGTCGGCGAAATGCGCCAGCTCGAAGCCCACGACAAGCTCGCGTACGGCGAGGGCGCGTACGACCTGCTGATTCGCGCCAAAACCGCGTCGCTCTTGTCGGGTGCGTGCGAGGTGGGCGCGCTGACGGCGGCTGCGGCGCACCGGCAGGCGCTGGCGCGCTTCGGGATGCTGCTGGGCATGGCATTCCAGATCACCGATGATCTGCTCGACTACACCGAGCCGGAAGCGGTCACGGGGAAGCCGTCCGGCCTGGATCTGCGCGAGCACAAAGTCACGCTGCCCCTGATTGTCGCCCTGGCCCGGATGCCCGCGGAGGGGCGGCGTGTGGTCGCCGCGCTGATGGACGCGGCCGAGCCGAGTGACGAATTGGTCGCCGACGTGATCCGATTGGTAGAGAGCGCCGGCGGGCTCGAGACCGCGCGCCAGCGCGCTCTGGACATTGCGCAGCAGGCGGAGGCGGAGCTCGATGTGCTGCCGCCCTCGCCTGCCCGGGACGCGCTGCAGGGGAGCATTGCGTACGCCGTGGAGCGGCACAGCTAGTGCCGCCCGGACCGCGCCGCCCCCTCTTCTATCTCAGCGTTCTGGCGGTAGGCTTTGTCCTGGGGGGGCTGCTGCAGGCGTTCCTGCGGCGCTTCCTGCCACAGGGTCCGGCGAAGGAAGTGTTTACCTGGGCGGTGACCCCGACCATCGGACCGATTCATTTGGATCTGCTCGTGATGTCGATTACGCTTGGACCTATCGGGCTCGACGTCTCGCTGCTGGCGGTCGTCGGCGTCGTGATCGCGTACCTCGTCGCCCGGTCGCTCTTTTAGGAAAGGCGAACCATGTTCGGCAATCTGGGCTTTACCGAAATTGCGATCTTGCTGCTCATCCTGGTGCTGTTCTTCGGCGCCAAGCGCATCCCGGAGATCGGGTCGTCGATCGGGAAGGGCATCAAGGAATTCAAGCGGGGGCTCAAGGACGTCGACTCGAGCGAGTCGGCGCCGCCCGTCGCGCCGCCGCCGCCGAGCAGTGAAGCGCCGAAGCGCCTCACTCACTAAAGGCTGGGGTTGATGCTGGGCAATCTGAGCGGCAGTGAGATCCTGATTCTGATGCTGATCGTCCTGCTCGTATTCGGCGCCAACCGGCTGCCCGAAGCGGGCCGGGCGGTGGGGAAGGGGCTGCGCGAGTTCAAGCGCGCGCTGTCCGACGCGGAGAACAGCATTCACCGGCTCCCGTCCGAGGACGCGGAGCCGCCGCGGGACGCGAAGCCGAAGCGGTTGGTCGAGTAGCGGCTAGAGGTCGGTGTTCGTGGCGTCCGCCGAGCCTTGAGACTTGTAGATCTCTCTGCGCCGGTCGACGATCTTGGCCTTGGCGCGCAAACCCTCGATGAACTGTTGAATCCGCGCCTGCTGCGCCGCCTGGCGCAGCTGCGTGCGCTGTGTCTCCCGCTGTGCCACCCATGCGGCCGAATCGGCGTTCTGGCGCCCCAATGACTCGATAATGAAGTAACCGCTCTCGCCTTCGAGCACGCGACTCCGTTCCGCGACGCTCAATCCGAACGCCGTGCCGACCACGACGGGCTCGCGCCCGAGATAACTCGGCGGCCGCAGCCGGGTGAACGGACCGAAGCGCTGCACCGCGAGGCCGCGCGCCGTCGCCGCGGTCGCCAAGTCGGGCACGCCGCGCAGCGCGGCCGCGAGCGAGTCCGCGCGCCCGTGCGCGAGGGTCTTCTGCTTCTCGAGACGCACCGCCGCAGTTACGCGCGCGCGGACTTCATGCAGTGGCGGCACGCCGCCGGCCGTTACCGAGTCGAGCTGGAAGACGTAATAGGCGGGCAGCGCCTCGATCACCGGACTCGTTTCGCCGACGGGCGCTTCGAAGGCCCAGACGCTCACGTCCGGAATGACGTACCGGCCCAGCGTGAACCGGTCCCCTTCGATGACCTGGTAGGTCGGCGATACCTGCAGCCCCAGCCGGCGCGCCGTGCTGTCCAGGACGGTCGGGTCGGTGCGCTCGGCGGCGACACGCTCGAGCGTGTCGGCCTTCGCCTCCACCTGATCGAGGTGCTCTCCCTGCAGCGCGACGGGGATGAGGATATGCCGCAGCTTGAGCGAGTCGCCCTTTTCCTGATCGATACGGATCAGGTGATAGCCGAACTGTGTCGTCACCGGGGCGGAGACCTGCCCCGGCTTCAGGCCGCGCAATCCTTGCATGAATTGCGCATCGAACGTCGACTCGTTCCGCTTGATCCAGCCGAGATCGCCTCCCCGCTGACCACTGACGGTGTCGCTCGACTCGCGCTTCGCCACGTCCTCGAACTTCGCGCCGCGCGCCAGCTCGCTGCGCACACGCGCGAGATGGGCGCGCGCGGCGGCGGTGTCCGAGGCGTTCGGCATGCGCGGCAGCGCGATGAAGCGCACGTACGCGCGCGCCGGCTGCTTGAACTCGTCGGAATGCTTGGCGAGGTAGGCCAGCAATTCGGCGTCACTGATCGCCGAGCTGTCCGGAATCGTGTAGGGCCAGACGGCGAGCGACGCGATCCGCACCGAATCGTGCTGATCCCGGTAAATGCGCCACAGCTTCGCGTCGGGGATGTAGACGTCACTGGTGAGGTACTGCGCCAGCTTGATCCGCGGGATCTGGTCGCGGTACACCGCTTCGATCTGCGCGAGCAGCTGGCGGTCGGTGTTGGTCGCGAGGAACTGTTGCCACTTGCGGATATCGAACTGGCTGTCGGTCTGGAACTGCGGATCGCGCATCACTTCGGGCGGTGGGGACGTGCGCGCGGCGTCGATGATCTCCGCATCCGTGACGCGGATACCGAGGCGCTTGTACTCCTGCTGCAGCAGCGCCTCCTGGATCATCTGATTGATGACCTGATCCTGAATCTGCTGCTCTTCCTCGCGCGTCAACGGCGCAGTGCCGTTCTGCTGCCGGTATTGCTCGTACGCGAGCTGCAGGCGCTGCTGGTACTCGGTGATCTGATACTCCCGGCCATTGACGCGCAGCACCACGCTGCCGCTGGGACCGAGGATGCTCATCACTTGACCGACGGCGAGCCAGCCCACGAAGGCGATGGCGAGGATGTAAAAGATCCACTTGGCGTTGGAGCGCATCGTGCGCAGCATGGCGACTTCGAACTCCGGTCAGAGGGAGGGGTGAAGGGGCATAAGTCTAAAAACCACAACGCACAAACTCAAGCGCACACAGTCTCCGGTCATTTGACAGCAGCGCCGGCCAAACACTATCTTCGTCCAATTCCCACATAGACTTAGGCCGTGGCCTATACCAGCGAGATCGACAAGCTCGAAGCGCGTTTTCGTGATAACCCCAAGGGCCGCAACTTCGCCCCCTTGGCGGACGCCTATCGTAAAGCGGGGCTTATAGATAACGCGGTCGATCTCTGTCAGAACGGTCTCAAGCTCCATCCCGACTACGTCAGCGCCTACATCGTGTACGCCCGCTGCCTCGTCGACAAGAAAGACGACGCGGCCGCGCTGGGCGTGTTCAAACAGGTCCTCGGCCTCGATGGGGAGAACATCATCGCGCTGCGCGGCCTCGCCGAGCTGGCGGAGCGCAATGGGAAGTACGGGGAAGAAGTCGAGTGGCTGTCGCGGTTGCTGAACGCCGATCCCATGAACGGCGACGCCGCGGAAGCGCTGGCCCGCGCTAAGGGGAAGGCCGCTGCTGCACCCGAGGCCGCCACCGCGCCTATGGCCAAGCCCGATTTTGCGGTCGACCACGAGACGCCCGAACCGGTGACGTTGACGCCCGCTGCGGCAGCGGCGGCACCCTCGCCCGACGTCGAGAACTTCGAGAACCCGATCAGTTTCAACCCCAACGCGCATGAGGCTGCCAAGGCCGACGGGTTGGAAGTGCAGGAAGACGTCGAGCTGAACGCGCAGCAGATCGAGCAAGTGGAGGTCGAGGGGCTGGCGCATACACAGTACGAAGGCAGTGGGATGTTCAAGCTGGATGCGCCCGGGGGGGCGGGGGGGGGGGCGCCCGATCTCGACGAGGCGCTGCCCCAGGTCGATCTGCCGCTCATCATGCCGGACGACGAGATCCGTCCTGCTCGGCCGCCAGCACCTCCAGCACCACCACCTCCCCCCGCCCCCCCCGCCCCCCGGCCCGGTCCAGCGCCGCGCGTTCCGGCCGCCGTGGCCCTGTCCGATGACGATGGTGCGGCGGATACCGCGACGCTGTCGCAGGCGGAGCCGGTGCTGACGGAAACGATGGCGGAGCTGTACCTGAAGCAGGGGCATCAGCAGGATGCGCTGCGCGTCTACCAGGCGTTGCTCGCCCAGCATCCCAACGATTCACGATTGAAGAGCAAGGTCGAACAATTGTCCCCCGGCGGAAGAAAAGGATCGGGGATCTCGGCGCAGGCGTTCCTCAAAGGCATTTGGTCGGGTCGACGCTCGGAGGAAAGCACGTTGGCTTCGGCCTTCGATGCCGCCGGGCCGCCGCCCGGCGAGCCGTCGCGTCCCGCTGACGATCACATCTCGCTCGACTCCGTCTTTGGCGACGAAGCCGCGCGGCGCGCGACCGGGCAACCCGCCGCGGAAGCCGCGCCTCCGCAGGATGGCAGCAAGACCGGAGGATTTTCATTCGACGAGTTTTTCGCCGGTGGGAAGGCCGGTGCCGCAGGCGCCGCGGAAGCGGGTGGAGGTAGTGCGTCACCCAAAACCCCGGCGGGGGGTGGGGCCAGAACGTCCGGCCGAACGCAGCGGCCGCCCGAGGATGAGGCGGAGGCCGATCAGTTCCAACAGTGGTTGAAAAAGCTCAAGTCCTAGTGTCGCCTCACATCGCCGTGCTGAACGGCCCCAATCTGAATCTGTTGGGTGAGCGTGAGCCTGAGATTTATGGGCGCACCAGCCTTGCCGAGATCGAGCGCGCGACCAAAGCACATGCCCGCGCACTCGGGGTGGAGTGCAGCTGGATTCAGACGAATCATGAAGGCGAGCTGGTGGAGGCGATCCAGGGTCTGAAGGGCCCGCCCCGTGTCGACGGCGCGGTCATCAATGCGGCGGCGTTTACGCATACCAGTCTCGCCGTACGCGATGCATTGCTCGCCGTGCGCGTGCCGTTCGTCGAAGTGCATCTCTCCAACATTTTCGGACGCGAGCCGGAGCGGCGACGGTCGTTACTGGCGGATCTCGCCGTGGGGGTCGTGACGGGGTTCGGGGCCGACAGCTATCGTCTGGGGCTCGAGGGCCTTGTCGGCAGCCTCAAGTCGCGATAAGCGGCCGCAGCGGCACGCGGCACTCGCCGCACTGCTCGACGCGGAGGGGATGGACGCGCTGCTCGTCACCTCGCGTCCCAACATCCGGTATCTGACGGGGTTCAGCGGATCGGCCGGCGTGGTCGTGGCGACGCGCACCACGCAACTGCTGGTGACCGATTTCCGCTACGACGAACAGGCGCGGCAGGAGTGCGGCGCGGTCGCGCGGGTCGAAATCGAAGGGACGAGCGTGTGGGAACGGCTGTTCAAGGAGCTCCCGACTGTGACGAGCGGGACGCTCAGCCTGATCGGGTTCGAGGCGCATGCGCTCAGCGTGAAGGATGCGGAGCGCTTGTCGAGCGGGCCGGGTGCGTCGTGGCGCTGGAAGCCGGCCGGCGAGCTGGTCGAGCGACTTCGGGTTCGCAAGGACGCGGGCGAAGTGGCCGCGATCCGCTCGGCCGCGGCCGTGGCGACGGCGGCGCTGCGCGACACGCTCGCCGAGCTGCGGCCCGGACAGACGGAGCTCGCGATCGCGGGATTGCTCGAGGGCGCGCTGCGCCGGCACGGGAGCGAGGCGCATCCGTTTCCGACGATCGTCGCCAGCGGACCGCGGAGCGCGCTGCCGCACGCGCACACCAGCGCGCGCACGGTGGCGGCGGGCGAGTGGCTGCTGCTAGACTTTGGCGCCGTCGTGGACGGCTACTGTGCCGACGTCACGCGCACGGTGGTGGTGGGGGGGCGCGCCGATGAGTCGCAGCGCGCGCTGTACCGTTTGGTACAGGAGGCGCAGCGGCGCGCCCGTGAAGGCGTCCGGGCCGGCATGAGCGGCCGCGATGCGGACGCACTGGCACGCGATCCGATCGAAGCGCGCGGGTTCGGCGGCGCGTTCGGACACTCGACGGGGCATGGCGTGGGGCTCGAGGTGCACGAAGCGCCGCGGCTGGCGCGCACGGCCACGGATCCGTTGCCCGAAGGCGCGGTCGTGACGATCGAGCCGGGCGTGTACGTCGCAGGACGGGGCGGTGTGCGCATCGAAGACGACGTCCATCTGTCGCCCGACGGCCCGGTGCTGTTGACCGACGGCTGTACGGACCTCGTGGAACTGGTGTAGGGGCTAAGGGGGGGTATCTTCTCGGTATGAAGCTCGACATCATCGCCCAGATCGTGCAGATCTTGAAGGATGCCCCGGAGGTGGGGGCGATCGAGATCCGCCGAGGCCTATTCGGCGCATGGTCGTCAGTGCGGGTTTCCAAGGCTGGGCACGGGAATACCATTGGTGGCGGACCTGGGGGAGCACATGTGATCGTGTCGCACCCCGCTACAGCACCTGGCGCTCCCGCCGGCACGCAGCAAGCCCCAGCCCCCGCCGGGCCCCAGCTCAGCGAGATCAAGTCGCCGATGGTGGGCACGTTCTACCAGTCTCCCGAGCCGGCGGCACAGCCCTACGTGAAGGTCGGCAGCCGGGTGAATGTGGGGCAGGTGGTGTGCATCATCGAGGCGATGAAGATCATGAACGAGATCGAGTCCGAGGTCTCGGGCGTGGTTCGGGAAGTCATCGCACAGAACGCGCAGCCGGTGGAGTTTGGCCAGGTCCTTTTCCGGGTGGATCCGCATGGGTGAGGCGACGCAGAGCAATCTGCCGACGTTCAATTTCAAGCAAGCCATTACGCAGATGGTGCAGCGCAACGGCTCCGACTTGCTGCTCAAGGTGGGCCGGCCGGCGACCATTCGCGTGAACGGTGAGCTGGTCTCGCTCGAAACGGCGCCCCTCAAGCCGGAAGAGCTGAAGTCGCTGGCCGAGCAGATCATGACGCCGCGGCAGGTCAAGGAGTTCGCCGAGCACAAGGAAGCCGACTTCGCGATCGGCGTGCCGGGCGTGGGCCGGTTCCGCACGAACGTCTACCAGCAGCGCGGCACGGTCGCGTTCGCGTTCCGGGCAATTCCGTACGAGGTCAAACAGATCCGCGAGCTCAATCTCCCCGGCGTGCTCGAGGAGATCGCCCTCAAGCCGCGCGGGCTGGTCCTGGTGACGGGCGTGACGGGGTCGGGGAAATCGACGGCGCTCGCCGCGATGATCAATCACGTGAACACCAACCGGCGCGTCAACATCATCACGATCGAAGATCCGATCGAGTTCCTGCACCGCGACCAGCACGCCAACATCTCGCAGCGCGAGGTCGGCAACGACACGCTGACGTTCAACTCGGCGCTGCGGCACGTGCTGCGGCAGGATCCCGATCTGATCCTGATCGGCGAGATCCGTGACATGGAGACGCTGGACACGGCGCTCAAGGCCGCCGACACGGGGCACATGGTGTTCTCGACGCTGCACACGACGGATGCGACGCAGACGGTCAGCCGCGTGATCTCGTTCTTCCCGCCGCACCAGCACGACGAAATCCGCCACCTGTTGTCCACGGCGCTCCAGGCGATCGTCTCGCTGCGCCTGGTGCCGCGCAAGGACGGCCGCGGCCGCGTGCCGGCGGCGGAAGTCCTCATCAATACGGCCGCGGTCGCCGACAACATCCGTGATCTCTCCAAGCAGCTCAGCATCCCCGATCTCATCGCCGAAGGCTCCGTGCAATACGGCATGCAGAGCTTCGACCAGTCGCTCTTCCACTGGTACCAGCAGGGTGTGATCAGCTATGAGAGCGCGATCTTCTATGCGTCGAACCCGAGCGAGTTCGCGCTGAAGGTGTCGGGGGTCGATTCGTCGGGGAACCGGCTGGGCGGGGCCGACCAGGCCGGGGCGATCGAGCTGACGCCCTGATGTTCAAGAAAGTGCTGATCGCGAACCGCGGGGAGATCGCCCTGCGGGTGATCCGCGCGTGCAAGGAGCTGGGCGTCGAGACGGTGGCGGTCTATTCCGAGGCGGACCGCGAGTCGCTGCACGTCCGCTTCGCCGACGACGACGTCTGCATCGGGCGCGCCCCCAGCCGCGACAGTTATCTCAACATCCCGCGCCTGATCGCCGCCGCCGAAATCACCGGCGCCGATGCGATCCATCCCGGCTACGGATTTCTCGCCGAGAACGCCGAGTTCGCCGAGAAGGTCAGCGCCTCGAGCATCGCGTTCATCGGCCCCACGCCCGATCAGATCCGCCAGATGGGGGACAAGGCTGCCGCAAGGAAGCTGGCGAAGCAGCAAGGCGTCCCTACCGTTCCCGGTTCCCCGGGGCCCGTCGACTCACTGGAAGGCGGCCAGCAGGTCGCCGGCGAGATCGGCTTTCCGGTGATCATCAAGGCGGCGGCGGGCGGGGGCGGGAAAGGGATGCGGGTCGCGAACGACGCCGATCAATTCGCGCAGTCGTTTACGCTCGCCAAGCAGGAAGCGCTCGCGGCCTTCAATTCGGACGAGGTCTACATCGAGAAGTACCTCGCGCGCCCGCGGCACATCGAGATCCAGATCATGGGGGATACGCACGGCAAGGTGATGCATCTGTGCGAGCGCGACTGCTCCGTGCAACGGCGCCATCAGAAGCTCATCGAGGAAGCGCCATCGCCCGTCGTGGACCAGACGCTGCGCCAGGACATCGGCGATTCCGCCGTGAAGCTCGCCGAGGCGATCGGCTACGTCGGCGCCGGGACGATCGAGTTTTTGCTCGATGCCGACGGGTCGTTCTATTTCATGGAGATGAATACCCGGATTCAGGTCGAGCATCCCGTGACGGAGATGTGCACCAACTTCGATCTCGTCAAGGAGCAGATCGCCGTTGCCGCCGGCGCGCCGCTGTCGTTCGTCATGAACGGGCACCGCCTGCGCGGCCACGCGATCGAGTGCCGCGTCAACGCCGAAGACCCGAGCCGCAACTTCCAGCCGTCCCCCGGCGTGATCACCGCGTATCATCCGCCCGGCGGGCCCGGCGTACGGGTGGACACGCACATCTACGCGGGGTACACCGTCCCGCCGTACTACGACTCCCTGCTGGCCAAGGTGATCGTGCACGGCAATACGCGGACGGAGGCGCTCGCCCGTATGCGGCAGGCACTCGACTCATTTATCATTGAGGGCGTGACCACGACGATTCCGTTTTTGAGCCGGGTCATGCGCCACCCGGACTTCGTCGCGGGCAAGGTGGATACGAAATTCCTCGAGCGGGAGCCGCAACTCCTCAAAGATCAAACATGAAAATCGACGTCTATCACACCCCACTCGGCCTGAATGCAGGGGATTTGACCGGCCGGGCGGTCGTCGTCATTGACGTGCTGCGCGCGACGAGCACGATCGTCACGGCGCTGGCCGCCGGCGCCAAAGCCATTGTGCCTGCGGCGAGCTCCGAAGAAGCGGTGCGGCTCACGTCCAACCTGGAAAAAAACGGCATCGTGCTCGCGGGCGAGCGTCGCCTGCTGAAGGTCGAAGGCTTCGCGCTGGGGAATTCGCCGCGCGAGATGACGGCGGAGGCGGTGGGCGGCAAGACGCTGTTCCTCGCGACGACCAACGGCACGCCCGCGCTGCTCGCCGCCCAGGGGGGCGAGCCGGTGCTGGTCGCGGCGGCGTTGAACTTCAGCGCCGTGGCGGAGCGGGCCCGCAATCTGTTCACCGAGCGGGGCGATCTCGTCATCATTTGCGCCGGCCGCGACAAGCAGTTCGCGCTGGAAGATGCCTACACGGCCGGCCGCCTGATCAAAGCGGTGAAGAAGGGCGTGCCGCCCAAGAAGCTCACGCTCAATGACGCCGCGCAGGTCTCGCTCGATCTCGCCGCGCAGCAGGGCGGCTGGCAGGACGCCCTCGGCGCGAGCGACGCGGCGCGACAGCTCGCCGAGGCCGGCCTGGGCGACGACGTCAAGTTCTGCGCGAGCCCCGATCGGCTTTCGATTGTCCCCGTGTACGCGGACCGTCGCATCGCGGCATGAATCACAAGGCGCGGCCAGAGCTCATCGGCATCGCGGCCCTGCTGGTGGGTGTCTTCCTCGGTCTCACGCTGCTGCCCCCGCCGGTCGCCGTCACGGGCAGTTGGGGACGCACGATCGGCGGCGCGTTGTGGCAGCTGTTCGGGCTGGGCGCCGTCCTCGTGCCGATCCTGGGCGTCGCGTGGGCGCTGGCGGCATTCGAGCGGCTCGGCGCGCTCTCCTGGGGCCGCGCGGCGTCGCTCGGCGCCGGCTTGATCCTGCTCGTTCCCTATGGCATCGCGGTGGCGATCGGGCCCGCGTTTCCTGCCGATTACACCAACTGGACGCGGACCGAGCGTCTGGTGGGGCTGTTCCCCGGTTTCCTCGCGAATGGCGTGGAAGGCGCGATCGGCACGGCGGGAGCGGTGCTGGCCGGCCTCTTCGCGCTGTCCGCTGTTGGGATTGTGACGGTAGGGTGGCATCCGCTGACCCTCCTGCGGCAACGGGAAGAGGGACGGGGGACGGGAGACGGGGAAAAGCCCGCTCAGAGAATCAAGGTCCCTCCACGCGAACCGGACGCACCCGTCTCTCGTCCCCCGTCCCTCGTCCCCAGAGATCGGAAACCGAAGCCCTCGGCGCCACCGAAACCCGCCTCGCCACCGCCGCCGGGTTCGCTGATCCCCCCGATCGACTTACTGACCGAAGGTCCGATGGCGGTGGAGGACGCCGACGCCGCGCAGATCGAAGACATGGGGCGGCGGCTCGTGAACACGCTCGAAACGTTCCGCGTGGGTGCGCAGATCACGAACAAGACCGTGGGCCCGGTCGTCACACGCTTCGAGCTGGAGCCCGGTCGCGGCGTGAAAGTGGGACGCGTGTCCTCGCTCGCCGACGATCTCGCGCTCGCGATGCGCGCGCAGTCGCTGCGCATCGTGGCGCCGATTCCCGGCAAAGCGGCGATCGGCATCGAGGTGCCGAATCCGACGCCGCGGCTGGTGCACGTGCGGGATCTCATCGACAGCGCCGAGTTTCGCCGCGCGGCGCGCGTGCTGCCGGTGGTGCTGGGGCGCAATCTCGAAGGCGACGAAGTTGTGGACGATCTCACGAAGATGCCGCACCTCTTGATCGCCGGCGCAACGGGGTCGGGGAAATCGGTGTGCATCAACGCGATCATCACGAGCCTCGTCTACGCACACGGTCCCGACAAGCTGAAGCTGTTGATGATCGATCCGAAGATGGTCGAGCTGTCGATGTACAGCGCGCTCCCGCACCTTGGCCTGCCGGTCGTGACGAGTCATCACAAGGCGGCGAACGTGCTGAAGTGGGCCGTCTGGGAGATGGAGCGCCGGTACCGGTTGCTGCACGCCAACCACGCGCGCAACATCACGGATTTCAACGCGAAGGTGGAAGGACGAAAACCGCTCGTCGGGATGCGGGATACGGGATACGTGAAACGTGATGACGCATCCCCCATCCCGCATCCCGAGTCGCGCGAGCCGTACACGGGAGGCATTCTCCCGTACGTCGTATTGATTGTCGACGAGCTGGCGGACCTCATGCTCACGGTGCAGGGCGAGATCGAGACCCCGCTGGCGGTGCTGGCGCAGAAAGCGCGCGCGATCGGTATTCATCTCATGCTCGCCACGCAGCGCCCGTCGGTGAACGTCATCACGGGACTCATCAAGGCGAACTTCCCGTGCCGGATCGCGTTCCGCGTCTCGGCGAAAGTCGATAGCCGCACGATTCTCGACCAGAACGGCGCCGAGACATTGCTGGGGAACGGTGACATGCTGTTCCTGCCGCCCGGCAAAAGCGAATCGATGCGCGTGCAGGGCGCGTTCATTTCGACGGACGAGACCGAACGTCTCATGGAGTGGTACAAGGCGCACGCGGCGGCTGCTGTCGCCGCTCCGGGGACGTCGATCGACGAGCAGGTCGCGGCGCTCGAAAAAGCCGAAAAAGAAGGGGAAGAGGGACGGGGGACGGGGGACGGGGAAAGCGCCGAGCGCGATCCGCTGTTCCGGCAGGCCGCCGAGGTGTGCATCCAGAATCAGCTCGGCTCGACGTCGCTGCTGCAGCGGCGCATGAGCATCGGCTATGGGCGGGCGGCGCGGATCATCGACCAGCTCGAACTTGCCGGGATTCTTGGGCCCGCGAATGGCTCAAAACCGCGCGATGTCCTGCTGGGTCTGGAGGAACTGGACGATCTCACCGGCCCGGAAGGCGCGAACGCGAGCAGCTGACGGTGGTGGTGCGGAGTTTTGCACCGGTGAGCGCGATTCCGATGACGTGCTCCGGTCTGCGTGTGATAGCTTCGGCGCATGTCGAGTGGCGTTCACAGCGATCCCGCGGATTGGAGCGATCCCCGCCATCGACTCGGCGTGGCCGGTGAGGAGCAAGCGATCCGTTACCTCCAAAGCCGAGGCTGGGAGGTGGTGTCGCACCGCTTCCGCGTCGGCCGCATCGAGCTCGACCTCGTCGCCAGGCGCGGCCATCTCGTTGCCTTCTTCGAAGTCAAAGCGCGTCGCGGCACGGCATTCGGCAGCCCCTTTGAAGCGATCACCGGCGCGAAACGGCGGGAAATCGTGAAGGCGGCGCGGGTCTGGATGGATCGGTACGGGCAACGGTCCGACGTGTACCGCTTTGACTGTATCGCTATTGTGGACAATAAGTTAGAGCACCTGGAGGACGCCTTCCGACCAGGATGGCGATAAGCGCAGGTTCGGTATATATTCGGGTCTCCAAACCAAGCGGAGCCCGCCACCCATGTCGAGGTCTCTCATGGCAGAACAGCCACAGCCCACCAAGCTCACCGACGACCGCCGCAAGGCGCTGACCCTCGCCATTACGCAGATCGAGAAAACGTGCGGCAAAGGGTCCATCATGCGGATGGGCGCCGACTCGCCGCAGGTGCGCGTGGCCGGAATCTCGACCGGCGCGATCAATCTCGATGCGGCGATCGGCATCGGCGGCATCCCCCGCGGCCGGGTCACGGAGATCTTCGGGCCCGAGTCGAGCGGCAAGACGACGCTGGCGCTGCATGTCGTGGCGCACGCGCAGCGCGAAGGCGGTGCCGCCGCCTACATCGACGCCGAGCACGCGCTCGACGTCGAGTACGCGAAGAAGCTGGGAGTGGACATCGAGAACCTGCTCGTCTCCCAGCCCGACACGGGAGAGCAGGGCCTCGAGATCTGCGAGATCCTGGTGCGTTCCGGTGCGGTGGACGTCGTCGTCGTCGACTCGGTCGCGGCGCTCGTGCCCAAAGCCGAAATCGAAGGAGAAATGGGCGACTCGTTGCCGGGGCTGCAAGCCCGGCTCATGAGCCAGGCGCTGCGCAAGCTGGCGGGGGCGATCAACCGCTCGCGCACCTCGGTGATCTTCATCAATCAGCTGCGTGAGAAGATCGGGGTCATGTTCGGCAACCCCGAAACCACCAGCGGCGGTCGCGCGCTGAAGTTCTACGCGTCGGTGCGGCTCGACATGCGGCGCATCGGGCCGGTGAAGGAGCGGGAGATAGTCATCGGCAACCACGTGCGCGTGAAGGTGGTGAAGAACAAGGTGGCGCCGCCGTTCCGGCAGGCGGAGTTCGACATCATGTTCGACGAAGGGATCAGCCACGAGTCGCTGCTGGTGGATATCGCGGCGGAGGCCGGCATCATCGAGAAGTCAGGCGCCTGGTATTCGTATGGCAAGGAGCGGATCGGGCAGGGGCGTGAGAACGCCAAGCTGTACCTCAAGGACCATCCCGACATGTCGGCCGAGGTCGAGGGACGCGTGAAGGAGCACCTCGGCATCAAGGCTACCGGCGGGGGGGACGGAGGAGGCGGGGCGGGTGGCGACGAGGAGACCGCCACGAGCGAAGAATGATCCTCACAGGACTCGCCCCCGATCCACGCCGGCCGGACTATAGGCTGGTCGAAGTGGATCGGGGGCGTTTTGCATCGCTGCCGGCCGCCGCGCTGGCGGGGCTGGACCTGGCCGTCGGCCACGAGATTCGCCCGCTGGTCCTCGAGCGGCTGCAGCAGCTGGCCGACGTCGAGGCGGCCCATCGCGCCGCGCTGCGCGCGCTCGCGCGCCGCGCCCACGCGCGGTTCGACCTGCGGCGCCGGCTGCTGCAGAAACAACACCCGCCCGGGGCCGTGGACGCTGCGCTCGATCGCGTGAGCGCCGCCGGATTGCTCGACGACACACGCTTCGCCGTCGATTATGCCGCCGCCAAGGCGCGACGCGGTCGTGGTGCGTCGCGGTTGGTGCGCGATCTCCAGGCTCAAGGCGTTGATCGCCGTGTTGCCGAAGATGCGGTGCGTAGCGCACTCGCGGCCGAGGGCGTCGATCCGGCCGACGCCGTTCGTGTCCTGGCGGAGAAGCGGGCGCGGCAGCTGGCGGGGTTGCCGGCGGCGGTGAGGAAGCGGAGGCTGGTCGCGTTCTTGGTGCGGAGAGGGTTTGGAGGAGCGGAGGTGAGAGCGGTGGTGGAGGGGCTGGCCTCCTAGAATCCCCGGGGCATCGCCCCGGGGTCAACCCACCCTGGAAAGATTCGGTGAGTAGCCGAGGTTGCGGTGCATAAGGCAAGTGGACTCTACGCTCACGTCACATGGCATACCTACCGGCGTATCCCAATGATTCGGAAGTACGATGTGCCGGCCATCGTCGCGTCGGTCCATCAGGCAGCTGCACACACCGGCGTCCGGGTGCACGCGCAGGCGGTGCTTCGAGATCATGTTCACCTCTTGGTCAGCTACCTACCGACCGCAACCGTCTCTTCCTTCATTCGACATGCGAAATCAGAATCTGCTCGTCGAGTGAACATCGGTCGCAAAGACGCACAGCGACTGCAATGGGCTCGGGGGTTCTTCGCGGGCTCGCTCTCGCGGGATCATATCTTTGCGACGCGATCTTACATTGCACGGCAGTTCCATCGACACCCCGACCTGGTGCCGCTCTAGCCAGGGTAGGTTGACCCCGGGGCGACGCCCCGGGGTCCAACCCACACTTTCTCGAACTCAATCGTGAGCAACCAATCCTGCCCCTTAACTCCCATCCTTCCTTTCAGTTGCACCTCTCCACGCTATATTCCCCGCCATGAAGTCCGCCGACATCCGCCGCAAGTTCCTCGACTACTTCAAGGCGCGTCGCCATACCGAGGTAGCCAGCGCCTCGCTCGTCCCCGCCGACGATCCCACCCTGCTCTTCACCAATGCCGGCATGGTGCAGTTCAAGCGCGTGTTTCAGGGTCTGGAACGTCGTGACTACACCCGGGCGGTGACCTGCCAGAAGTGTGTGCGGGCCGGCGGCAAGCACAACGACCTCGAGCAGGTGGGCCACACGGCCCGCCACCACACCTTCTTCGAGATGCTCGGCAATTTCTCGTTCGGCGATTACTTCAAGAAGGAAGCGATCGAGTACGCCTGGGAGTGGGTCACCGGCAGCAAGTGGCTCGGCATCGACCCCGATCGGCTGTACGTGACGGTGCACCACACCGACGATGACGCCCGCAAGCTCTGGCGCCAGGTGACCGGCATCGCGGACACGCGGATCTACGGCCTCGGCGACAAGGACAATTTCTGGCAGATGGGCGATACGGGACCCTGCGGCCCGTGCTCGGAGATCCTCGTCGATATTCGCGGGATGCGGGATGCGAGAAGCGGGATGCGTGATCTCGCGCTTGACGAGTTTGTTGCTGTGAGCGAAGAGGGGAAGCTGCTGGAGATTTGGAATCTCGTCTTCATGCAGTACGACCAGCAACCCAACGCATCCCGCATCCCGCTCCCCGCGCCTTCGGTCGACACCGGTGCAGGGTTGGAACGCATCTCGGCCGTCATGCAAAACGTCTCCTCCAACTTCGATACGGACCTATTTCACCCGATCATCGCGCAAGCCGTCGAGATCGTGGGGCGCCCCTACGACCGCGGCCCCGCCGGCGCGCCGTATCGCGTGCTCGCCGACCACGCGCGCGCCGTCGCGTTTCTGCTCGCCGATGGCGTCTACCCGTCGAACGAAGGCCGCGGCTACGTGCTGCGGCGCATCCTGCGGCGCGCCGTGCGCCACGCCTGGTTGCTGGGCCGGCGCGAGCCGACGCTGGCCCAACTGACGCGCGCGGTCAGCGGCGTGATGGGCGACGTGTATCCGGAGCTGGTGTCGAAGCAGCAGCACATCGAGCGGATCACGCGTGCCGAGGAAGAGCGCTTCCTGGAGACGATCGAAGGGGGACTTGAGAGGATGGAGGAGTTGAGGGGGACGGGTGTGATAACGGGGGAGGATGCATTCAAGTTATACGATACCTTTGGTTTCCCAATCGACCTTACGCAAATGATTGCGTCGGAGCGGAAGCAGACGGTGGATGTCGAGGGGTTCGAGCAGGCACTCGGCCACCAGCGGCGCAGATCGCGGGCGGCGCGAAAGGCCGGGACACGGGAAACGGGAAACGTGCAACGGGGCGGCGACTGGGTTCAGGTGAAATCGAAAGGCAAGCAGAAATGGATCGGCTACGACGCCACCAAGGCCGAGACTGAGCCGATCGCATTCCGGCAGACGGGTGATCAACTCGAGATCATCCTGGAGGAGAATCCGTTCTACGCCGAGTCCGGTGGTCAGGTCAGCGATACCGGCGTGGTCAAGGGTGACGGTTGGGAGTTGACCGTCGAAGACGTCGAGAAGGTGGACGGCAAGAGCGCCGTCGTCGGGACGTTCGGGGAAGCGTTCGAGCCCACGGCCGCGGTGGCCCAGGTCAATGAGGCGAGACGCCGTAACATCGAGCGCAACCATACGGCGACCCATCTGGTGCACGCGGCGCTCCGCAAGGTGCTCGGCACCCACGTCCGCCAGGCCGGCTCGGTCGTGGCGCCGGACCGCTTGCGGTTCGACTTCAGCCATCATGGCCCGATCGCGGATGACGCGCTCGCCCATATAGAAGAGGAGGTCAACCAGCACATCTGGGAGAACCACGCCGTCGCGACGCGGCAGATGGCCTATAAGGACGCGATCGCCGCGGGCGCCATGGCCTTTTTCACCGAGAAGTACGGCGACATCGTGCGCGTCGTGGATGTCCCGGGCGTCTCGCTGGAGCTGTGCGGCGGTACGCACGTCCCGACCACCGGGCAGATCGCGCTCTTCCGATTCACGCACGAAACCGGCGCCGCTGCCGGCGTGCGGCGCATCGAGGCGCTCACGGGACCCGCGGCCTATCGGTCCGCGCTCGACTTGCAGCAGCGGCTGTCCGCGGCGGCGGGATTACTGAAGACGCAGCCGGAGCATCTCGCGCGCCGCATCGAGGCGATGCTGGAAGAGAACAAGAAGCTCGAGCGGCGAGTGGACGAGCTGCTCCGGGGAAGCGGGAAGGGGGAAGGGGGACGCGTCGAACAGATCGGCGACGTGGAGCTCCACATCTCGGAATCGAGTCTCGACGATCGCGCGCAAATCGCGGCGTTGATGGATGGCTTCCGTGAGAAGCATAAGGATGCTATCTCGGTGCTATTCACGATCGGCGACAAGCCGGGCATTCATGTGGCAGTCACGAACAACTTGATCGCGCAAGGCATCAAGGCCGGCGATATCGCGAATGCCATCGCGGCCACAGCCGGTGGCAAGGGCGGCGGCCGACCGCAGTTTGCATCCGCCGGTATCGGTGATACCGCGAGAATGCGCGATGCCCGGGAACAGACGCCTCGCATCGTGCGGGAACTGCTGAAGCGATGACGCGAGAAGATGTTCTGGCCTGGTTAGACGCGCGCAGGCCGTCGCCTCCGGAGACGCTGCGCCGGCGGATCGATCGCGCGATCGATGAGCTGCTCCCGGCTCCCCGCTCCCCGCTCCCCGTTTACCTGGCGCAGGTCGGCCAAACCTTGCTCGACGGCGTGGTGGGCAAGCCGCAGGGAGGCCGCGAGCTGGCGCTCGATCTGCTGGCCGCCGACGCGTTCGCCACCTATGCCTTCGAAGCACAGGCCGAAGCGGGAGGAGGGGAGGAATCGCATGCGACTTGATGGTCCGGGTTTGCTCGTGCTCGTGGATCCGGTGCGCACGACCGGCGCCGAAGCGGCGCGGATCGGCCGGGAAGCCAAGGCGGCGGGCGTGCGGGGGCTGTTGATCGGGTCGTCGTTCGACGGCGCCGCGCAGACGCATGACGTGGCGCGCGCGCTGCGCGAGAACGCGCCCGGCATTCCGGTCGCGCTCTTCCCCGGCTCGGCGATGCAGCTCACCGACCAGGTGGACCTGGTGCTGTTCCTGTCGCTCGTCTCGGGCCGCAATGCGCAGTATCTCATCGAAGAGCACGTGCGCGCGGTGCCGTTTCTGCAGCAGCATCCGGTCGCAACGCTGTCCACCGCGTACATCCTCATCGACGGCGGCCGGGTGACGAGTGTGGAGTCGGTGAGCCAGACGCGGCCGCTTCCCGCCGACAAACCCGAGCTGGCGGCGGCGCACGCCACCGCGGCGACGTTGATCGGCATGCAGGCGGTCTATCTCGATGCGGGGAGCGGTGCCGAACGGCCCGTCACGACCGAGGTGATTCGCGCGTGCCGCGCCGCCGTGCCCGGGCGGCCGCTGTTCGTCGGCGGGGGCATTCGCACGCCGGCGCAGGCGCGCGCGGCGCGCGCGGCGGGGGCGGACTTCGTCGTCATCGGGACCGTAACAGAGGAAAAGCCCGGAGAGAGCCTGGCGGCGTTCGTCGAGGCTGTGCGGTGAGCGTCGAGAAAATCCGGGAGTCCCTCGGCGGCCTCGCGACGCTCGCCGGCCGGGTCGCCGCCGAGCAGGCGGACGAGATCGCGGCCATCGCGGACCGCTACGAGACGACGCTGCGCGGCGGCGGCACCCTGTTCTTTGCGGGGAACGGCGGCAGTGCCGCCGACGCGCAGCATCTCGCGACCGAGTACGTGGTGCGCTACCAGACGAACCGGCCGGCGATGCGCGCCGTCGCGCTCACGACCGACACGTCGTTGCTGACGGCATGCGCCAACGACATGGGCTTCGACGAGGTGTTCGCACGGCAGGTCGACGCGCTGGCGGAGCCGGGCGACCTGCTGGTGCTGCATTCGACGTCCGGCGAAAGTCCCAACGTCATTCGCGCCGCGCAATCAGCGCGGGCGCGCGGCGTCGGCGTGGTCGCGTTTCTGGGAAAGGGCGGCGGGCACCTGAAGGAGCTCGCCGATGCCGCGCTCATCATCCCCGCCGACGACACGGCGCACATCCAGGAGCTGCATCTCGCGATCGAGCACGTCATCTGCAATCTCGTCGAGGACCGGCTCAAGGGATGATCGATCTCGCCGGGAAGCGCGCGTTCGTGACGGGCGGAGGCAGGGGCATCGGGCGCGCGACGGCGCTGATGCTGGCGCGCGCCGGGGCGAAAGTGGCCGTGGGGTATCGCAGCCGCAAACCGGCCGCGGATCCACGGATCGTCGCGGCCGTGCGCGGCGACCTCGGCACGGCGACGGGTGCGAAGAAAGCGGTCGCCGAAGCGCTGCGAGCCCTGGGTGGGCTCGAGATCCTCGTCGTGAATCACGGCGTCTGGCCACCGGACGACGTGCCCGTCGCCAAGCTGAGCGACGAGCAGTGGGAGGCCACGCGCCGCGCCAATCTCGACGCGGTGATCTACGTCTGCCGCGCGGCGATCCCGAGCATCCCGGAGGGCGGCACGATCGTGCTCGTCGCCTCGACGGCTGGCCAGCGTGGCGAGGCATTTCACGCCGATTACGCCGCCACGAAGGGCGCGGTCATCTCGTTTACCAAATCCCTTGCCGTCGAATTGGCGCCCAAGGTCACGGTGAACTGCGTTGCGCCGGGCTGGGTCGACACGGATATGTCACGACCCGCATTCGACACACCGAAAGACGGGAAACGAGAAACGGGAGACGGGAAACGGAAAATCGAGGCAACGATCCCGCTAGGACGGGTCGCCAGCGCTGAGGACATTGCCGGCCCCATCGTCTTTCTATGCTCATCGCTCGCGCGCCACATCACCGGGGAGATTCTCAACGTCAACGGGGGGTCGGTGCTGTGCGGGTAGTCCACGTGTCCCGTGTCCCGTTGCGCGTTTCCCGATGACCTTCCCTGCTACGCTGCCCATCCCGTCCGAAGTCCTGAAGATCGCCAAGAAGCTGGAAGACGCGGGCTACGAGACGTGGTGCGTCGGCGGCGCGATCCGGGACAACCTGCTGGGCCTCGAGAACCACGATTTCGACCTCACTACCTCGGCGCCCCCCGCGGCGGTCCAGAAGGTCTTCAAGCGCACGGTGCCGGTGGGCATCGAGCACGGCACGGTGGCCGTCCTCGATGCCAACAACCAGCCGCACGAGGTCACGACGTTTCGCAAGGACATTCAGACCGATGGGCGCCACGCCGTCGTCGAGTTCGGGGTGTCGCTCATGGACGACCTGGCGCGCCGGGACTTCACGATCAACGCCATCGCCTATCATCCGATCACGCACGAGTGGCGCGATCCTTTTCAAGGCGAGCAGGATCTCGGCAAGAAGCTGATCCGCTCGGTCGGCGATGCCAACTGGCGCTTTCAGGAAGACTATCTGCGGATCCTGCGTGCGCTGCGCTTCAGCGCGCGCTTCGAGTTCCGCATCCATTCCCGGACGCTCGAAGCAGCCAAGGCGAACTCGCAGGGGCTCGCGCAGCTCTCGGCGGAGCGTGTGCGGGATGAGTGGTTCAAGGGACTGCAGACTGCGGTGCGCCCGTCGAAACTCGTTGCGCTGTGGCGAGATGTCGGTGCTACTCGAATCTGGCTGCCCGAGATGCGGGATGCGGGAAGCGGGATGCGCGACGTCCTGAAGGACGTCGACAAACTACCGCGGGATCCGGTATTGATTACGGCAGTGCTCGCAAAGGATCCTGCCTCTTTGCTGACTCGGTTGAAGTGCTCCAACCGTGACATTGAACGAGGGCGTACTATCGCGCAATGGCGCGACCGATATCCCGAGTCGACAGATCCGGCGTCCGTTCGCCGTTGGCTTGCACAAACGGGCGAAGCGTCAGCTGACCTACTCGCGATTCGAAAGGATTCGAAACTGGAGGCGGCGATTGCGGCGATAAAGCGTCGCAATGACCCGCTGACTCTCAAGGACCTCGCGGTCAAGGGCGATGAGCTTATCGAAGCCGGTGTTCGCCCCGGTCCAGGCGTTGGCGAAACACTGCAACGGTTGCTCGACGAGGTCCTGGAGGATCCAAACCGCAACACCAAGGTGTATCTCCTCTCCCGTGTCTAAGGCCCTGTTGTACGCGCTCATCGCCGCCGCCGGCAACGTGCTCGGCGCGCTGGCGGTCACGCGGCGTGCCGTGCGCGAGCTCACGGTCATCGAGCATTTGCTGGCGTTCGGAGCGGGATTCATGCTCTCGGTTGCCGTCATCGAGCTTTTGCCCGCAGCCTTTGCCCGCAGCGGCGCCGGCGCGCCCGCGTTGGTGCTGGCCGGCTACCTCGCGGTGCATCTCACGCAACACACCGTCACGCCGCATTTCCACTTCGGGGAAGAGACGCACACGATCAGCTCCGTCGCGGGGACGTCGGCACTCGTAGGGCTGTTGCTGCATACCTTCTTCGACGGCGTCGCGATCGCCAGCGCCTTCCTCGTCCGCCCGCAGCTCGGCTTCATGGTATTCATCGCCATCTTCCTGCATAAGCTCCCCGAGGGAGTGACGATCTCGAGCATCATGATGGCCGGTGGCCGGACCCGGGGACGGGCGATCGCCGCCGCCGCTTTGCTCGGCCTGGCGACCCTCGTCGGCGTCATCCTGACGGATCAGGTGGGGTTTCTCGTACAGCATGGCCTGGCGCTGTCGGCCGGGGTCACGATCTATGTCGCCGCGTCGAACCTCGTGCCCGAGCTGCAGGGGAAGCACGGCTGGACGATGCCGGCGGCGTTTTTTGCCGGAGCGGCGGTATTCTTCGTTACGAAGCTGCTACTCGACTCTCTGTGATCGGGATGCGGGATGCGCGGTGATTGCTCAGGCTGCGAATGAGACCAATAATGATCGCGATCGATCGGGAGCACAGGTCAATCGCGACCTGAACGTTTTCGGTCGGAAGGAGTTCCAGACGTCGTAGGACACACAGGTGACTGAACAACTCCGTGTTCGACCCAAGGGCGATCTTCAATCCCCGAATGAATTGTGGGGTCGTGCCCAGCGAGTACCCTTCCGCGATATTTGCAGGAATCGAAAGCGATGCTCGGCGGATTTGGTCGATAAGGGCGAAATGCTTGGAGAGGCGTGTATCGAGGGTGAGCGAATAGCCCTGGAAAGCGAGATCCTGGGCAACGTGCCAGGCATCAAGCTTGTCGAGTTTTCTCATACTCTCATGTGTACCGAGACTGCGGCCGTTGCCATCATGAATTCAGCGCAAGGTGGGTCGATTATTACGCATCCCGCATCCCGCATCTCGCATCCCGGATGGGGATCGTGACCGAACCCACCCTTTTCCAGGGCTCCACCGAGCCCCTCGCCGCGCGGATGCGGCCGAAGACGCTGGACCAGTTTCTCGGTCAAGAGCATCTCCTCGGCCCGGGCAAAGCCCTCGGCGATCTGATTCGGCGTGGCGACGTCGGGTCGTGCATCTTCTGGGGCCCGCCCGGCTCCGGCAAAACCACCCTCGCCAGGATCATCGCGAACTATACCGACCGGCACTTCGAGCCCTTCTCGGCGGTCACGGAGGGCGTGGCTCGCGTGCGCGAGATCATCAAAGAGGCGGAGGAGCGGCTCAAGTATCAGGGGCAGGGGGCGATCCTGTTCTGCGACGAGATCCACCGCTTCAACAAGGCGCAGCAGGACGCATTTCTGCCGTGGGTCGAGAACGGCATCATCACGCTGATCGGGGCGACGACGGAGAACCCGAGCTTCGAGCTGACGGGAGCGCTGCTGTCGCGCTGCCGTGTGTTTGTGCTGGAACCGTTGAACGACGAGCATATACGGACGGTGATTGAGCGCGCTCTTCGGGAAACGGGATGCGAGATGCGGGAAGCGGGATGCGTGAGCGAGGAGGGGATAGATCTACTTGTGAAGCACGCGCAGGGTGACGCCAGACGCGCGCTCAATACGCTCGAAGCCCTTCTCAAGTACGTGCACGCATCTCGCATCCCGCATCCCGCATCTCGCGATATCGTTCAACAGGTATTAGAAAAACCGCTGCCAGTCTACGACAAGGGCGGTGAACAGCACTTCAACCTGATCTCGGCATTGCACAAAGCGGTGCGTGGCTCGGACGCCGACGGCGCGCTCTACTGGCTCGCGCGCATGCTCGCCGGAGGCGAGGATCCGCTGTACATCGCGCGGCGACTGGTGCGCATGGCGGTCGAGGACATCGGGCTGGCCGATCCGCGCGCGCTCACAGTCGCGCTGGCCGGCAAAGACGCCTATCACTTCCTGGGCAGCCCGGAGGGCGAATTGGCGCTTGCGGAGGCCACGATTTACCTCGCGACCGCGCCAAAGTCGAACCGCGCCTACGATGCGTTTGGCCGGGCCATGGAGGCCGCCCAGCAGTATCCCGCCGAGCCCGTGCCGCTGCACATCCGCAATGCGCCCACCGGACTGATGAAGGAGCTGGGCTACGGCGCGGGATACCGCTACGCGCACGATTCCGAGCACGCCTATATCCCGCAGGAGTACCTGCCGCCGGCACTGCGTGGCAGCAAGTGGTACGAGCCGACCGCCTCAGGTTATGAGAAAACCATCAGCGAGCGCATCGCGTGGTGGGAACAACTGAAGCGCGCGGCGGCGCCCTAGCTCTCCTCCGTCGTCTGCGTCAGCCTGCGCTGCAGGCCATGCCGCTCCATCAGCCGATACAACGTGGTCCGGTCCACGGCGGCGATCCGCGCCGCGCGGGAGATGTTGTTGTCGGCCTGCCCGACCAGCCAGGTGAGATAGCGGCGCTCGAATTCCGCCAGCAGCCGCTCGCGCGCCACGTGATAGGTCTCCTCGAGCGGCATCGTGACCGCAGCAGTAGGGGAGGCCGCTTCTTCGACGCCGGACTGGCCGGGGCTGAAGGGGAGGTCCTCGGCCCGCAGCTCGACGCCCGGCTCGAGCAGCACGACGGCATGCTCGATCACGTTCTGCAGCTCGCGCACGTTTCCCGGCCAGGCATGCGTCCGCAGGGCACGCACGGCGCTGTCGGACAGCGTCGGGACGGCGTTCCCGTGCTCCGCCCCCCGGTGCGCATGCCAATAGTAATTGAGGAAATGGTTGGCGAGCAGCGGGATGTCTTCCGTCCGGTTTTGCAGCCGCGGGACATTGATCGGCACGACGCGCAAGCGGTAGTACAAGTCCTCGCGCAACGTGCCCGACTTGACCGCCGCTTCGGGGTCGCCGTTCGTCGCGGCGATGAAGCGCACGTTGACGACCGCGTCCGTCGTTTCGCTGCCCACCCGTCGTACGACGCCATCCTGGATGACGCGGAGCAGCTTGGCCTGCGTCGGCTTGGACATCTCGAGCAGCTCGTCCAGAAACAGCGTCCCGCCATTCGCGGTCTCGAGCAGTCCGGCCTTGTCGCGCACGGCGCCGGTGAACGCCCCCTTGACGTGCCCGAACATCTCCGACTCGAGCAGCGCCTCGGGCAGCGCGGCGCAGTTCAACGCCACGAGTGGCTTGCTACTGCGGCGGCTGTGCGCATGAATGAACTGCGCGATCAATTCCTTGCCCGAGCCGCTCGCGCCGGTGATGAACACGGAGGCGTCGGTGGGCGCCACCCGGCGCGCCAGATCGATCGCGCGGCGGAAGATCGGCGCCACGCCCAGCACCTGCACGCGATCGCTGTTGCCATGCTCCTTCACGAAATCCGCTTGCTGCTGCTTCGATTCGTTGGCGACGCTCACCGTGTGCACGGCGCGCCCGATGAGGATCTGGAAGTGCGTCGCCGAGAACGGCTTGGGCAGATAGTCCCACGCGCCGAGCCGCAGTGCCTCCACGCTCGAGGCCACGCTGGGGTTGCCCGTCATCATGATGACCATCGTGTCGGGCGCGGTCTCGAGGGCCGCCTTCAGCAGCTCGTATCCCGACACGTCGCTCATGTAGAGGTCGAGCAGGACGATGTCGAAGCGGCGATGGCGCAGCAGCTCCAAGGCCTCATGGCCGCGGCCGGCCACCGTGACCTGATAACCATCGATCTGGAGCAGGTTGGCGCAGCTCTCCCGCAGTGTGCGATCGTCATCGACGATCAGGAACCGGATGGCGGCCTTGATTTGCGCGTGGAGTGGCGGCAGGCCGATGACTTCGGGAGCCCCTGGAGTGGTCGGGTGGAAATGCGGGGCGCGATGGGGCGTTGCAGGTGTCGGCATCGGGCGGTTACCCCCGGTTGATTGCTGGGTCTGCGTGCAGTCGGGAATGTTCCAAGCACGGACCGAGCCACGCTGAAAACTCCAACGGCATAATGACTTCCGGCACGTTCTCCATCCGGAGTGTTGCGGCGTCGCGACATGGAATACCCCTCGGATCTTACGATGTTGCACCGGTGCAACATGGTGCGACTGCCGCGTCGGAAACACGAGTCTGCCGCAATGCGACCACAAGAATGTCGCTGCTCGCGCGTGATGCTCCGTCAGCGCGGACGGCCCGAAACTTGAGACCGCGCAGTGCAGCGAATCGCTGGAGCGGCGGATGATGTGTCGCGCTTGTCAGGAAAAGGAATCAGGGGGAAGCCCCCGCGGCTCCGGAGAAGAGAGGGGCGGTAAGCAACGGCGGGCCCCGATCATTCCGATTCGCAACGGGGAGGCCCGAGTGCGAGATCAATTGTGTTCGCGGTGTGGCCACTTGCTTGGTCCCGAGGACACGGCGGTGCGCGTACGCGCCAAGCAGTCGCAACTGGCGCGCTTCGGTCTCGGCAAGGCGCGCAAGCCGCTGCTGCAAAAAAAAGGACGCCGCCCCCCCCCACGCCGAGAGGATCACTAGGAATGTGCGGCATCGTGGCGTATACCGGTCAGCGCCAGGCGGCTGCCATCCTGCTCCAGGCGCTGGCCCGCCTGGAGTACCGCGGCTATGACTCCGCCGGCATCGCGGTGGAATCAGGCGGTCGCATCACCACACGAAAACTGGCTGGGCGGGTCACGGCGCTCGGGACACTGGTAACGGACGCACCCGTCTCGGGCCGCACCGGGATCGCCCACACGCGCTGGGCGACGCACGGCGTCCCCAACACGGTCAATGCCCATCCCCATGGCGATTGCCGCGGTGCCATCGCCGTCGTGCACAACGGCATCATCGAGAACGCCGAAGGCTTGCGGGCGGCGCTGGAGCGTGGCGGCCACTGCTTCAACAGCGATACCGATAGCGAGACCGTCGCCCATCTGATCGAGGTGTCGGAAGGAGCGTCGCTGGAACAGCGGGTGATCGGGGCGCTGGCGCACGTCGTCGGCACCTATGGACTGGCGGTGATCTCGAGCGACGAGCCGGGCAAGATCGTCGTCGCGCGCCAGGGCTCCCCGGTCCTGATCGGCGTCGGCAAGCGCGAGTATTTCGTCGCCTCCGACGCGTCGGCCATTCTCGAGCACACGCGTGCGGTCGTGTATCTGAACGACGGCGACATCGCGGTGCTCACGCCGCATGGGTACCAGGTGATCGATCGCAAGTCCCGGGTCCAGGATCGCGCCGTCGACGCGCTCGGCTGGGACCTCGAGGCCATCGAGCTCGGCGGCCATGCCCATTTCATGTTGAAGGAGATTCTCGAGCAGCCGGATACGGTGCGCAGCACGTTGCGCGGCCGCCTGCAGAGCGACGGCAGCGTCGCGCGCCTCGACGGCCTCAACCTCACCGCCGCACAGTGCGCCGATCTGAAACGGATCAACATCGTGGCGTGCGGGACGTCATGGCACGCGGGACTCGTGGGACGCCAAATCATCGAGGAGCTGGCTGACATCCCGGTGTCGGTCGAGTACGCGTCCGAGTACCGTTATCGGCGCCAGCCACGTCCGTCCACTCCCGGCAACCGCCTCACGATCGCCATCTCGCAATCAGGGGAAACCGCCGACACGCTCGAAGCGATGCGGGCGGCGCGCGCGAACGGTTCGCGGGTGGTCGGCCTGGTCAACGTCGTGGGCAGCACGATCGCGCGCGAAGCCGATGGGGGCATCTATCTGCACGCGGGACCGGAGATCGGCGTCGCGTCCACGAAGGCGTTCACCTCTCAGATCGTCGCGCTGGCGCTGCTGGGCGGCTATCTCGGCAGCCAGCGCGGCCTGGCGCCGGAAACGGCACAGGAGCTGATCTGCCATTTGACCCGCCTCCCCGATCTCGTCGCGGAGACACTCGAGCTCGAGCCCGCGGTGAAGGCCCTGGCGGAGCAGTGGACCGATGCGAGTCATGCGCTCTACCTCGGCCGCGGCGTGAACTTCCCGGTGGCGCTCGAGGGGGCGCTGAAGTTGAAGGAGATCAGCTACATCCACGCCGAGGGCTATCCGGCCGCCGAGATGAAGCACGGGCCCATCGCCCTGATCGATGCCCAGATGCCCGTCGTCTTCGTCGCCCCGCACGACGCCGTGTACGACAAGGTCGTGTCGAACATGCACGAAGTCCGCGCCCGGGGAGGCCGGATTCTGGCCATCACCACCCAGGGCAACGGGGACTTGCGCGGCCTCGTGGACCATCAACTGCGTGTCCCACGAACGCTGCCGCTGCTTTCCCCCGTCCTGACGGTGATCCCGCTGCAGCTGCTGGCGTACCACATCGCGGTGCTGCGTGGTTGCGATGTGGACCGGCCGCGCAATCTTGCAAAGAGCGTTACGGTGGAATAGCTCTGGCCGAGGCCGCCACGGCTCGCCAAATTGGAACTGATGTCTCCCGCTTCGGAAGGGACGCCCGTCCGCCTGGTGCTGGCGGATGATCATCTGGTGCTGCGGCAGGCCTTGAAGGCGCTGCTGGAGCAGCGGGGCGTGCAAGTCGTGGCGGACGAAGGGGATGGCCGCGCCGCGGTGGACGCCGTGCAACGCCTGAATCCGGACGTCGTCGTGCTCGATGTCGCCATGCCGGTCCTGAATGGCGTGGAAGCAGCGCGGGAGATCGCCAGGATCGCGCCCGCGTGTCCTGTCATCCTGTTATCGGGTCTCGATGATACGCGCTTTGTGCGCGAGGCCCTGAAAGTCGGAGTCAAAGGCTTCGTGCAAAAGAGCCAGGGAAGCGACGACCTGGTGCGCGCGATTGCGGAGGTGCGCGAAGGGCGACTGTACGTCTCCCCCGGTGCCTCCCAGGCCATCGTCGACGCCTGCGCGACACCGGAGGGCGATTCTCCCTCGCAGCTGACGCCGCGCGAACGGCAAGTGTTGCAACTTGTGGGCGAAGGGAAGTCAACGAAGCAAATCGCAACCGTGCTCGCGATCAGTGTGAAAACGGCGGAGTTTCATCGCGGTCGCCTGATGAAGAAGTTGAACGTGCACGACACCGCGAATTTGGTGCGCTATGCGCTTCGCAAGGGATGGATTGCTCCCTGACGGAGCCGGACGTAAGGTAAATCCGAGGGAACCTAGTGATTTCCCTAGGGTACATGCATCCGCTCCTCCAAAGCGACGGAATGTCACCACGTAATAGTCCGATTCCGTTTCTCAATGCCGCCGCGAATTTCGACCGTCTGCATCCGGGTGGCGATGACCGCTGCGTGCCCTGCCGGGCGCTGTGCGGTGCGTCCCGCACTATTGTCGGGCAGTGGATCCAGCGCCCGCGCTCGACGACCGCCGCCGAGGCTGGGGAGCTGCTCGATCTGCTCGTCACCACCATCCACGAGGCTGCCGACAAGGACAAGCTGTCGCTCGACCCGCGGCTGCACTCGGGGCTGGGGAGGCGGCTGCTCGAGCTGCTGCGGGCCGCACTCGTGGAAGGATGGCGGTCAGGCGGCTTTCCCGATTCGGAGCTGTTGCCTTTGCTCACGTCCATCGAACGGGTGCGCGTGGCGATTCAGCCCACCTGGGCGCAGTCATTCGCGTCGCACCTTTCCGGGACCGACGGCGTGGCGCTGCTCACCGACGTCGCGCACGATCTGCGCTCGCCGCTGACGTCGATCCTGGTACTCGCCGAGACCCTGCAACGCGGCCAGAGTGGCCCGGTGAACGAGGTGCAGCGGCGCCAGCTGGGGCTCATCTACACCGCGGCGCTCGGCCTCTCGTCGGTGGCGAGCGACATCATCGAGTTTACCCAGGGCGGGGATCAGCTCGTCGAGCAGGACCCGTCGGCGTTCTCGGTGACCGCGATGCTCGAGTCGGTGCGCGACATCGTGCGGCCGATCGCGGAAGAAAAACACCTGACCGTGCGGCTCCTGGCCCCGACCAACGATCAGCGGATGGGACATCCGGTCGCGCTCAGCCGCATCCTGCTCAATCTCACGACCAACGCGCTGAAGTTTACCGACGAAGGCTACGTCGAGATCGTGGCGCAGGAGGTCGCGGGCGTTCCCGACCGGATCGAGTTCGCGGTGCGCGACAGCGGCCGGGGCATTCCGGCCGACAAGATCACCACGCTGTTTCAACCGCTGCGCAAAGAGTCGGGCCGGCGCGGCCAGCTCTTCTCCCAGACCGGGCTCGGCCTCACCATCTGCCGCAAGCTCGCCAGCGCGATGAAATCGGAGCTCAAGGTCGAATCGCACACGGGGTGGGGCACACGGTTCTTCTTCGAGCTGGACGTGCCGATCTGCCCAGTGCGGCGCTCCGGGCCGCGGGCCGTGCGCCGCAGCGGGGCGAGCGTGATGACCGCGGCGAGCGTGATGACCGGGGCGAGCGCGACGAGCGGGGCGAGCGGGGCGAGCGGGGCGAGCGGGGCGAGCGGAGCAAGCGGGGCGAGCGGGGGCAGCGGGGTCCACGTCCATCCGGTGCGCAACAGCGGCTCTCACGCCCGCCGGACCAGCGGCCCGCGGCGCCGCAGCGGTTAGTGCAACGCGTCGCGGGCGCGGGCGAGTAAATCGGTTGTCGAGGTTGGTCGAGGCGCCTGGACGTTGCTGGCGGACGAGCGCCTGGGCATCGCGGGGGGGGGAGCCGCACTCGTACCGACGCGCAACTTCACCGCAGCACTCCGCGCCACCGCATCGCCGATCCGTTGCACCAACCCTTCCACGCCGGTTTCATCCGTCGCGGGCGCAAAGACCGTGAACTCCGCGGGCCCGGTGCGGCCGACCGCATCCGAGATGCGTCCGGCGCGGTGAAACGCCAGCGCCAGCCGGTCCGCGCCGCCGGCGGTGAGCACGCCGTCGACGGGTTGGAAAACGGCGCACGCGAGCGGCATGCCGTGGCGCGCCGTAAAGGCGGCCAGCTCCACCGAGCGCCGCGCGATCCCCTCGTCGTTGTAGAGCCCGCTCGCGCGGTCGACCAATCCCTCGGCGCCGAGGCGATCGACCTCGAGCTTCCCCTGGACGTAGACGCCGAGCCGCAGGACCAGCTCTTCCACGTCGAGCGGATCGCCGCGCAGCTCCCACGCGCCGGCGCGCAGCGCTTCGAGCTGTTGCGTGCGCAGCGCCGGCCCCGCGGTCGTGAGGATGATCGGCGTCGCGCGCGAAATGGCGGGATCGGCGCGCAGCGCGCGGCACAGCGCCAGACTGTCGGTGGTGCGCTGCTCGAGCGCCATGTCGAGCAGCAGCGCGTCGGGAAGCTGGCGCCGCGCGACGTCGAGCACCTGCGACCGCTTGGCGGTGACGATCACGCGATAGCCGCCTTGCGTGAGCACGCTCTCGAGCGACTCCGTCAGCCACTTGTCGGCGTTGGCGAGCAGGACTAGCGGTTCTGTCGTCACGGGTGCGTTATGTTAGGGGCTGTGATGCCAACCGCAAGGACTCTCGCGCTGCTCGCCGGTGTGGCGACGGCGTGCGCGACGCTCCGCAACGCGCTCAACTTCGAGAGCCCGCAAATCGAACTGCAGGAAATCAATGTCACCGGCATGGGCTTGAGTGGCGGCACGCTCGACCTCGTGTTCGATGTGTACAATCCCAATCAGTATCGATTGCGCAGCACGCGGCTCGAGGTCGGTTTGGAGCTGGCCGGCACGGACTTCGGGGAAGCCCTTATAGACAAACCCCTGGATCTCTCCCCGCAAAACCATAGCCGCGTGATCATGCCCGTGCGGTTTACGTGGGCGGGGGTGGGCGCGGCGGCCCGCTCACTGCTGCAGTCGCAAGAATTGCCCTATGGGATCACCGGGGCTGTGATGCTGGATACACCCCTGGGGGAGCGTAGGGTACAGTTGAAGAGCAAGGGGAACGTGCCGCTGCGGAAAATGCTGCCATGACGGGAAACGAGAAACGGGAAACGGGACACGGATATTAGACGCCTCATTGAGATTCAGTCACCTGTAGAACGGGCGTATTTGGTCGGGGCGCCGCGCAAGGGCTCGGACGACGCCGTACACGTTGACGAGCATCTGGACGAGCTGGAGCGCCTGGCGGACACCGCCGGTGCCGAGGTGATCGGCAAGACCATCCAGCGCATCGATGCCCCCACGCCCAACTTCTACATCGGCCAGGGGAAGGTGGAATCGCTCAAAGACGATCTGAAAGATTCGAATGCCACCTTGCTGCTCTTCGATGAGAGTCTCACCCCGGTACAAGGCGTGAAACTGGAAAAGAGCCTCGGCGTGCGCGTCATGGATCGCACCGAGGTCATTCTCGACATCTTCGCGACGCGCGCGCGCAGCCACGAGGCGAAGCTGCAGGTGGAGCTGGCGCAGCTCGAGTATCTGCTGCCGCGGCTGACACGGATGTGGACCCACCTGTCGCGTATCCGCGGCGGCATCGGCCTGCGGGGACCGGGCGAAACGCAGCTCGAAACCGACCGCCGGGTCATTCGCCGCAAGATCGCCGCGCACAAGAAACGGCTGAAGGACGTCGCCGAGCATCGCGCCAATCAGCGCCAGGGACGGCGCGACTTGCCGACCGCGGCGCTGGTCGGCTACACCAACGCCGGCAAGTCGAGTCTGCTGAAGGCGCTCTCGGGCCAAGACGTGTTCATCGAGGATCGGTTGTTCGCGACGGTGGATACGCTGGCCCGAGAGGTTGACGTGGGCGACGGCTATCGCTGTCGCCTCACCGATACGGTCGGATTCATCCGCAAGCTCCCGCACCATCTCGTCGCTTCGTTCCGGGCGACGTTGGAAGAGGCCGAGGACGCGGATCTCCTCCTGCACGTGATCGACGCAAGCCACCCCGGTTGGGAGGAGCAGGTGGAGGTGGTGGAGCAAGAAATGCGGAACGTGGAACGCGGAATGCGGAACAGCAATGGTACCTTCGAGCGCAAGAGAGCGATATACGTGTTCAATAAGGCCGATCTGCTGCCCGATCCCGACGGGTTCTTGAGGTCGGTGCGTGAGCATTATCCGCACGCGATTCTAACATCATCTGTTCCGCGTTCCGCGTTCCACGTTCCCACTTCCGGTGTTGAGGACTTACGCCTCGCCCTCCGTACCTCCGCCCAGGCACTCCGCCCCATTGCCGAGATCCGAGTGCCAGTTAGCAACGGCAAGCTGCTCGCGGCATTGCACCGCGACGCCGAGATTCTGCATCAGGAGCAGACGAACGGCGTGGTGACGCTCAGGGCGCGGATCGAGGCGCGCGTGCTCGGCAAACTGCGGCGGGAGGGGGTCGAGGTCGTGCTCGGATGAAGTATCTCCCTCTGCCACTGCTGTGCCTACTCGCAGCATGCGGCGATTCACCGATTGAAAATCCTTCACCCCCGACGCTCGATGCCATCGGCGATTTCACCAACCCGACGTTCCTGGCGGCGCCGCCCGGCGACACGGGACGGCTGTTCGTGACGGAGCGCATCGGCCGGATCCGCCTGCTCAAGCACGACGTGCTCCAGGCGCGCCCGTTCCTCGACATCGTCGGCAAGATGAGCTCGGCGGACGAGAACGGGCTCTACAGCATGGCGTTTCATCCGCAGTACGCGACCAACGGCCGGTTCTACGTCTTCTTCACCAATCTGGATGGCGACATTCGCGTGGTGCGGTATGTCGTCTCCTCCAACCCCGACAGCGCGGACGAATCCGCGGCCGATACGATCCTCGCGGTGCCGCATCCGATCGCCGGGACGACCCTGCCGTTCGGCAATCACCACGGCGGGCAGGCGCAGTTCGGTCCCGACGGCATGCTGTACGTGTCGCTCGGCGACGGCGGCTGTTGCGGCGATCCGCTCCAGAACGGCCAGCGCACGCACACGCTGAACGGCAAGATCCTGCGCATCGACGTGGACGGCGCGACCGGCTACACCGTCCCGGGCGAAAATCCGTTCGTCACCGACACGAGCTTCTCGCCCGAGACGTGGGCCTGGGGCCTCCGCAATCCGTGGCGCTTCTCGTTCGACCGCCAGACCGGCGATCTCTACATCGCCGACGTCGGGCAGGACGCGTGGGAAGAGGTGGACGTCGCGGCGGCGCCGAATGCGGCGTGGGGATTGAACTACGGCTGGAGTATCATGGAAGGGACGCATTGCTACGCAAGCGGCACTTGCGATCAGACGGGAATCACGCTGCCGGTGATCGAGTACGCCCACAGCAACGGCGCCTGCGACGTGCAGGGCGGCTACGTCTATCGCGGCACGCGGGTGACGCAGCTCGCGGGTCGTTACCTGTACGCCGACTACTGTGCGGGCTTCGTCCGCAGCTTCACGTACAGCGGTGGCGTGGCGACACAAAGCCGGGACTGGCCGGCGCTCGCGGCGGGCGGCGGGGGTGGCGGCGGGATCGTCTCTTTCGGCGAAGATGCGCGCGGCGAGCTGTACATCATGACATATGGTGGCACGCTCTATCGAATTGTGCCGGGGACTTGAACATGAAGCGATTGCTACCGTTCTGCTTCGTTCTCATGGCGGCGTGCAGCGGCTGGATCGACTCGCACCCGCCACCGCCGCCGCCGCCCGGCACGCCGTCACTGCAGCTGATCGACAGTTTCTCGAGTCCTGTCTACCTCACGTCGCCGCCCGCCGATTCGCAGCGGCTGTTCGTCGTCGAACAGGGCGGGACGATCCACATGCTGCACAACGACACCGTGCGGACCCGGCCGTTTCTCGATTTGACGGGCAGGATTTCCTCGGGCGGCGAGCGCGGGTTGCTGAGCATGGCGTTCCATCCGGACTATGCGAACAACGGCCGGTTCTACGTCTATTTCACCAATCCCGCCGGCGACATTCGCATCGTGCGCTACGCCGTGTCGAGCGATCCCGACAGCGCCGACGAGGCGACGGCCGACACGGTGCTCAGGGTGGCGCATCCCGGTCAGGACAATCACAACGGCGGCCAGCTGCAGTTCGGACCCGACGGGATGTTATGGGTGGGGACGGGGGATGGGGGAGGGGGTGGTGACCCGGATGGAAATGGGCAAGACAAGCACGCACTGCTCGGCAAATTGCTGCACCTGGACGTCGACGTGGCGACCGGCTACGCGATCCCGGCGGACAATCCGTTCAACGGCGATACGAGCTTCGCGCCGGAGGTTTGGTCCTATGGCTTGCGCAATCCGTGGCGCTTTTCGTTCGACCACCAGAACGGCGATCTCTACATCGCGGATGTGGGGCAGGGATCCTGGGAGGAAGTGGATATCTCGCCGACGGCGGTGCAGCGCGGCCGAGCGGCGAATTTCGGCTGGAATATCATGGAAGGGAAACACTGTTATCCCAGCGCGCCGTGCGACTCCACGCACAGCGTGTTAC